>Ga0207674_10009437_pt1 | contig 11148 bp, 15 predicted proteins | sample KBSCornC72_FD_184303 | JGI IMG/M metagenome (GOLD analysis project Ga0207674, IMG submission 184303) | Corn rhizosphere microbial communities from Kellogg Biological Station, Michigan, USA - KBS Corn C7-2 (SPAdes) (version 2) | ecosystem: Host-associated > Plants > Roots > Rhizosphere > Soil ...
CCGCCGGTACCCGGCTGTTTGGCGAGCGGGGCATCGATCGCGCCCTCAGCCATGTCGGGAACTCCGACGATTATCGCCCAATAAATCTTGCGGGCCGTGCGGCCCGAGAATGCCTTGGCGAAGTGACCCGCCGCGCGCGCGCTCCGGGCCACCAGAAGCGCGCCCGACGTATCCTTGTCGAGGCGATGGACGAGTTTGGGCCGGCCGCCATCCCCCGCGAGCCCGTCGAGCAGCCGGTCGAGGTGCTGGTGGGTCTTGGTTCCACCCTGCGTCGCCAGGCCGGGCGGCTTGTTCAGCACGAACGCAGCCGGGTCCTCGTAGATCACCATGTCGCGGACGAACTGCTCTTCGTCCGGCGTCAGCGGTTCGCGCGCCGGTTGCCTTGACTGCCGCTGCGGCGCGGGCTCGATCGGCGGCACCCGAATCTCCTGCCCGGCTTCGACACGGTCGCCCGGAACCGCCCGCTTGCCCGCCAGCCGCAGCTGCCCGGTCCGCGCCCAGCGCGAGACCAGGTTGAAGCTGACCTCGGGCATGTGCCGCTTGAACCAGCGGTCGAGCCGGATTCCGTCGTCATCGTCGCTGACGGTGAAGGTGCGGACGTCGACCATTCAGGCGCGATTAGCGAATGCTACGCCTCACGTCCTGCCCAAAACTCGAACGCCTGGCGCTGGACCTTGCGGATCAGCTTCGCGGCCTTCGGGCCCTCCCAAAGGCCGACGTAGCCATGCTTCTTAGCTCCGCCGACCCACCAGCCCTGGCCGGGCAGCCCGTCCGACTGACGAACGACGAGCACCGCAAGCTCGGGTTCGCCGCGCACCTCGGCCTCGTCATCCACATAGGCGAGCACCTTGCACAGCTGCCGCATCTTGGGCCGCGTGAAATGATGGCCGAGGAGGCCCAGCACCTCGGAGTAGCTGATCGACTGCCCGGCCTGGGCCGACGCGACGAGGATCGCCCGCACCTCGGCAGGGTCTGCCAGCAATCCCGCTTCGCTCATTCCGTCGGCTGTTGCGTGAAATCGACCGGGGTCAGCTCGAACACGTCGAGCTTCGATGCGCTTTGCGGCCACGGGATCACCAGCCGCCAGCGGAAGGGGGCGATCCGCTCGAGCACGCCGGCCATGTTGCGCTTGGGATCGTCGCCATATGCGAGCGGCGCGGTCTCGTCCCCCAGCGCCAGGCTGCCGAGAAAAACCAGCCGCGTTGGGTCGTCGTCATCCCACAGCCGTCCCGCGGGCCGCTGGCTGCCAGTCTGCTTGACGATCGTCAGCTGATCGTCCTCGACCTCGACGTAGCAGAAGAACGGCTTGAAGCTTTCGAACGCCTTGCCCTGCGGCGTGGCCTTGCCAAGGGTGATCAGCCGGCAGTTGTAGCTTCCCGGAGTGGGCGCCGGGCGCGGCAGGCCTCCCCGCGGCAGAAGCAGCTTGCCCTCCTTGCGCACTTCTGCGGCGTTACTCTTGTTCGCCTCCGCGAGCGCGTCGGCCCATGCCAGCCCCAGCCGGGCGATCCGGTCCTGGTCGGCCGCCGTGGCCACGGCTTTCCACGCATTGGACTTCGGCGGCGGGCCGACCTCGACGCTCGGGTGCATGCCCTCAGGCATCTTCGGCTTGGTCGCGCAGCCGGACACGCCTGCAAGGAGCGCGACGCCGACAAGTATCCGGATTGCAGTTCGCGTCACGATAGGAGAGGCCCTCCGCTGCGCCCCTGCCGTCCTAAGTGACAGTCGACTTCTCCGGTTTCAACCAATGCCCCGTTCATCATCTGCTTTATTGCAGCGCTTACCGCGTCTAGGCGCCACGCGAGATGAACGGCGAGCGAACCCGCACCTCCCCGCATGCGCGCACCGGGTTCGCGCTCGGCCTGGCCGCTTATGCACTGTGGGGCGTCCTGCCAATCTACTTCAAGACCATCGAGGCGCTGCCGGCGGTGGACATCGTCGCGCACCGGGTGATCTGGTCGCTTCCGTTCCTTGCCGTCCTCATGCTCCTGTCGCGCGGATGGCCCAAGGTCGAAAGAGCGCTGCGGCACCGGCGCACGATCGGGATGCTGACCGCCACGGCCGTGCTGATCGGGACCAACTGGCTCCTCTACGTCCACGCGGTCACCAGCGGGCACATCCTCGCGGCGAGCTTCGGCTATTATCTCAACCCGCTCGCGAACGTGCTGCTTGGCCGTTTCGTGCTGCACGAGAAGCTCAACCGGCTGCAATGGACGGCGGTCGCGATTGCGGCCGCGGGCATTTCGGTGCTTGCCGCAGGAGCCCTCGGCCAATTGTGGCTGAGCCTCGCCCTATGCGTCACCTTCGCGCTCTATGGCCTGCTGAGGAAAGTGGTGCAGGCAGATGCGGTGACCGGCCTCGCGATCGAGACCGTGATCCTGTTCCCGCTGGCGCTGCTATGGCTCGCCTGGCGCCACTCGCAGGGCGCGGCGGTGATGGGCACGACCGAGACCCTGACCATTCTCCTGCTTCTGGCGGGCATCGTATCGACGACGCCGTTGCTGCTGTTCACCGCCGCGGCCAAGCGCCTCCAATATTCGACGCTGGGAATGCTCCAGTTCATTGCTCCGACCCTGCAGTTCCTGATCGGCGTCGCCTACGGGGAGCCGCTCAAGCTGGCCCACTTCATTGCTTTCCCGGCGATCTGGATTGCGCTGGGCTTGTATGTCACGGCACTCCTCCGCGCGCCGCGGCTGCCGCAAGCGCCGGAATGATGGTACAGCCGTAGTCATGTTCAACCTCGCTTCCCTGATCATCGGTTTCGTCGCGCTGATCTGCGCGCTCGTCGCCTTCCTTCCGCTCCTCGGCTGGCTCAACTGGCTCATTATTCCGCTGGCGATCCTCGGCGCAGCGGTCGGCATGATCTCTCGCGGCACGGCAGGACGGAACCTCAACCTGTTCGTCATCGTGATCGGCGTGATCCGGCTGGCGATTGGAGGCGGGATCTTTTGAGCCGGGAACCCAGAATCGACGCCTATATCGCCAAGGCGCAGCCGTTCGCCCGGCCGATCCTGGAGAGCGTGCGCGAGCGCGTCCACGCCGTCATTCCCGATGTCGAGGAAGCGATGAAGTGGAGCATGCCGGCCTACCTCGTGGCCGGAAAGATCGTGCTGATCACTTCCTCGTTCAAAGCCCATGCGGCGCTCAATTTCTGGCGCGGGCAGGAGATCGGCGATGGCCAGCCGAAAGCTGGTGCAATGGGGCAGTTCGGCCGCTTGACGTCGGTCGACGACCTGCCTCCCGACCGCGAGCTCGATGCGCTGATCCGCGAGGCCGCTGCGATCGCCAAGACCGCCCCAGCTCCGCGAAAGGCGAAGCACGCTCCCAAGCCGCCGCCGGAGCTTCACCCCGACTTTGCCGCCGCGCTCGCGCGGGCGCCGAAGGCCAAAGCTGCGCTGGAGGCCTTCCCGCCATCCGCCCAGCGCGACTATTTCGAATGGATTTCGGAAGCCAAGCAGGACGCGACGCGGCAAAAGCGCATCGCCACGGCCGTCGAATGGCTCGGCGAAGGCAAGCGCCGGCACTGGAAGTATGAAAATTGCTGATTTGAGTTCGTCATGCTGAACTTGTTTCAGCATCCATTCCCTGAGATCTGCGGCGACCTTACCAAATGGATCCTGAAACGAGTTCAGGATGACTCTGCGGTCACTTCGTCATCCTGAGACCCGGACCGAAGCGGGTCTCGACCTCGCCTTCGACGGAAAAGCCGCAATGCTCGTAGAAGCGCCGCGCCCGCGGGTTGGCGATGACCTTGAGCGCGAGCCCGCGCTTGCGCGCCTCGTGGGTCGCAGCGTTGACCAGCGCCCGGCCGATCCCCCCGCCCCATAGGTCCGGTTCCACGAACAGGCCGTCGAGCTCGCCGCCGACCACCGCCGCAAATCCGGCCACTTCGCCGTCGAGCTCGGCGACGATCACCTGGCCATTCGCGATCTGAGCCGGCGGCAGGTGGATCGCGTCCGGGTTGGCGATCAGCTGATCACGATATTCCGGCAGCTCGAGCGACGCGCGGCGCTGCAGCTCCTCCAGCTCGTCATGCTCCTCCGGCCGTGCGAGCCTCAGCGTCAGGCTGTCAGCGGGCTTTGACATAGGACCCCGGCGCGTCCTCGATGGCCTTGAGCTTGCCCTTTCCGGGGACACGAGCGCCTTGCGCGTTCACCGTCTCACCGTCCTGCGCTTTCAGCCATTCGAGCCAGTCGGGCCACCAGCTTCCCTTGTGCGCGTTTGCGCCGTCGATGAACTGCTCGAGCGTGTCGGGATCCTTGTCGCTCGTCCAATATTGGTACTTCTGCGCGGCGGGCGGGTTCACGACCCCGGCAATATGGCCTGAGCCTGCGAGCACGAACCGCTTGGGACCTGAGAAATGATCCATGATCTTCCACACGCTCTCTGGCGGCGCGATATGGTCTTCGCGGCCGGCCTGAATGTAGGCGGGCGTCTTCACTGAATCGATGTCGATCGGCGTCCCGGCGATCTTGATCTCGCCCGAGAGGACCAGCTTGTTGCCCTTGTAGAGCGTCTCCAGATAGTCGCGGTGCCAGCCCGCGGGCAGGTTTGTCGTGTCCGAGTTCCAGTACAGCAGGTCGAAGGGAGGCGGCTCCTCGCCCAGCAGATAATTGCTGACGACGTAATTCCAGATGAGATCGCGCCCGCGCAGCAGGTTGAAGGTTGCGGCCATGTAGCGCCCGTCGAGATAGCCCTTCTCCTTGGTCACCTGCTCGATGAGGGCCATGGTTTCGTCGCCGGTGAAGAGCTTGAGATCGCCGGCCTTGGTGAAGTCGACTTGCGCAGTCAGGAAGGTCGCGGACTTGACCCTGTCAGCCTGCTTCTTCGCGTAAAGATAGCCGAGCGTCGCGGCCAACGTCGTCCCAGCCACGCAATAGCCGATGACATGCGTGCTTTCGACGCCGAGCAGGTCGCACACCGTGTCGATCGCATCGACTTGGCCTTTGAGCACATAGTCCTCGAGGGTTGCGTCGGCGATGCTCTCGTCCGCCGACTTCCAGCTGACCATGAACAGGGTGATGCCGTGGTCGACGCACCACTTTACGAAGCTTTTTTCCGGCGAGAGATCGAGGATGTAGAAGCGGTTGATCCACGGCGGAAAGATCACCAACGGCGTCCTGAGCACTTCGTCGGTGGTCGGCGTGTACTGGATCAGCTGATAAAGCCGAGCCTGCTTGACGACCTTCCCCGGCGTCGTCGCCAGGTTCCTCCCGACTTCGAATGCGCCTGGCTTCGTCTGCGTCAATTGCCCCGCCGCAATGTCCTTGAGCATGTTGGCGAGACCCTTGAGCAGATTCTCGCCCCGCGTTTCGAGCGTCCGCTTGAGCACCTGCGGGTTGGTGAGCGCGAAGTTGGAGGGACTCATCGCGTCGACGAAGCTCTTTGTCGCGAAGCGCATCTTTTCGCGAGTCGCCGCATCGACACCCTCGATATCGTCCACCGTACGGAGCAACTGGTCCGAGATTTGCAGGTAGGTCTTCCGGATCGTGTCGAAGATCGGGTTCTCGCGCCATTCGGGCGCGGCGAAGCGCCGGTCCTTGTGCTCCGGCTCGCCCGGCGCAGGCGCCGCCGTCACCCCGCCCAACATCTTGCCCCAGGTTTCCAGCCCCTTCGCCCAGGCGTGCGCACCCGCACTCATCAACGCCATCGGATCGCTCGTGCTCGCCGGCTCTGCGAAGCCAAACGCACTCGGCGTCCATGCCGGCATCGGCTGTCCATTCTTCATTTGCTCGGCCCAGAATTCCATCAGCATCTGCTGCGCGCGGCCCATCACCAGCGTCCAGTGTTGCCAATCTTCCAGCGTCGGGATCGCGTTCGCTGCTTTCGCGTCGTCGGCCATGACCTGCACTTAATCCTTCGGTTTGCACATTGCGAACGCTCGGCAGCGGTTCTAGCCCAATCGGATGCGCTTGCGCCTTTGTGGCTTCGCCCTCGCCTGTGCTGCGACGGCCTCTTCGGCTGCCTGTCCGAGCCAGCCGCGTACCGCCGCCGGTGTGCTTGCAACGGAAAGAGCCTGGGTCGCTGCGCTCGAAAATCGCGACAGTGCGGCGCTCGATTGCATTCTGGAGTCCGACTTCGCCGACACGACATGGCGCGGCATGCTCGTCGCCAAACCTGAAATCATGGCGCGGCTGCCAAGTCGACCGCACAGCACTCTGGAGCTCAGCGATCTGCAACCGACGTTGCTCGGGAACGCGGCGATTCTCCGCGGAGTGAACACGCAGCGCAGCGGAACGGCCGTGATCGGCTCCGTCAGGTTCGTCGACGTGTTCGTCTATCGATCGGGGCGCTGGCAGGCAGTGTCGGCGCAGGAATCTTTGATCCAGGCGCGCTAGGTCGACGTCCTTCTCGTGCCCTCTCTCCTATGGCACCTTTGCCTCATGCGCGTTCCAATGATTGCATTTTGCGGCCTTCTGACCGCCTGCGCGACGGTTCCGCCAGCCGCACCGCCGGTCCATGCCGAGGTTGGGGTTGCGTTCGACCGAAACGGCGAAATCGCGAGCTTCGCCGACGGGATTGCGGATCCGCAGTCCGGCCGCCGAGTGACAATCGACGATCCGGTCCGCGTCGCATCCGTCAGCAAGATGGTGACCGCCATCGGAGTCATGCAACTGGTCGACGCCGGCAAGCTCGACCTCAATTCTGATGTTTCCCGCTGGCTCGGCTGGCCATTACGCAATCCGAATTTTCCCGCCCGGCCGATCACCCTGTCGATGCTGCTGTCGCACACGGCATCGGTGCGCGAGCATGACGACGATTATGTGATCCCGCTCGGCGGCTCGCTCCAGCAGGTCATGGCCGATCCGCGCAACTGGGATTCTCAGCATGGCCCCGGCGATGGCTACTTCAGCTATGTCAACCTGAACTATCCCATCATCGGCTCGATTGTCGAAAGGGTCACCGGCGAGCGCTTCGATCTGTGGATGCACGAGCATGTGCTCGGGCCGATGAAGCTCGACGCCTGCTTCAACTGGCCGACGTGCAGCGATGCCGGGGTCGCGAGGGCCGTCGAGCTCGACGATCCTGGCGGCAAGCCGGTGAAGGATGACTTGCACGGCCAGCGGCCAAGCTGTCCCGTGTTCGTGAAGGAAGGCGCTTCATGCGACCTGGCGCAGTGGCGGGCCGGCGAGAACGGCTCTCTCTTCTCGCCGCAGGGCGGTCTCAGGATTTCCGCTCGCGGGTTGGCGCGCATCGGCCGGATGTTGTTGAACGGAGGGACTCTCGACGGCGTCCGAATCCTCTCACCCCGGGCCGTCGACCTGCTCCTGACCCAGGTCTGGACGTTCAACGGCAACAACGGTCAGACCGACGGCGGATTCTACTGCTCCGCCGGGAACGGCTCGCACCGGCTGCCGAACCGCGTCCCAGGCTGCGCGGACGATCTCGGGACCGGGGGCGCGATCCTCGTCGGCCATGCCGGCGATGCCTACGGCATGAAGAGCGGCCTGTGGATCGACCGGCAACGGGGCCGCGGCATTGCCTATTTCGTCACCGGCGTTCCCGACGGAGCACCCAAAGCGCCGGGCACGGCCTACACTGCGGCCGAGGTCCACGCGTTCCGGCGGACCTACGCCCTATTCCCGAGATAGATCAGCAGGTCAGGACGTCGGCGCTGTACCAGCGCCTTGCGCAATCCTGGTTGCGGCTCATCCAGCGCGGGAACGCGCGTTCCGGACGCTCGTGCCACCAATCGTTCCACCGGTCTGGATCGAAGCTGCGGTTCGCGTCAAAGTCGCCATAATCGTAATCGCCCGAGCCATAATAGAAGGCGCCGTCGAAGCCGTCCCGACGGCCATGACCGCGGTGAACACGCACGCCGCCAAAGTTTGACGGCGGCCCTCTCATGATACCCGCGTGAACCCTCGTGCTTGCGTAGCTCGAGCTGAAGCCGGCTGTCGCAAGGCTTTGGCCTGCTGCCGGAGATGTGACGATCAAAGCGGCGGCCGATGCGGCGGCCGCAAGCAACAGACGATGCATGTTGCTGCTCCTTTCAAGCGGACGAGAGCCTATACGCCTTCGAGGGCAGCTTGTTGCGCCGGTAAGTTTACCCATTCCCATCCACTATTCACCTGAGGGAAATCTCGGGGCGAGCAGGGGCTTGCGCATGCCCGGCCTGCCGATCGCTCTCGTGATGCTCGCGCAGGCGGCAAGCGGTACGGCGACCGGCGCGGCTCCGGAGGCAAAGGCTTACGGACCGGTCGCGGAGGCCGCTCCCAAGCCGCCGGCGCCGCCACCCGCGCCCGGCGAGCGTGATTGCAGCCAGGCGAACAAGGACCCCAATGCCCGAGTGATCGTCGTCTGCGGTCCAAAACCCCAGGGCTACCGCCTTAACCCCGACGTGCTCGAGGCCAAGCGGGAGATGAAGAACGGCGGCAGGCCCAAGTCGCGGGAGCAGCGGATGCAGCAGCCCAATAGCTGCGCCGTCGGGCCCGCCGGGTGCCAGTATGCCGGCATCAACCTGCTCGGAGCAGCGCTGACTGCGGCGCAGATGGCCGAGCGCGCCGCCAAGGGCCAGGAGATCGGCAGCATGTTCCAGACCGATCCGCACCCGACGGAGTATCAGCTCTACGTCGAGGCCAAGAAGCGCCGCGAAGCGAAGGAAGCCGCGGCTGCCGCCAAGGCCGCTCAAGCCAAGGCCCAGGCTCAAGCTCAAACACAGCAACAGCCCGCCAAGGCAAGCGGATCAAGCAGTACTCGACCATAGGTCAGCCGAAAAATGGCTAACCTGACGGTAATCCTCGCAGATCTAAGATGAGGCCATGCCGCACGACACCATCGTTAGATATTTGAACCCGTGGAAGTTCAAGCGCGAGCAGGAGCAGCTGCAGCGCCTCGCCGATCTGCGCCGGCGAGACGGCGACGAGTGCCGCCGCTGCCGCCGCCCCCTGCGCTTCGACTTGCCGGAGGGTCATGATTCCGGGCCCAGGATCGAACAGGTGCTCCCGACCGCTCCGGGCGCCGAGGTGAGCCTCGACAATCTCGTCCTCTGCCATCGGCGCTGCACGGCAGAGGCCGCGGACAATACCCGCGAAGTGACCGAGCGCGTCCGGCGCAAGAACGAGGCCGAGCTGTTCGCCACCTCGCGCCGTCGCAAGCGCGCCTAGGCCTTATTTCCAGAGCTGCAGCGAGCGGATCGCCTTGGGCAGCTCGGGCCGTTCGTCAGGCTTCGAGATCACCCGCTGCACCAGCTTCCATCCGCCGCGTACCCGCGCCTTGCGCCAGAGATCGGTGACGAACAAGGTTCCCGACCAATCGTGGCCGTCCATGGTCGCCTTGAGCTCGAGGGGCGCGGCGAACACCGCCGACCGGCCCTGCCCCCGTACCAATATGTCGCCGAATCGGTACGACGACGCGAGATAGCGCTTCGCGGCCGCCTCGAGCCAGCTCGGCCGGTCCAGGATCGCGGGCGGTTTGGACGCGGTAAGCAGGATGAAATCCTTCGCGGTGATGGCCTTCAAAGCCTTGGTATCGCCATTGACCCAGGCGCGCATCCAGCGGTGCTCCAGGGTCTCGATGGCGGATGTGATGTCGGACATTGGCGACGCCTAGCCGAGGTCTCGGCGCGCCGGAAGTCCGCCTATTCGGCCGGTGCCAGCTCCGAAACAACAGCGCGGGCGGAACGCGCCTTCGCAACTCGGATCCGCCACAGGGTCTGCGCGGTGAGGATCAGCTCGGGCGCAACGAGGCCGATGGCGACCAGCCCCCACAGCATGTCCGACAGGAACTGATCGCTGTAGGACTTCACGAAGGCGTCCGGCACCCGGCTGGTGATGAAGATCAAGGTGAAGGCGTAGCTGCGCATCATCCACGTCTTGTGGAGCTGCATCTGGCCCGAACGGATGCAAGCGAAGGCGATCCAAGCCGAAAGCAGCCAGAAGCCACCCTGGAAGATCTGCTCGAAGCGGATGGTGACGGGCTCGAGGGTGCTGGTGCCCATGTACACCGCCACCGGCGCCGAGACGCTGACGGCGCCGATGTAGATCTTGCCGAGCATCCGGTGGAACGCGGGCTGCGAGCGGCGGATCCGGCTCGACATCTGCACGGCTCCGGCGGTCAGCGCGGTGGCTCCGGCAAGGCCGTGGAGCATCAGCAGGTACCGGACTGGAGCGACATGCTTCCAATGCGGGTCGGCCGGGTTGATCCAGAAGCGCTCGTCGACCCACAGGACGAGCAGCACGCACGCGCCCATCAGGGCGAAGAAGGACCATTTGACGCGGTCCGCCATGGTGAACGCGGTGCGCGAGACGCTGGCCATCGGTTGTTCCCCCCACTGCGAGCGGCGGAAAGGAACGCCTCCGTCGAAACCGAACCTAGCATGCTGGAGGGGGCCTGTCGCGGCGCCGGCTGATAACGAGACGGTAAGGGGAGCGGCGTAGGGTTGCGCCTCGTGAGCAAGCACTGGAACCCTGCCCCCAAGACGCTCGGCACGCGGCCGTCGCGCATCCGGCGCGATCCGTTGCTCGTGCCCGCTCCGCCTGCTCCGGACAAGAAGTCCGAGTGGAAGTCGATCGAGTGGGAGCGGCGTTTCGCGATTGCCGGCATCGTCGCCTTTGCCTTCGCGATCGCGGTCGTTGCGCTCGCCTTCAGCGCGGTGACGGCTCATTTCGACGTATCAGGCGCCTCCCCGGCCGAGTTGCAGCGGTTCGGCAGCTGCAAGAACGAGGGCGGACCCAATTGCGTGCTCGACGGGGATACGATCCGCGTCGCCGGCGAGCAGATGGAGATCGCCGGCATGATCGCGCCCAGGGTCGAGGCGGCGAGTTGCGGTGCCGAGGAGCAGCGCGGGGCCAAGGCGGTCAATCAGCTGCTGCAGCTCCTGAACGGGGGCAAGGTGACGCTGGGCCAGAAGGTCCGGGAGCCCGACGGGACGGTGCGCCGCACGGTGATGGTCAACGGGCGCAATCTCGCGACCGCCATGATCGCTTCGGGGGCCGCGCGCGAATATACCGGCGAAAAGCAGGATTGGTGCGCAGACTGAGCCGCTGAGCGTCGCCTCAGCTCGTCGCCCCTTTCGCCGGCGGCGCGTCGCTGCCGATCGAGCGCCACAGCTTCATCTTCCCGTCGTCCTGCCGCTTGAAGATCGCGATCCAGGTCCCGCTTTCCTTGCTGCTGGCGCCCTGCGGCGTCGTCATGGTGAAGGTGTAGGGC
>Ga0207674_10009438_pt1 | contig 11146 bp, 7 predicted proteins | sample KBSCornC72_FD_184303 | JGI IMG/M metagenome (GOLD analysis project Ga0207674, IMG submission 184303) | Corn rhizosphere microbial communities from Kellogg Biological Station, Michigan, USA - KBS Corn C7-2 (SPAdes) (version 2) | ecosystem: Host-associated > Plants > Roots > Rhizosphere > Soil ...
TGGGCGTTGTAGACCTTTCCATACGCGTACTTGCGCGTCTCGTCGGTGTAGCCGTGGGTCTTGCCGAACTGATAGAGCGAGGGCCCGATCGTGCCGTACGACAGCTCCGCTCCCGACAACCGGTGGCAGGCATAGCAGTTCGCGCCGATGGGACCTTTCGGATCGTCGCTGAACTGCTTGCCGCGGCCCTCCTGCGCGACGCGCTCGCCGCTCTTCCAGTCACCGGCGAGCTTGCCGTCCGCAGGATACTTGATCGTCGCGAGGTTCTCGGCCTCGATCTTCCTGGCAACCTCCGCGGGCGGCGCCTTCACGCCGTACGTGCTGCACACGCGCTGGGTCTCGTCCTGGTTACCGCTGCGCTCGTCGGCGGTTGGAGCGGGATCACGCGGATAGATGCGGCCATGGGATCCGTCGCGGAGGCAAGCGCGACGCTCGAGGCTGTCGCCGGCGCATTCGCCGGCTTCGACACGAGCCTCGAGAGCGCGACGCGGTCCGCGGATCACGCAGCCGTCGCGAGCCGCGACGCCGCAGCGGCGGCCGCCGGCCTGGCCGATGCGATGTCGCTCAGCATCTTCGGCGCGCAGCCGCTGCTCCCGCTCGCCAACGACTTTCGTCGAGAGGCGACGGAGCTGCGCGCTGTGGCCGACGATCTCGCGCAGCTTGCCGCCTCGCTTACGAACGACCGGTCTGACGTCAAGCGGATCCACGGTCACGTGAGCGCGCTCTCGACGCGCGTGGCAGCGGTCGGTGGCGGCGCGGGCGGAAGCGGTGTTGCCGCGCTTCTCGTCGCGCTCCTCGTCTGGATCGGCGCCCAAGCGGCGGGCGCGCTCCTCATCGGCATCATGTTGTTACGCCGTCGCCCGCATCGTCGCGCGTAGCCTGGTCGCCGTCAGCACGAAGAGCACGACCCCGATCGCGAGCAGCGCGACCTCGTACCACACCGGAACGCCGCCGCCACCGCGCAACATCAAATCCTGGAACAGTGCGACTCCGTAGGTCACCGGCAGCGCGTACGCGACGTACCTGACCGGCTCGCGGAACTCGTCGATGGGCAGGATGAAGCCGCTGAAGAACATCGAGGCGAGCAGCACGAGCATCGCGAGCTGCACGGCTTGGCGTTCGGAGTCGGCCACCAGCGAAATGAGCAGGCCGAGGCCGAGGGACGCGAAAGTCAGCAAGAGCACGAGCCGCGACAATGCCAACCGATCGCCTACCAGTGGGATGTTCAGTGGGACCGTGAGCAGCGCGACCAGAAATCCAGCGATCACGAGTGTCAGGACGCCGTACGCGAGGTATTTCCCGACCAGCAGCTCGAGCCCCTGCACCGGCGAGACGCGATAGAGGTCCATCGCGCCGCTCGTGCGCTCGCGGATCATGGACAGTGCGGTGAGCGTGATCGCGAGGTGCTGCAGCACGAGCGCGAGGATGGCGGGAGCGAAGAACGCCACGAACGTTGGCGAGGCCGGCGCAGTGTTCCGCGCTTCGAGCTTCAACGGCGACGCCACGACTTCGGCGGGGATCTTCACGCCAGGCGAGCCGACGGAGACGGTCTCGATCCCGAGGGAGGTCAGTGCCGTCTTGAGTAGTTGACGGTTGACCTCTTGCACCAGCCCGACGGCCGTGGCCTGTGCGATGCCCGCCTGAACGGGATCCATCTCGTTCCACTCGACGACGAGCGACGCCTGCTCGCCGTGCTCCAACCGCGCCCGGAGATCGTTCGGCAGGGCGATCAGCAGTCGGGCCTCGCCACTTCGCAGCAGCCGATGCGCGTCCTCGGCATCCGGCGTGATGCGCACGACGTGGATCGCGCCGGTCCCAAGCTGGCGGTAGGTCTCGATGTCCGCGGGATAACCCGCGTCTGCCGGAACGACGATGACAGCGTCAAAAGGACGGTGCGTGCCGCTATATCCGAGTCCGAAGAGGGCGACGACGATCAGCGGGCCGAGCATGAGGCTCGCGATCGCGGCAGGCCGCCGCGCAAGCTCGCGCAGCTCTTTGAGCGTCACAGCTGTGACTCGGGTCAATATCTTCGCGAGGGAGCTCATGCGGCCCTTCCCGCCGGCGCCCGCTCACCCTCGACCCGCTCACGCTCCTTCTCCGCGCGTTCAACGATCGCGGCAAAGACCTCGCTGAAAGAAGGCTGGTACGGATCGATCGATGCGACGCCCGAGTTCTGCACGCGCACGGCCTCGATGAGAAGGGGCGTTGCCGCACCGGCGTCGTCGGCTACGAGGATGATCTTGCGCGGCCCGGGCTGACGGATCCGGGTGATGCCGGGTACCGCGCGGAGCGCTTCGCCGTCGATGGGACGCTCCGTCGTGATCTCCACGACCTCGCCGCCCCAGATCCCAAGCCGCAACGCTTCGGGTGTGTCGAGCGCGATGACACGTCCGCGGTGGAGCACGGCGACGTGGTCGCACAGCTCCGCCTCCTCGACCGATTGCGTCGTGACGAGGAGCGTTCGCGTCTCGCTCAGCCGGCGGAACTCGTCCCAGATCTCGCGCGACAGCATCGGATCCACCCCGGCGGTGGGTTCATCGATGAAGAGCACGTCAGGCTCATGGACCAGCCCGCAGGCGACCTCGAGGCGGCGTCGCATGCCGCCCGACAGATCCCTTGCCAACCGGTCGCGGACATCCCAGAGGCCGAGTAGCTCGAGCACCTGCCGCACACGCTTCCGCCGCTGCCACCAGCCGATCCCGAACAGCGATGCGACGAAGGCCACGTTCTCCGACGCCGTGAGATCCGGATACAGAACGAAATCCTGTGGCACGTAGCCGATCCGTTCTCGCGTGGCACGCTGGAACGCGCGAGGATCCTCGCCGAGCACGCGGATCTCACCGGACGTTGGGAGGAGGGTCCCGGTGAGCATGCGAACGAGCGTCGTCTTCCCAGAACCGCTTGGTCCGATAAGTCCGAGCAGCGCACCCTGCGGGACCGTCATCGTCACGCCATCGATGGCGACCACGTCGCCGAACGAACGGAATACGTCCTTTACATGGATCGGATCGGCCACCGATCGAGTAACAGTCATGAGCGCCTGACAAGGCACGCAACGTGCCGGAGGTGACGGAAAGTCAGGGCGTGAATTGCACCTCGACGTCGACGACCGCGTTCGAGCGGGGATCGATGTTCACGCGGAACTTCTCCGTCGCGGTCGCGCCCGCGGGAACGTAGTCGCAGTTCACCTGAACGGTGAACACGCGTAGCACCTGGCACGGCGCGTCGTATTTCTTGAAGTAGAGCTGCCCCTGTGGGGTCGCCTTCGCGATGGCGATGTACTCCGCGTCGCTGAGGGCGCCCATTCCCGGCCGCAGATAGAGGAACGCGATGAGGAAGATCGCCGCGAGTGCGCCGAAGATCACGAGCTGCGCGCGGACGCTGATCCGTCGGCTCAGAGCTGCGCCCCGCCGCGCGCGAGATCGAGTGCCGTCGCGAGCGTCAGCTTTGCGGCCTTGAGCCAGAGGCGCTTGTTCGTGATCTTGTCGGGCGTGTCGTTCACCGTGTGGAACGTGAAGTTGCCCGGAAAGGTCGAGTCGATCTCACCGTAGCGCTGTACCAGGGCCACCGATGGGATGCCGCCGACCAGACCGAACGGCGCGGCATCGAGGATGAACGCGTCCGTGGTGGCGAGCTGCTCGACAAGCGGCGAGATGCCGATCGCGTAGCGCTGATTCGCGTCCTTCACACGGTCGCGGAGCGAGCCGGACTTCGCCGTGTAGTAGACGAGGTCCAGCCGGTCCGCGAGTGGGTTGAAACCGACCATGTCGATGTTGATCACCCAACGGTACGGATTCGGCGGCGGCAGCGACTGCAGATACGCGAGGCTCCCCTTGAAGAAGTACTCCTCACCGTCGAAGAACGCGAGCACGATCGGCATGCGCAACGAGGCGCGATCGGCGGCCAGGATCCGCGCGTACTCGAGAAGCGCCGCCGTCCCCGTCGCGTTGTCGTCGGCGCCCGGCGCTGGGTCGAGCGCGGGGCGCCAGCCCGACGTGCGATTCGCGGTCGAGTCGAAATGCGCGCAGATCATGCCGGCGCCACCTAGGAAGCCGTCCGATCCGCCGCCGGGCAGCGGATTGATCGTCGCGAGGATGTTGTCGAGCCTCACGCCGTTGTAGGAGGTCGGAATGTCCTGCACGACCACGCCGGGGATCGCGGTCAGTTGCTCCATCAGATACGCGACCGCTTTGGCGTGTCCGGGATGGAGCGGATGGCGCGAGACGAAGGAGGTCAGCGCGCGCAGATGATCGTCGAGCTTGGCTGGGTTGATCTGAGCGAGGAGCTCCGAGATCGGCTTTGGCGTGGGGCTCGGCGTCGGCGTGGGACGGACCGTGGGACTCGGCGCCGACGACGCGGTCGGTATCGCAGTCGTAGCGACCGCGACCGTAGGTGATGGTGTCGGGGTGATCGCGCGACCAGGCACCGCATCGCACGCGACGCACAGCACGAGCACCAATGCGGCGAACGCCCTCATCGTCTTAGGCTAAACGGGCCCTCGCCGCGAACAGTGCTAGTTCATCTTTCCCGCGCCGACCGGCTTCTTCTCGTGTTCCTCGGCCTTCTCCGCCGCGTACTGCTGCGACCAGAAGACCACCTTGCCGCTCTCGACATCGACGACGACGGTATCGCCTTCCTTGAACTCGCCGGACAGCACCTTCTGCGCGAGCGGGTCGAGGATGAGCCGCTGGATCGTGCGCTTGATCGGACGCGCGCCGTAGACCGGATCCCAGCCCTCCTTCGCGACGAAGGCCTTTGCGTTCTCCGTGAGTTCGAGCGTGAGCTTCCGCTCGGCGAGACGCTTCGCCAGGATCTGCACTTCCTTTTCGACGATCTCCATGAGCTGCTCGGTCACGAGGTTCTTGAAGATGACGATGTCGTCAACGCGGTTGAGGAACTCGGGACGGAACTGTCCGCGGAGCGCATCCATCACACGCTTCCGCATGACCTCGGGCTGGTCCGCAAGCTCGGTGATGAACGTCGATCCGACATTGCTGGTCATGATGATCACCACGTTCTTGAAGCTGACCGTGCGTCCGTGACCGTCGGTGAGACGGCCATCGTCGAGCACTTGCAGCAGGACGTTGAAGACGTCCGGATGCGCCTTCTCGATCTCGTCGAGTAGGAGGACGGCGAAGGGTCGACGCCGGACGGCTTCAGTGAGCTGGCCGCCCTCTTCAAATCCGATGTACCCGGGCGGTGCGCCGATAAGGCGAGCGACGGTGTGCTTCTCCATGTATTCGCTCATATCGATGCGGACCATCGCCTTCTCGTCGTCGAAGAGGAATTCCGCGAGCGCCTTTGCGAGGAGCGTCTTGCCCACACCCGTCGGGCCGAGGAACAGGAACGAGCCGAGCGGACGATTCGGGTCCTGCATTCCGGCGCGCGCACGCCGCACCGCGTTGGCGACAGCCGTGACCGCCTCTTCCTGTCCGACGATGCGAGCGTGGAGGTTCTCCTCCATCCGCAGAAGCTTCGCGACCTCGCCCTCGAGGAGCTTGGTGACCGGAATGCCGGTCCACTTCCCGACGACCTCCGCGATATCCTCGGGCGTGACCTCTTCGGTGAGCAGCTTGGAGCTGAGCTGCAGCGACGCGAGCTTCTCCTCTGCTTCGCGGACCTCTCGCTCGAGCGCGGCGAGAGTCCCGTACTTCAGCTCGGCGGCCTTGCCGTAGTCGGCAGCGCGCTCGGCTTTCTCGATGTCCATGCGGACCTGCTCGAGCTGGGACTTCTTCTCGCGGATCTGCTGGATCGCTGCCTTCTCCTGTTGCCACCTGGAGCGCAGCCCCTCGGACGACTCCTTGAGGTTCGCGAGCTCCTTCTCGAGACGCACGAGGCGATCCTTGCTGGCCTCGTCGGTCTCCTTGCGGAGCGCCTCGCGCTCGATCTCGAGCTGGCGGATCCGCCGGTCCACCTCGTCGAGCTCGGCGGGCATCGAGTCGATCTCCATGCGGAGCTTCGACGCGGCCTCGTCCACCAGGTCGATGGCCTTGTCCGGCAGGAAGCGGTCGGAGATGTAGCGCGCCGACAGCGTCGCGGCAGCGACGAGCGCCGAGTCCTGGATGCGCACGCCGTGGTGCACCTCATAGCGCTCGCGCAGACCGCGAAGGATCGAGATGGTGTCCTCGATCGACGGCTCGCCGACGTACACGGGCTGGAAGCGCCGCTCGAGCGCCGCATCCTTTTCGATGTGTTTGCGGTACTCGTCGAGCGTCGTCGCGCCGATCGTGTGAAGCTCGCCACGCGCGAGCATCGGCTTGAGCATGTTCGCGGCGTCGACCGCGCCCTCGGCCGCGCCGGCGCCGACGACCGTGTGGAGCTCGTCGATGAACAGGATGATCTGGCCCTCGCTGGACGCGATCTCCTTCAGCACGGCCTTAAGCCGCTCCTCGAACTCGCCGCGGTACTTCGCGCCAGCGAGGAGCGAGCCGATGTTCAGCTCGAAGATGCGCTTTTCTTTGAGGCCCTCGGGAACGTCGCCCCGAACGATGCGCTGCGCGAGCCCTTCGACGATCGCCGTCTTGCCGACGCCGGGCTCGCCGATGAGCACCGGGTTGTTCTTCGTCCGGCGAGACAGCACCTGGATGACCCGGCGGATCTCCTCGTCACGGCCGATGACCGGATCGATCTTGCCTTTGCGCGCGAGGTCGGTGAGCTCGCGGCCGTATTTCTCGAGTGACTGGTACTTGCCCTCGGGATTCGCATCGGTCACGCGCTGGTTGCCGCGTACTTCCTTCAGCGCGCTCAGCACGCGCTCGTGCGTGATGCCGAGGCGCTTCAGCGCCTGGCCGGTGTAGCCGTTGTCGGCGGTCATCGCGAGAAGCAGGTGCTCGGTCGAGACGTACTCGTCGCCGAGCGCCTCCGCCTCCTTCTGCGCCTGCTGAAGGACGCGACCGAGACGCGCCGACGCGCCGATCTGCACGTTGCCCGAAACCTTCGGTTGCCGCTCGAGCTCGGTGTTCAGCGCGGCAGTGAGCTGCGCAGGTTGCACGCCGAGCGCAGTCAGAACGCTGGGCACGACGCCGCCCTGCTGCTCCAGCAGCGCAGCGGCGATGTGCTCGACGTCGATCTGGCTGTGCCCGTTCTCGGTCGCGCGCTGCTGCGCGCTGATGATCGCTTCTTGCGATTTCTCGGTGAGCTTCTTCGGATCAATCACTTCAAATACCTACCTTGGCTGTGTTCACAAGAGTCCCTTGCGCGGGTCTTCGCCAGCGCGCGTCGCCGCGAGCTCGTTGACCAGCTCGCGCTCCTTGTCGGTCAGCTTCGTCGGCAGCACGACCTTGACGGTCACGAACAGATCCCCGAAGCCGCCCGTTGCGCGCGGCATACCCTGCCCGGCGAGCCGGATCGTGCGGCCGTTCTGCGTCTCCGGCGGGATGCGGAGCGACACGCGTCCTTTGAGTGTCGGCACCGTGACCTCCGCGCCGAGAAGCGCCTCGTGCAACGCGACCGGGAGGTCCATCCGCAGATCGTCTCCGTCGCGCTGGAACACCGGATGTGGCCTGACGCGCACGCGCAGGAAAAGATCGCCCGCCGGCCCGCCCGCGCCGCCCGGTGCGCCCTGTCCCGCGAGGCGGATGCGCTGACCGTCCTTCACGCCCACGGGGATCTTCACGCTGAGCCGGCGCGTCGTTCCATCCGGCATGCGCATCTCGACCGTTCGTTCGGCACCCTTGTACGCCTCGGCCAGCGTTATCTCGACTTCGCCCTCGACATCCGCGCCCGCAACGCTCCGGCGGCGGCGCGTGTTCGGACGCCCGAAGAGCGGTCCCGCGTCGAAGTCGGTCTGTCCCTCGCCGAACAGCGTGCGGAAGAAGTCCGAGAACCCTCCCGCCTCGCCGCCGTTGAATGGGTCCTGGCCGGGCTGCCCGGTGTAGACCCACTGGAATCCACCGGGCTGCTGAGCACCGCCTTGCCGGAAGCGCTCCCACTCCGGACCGACCGTGTCGTAGCGCTTGCGCTTCTCGGGATCGGAGAGGACCTCGTTGGCCTCGTTGAGCTCCTTGAAGCGCTTCTCCGCGTCCGGCTTCTTGTTGATATCCGGATGGTGTTGGCGCGCGAGCTTGCGGTATGCCTTCTTGATCTCCTCGGCGCTCGCATTCTTCGAGACGCCGAGTGTTTTGTAGTAGTCCTTGTACTCGACCGGCATGGTTGTTCATCGCAGGGGGAGAACCCCCTGCAACCCCCCTTCGTCGCAGCGGAAGCCCGCTGCGACTCCCCTCTAGTGCGCCGGCGGCGGCACGATCGTGGCGTGCGTGGCCGCCTCGATCTGCGCCGGCGTCACCGTCGGCCCTCCTGGCTGGAGGGCGATCTTCAGGACCTGGTCGACGTTGTCGACGGTCTTGATCTCGACCGTGTCGAGAACTTCCTTGGGGATGTCGATCAGGTCCCTCTTGTTCTTCTCGGGGAGGATGAAGACCTTGATCCCGGCGCGGTGCGCCGCGAGAAGCTTCTCCTTCACTCCACCGATCGGCAGGACGCGACCGCGTAGCGTGATCTCGCCGGTCATCGCGACGTCGCGTCGGACGCGGCGGCCCGAGAGGGCGGACACGATGGCGGTCGCCATCGTCACGCCGGCGGACGGACCATCCTTGGGGATAGCGCCCGCGGGGACGTGGATGTGCATCGCGTGGTCCTCGAAGAATCCCTTGGGAATCCCGAAGTCACGCTCGTGGGCTCGAACGTACGAGAGCGCGGCGCGGGCGGACTCCTCCATCACCTTGCCGATCTGGCCGGTGAGCGTGAAGTCCTCGTCCTTGCCGTCGATCACGGTGGCCTCGACGGTGAGCACGTCACCGCCCGCCTCGGAGACCGAGACGCCGGTGGCGGCTCCGATCTGATCCTCTTCCTCAGCGAGTCCGTAATCGAACCGCTGCGGCCCGAGGTACTCGGAGACCTTGTCGAGCGTGATCTCGACCTTGTCGGTCTTGCCCTCGGCGATCGCACGAGCAACCTTGCGGCACATCGTGCCGATCTCGCGCTCGAGGTTTCGAACGCCGGCCTCACGCGTGTAGCGTCGAACGAGCTCCCGGAGGACCTCGTCTCCGATCACCAGCTTGGGCTCGGTCGCGGGCGTGACGGCCGGCTGGACGTTCGTGCCGTCCTGCGAGGCAGGACTGTCCGTCATCACCTCGCCGTCGGTACGCTCGCCGCCGGCGAGCCCGTGCTGCTTCAGCTGGCGCGGGACGAGGTAGCCCTTCGCGATGTGGAGCTTCTCCTCCTCGGTGTAGCCGGGGAGACGGATGATCTCCATACGGTCACGAAGCGGGGCGATGATCGTGTCCTCGACGTTCGCCGTCGTGATGAAGATGACCTTCGAGAGGTCGTACGGCACCTCGAGGTAGTGGTCGGAGAACGTGTTGTTCTGCTCAGGGTCGAGCACCTCGAGCAGCGCTGAGCTCGGGTCGCCGCGGAAGTCCGCGCCAACCTTGTCGATCTCGTCGAGCATGAACACGGGGTTCACCTCGCCGGCGGTCTTCATGTTCTGAAGGATCCGGCCGGGAAGCGCGCCCACGTACGTGCGGCGGTGCCCGCGGATCTCGGCCTCGTCACGGATGCCACCGAGCGACATCCGGATGAACTTGCGGCCCATCGCGCGTGCGATCGACTTGCCCAGGCTCGTCTTGCCAACGCCGGGCGGGCCGACGAAGCACAGGATCGGGGCGCGCAGGTTCTGCGAGAGCTTGCGCACCGCCATGTACTCGATGATCCGGTCCTTGACCTTCGGCAGGCCGTAGTGATCCTCGTCGAGGATCTTCGCCGCCTGCGCGATGTCCCAGTCGTCGTTCGCCGCGACCTTCCACGGCAGCGACACCAGCCAGTCGACGTACGTACGGATGACGCCCGTCTCGGGCGACGCCTGCGGGATCTTCTCGAGACGTCCGAGCTCCTTGAGCGCCTTCTCCTTCACGGGATCGGGCATGCCGGCCGCTTCGATCTTCTCGCGCAGCTCGCGCACCTCGGAGCCCTGGTCGTCGTCGCCGAGCTCCTTCTGGATCGCCTTCATCTGCTCGCGCAGGATGTATTCGCGCTGCGTCTTGTCGAGCGTCTGCTGGACCTCGCTCTGGATCTTCTGCTTCAGCTCGAGGATCTCGTTCTGCTTCGCGAGGAACACGCCGAGGAACCGCAGTCGCTCGATGACGTTGCGCGTCTCGAGCAGCTGCTGGCGCTGCTCCAGCGTGAGGTCCGGGCTCGATGCGACGAGGTCCGAGAAGTGCGCCGGGTCATCGGTGTTCTTCGCGGTCATCGCGAGCTCGGGCAGGATGGATCCGCCGTTGTCGACGTAGCGCTCGAAGAGCGCCTTCACGTTGCGCATCTGCGCCTCGCGCTCCACCGGGTCACCGAGCTCCTCTTCGATCGGCTCGAAGGTGACGCGGAAGAATCGCGACTCAGGCTGGTATCCAGTGATGCGGACGCGCTGAGCGCCCTGGACGATGATCTGCGCGCTGCCGTCCGGGATCCGGAGCAGGCGCACGATCTCAGCGACGGTGCCCACGTTGTGGATCTGCTCGGGCTGCACGTCGTCGATCTCGGCGTCGCGCTGGGCGACGAGCACGATCAGGTGTCGCTCTTCCGCCATCGCGGCATTGATCGCGGCGACGGACTTCTCGCGGCCGACGCCGAGTGGCACGACCAGCTTCGGGAAGACGACCGCCTCGCGCAGTGGTACTACCGGTAGATCGCTCGGGTACGCGCCCGTTGGTGTGGTCGTCTTCGTTTCGTCCGTCATTTTGGTCCTCTGTTTCTTTTCGCGGTTCGGGTCAGATGCGTTGTGCGCTTGTCATGTGAAACGGCGTGGCCGGGCGCACCATTCCGCCCGGCCACGCGCTGTCGGTTCGTGTTGGTACTACTTAGAGTTCCCGCTGGTCGCGTTGACCTTGATGGTCCTGGGCTTCACGTTCTCAGCCTTCGGCAGCACGAGCTGCAGAACGCCGTTCTCGAACGTCGCCTCGACCTTCGTCGGATCGATCGCGACGGGAAGGGTGAACGCGCGCTGGAACTTGCCCACGCGCCGTTCCTGTCGGAGCCAACCGTCCTCGGTCACGTCGGTCCGAGCCTTGACCTCGCCACCGATCGAGATGGAGTCGCTTGTTGCGTTGATCTCCAGCTCGTTTCCCGTCACGCCGGGAAGATCAGCGCGGAGGTG
>Ga0207674_10009439_pt1 | contig 11146 bp, 11 predicted proteins | sample KBSCornC72_FD_184303 | JGI IMG/M metagenome (GOLD analysis project Ga0207674, IMG submission 184303) | Corn rhizosphere microbial communities from Kellogg Biological Station, Michigan, USA - KBS Corn C7-2 (SPAdes) (version 2) | ecosystem: Host-associated > Plants > Roots > Rhizosphere > Soil ...
GCCACCTCCGCTGGCTCATCCCGCTCGCCGTGCTGCCGCTGCTCGTCCTGCTCGCCTACGGCTTTCGCACCGATCCGCGCGCGCTGCCCTCCACGCTGCTCGGGAAGCCCGCGGCGCCGTTCACCCTCACCAGCTTCGCCGGCGCGCCGCTCGCGCTCGAGAGCCTGCGCGGCCGGGTGGTGGTGGTCAATTTCTGGGCGTCGTGGTGCATTCCCGCCTGCTACGAGGAGGCGCCGGTGCTCGAGAAGGCCTGGCGCGAATACCGGGACCGCGGCGTGACGCTGGTCGGCATCAATATCCAGGACAAGGAAGAGGCGGCGCGGAAGTTCATGAGCCAGTTCGAGTTCACCTTTCCCAACGCCGCCGATACCGGCGGGCGCGTGGCCGTGGAGTACGGTGTCTACGGCGTACCCGAGACCTTCTTCATCGACCGCGCGGGACGGATCCGGGAGCGAAAGGTCGGCGCGGTCTCGGACGAGGTGGTCCGCGCCGCGGTCGAGCGGCTGCTGGCCGAGAAGTCGTGACGCGTCTCCGCCTCGCTCGCGCGCTCCTGCTCGCGGTGGCCGCCCTCGCCGCGCTCGGCGCCGCGCCTCCGGGGCGAGCGGTGACCGAGGACCAGGTGCGTGAGGTGGCCGCCAATCTCCGCTGCGTGGTGTGCCAGAGCCTCTCCGTGGCGGACTCGCCCTCGGAGACCGCCAATCAGATGCGCGCCATCGTCCGGGAGCGGCTCGCCGCGGGAGAGACTCCGGAGCAGGTCACCGCCTACTTCGTGGAGAAGTACGGCACGTGGATCCTGCTCGCGCCGCCGCGCCGCGGCTTCGATCTGCTCGTGTGGGTGGTCCCGTTCATGGCCCTCGCTCTGGGCCTGGGGCTGGCGATCCTGGCCATGCGCCGCTGGCGCCGGCGCTCCGCCGCCGCCGCGCCGCCCGCCGCGGTGGACGACGCCACGCGCGCGCGCATCCGGCGGGAAATGGCCGAGCTCGACTCGTGACCGTCGCCCAGCTCTTGCCCATTCTCGTCCTCGCGCTGCCCGCCGCCGCGCTCGTCCTGTGGCCCCTCTGGCGCGGCGCTCGGTCTGGGGGCGAGCAATCCGCGTCCCCCGGCGCGGCGACGAGCGCGGCGAGCGATCCGCGCCTCGAGCTCGGCGAGGAGCGGACGGCCATCTATCGCGCCCTGCGCGAGCTCGACTTCGACCACGAGGCCGGCCACCTCTCGGAGGACGACTACCGCGGCCTCCGCGATGCCTACGAGGCGCGCGCGGCGACCGTGCTGCGCGCGCTGGACGCGCTCGGCGTCCCCGCTCTTACGACGGCCCCTCGCGCCGGAGTCACCCCCAGCCGAAGCTGGACCCGAAGCCCGATCGCGCTCGGGACGGGCGCGCTCCTGCTTCTCGCGTTCGGCGTGCTCCTGGGGGTGAGCGTGGGCCGCTACACCGAGCCCGACCCGATGGCGCCGGCCGCGGGGACCAGCGTCGCCGGGGCGCCCGCGCCGGGGCCGATGGCGCCCGCCGTCCCCGCGTCGCCGGGCGCCGTCGCCGGTCCCGACGCGGGCGCCGCCGCCGGTCCCGCGCGCCCACTCTCGCCCGAGATGCTGGCGGGGATGCTCGAGGCGGCGCGCCAAAGCCTCTTCGCCGGCCGCTACGCGGAGGCCATCGCCGCCTACCAGGCCGTGCTCAAGCGCGATCCCCGCAACGTGAACGCGATGAGCCATCTGGGCTATATCGTCGCCCTTGGCGGCCACGCCGACGCCGCGCTGGACACCTTCGACAAGGCGCTGGCCATCGACCCGAACTATCCGCCGGCTTACTTCTTCCGGGGACAGGTGCTGGCCGAGGCCAAGGGAGATCGGGCCGGCGCCGCGCGGGCCTGGGAGCGCTTCCTCGTCCTCGTGCCGAGCGGTCCCGAGCACGACCAGGTCAAGGCGCTCCTGGCCGAGATGCGCGCCAAGGGGGCCAAGGCTCCAGGTTAGGGTTGACAGCTCGGTTGAGTTAGGGTTACCTTACTGAAACTTTTCACGGGGGACCCTGACATGCGCAATCCGACGAGCAAGCAGCAGACGGGGTGGGCGGCCGCCGGCGCGCTCGCGCTGCTGCTGGCCCTGAGCATGGTGACCGGCGCGGGCGCGCAGAGCGGCGAGGTGGTCGTGTACTCGGCCCGATCGCAGTACGGCCAGGAGCCGGCGATCGATGCGTTCACCCGGAAGACCGGCATCCAGGTCAAGAGCTTCGGGGGGAATACCTCCGAGCTGTTCGACCGGCTGAAGGCCGAGAGAGACAAGACCCCGGCCGACGTGCTGATCACGGTGGACGCGGGGAATCTCTGGAATGCCGGCCGCGCCGGTCTCCTCGCCAGGATGGACTCGCCCCAGATCGCGGCCAATGTGCCGGCGAACCTCCGCGACCCCGAGGGTCGCTGGACGGCGCTCACCGTGCGCGCGCGGACCATCATGTACAACACCAGCAAGGTGAAGCCGGAAGAGCTCTCGACCTACGAGGCGCTGGGCGATCCCAAGTGGAAGGACCGCATCTGCCTCCGCACCTCCGCCTACGTGTACAACCAGTCCTTCCTCGCCACCATGATCAAGCGGAGCGGCGAGCCCAGGGTGGAGCAAGTGGTCAGGAGCTGGGTGGCGAACAACCCCACTCTCATCAACGGCGACACCAAGATTTTGGAAGCCATCGCGGCCGGCCAGTGTGACGTCGGGCTCACCAATACCTACTACCTCGGACGCATCCTCGCCAAGGACCCCGCCTTCCCGGTGGCCGCGTTCTGGGCGAATCAGCAGACCACCGGCACCCACATCAATATCTCGGGCGCCGGCATCACCGCCAACGCCAGGAACCGCGCGAACGCAGTCAAGCTGCTCGAGTACCTCACCTCCCCCGAGGCGCAGCAGTCGTTCGCCGACTCCAACTTCGAGTACCCGGCGAACCCGCAGGCGTCGGTGAATCCGGTCATCGCCCGGTGGGGCAAGTTCAAGCAGGACGACATCAACGTGGCCGCCGCCGGCGAGTTCCAGGCCGCCGCCACCAAGCTCGCCGATCGCGCTGGCTACAAGTGATCCGCGCGTGCTGAGCGCCGCGGCGGACCGGGTCGTCAGGCCCCGGCCCGCCGCGGGTCGCCTCACCCGGGTCTGGCCCGCGGCCGCCCTCCTGGTGGCGGCCATCGTCGCGGTTCCCAACGTGGTGGTGCTGTCTTCCCTCGCCACGCCCAACGTCGAGCTCTGGCTGCACCTCTGGCGCACGCAGCTCGTGGAGCTGGCGCTGAACACGCTCGCCCTGCTGGCCGGAGTCGGCGCGGGCACCCTCGTGGTCGGCACCGTGCTGGCGTGGCTGGTGGTCAACTACCACTTCCCCGGGCGCGGGATCTTCGAGTGGGCGCTCATCCTGCCGCTGGCCATTCCCGCGTACGTGATCGGGTTCACCTTCCTGGGCATCTTCGAGTTCTCGGGCCCGCTCCAGACCGCGCTCCGACGCTGGCTCGGCGCGGGCGCGCGCCTTCCCGAGCTCCGCTCGTGGGGCGGCGTCACCCTGATGATGACGCTGGTGTTCTACCCCTACGTCTATCTCCTCGCCCGCGCCGCCTTTCGCGCCCAGGGCTCGGCCGCGCTCGAGACCGCCCGCAGCCTCGGCCGCTCGCGCCTGCGCGCCTTTCTCGAGGTCACGCTGCCGCTGGCGCGACCGTCTCTCGCCGCCGGCGTGGCGCTGGCGATGATGGAGGCGCTGGGCGACTTCGGCACCGTGGCCACCTTCGGCTATCGCACCCTGACCGAAGGGATCTACCGCGTCTGGTACGGGATGTTCGATCGCGTGGCCGCCGCCCAGCTCGCGAGCGTGCTGCTCCTCTGCGCGGGAGCGCTGCTCGCGCTCGAGCGCGGCTCGCGGGGACAGCAGCGGTTCACCCAGCGCGAGCGCCGCGGCGCCGAGGCGGCGCCGGTGGTCCTTCGCGGGGCGCGCGCCGCCGCCGCCACCGTCACCTGCGCCGCCGTGCTCGCCCTCGCCTTCCTGCTGCCGGTGGGCCAGCTCGCGCTCTGGTCCGCGCGCGCGTGGGCCGAGGGTCGGGTGGCGCGGGACCTGGGGGCGCTTCTGGCGAATACCCTCGGGCTCGCCGCCGTCGCCGCCGTCCTCACCTGCCTGCTCGCCGTCGTGCTGGCCTATGCGGGACGGCTCCACCCTTCGCGCGCCACCCGCTGGTCGGCGCGCTTCGCCTCGCTGGGCTATGCGCTGCCGGGCGCGGTGATCGCGGTCGGCGTCCTCATCCCGCTGTCCGCGCTCGACCACTGGATGGGCGCGACGCTTGCGCGCCTCACCGGCCGGCCGGTGGGCCTCCTCCTCACCGGCTCGGCGGTGGGGTTGCTCTTCGCCTACGCGGTGCGCTTCCTCGCCGTGAGCCTTCAGAGCGTGGACGCGAGCCTCACCCGCATCGCGCCGAGCCTCGACGACGCCGCCCGCTCGCTGGGCGCGGGGGCCGGCCGCACGCTTCGCCGCGTGCATCTCCCCCTCCTGCGGGGCGGCCTCGCCGTGGCCACCGTCCTCGTCTTCGTGGAGACGATGAAGGAGATGCCGGCCACCTTGCTGCTCCGGCCCTTCGGGCTGAATACCCTGGCCATGGAGGTGTGGGAGCGCACCAACGAGGCCCTGTGGCAGGAGGCGGCGGTGCCCGCGCTGGCCATCGTCCTCGCCGGGCTCGTCCCCGTCATCGTCGTGATCCGCTGGAGCAGCGCCACCCGCGGCTGAGGACGCGCGCCCGGTCGAGCCGGGCGCGGCCCGCGTGCTAATCTCGTGGGTACCGCCATGGCCACGCCGGACGCCGCTGCCCGCATCGAGACGCTTCGCCGGGAGATTCGCCGCCACGACGCGCTCTATCACGGGAAGGACCGCCCCGAGATCAGCGATGCCGAGTACGACACGCTGAAGCGGGAGCTCGAGGCGCTCGAGGCGGAGCATCCCGAGCTCCGCACGCCCGACAGCCCCACCCAGACCGTGGGCGCCCGTCCCGGCGAGGCCTTCGCCCCCGTGGAGCATCGCGCGGCCATGCTCTCCCTCGACAATGCCATGAGCGCGGACGACCTGCGCGAGTTCGAGGCGCGGCTCCGGCGCGCGCAGCCCGGCGCGCGCTTCGCCTTCGTCTGCGAGCCCAAGATCGACGGCCTCGGCGTGGCCCTGCTCTACGAGAACGGTCGCTTCACCCGCGGCGCCACCCGCGGCGACGGCCGGGTGGGCGAGGACGTCACCCACACTCTGGCCACCCTCGCCGCCATTCCGCGACGCCTCACCGGCCCCCTCGCCAGGTCGCGCAGCCTCGAGGTGCGCGGCGAGGTCTACATGCCGCGGAGCGCGTTTCGCCAGCTCAACGCGAGGCTGGAGGAAGCCGGCGAGGACACCTTCGCCAATCCCCGCAACGCCGCCGCCGGCGCCGTGCGCCAGAAGGACCCCGCGGTGACGGCCTCGCGGCCCCTCGCCATCTTCCTCTACCACGTGAGCGAGGCGCAGGGGGTGACGCTGGCCTCGCACTGGGAGACGCTGGAGGCGCTCCGCGCCAGCGGCTTCCCCGTGAATCCGGAGTCGCGGCGGGGTGAGGACGTGGACGCGGTGCTCGCCTATTCCGCCGAGCTCGAGGCGCGCCGCGACGCGCTCGACTACGAGGCCGACGGCGTGGTGGTGAAGGTGGACGACCTCGAGCAGCAGCGCCGGCTCGGGGCCACCGCGCATCATCCGCGCTGGGCCATCGCCTACAAGTTCACCGCCCGCCAGGCCACCACCCGGGTGCTGGAGATCACCGTCAATGTCGGCAAGACCGGCGCGCTCACGCCGGGTGCCACCCTCGAGCCCGTCCAGCTCGCCGGCGTCACCGTGAGCGCGGTGAGCCTGCACAACGAGGACGAGGTGCGGCGGAAGGACGTGCGGGTGGGCGACACCGTGCTCATCGAGCGGGCCGGCGACGTGATCCCGTACCTGGTCAAGGTCATCGAGGACAAGCGGCCGCCCGAGGCGGTGCCCTTCCGCATGCCCGACCATTGCCCGGCCTGCGGAGGCGCCGCCGTGCGGGCGGAGGGGGAGTCGGTCTGGCGCTGCACCAACAGCGCGTGCCCCGCCCAGCTCAAGGAGCGGCTCTTCCATTTCGGCTCTCGGCGGGCCATGGACATCGAGCACCTGGGCGAGGGCGTGATCACGCAGCTCGTGGACAAGGGTCTGGTGCGCGACTTCGCCGACCTCTATCACCTCGGCATCGAGCAGCTCGCGGGCCTCGAGCGCCTGGCCGAGAAGTCCGCCGCCAACCTGCACCGGGCCATCGTGGCGTCGAAGGCGCGCGGGCTCTCCCGCCTCCTCAATGGCCTGGGCATCCGCATGGTGGGCGAGCGCGCGGCCCAGCTCCTCGCGCTGCGCTTCGGCTCCATGGACAATCTGGAAAAGGCCACCGAGGACGACTTCAAGAAGTCGATCCGCGGCATCGGACCCGAGATCGGCGGCGCCGTGCTCGCCTTCTTCGCCGAGCCGCGCAATCGCGCCACCATCCAGCGCCTGCGCGAGGCGGGCCTCGCCATGACCGAGGAGGGCCACGCCGAGGGGCCGCGCCTGCTCGACGGCAAGACCATCGTGCTGACGGGCAGCCTCCGCCGCCTCACCCGGGACGAGGCCCGGGACCTCGTGCTCCGGCTCGGCGGCCGCGTCACCGGCTCGGTGTCCAAGAAGACGGACTACGTGGTGGTGGGCGAGGATCCCGGCAGCAAGGCCGACGACGCCCGCCGGCTCAAGGTGCCCGTGCTCGACGAGGCGCAGTTCCTCACTCTGGTGGGCCGATGAGGCCCCTCGTCGTCCTGGCGCTCGCGGTGGCGCTGGCCGTGCCCGCGGTCGCGCCGGCGCAGACGCCCCCGCCCATGACCCGCGAGCAAGCGCTGGCCGGGCTCGCCCGGTCCGGGGTGGAGGCGCGGCGCCAGGCCGCCGCCAGCATGGGCGAGGTCGGGCGCATGGAGGACGTCCCCGCGCTCGTCCGGACGCTGCGCGATCCCGATCCGGTGGTCCGGACGCTGGCCGAGCGCGCCCTCTGGCAGGTGTGGAGCCGGTCCGGGGACGCCGAGATCGACGCGCTCTTCCAGGAGGGCGTCGATCAGATGACCCGGCGGGACGGGCCGGCCGCCGTCGCCATCTTCAGCCGCATCATCGAGAAGCGGCCGGACTTCGCCGAGGGCTGGAACAAGCGCGCCACCGTGTACTTCCTCATGGGCGAGTACCAGAAGTCGCTCGCGGACTGCGCGGAGGTGCTCAAGCGCAACCCCAGCCACTTCGGCGTGCTGGCCGGCTACGGTCAGATCTATCTCCAGCTCAACGAGCCCGACCGCGCCCTGTCCTACTTCGAGCGCGCGCTGGCGGTGAACCCGAACATGGAGCAGGTGGAGCAGGTGATCGAGGAGCTCAAGAGCCTCCTCGTGAAGCAGAAGAAGGACACCATCTGATGGGGACGATCTGATGGGCATCGGGGCGCGCCTCGCCTGCCCGCGCTGCCTCGAGCCCGGCGATCTCAGCGGCGCGCCCGCGGTGTGCGGGCGCTGCGGCACCGTGATGGAGATCGAGCCGGACCTGAGCCTGGTCAAGTCGAACCTGGCGGAGAAGATCCGCCGGCGCCCGCGCGGCCTCTGGCGCTGGCACGAGTTCCTGCCCGTGGATCCCAGCCGCGCGGTGACGCTGGGCGAAGGCGACACGCCCTTGCTTCTCCCGCCGCGGCTGGCGCAGGCGGTGGGCATCGAGCGGCTGTGGATCAAGAACGACACCGTGCTGCCCACCGGCTCGCTCAAGGACCGGTCGGTGACGGTGGCCCTCACCCACGCGCGCACCGTGGGGGCGCGGACGGTGGCGGTGTCTTCCAGCGGCAACCATGCCGCCTCGGTGGGCGCCTATGCGGCGGCGGCCGGCCTGCCCTGCGTGGTGATGGTGCCGGCGGCGACCTCGCCGGCCAAGATCGTCCAGGCCCGCGTCCACGGCGCCACCGTGCTCGCGGTGCAGGCGGACTACGACACCACCGCCGCGCTCTTCAAGGAGGCGCTCAAGGCCTTCGGCTGGTACTCCTGCCTCTCCACCAATCCCTGGCGGAACGAGGGCAAGAAGTCCTATGCCTTCGAGACCTGGGAGGATCTGCGCGGGGAGACGCCGGACTGGATGCTGCATCCCATCGGCGGCGGCCTCGGCGTCACCGCCTGCTGGAAGGGCTGGCGCGAGCTGGTCCAGCTCGGCTGGGCGCGCGGCGTGCCGCGCATGGTCGCCGCGCAGCCCGCGGCCGCGGATCCCATCACGCGCGCCTTCGAGGCCGGACGGGACGAGGTCACGCCTCTCACCGCGCAGAGCACCGTGGCCCAGGCCATCGCGGTGGGCGCGCCGCAGCTCGGCTGGCGCTGCCTGGACGCGGTGCGCCGCACCGGCGGCGCGGCCGCCAGCGCCACCGACGCCGAGCTGCTCGCCGCCCAGTCGCTCCTCGCCCGCACCGCCGGCATCTACTGCGAGCCCTCGGCGGCGGCGCCCATCGCCGTCGCCGCGCGCCTCCGCCGGGAGGGCCGCATCCGCGCCACCGATCTCGTCGTCTGCGTCGTCACCGGGCATGGCCTCAAGCAGCCCGCCGGCGCCTCCGATCAGGCGGGCCCGCTCCACACCGTGGCGCCCGATCTCGCCGCCATCGAGGCGGCGCTCACCCCGAAGCCCTAGCCCAAAGGAGACCGCCGTGCCGCTGACGCCGCCGCAAGTCGCCGCCCTCAAGAAGATCACCAGCCCCAGCGTGGCCAATGCCATCGAGACCTTCAACGTGCGCCCCCGCGAGCACGGGAACCTGTCCTCGGACATCAAGGCGCTCTTCCCGGAGATGGGGCCGATGGTGGGCTATGCCTGCACCGCGATCATTCGCGCCGAGCAGGGGCCCATCGAGGGACACCGCGCCAGCCTCTTCGGGTGGTGGGACTTCGTCCTTTCCATCCCCGCGCCGCGGGTCATCGTGGTGCACGATCTCGACGACCCCCGCGGGCAGGGCGCGCAGTGGGGCGAGGTGCAGGCCAATATCCACCGCGCTCTCGGCTGCGTGGGCGTGGTGACCGACGGCTCGGTGCGCGACCTCGACGAGGTGCGCGCGCTCAACTTTCAGTTCTGCGCCGCCCATGTCTCGGTGTCCCACGCCAACGTTCACATGGTGGATTTCGGCATTCCCATCAAGGTGGGCGGCGTCCTCATCAAGCCCGGCGATCTGATCCACGGCGACCAGCACGGCGTGGTCACCATCCCGCACGACATCGCCACCGGGATCCCCGACGCCATCGCCAAGGTCGAGGCCATGGAGAAGCGCATCATCTCCGTCTGCCAGGCGCCGGATTTCACCGCCGACAAGCTCAAGGCGGTCTACAAAGAGATCCGTCCCGGGACGTACTGAGGCGACCGCTGCGCCTCATCGCCTGGAATATCCGAGCCGGCGGCGGCACGCGGGTGCCGGCGCTCGCCCGCCAGCTCGCCCGCTGGACGCCGGACGTGGTGGCGCTCTGCGAGTTCCGCGCCACCCCGCCCAGCGCAATCCTGGCCGCCGCGCTGGCGAAGCAGGGACTGACGCACCAGGCCACCACCGCCGACCCGCGCCAGCCCGGCGTCAACGCCCTGCTCCTGGCCTCGCGCTGGCCGCTCCGCCGCGTGCTCGCGCGCGGGGCGCCCCGCGAGCCCGCGCGCTTCCTTCTCGCCGAGGTGACGGCCCCCACACCCTTCACGCTCGGCGCCATGCACGTGCCCAATCGCGACACCGGCCGCAAGTGGCCGTTTCTCGACGCGGTGCTGCGCCTGGCGGAAGCGTGGGCCCACGGGCCCGCGGTGCTCATCGGGGACACCAACTCGGGACGGCCCGGGCTCGACGAGGCGCCCACCTGCCGGGCGGGATTCAATGCCCGCGAGGGCGGCTGGATCGACGGCCTCGAGCGCGCCGGCTGGCGGGACGGCTTCCGCCACCTCGAGGGTGAGGCGCGCGCCTACACCTGGTACTCGCCCAATGCCGGGAACGGCTTTCGCCTGGACCAGGCCTTTCTCAACGGCGCCTTGCTCCCGGCGCTGGGCACCGTGCGCTACGAGTGGGGCCGCCGGCGCCCCGGCATTCGCCCCACCCCGGCGCTGTCCGATCATGCCGCGCTGCTCCTCGACTTCACGCCTCGGTAGCCGCGCTACAATGACCCCGGCTCCGCCATGATCGAGATCCGTCTTCCGCGACTCCCCGACGCCGCGCCCTGCACCGAGCTCGCCGCGCTCGTGCTGGGGGCGGAGCGGGCCGGCACCTTCGTCAAGTCCCACTTCGAGCGGCACCAGATCATGGTGGCGGAAGCGGAGGGAGAAGTGGTCGGGTTCCTCGCCTACCGCACGGATTGGTTCCAGTGCACCTTCGTCTCCCTGGTGGTGGTCCGGGAGGACTTCCGGCGCAAGGGCATCGCCCGCGAGTTCTATCAAACGGTGGAGGTGGTCTCGCTGTCGCCCCGCATCTTCTCCTCCACCGAGGAGACCAACGCCGCCTCCATCCAGATGCACACCGCGCTGGGCTTCTCGCCCAGCGGCTACATCGACAACCTGCCCCAGGGCGTGCGCGAGCTGCTGTTCTACAAGCGGCTGCCCCCCCGGGGACTTGCCTGAGGAGGAATCCCATGTCGGCCAAGAGCGAGCTCATCGAGGGAGCGGAGTCGGAATTCCAGGGGCTCAAGCGCGCCATCGCCGGCCTCGACGAGGCCGACATGCGCGAGGTGTGGTGCGGGACCTGGAGCCTGCGCGAGATCCTCGGCCACATCTCCGGCTGGCACCGCGAGATGCTCCCGGGAGTGCAGCGGCTGGCCCGGGGGGAGAAGCCCTTCACCGAGGGCGTGTCCTATACGGACTTCGACGCGTGGAACGCGAAGTTCGCCGCCGCCAAGGCGACCTGGACCACCGCCGACATTCTCAAGGAGCTCGACGCGTCCCACGCCGACTTCCTTCGCGCGGCCCGGACGCTGCCGGACGACCGCGTGGTGCCGGACCGGACCGCCTACAAGATCGTGGACGGCAATAGCCGCCATCACTACGCGGAGCACGCCGGGGACATCGCCGCCTGGCGGAAGAGCCGGGGCCGCTGAGAGGGGAAGGCGCCGGTCAGCGCTGGCCGCGGCGCTCGTC
>Ga0207674_10009440_pt1 | contig 11146 bp, 26 predicted proteins | sample KBSCornC72_FD_184303 | JGI IMG/M metagenome (GOLD analysis project Ga0207674, IMG submission 184303) | Corn rhizosphere microbial communities from Kellogg Biological Station, Michigan, USA - KBS Corn C7-2 (SPAdes) (version 2) | ecosystem: Host-associated > Plants > Roots > Rhizosphere > Soil ...
AATTGTTGGAAGAAGACGCAAAATCCAAGCGCGAAGAAGCTTATGCACTTGCACCCGAACTCAGACCAGGTCGTGGTCGACCAGCTGATCCTGAAGAAATCAAAGCTCAGAAGGAAGAAGAGCGCAAAGCTGCACGTCGCGAACGTGATAGGGCCAAAGCTGCCGAAAAGCGTGAAGCTAAGAAGACAGAAGCACTTGATGCGAAAGTCAATGCTAAATTAGCACGTGATGCGGCAAGAGCAGCATAAGAAAACACCTCCATTAAAACACCTGGTACATCCAGGTGTCTTTCATATAAATAAATGTATATGGAGGTCCTATAATGGCAACTAAGAAATCCGGCTTCAGTTTGGACAAGGCTATTAGCAGAATTGCTAAACCATCCGTGTTCGATCGCATTGTGAAAGAAATCGATGCAAAAGAAATACCTGCAAAGTATGTCGAACAAATCCTTGTTCAATATTATGACGGTAATGTCGTTGAATTAAAGGGTGATGAAATTACTCATCCTATTCCATTGAATAAAAATGCTTCGATGGAAGCAATGCAAGATTCATATAAGAAAATGCGCGACGTTAAGGTATTCATTGATACCGAAAAGCTAGAACAAGATGTTAACGAGGTAGTAGAAAAGCTTTTAGGCTCCTACTGCTAAGAACTAAATCGTTCGGCTAGCCATTCGAAATTATTAATCAGCCTGAGCATTTCAGGCTGATTTTTGTACATCATCCCAAATTCCAATCCCTCATTCGCTCCCATAATAGCGAAATCTCCATATTCCCTGTCTTGTCCCACAGAGCACCAGATGTGAAGGCGTTCTTCGCTTTCGGTGTTGTCTTGATTAGGAATCAGCTTCGATGCTAATTTAGCACATTCACGAAATGCGCTTCTCCAGGCTGAAAAAGGATCTGTGTTGAATGCCGTGATGTTACTTACGGTCGGAACAACCTTAAAGCTCTTAGAAACTGTTGTAGTAAAGTCAATCGGAGATCCGGAATACTCACGCAACATCTTGGTCGGAAAGAGCTTTACGCCCCCGTATCCATATTCCAAATCATTAATTGGATTTCGAGAATGCCAAACATGCACAGAGTCTGCATCATAGGCATTCGGATAATATGTGAAGTCAAAGTCAGGGAGAATGATTGCATCTGCATCCACAACGTAGAAGTAATCGGTGGAAGCTAATTTGGCTGCGGCTTTGTGGGCTTCATAGATACCTTTCACACCGTGAACGCGCTTGGTTCTAGGAAATCTAACCTTCAAATTATCATAGTGCTGGTCGGCAAACGATTCATCGTAACTAAGAAAAACAATATCACTAACCGCACTGAAGCACATTACTTCATTGTGATTCTTTAGCTCCACTCTACCTGTTTGCAAGGCCTTGTCGGAGTAGTCGGCTGGTGATTGAAGGACCCATGCTTTGTTATAAACCCGGACCCTGGTATCATTGTTCCAAATATGAACATATTTGGAATCCCATATTTCCGGCTTAAAGTTTAAAAGTCTTTCGGAGCAACGAAAATATGTATGGCTGCACAGGACAAAGAAATATTCAGTTGTGCAATTCATAGCAAGGCTGAATATATCCTCGTCACGTAGTAACAGATTTGGGACATACACCATTCGGTTGACAAATATATCATTCGCAATGGATTCGGCCACCGATTTGGTATTGTCATCGAATAGTGCGTATACGGTTTGTCTCATTGAATTTCATTAAGTTATGTTTTATTTACCTGTTGACGTATGCTTGTTCATATTATACAATGCGCTAACTCAAAGGAACACCATGAAGTTTGCAATCTTTGCCCTCGCTCTGACACTCACCACTTCTGCATTTTCGCAGACTACCAACACCGGTTGGACACTGTCAGAAATCAAGGACAAGGAAAAGACCACGGTTGGCTTTATCTACCATACCGCAGCTATCGGCACGGCGGAAACAAAGCCAGTTCAAAAGTCAGTTACCGGTCTTCGACTGGTGTGTTCCACACGGGGTGGTTCTCCCGCAATCGCAATCTACTGGAATGGCACAAACTTCAGTGGTCCGGAATCTGTCACTACGGAAGTGGATGGCAAGCCGTTTGGTAACTCTTCTCAGGAATGGAGACAGGATACCAATCTGACCTACAGGGAGTTGGACGAATCTCGACCTCTTCTGCAGGCACTTCGCACTGGCCGCACAGTAAAATTCAGTTGGACAGGAAAGGATTCGGTACGCCGGGCCACAATGTTCAGCCTTAGCGGATTCAACTCGAGGTTGAGCGAATTTAGCACGGCTTGTAAAGTTTCCCTATAAATAGGACTGTATCCTCCGGAGTCCTCGTGTCCAAAACCAAAACTCTATTTCTAACCACAGCGATCACGGCTCTATTTTTCGCAGGAGCCTATGTCTGGCTCTACGACGAAAGTACACCAATTGACTTTCAGAAATCGGCCATCGACCGCGTAAAGGTTGAATTTCGTGGTAAAACCATCCATTTAAATGTATTTCTGAATACACCGCAAACCTGCAAGCAAGTCATCACCGAACTCGGTGTTGAGAAGCTTCCAGTCAAGAAGAAAATCTACACACCATTCTGCACTGAAGTTAAAGATGACTTCATCAGAATTGTCTTTGAAGAAGAATTGATAGTGTGAAAGAATATGTCTACGTAGAATTTCTATTTCTCGATGCAGATATAGATAAAGGACTCGCTTTGCTCGAAAGTCTTGGCGATGACTTTATCATGATTAAAAATAGTGTCGAATGGGATTATGAGGATCCGTCTGACGTTGATCTTTATCGTCGCTGCCAAGGTAGAATCAATTCGATGACTGCGTCTGTGCTCAAATTGCAACATCCCTTCCTTGCGGAAAAGATGCGAATCAGCTATATTTCCGATGAACTTAAAGACAAGTATAGGCGATGAAGAACGAAACCTGCTGGTGGTCTTGCCACATTCCGAAGGAAAAACTCCGTGAACTTGGGGCAAGGGCTATTTTCCCTGCAAAGCATTCACACCCGTACCCACTTGCGCCGGAAGCGGATAAGGAAGGTATGGAATTGATATTTCAGGCAGATGAAGGTTTCGAAACCATCGTGAAATTTGCTTGCGATAGGGATATCGTAGAGGTGCCCTGGAAGCACCACCGTGCAATTTCTAAAGGCAGGTTTCCCAAAATCGGCCTCGGGTCTAAACTAAGCCAGGCACTTTCGTCAGTCAAATACCGTTGGTATCCGGATGCTGATAAATAATGGATGACCACAACCATTACCAGTATCAACGCACTGCCATTCTCACCGTTTAATGGAACAGGCATAGCCGGCATCATCATAACGAATGGATGTCCTTCCTACTTTTTGCTCACAGGGGCAAATCTTGATAGGATTGTGAGCTTCAACTGGTATCCTAAGAATCCCGCAAGTGTTCAGTTTCAAACCAGGCAGCTTATCCTCGTCGATAACACTTCCGGAACCTTCATGGTCCAAGTAACCGACAATTATTACAATATCGTGGACAGGGCAGGGCATCTTAGCTTTAGACTCGACGATGGAACCACCCTTACCTATCCGGTTGCCACATATGGTCAACTTGGTCCACTCTGGACATCTCCAGACCAAGGATTAATTACAGGTTAAGATAAATATTGGAGAATGGGCGATATAAGCATTATTCTCCGCGACACGGTTCACATAACACCCGAGGAATTTAAGGCACTCGGCAGATATTCTTGCTGTGGTAACATTTTCACTGTTATTCACAGACCCGGGCAACCACCCACAACTATCAGATTTAACAGAATCGAATACGTCTTCGACCCCGAAGCATTTCTACTTTACAAACTAGCCTACAACAACATTCTTGCACAATGGGCAACCGAATGCACTAAAGAACTATCTCCTTATCAGGAATATAGGATCCAGGACAGTCTGTTTATCAAACCGTATTACAAATACGTCAATTGACAAAAGGTCCCTGGCATGCTAAACTTAAAGCCTATGAGGAATCTTACTATCATTCTCAGCATGGCACTAGCCGTTTCCACGGCCCAGGCCCGAGGATTGAAGAAGATAAAGCAGCCGATTCCGGCTCCTGCTTTTACTACCGAGAGCATCCTTGTCGCTGATTTTGATGGTAATGTTGTCACTGAAAAGGAAGGCAACATTGTTCGACCAATCGCATCTATCAGTAAGCTGATGGTTGCCTTATTGGCTTCCGAACAGGACCAAGAAGAACGCCTGGAAATTCCCAAGGTTCGTACTGTCCAGACAAGCATTCCCCGAAATGTTCCAAAGCTGACTCGTGAAGAACTCATGACGTTGGCGCTCGTTCGCTCCGATAATTTCGCTGCGCAAATCCTGTGCAACAATATCGACCGATGTGTCGAAAGAATGAACGAACGGGCTGCGGAAATTGGAATGACAAATACTCATTACAATGAACCCACTGGCCTCGATAGAGGCAATGTGAGTACCGCAACCGACTTGTTGAAGCTACTCCTTGTGACGACAATGAATCCCATTGTCACTCGAATCTCGAGTATGGCCAAGGCGGAAATACCTCTTGACAAGACGAGTATCAAAATTCACAACACCAACCCATTGACTGCCAAACTGGATGTCATATTGTCGAAGACCGGTTTTACCAATCCGGCTGGCGGCTGTCTAGTCATGGCTGTTAATTCTCCTGTTGGTCAACGTATACTCATCCTCCTTGGAAGTCGCAATGCGAAGACGCGAATTCCCGATATGGAACGTATCTACAAGGGCCTGTAATGGATATAGTTGACTTCCACATGCTTATACGCGCTGAAAATCGTGATGAGCAAATTACTGATCTCGAAAATGCACTGGGAGGGCTAGGTTCAGTCGATTTAATGGCACGTAGAAACGAGCACCACATTCTCCGAATCAAGGCACCATCCGAGGCCTTCTTGTTCTTAAAACTAAAATATGGAAATGATAATGTATGGCTGAGATAATGATTGCATATAGGTTGATACCGGATACCCTCCAGTACGGCCAATTTATTGTAGACGCATTTGCACTGGATCCTAACACCAAGCTTACTAAGGCTTATGATTACGCATGGGTCCAAAACACCCAAGTCTATGAAGTGTCTATGGATGATGAAGTTGCTGCTCTTCAGAAATTGAAATACAGCGACTGCCTGGCCGGCCCGAAGAGGGAAAAGAAGCCACCCGAAGACGATTATGGTCTGGATAAGGTCATAAGATCTAGAGCGCTTCTGGACTTCGAAAGCTGGAATTTCAATCCCATTAATATCATCAAAGATCAGACGGAAAGGGAAATGAAGCTGGAATTTCTAAAACAAAGACAAATTTTGGAAGATCAACAATTAAAATTTGATCTCAAAACCATTAGTGAGATGTACAAGAAGGCTTTATAATTAAGTCATGATTACGATAGCCTACACCGTTGCTCCCGAAAATGTCGAAGACGAGAAAGACTGGCTGCGCCTGCAGAAGGTAATTCCGACAATCGAACAAGACTGGGATTGGGTCAAGAATAAGCCTATCATTCGATTTGGCATGATTGTTGGTCCGGACGCTGCATTGGCTATCAAACTTAGACACAATCTCGATCTTCAAACGAAATACGTGCCGCGATGAATGGATATATCCTAGAAGGGCATCCAAGCAAGGTAACACCCGTATTGGAAGAGCTTCGACAAACCGAAGGCATTATTATTCATAATGTGTTTGAACAACGCGAGGATGAAGATCAGCGCGTCACATACATTCGCGTTATCTTTTTTGCAATTGATGCTGAGGTCGCATCCTTCATTAAATTGAAATATCCTGCCGATGTCTCAAGACCAGTCAGTTCCTGATTTACTGTATAGATATTGCATTTATGGAGATGCATTGTCTGCGGAAAGGGTCTGGGATTTTACTGAGCAGAATAGTCTGAAGATCTACGAACGCGGCCGACTGAATAGCTCCTCCCGTAAATATCAATATGAGGTATACATGACACCTCATATTTTCCTGGCATTTAAACTTGCACATCCGGATATTGAAATTTATAAGATAGATGTCGAACCGGTTGAGGATTTAATGACTTCACATTTTCTAGAAGTGTCGCGCGAAGAGGCTGACAAAGTAATGGGTGACGTCCTTAGACTGTTGGGAATCGGTTGCGTAGTTTCTAAGGTCGGATACCATACCAAAGGTTGCTTAGTCAAAGTAGTTGTGGTAGATGGATCCGAAGAAGAAAGTCTTTTAAAGTTGACCTACGGACATCTGATTAATGAAAACTAAATACTATGTCCGAGTGGATACATCGAACCAGCCTAGGCTGGAAGAGCACTTGAGTCGATCAGGCATCCAGTACAACAAGTTATCGCATGACTTCAGTAAAGGCGCAGTGACTATTCTGTATTCGGTTGATATGGACTCTGAGGGAGCGATGGCATTAAAACTCTCTGTTCCATTAGTCGGTTGTTTAAATATTCACAGAGTGTTAGGTAAGCAAACACCTAAGATTACGGTAGCCCATCCAGCACAAACCTAGTAAACTATACAAAACTCAGCAATATCATCATGACTAAATATACTTTTACCTTCGACCCGCAAGACGAACGTCAATTCAATTCGATTCTGGCAAGACTGGAACCGGAAGAATACAATGTTATCCAGCCTGCCGATTGGGTGAAGCCGGAGACGCCTCGTGAAAGCGACAAGTTTACGATCATCGAAATGGACTCGGACGCAGCCCTGACATTCCGTCTGGGCATGAAGCAACTGAAGATTCGTCGTGAACGCACCGAGGAAGAGCTGGCAGAAGAAAAGGCTCTTCACGAAGCAAACACTGTGAAAATTACTGTGAAGGTGGATGGTTTGCCACCCGCCGGTACTCCATGACATATCGATACTGTGCCAACCAAATAGCCGATATAGAAGCCTTCAAGCAAACTATATCGAATATGGGTGGCACATTGGCTTCTAGACCCATCTTTCATGATGGGCATTACCAATGCTGGTTTGACTTAGACCAAAAATTGGTACACGGTGAAGCTATGACATTCATGGTGTTGCAACACGGCTTTGTGGATATTGTTCCAATCAAGGTACAGGTATTTTGACAATTGGTGTTTATCTGTTATCCGTTCCTTTGGAAGAACAGAATCATCTGTTCAGAGCACTTGCCCATAATTTGACAGAGGAACAGCTACCATTCACATTTAAGCAACGTCGTAACATGGTAGGATGCCAATTGGTCTTATATGAAGAACAACTGATGGTATTGAAGTTATCTGTACCAACACTTACAATAACAAGGTTATTTTTAGATGATGAGGAATACATATCACCTGACGATACTGAAAGAGGACGACAACAATTTCCAGAGAGTAGTCAAGGATCGTAAATTCAAAATTGAACAGAGGATTACGATTAATGGAAACACTATTAAACCGGAAGTCCAATATATGATTAAACTCTCCAAGTACGAGTTTTTATATATTAGACTGTCGGTGAGAATCCTTAATGCGGTTAATGTTGATGAATGGAATTTAGCTAGAAAAGTAGAAGCATGATTAAGTTTATTCACGTTACCAATGTCGACTATTCAGTTATCCAGGATCAATTTGAATTGCTAAAGATTCCTGTTGCATCGCATGGTACCTCCACTGTAAATGGTGAATGCATTCGTGTGTTTCAAGTAGATCATCCAACCGATGAACAACTGACTCTGCTATCGCTTGCCATTCCGTGCAAGGTTAAAAATTATCCCGCAGTGGAACATTCATGAAGAAGCTGTACAATATTGAAGTGGATAAGGACAATGTAGAAATCTACAAGATTCTGAAAGACCGCCAAATGACCCTAGAGTCATTTAAGGAGTCTAGCAGAAGCTCCGATTACAAGATATTGAGCATTATTGCAGATAGTGAAGATATGCTTGCTCTTCGCTTGTGCTCTGATGTTACTATTGTAGACGATCCCGAAGCAGCCGGCGGCATTCAGACCTCAATTAAACTTTGGTCAGAAAGGATAAGGGATCGCCTAAATAGGATAGTTTCATGATCGATGAAAACTCTTACCTCAGAACAAAAGAAAAATACATTGTCGAAATAACATGGAACCGAGTGGATCGGCTTCAGGAGATGTTTGACTCGTTCGGACCTGGCACTTATTGGCATCTGATGGAAGATCGACCAACGGATGAATTTGCTTTATATGAGGTTTGGCTGGCACCCGAGGAAATCACTGCATTAAAAATAGTTCTGCCCAACCTGTGGTACTTGAAAATTAGATAAGTAATATATACCCCAGGAGGTATAAGAAATGCTTAAGAAATTTGTACTCGGGCTTGCGGCGCTGGTGTGTCTGTCGGGTGCCTCCACAGTTACGCAAATCGACCGAATAGAACAGCCCAACGATCCGGTATGGATTAAAGTCGGTAGAATAGATTCGTCAAAGGTTACTGTCTTTTTCGATTTCACTTCATTGAAAAGTGTAGAAGGAATTAGTACCGGGGTTATCATGTATGTTCCGGATAAGCCCACAGAAGAAATAGCAGATGACGGTAAGACGAAAAAGCTTGCCGCATCCAGAGTTATGAACATGGTTGTGGATTGCCAAAGTCAACTCTTTGGAATTCTCCAATTAAAACTCTACGAAGTCGAACGTCCTACACTCATGGACAAACCAGTCAAAACAAAAATTTACGATCCGGTAATTGTTGCACCTATGAATAAAGGCTCACCTATCGATCGTCTTTTCTGCCCTGACCCAAAAAACGTTACCTGATTTTCCATCTTAGATTTTCAAACCAGATTTGGTTTTTAAAATGACAATCTTGCACAGGAATCCTGCGTGCAAATCCTGCACGTAAATCCTGCGTATACATGAGACCGCAAACCTATTGACGCATAGGCAGGTCCATGCTAATATGTGTACATGAAAGAATCACTTTACGAACAATTGGTTAAGGACAATCCCGAACTCTTTGAAAAGGGCGAGTGTGAGTTCTCTATCGGCAATGGCTGGTACAACATTATGGCATGCCTGCTTGCCATTATCACTTCCGACCTGAATCAGGCAAGGTACTGCCTGAAGTACGAAAAAGAGCATCCTACCAATGACGGTGGTGCCAAGCTTGCCACACTGGAAGCCCGTGTCGAGAAGGCACTCGAGGATCTGCCAACAATCGTCCAAGTGAAGGAAAAGTTTGGTGGGTTGCGCTTCTATTACAACGGTGGCACTCCAGAAATTCACGGTGCAGTTAGTATGGCGGAAGCAATGGCGAGCCGTACCTGCGAGGTCTGCGGCAGCCCCGGCGAACGTCGTGGTGGTGACTGGATCCAAACGCTGTGCGATTCACATTATCGCGCGCAGGAGGAACTTGCCGCTGCCCGCAAGCAAGGCCGCCGACTTCCGGCAATCAATTACGACGCAGAGGATGAAGAGTAACAGTGATTTTCGTCTCGATATCCGAAATTTGTAACAAATTGTAAAATGGATGAAAACACGTTTCGTTACAACTTTTACACTCTGTTACATCTTCGAGTTTCAAACCCAGAAAAAGTAAGTGCTTACCAACGTGGACACCAATTTCACCCGACCTGCACAATTTGTCGCTCTTGAGCCACAGTTTGGGCCGGTCCTTGGTCCGCGGGCGAGCATCAACCCCAAACCCATCCTTTGACCCCGGGTGGCTGACTCACGTATAATGCCAACATGACTATTCAAGCTAAACCTTACGATTCAAGCTGGTATCCTATCCCGAAGGGCCATTCACAATGCCCCTGCTGCGAGGGCACCGGTTTCGTTGCTCTCACCGAACAGGAGCTCTCCTACAGTTGGTACAAAGGCAAGACGCATCGCCATTGCACCAATTGTGGAGGCCAAACAATGGGTGGCAAGGCCCTGGGCTATACACCTACCGATCCGACTACCGGCGCGGGGTGCAAACACGACTTCACAGGACGAAATGCTGGACGTTGTTATACGATCTACACCTGCAGCAAATGCAGATATTCGTATGATATCGACAGCAGCGATTAATATGACAACGACCAAAGACATTATGGAATCCTGCTGGGAAGCGGATGCACCTTACGCAGACGTCGTCGAGGATTGCCAAATTCTCGGTCTGCGTATACCGACCGAAGCAGAGTATAAAAAACATTGTGCCATGTCCGAGAGCGAATTGCAGGATTGGTACGACGAGCATGGGGACGTCGATGAGCAAGGTGCGTTCGATGCCGGTGGACATTTCTATGCTCAGCGCATAACTTTCGAGGATGAAGAATGACTGAAAAGACTCCAAATGACCAAACGGTCGATCAATTCTACACCAGCATCGATGGCAAGGTGTGGCCCGAGGAAACCTGGGTAACCGAAGATGGCCGCCATATCCTGGTCAAGGATCTGGAACCCGAGCATGCTCGAAACATTATTCGCATGATCCTTCGCAATCAACGTATCCAGCTGGAACAATACGAACAATTGCTGGCATCATTGGAACTCATCTGGGCCCAGGCTGAAGCCGAGGAAGCCGGCAATTCTGGTCACCTGTTAAACTAAGGAAAAGAATGAAATCATGGCATATTGTAGTTTTGGATGGTTGTAAAATCATCCTGGATCGTGAAGTTTTCAATGTCAAGGATGCTAATGCCATCTACGAGGAATTGAAGAAAAAGTACAAAGAAACCCATCCTCACTACGCTGTGAAGCGGGAATGGTACTGATATGAGACCAACTCGAGATCTGTACGATGCGTACTGCAATGGGGATTCACTTCAAGATACGGATGTTATTGAAGGAGAAAAGCATTTCAGGAGACTAAGTGCTTTGTTTTTCGAATCCGGTCCTGCCTTCAAAATTGCAGCCAAGGAATCGTACCATGTCTATTTGGGCTATCGTGGCTTTCGTGAGGCTCGTGGATTGAAAGAGCCGGCTATGGAGCCGAAACCAAAATGATTAAATTCCCGCCACAATTCGTCGCTACCAAATTCCCGGGATATTTCTGGAATGTGGTAGACCAACACCTGTATTCCATTAAGGTGACTGGCATGCTCCGGCCACTGGCTTTCCAGAAACCCAATCAATACAATCATTTCAGTGCCGGATATAAGGTCTCTGTGAATGGCAGAAAAAGGTATCTGGATCTGGATTACCTGAAAAC
>Ga0207674_10009443_pt1 | contig 11145 bp, 16 predicted proteins | sample KBSCornC72_FD_184303 | JGI IMG/M metagenome (GOLD analysis project Ga0207674, IMG submission 184303) | Corn rhizosphere microbial communities from Kellogg Biological Station, Michigan, USA - KBS Corn C7-2 (SPAdes) (version 2) | ecosystem: Host-associated > Plants > Roots > Rhizosphere > Soil ...
CGACGACGACCCCGACGACGTCGCGCACAACCTCTTCTCGTCGCTGGCCTGGGGCGACTCGCCACTCGGCCGGCCGATCGCCGGTACCGCCGCATCGATCGAGTCGATGACCCGCGACCAGATCCGCCGCTTCTACAGGCGTCACTACCGGCCGGAGCGGATGGTCATCTCGGTCGCCGGCAACGTCGACCACGCGAAGGTCGTCCGCCTGGTCCGCTCGGCGTTCTCCCGCCGCGACTTCCTGGATGGCACCGCCGAGCCGGTCGCCCAGCGCCAGACCCTCACGCCGCGCAAGGTCGGCACCGGCATCGCCGAGGCGACCCGGCACTTCGAGCAGGTGAACGTCGTGCTCGGCGTCCAGGGCCTGACCCGCTCCGACCCGCGTCGCTTCGCCCTCGGCGTCCTCAACGCCGCGCTCGGTGGCGGCACCTCCAGCCGGCTCTTCCAGGAGGTCCGCGAGAAGCGCGGCCTCGCCTACTCCGTGTTCTCCTTCGCCAGCCAGCACGTGGACGCCGGCCTGGTCGGGGTCTCGGTCGGGTGCCTGCCGAACAAGCTCGAGCAGGTCCTCGACGTGGTCCGCGCCGAGCTCGCCAAGATCGCGCAGGACGGCATCGACCTCGAGGAGCTCACCCGCGGCAAGGGACAGCTCAAGGGCGGGCTGGTGCTCGGCCTCGAGGACTCCGCGTCGCGGATGACCCGCCTCGGCAAGTCCGAGCTGGTCGACGACGAGCTGCTCAGCATCGACGAGGTGCTCGCCCGTATCGACGGCGTCACCCTCGACGACGTGCGCCTGCTGGCCGCGGAGCTGTTCTCCCAGCCGGAGATCCTGGCCGTCGTCGGTCCCCGCTGAGCGGATGGGTCAGCCGCGGTGACGCGGGCGGGCCCCTCAGGAGATCGGGTCGTCCGCCTGAGCGGATGTTCTACTGGCCGCTCGGGCGGACGACCGGGTGACAGCCGGGTGATCAGGTCCTTGACCGGGACCTGGCCGGTCGCGCCCCCGCTCAAGGAGCGAGCACCGCGACCCCCGCGCAGGCGACCGCCCAGAGCACGCTCGTGAACGTGCCGATGATGAACCGCTCCGCCACGCCGGTGTCCTCCTGGTTGCGCAGCTCCGGGTAGCGTCCGAGTCCCTTGACCGCGAGCACGATCGCCAACCCGGGCGCCCAGCCCGCCACGAGCGCGACGTACACGGCGAGCCGCTCGAGCGCGCCGATCCACGCGCCTCCGCGCAGGACCGAGCCGGCCCGGGTGACCCCCTCGGGGTCCTCGACGAAGGAGAACACCTGGGTGGTCACCAGCCCACCACCGGCCACGGCCAGCACGGCGGCCAGGACCGTGACGGTCTTGTCGAGGTCGTGGTCGGCGTCGGAGCCCCAGCCCCAGAGCAGGGCGAGCGCGACGAGGACGAGCAGAGCGCCCGCCGCGAGCCGTGAGGCCTTGCCGGTGGCGAGCTCCACGACGGAGATCAGCGCGGCGCCCGCGACCAGGATGGTGTCGACGATCTCGTGGCCGGTCATCGGTCACCTCCGAGTGCGGTGCGGGTGAGGTACTCCACCAGCTCGCGGGCACGCCGTCCCTCGGCGATCCCGGCGGCCGCGGCCCGCTGGCTGACCGCGGACTGGCTGATGCCGATCCGCGACGCGGCCTCGTCGTAGGTCAGCCCCTCGTCGACGAGGTCCGCGACCTCCCAGCCTCGCGGGGTACGGCGCGCGAGCAGCGCGGCCCACAGCCAGATCGCCGACTCCAGGGCCCGGACGCGATCACCCTCGCCGACCGCACGCACGTGCCAGGGGCTGGACTTGGCGCGGGTGACCGCCTCGCGGGCGGAGAGGTACGCCGGTCCGCGCCCGGCACGTGCCTGGTCCGGAAGCGGGGTCTCGACCGGCCCGACGCCGATCCCGATGTTCCACTCACCCGAGCGGAGCAGGGCCTCGAGGGCGGCGACGACCGCGGCCGGCTCGTCGAGCACGCCCTGGAACTCGTCGCCGACCGTGCGTTCGAAGGGCAGCCGGGCGGAGACGTCGGCGAGCGAGGCGAGCGCGAACGGGACCCGGTCGGCCCCGCTGCGGCTCCCGTCCTGGTCGACGGTCAGCACCACGACATCCACGGTCCGCCTCCATCCTGATGGTGTGACAAGTTTAGAGAATAGTCTAATACTTGGTCAACATCAGGAAATAGCCTCATCTGCGGCCGATGATCGCCACCACCGGTGGCGCCTTCTGGTCGACCACCGACACCCGGAAACCGCCCTCGGTCAGTGCGGCCGACGCCTTGCGGACGATGTTCGGCACCAGCTCGGGCTGGGTCGTCTCGTAGTAGAGGAACACGGCGCCCCCCGGCAGCACGCGCTCGTGGAGGAGCGCGACCTCGTCGGCGCACTTGCGAACCCAGAACAGGTTGACGTTGAACGCGAAGACCTTGTGCAGCCGCTTCACGGGGACCCGGAGCGTGGCCAGGTCGATCTGGCGGACGGTCAGCCGGCCGGCATCGACGTACTTCTGGTTGCGGCGGCGGGTGCGGTCGACGCCTGACTCCGAGCGGTCGATCGCGAAGAGCTTGCCCGTGGTCAGCCGCTGACAGATCAGCTCGGCGCCGTACCCGGGGCCACATCCGATCTCGAGCACGTTGTCGCCGGGCTGCGGATCCATCAGCTCGACGGCCCAGATCAACCGCGGCGGGATCTGCTGGACTGGCATGGCCTCAGACTGCCAGATCGTGATTCGCGCCGACCCGCGTGGCGGCCGGGTGTCCCGGCTCGGCCGCTAGGTTGTGCGCGTGACGATCAAGGTCGGCGTGCTGGGAGCTCGGGGTCGGGTCGGGTCCGAGGTCTGCCGGGGAGTCGAGCGTGCCGACGACCTCGTGCTGGTGGCGGCACTCGGCTCGACCGACGGGCTCGACCCGCTCGCGATGGCCGATGTCGTCGTCGACTTCACCAGGCCCGACGCGGTGATGGACAACCTGCGATGGTGCATCGGCCGCGGCCTCCACTGTGTGGTCGGGACGACGGGGTTCGACGACGCGCGGCTGGACGAGGTGCGTGCCGCCCTGTCCGACGCGCCCCACGTGGGGGTGGTCGTGGCCCCGAACTTCTCGGTCGGCGCGGTCCTGATGATGCGCTTCGCCGCGTCGGCCGCGCCCTTCTACGAGTCGGTCGAGATCGTGGAGATGCACCACCCCGACAAGGCCGACGCGCCGAGCGGTACGTCGCGGCGTACGGCCGAGCTCATCGCGGCGGCCCGGCGAGAGTCCTCCGTGGATCCGGTCCCGGACGCGACGTCCACCGGCCTCGCGGGAGCTCGCGGCGCCGAGGTCGAGGGCATCCACGTCCACTCGGTCCGGGCTCGCGGTCTGGTCGCGCACCAGGAGGTGCTGCTGGGCGGGCCGGGAGAGACGCTGACGATCCGCCACGACTCGATGGATCGCGCCTCGTTCACGCCCGGGGTGCTGCTGGCGGTGCGTCGCGTGGCCGACCGGCCAGGACTCACCGTCGGGCTCGAGGACCTGCTCGACCTCGGCTGACCGGCGGCTACCAGCCGGGGAACACCACCCGCAGCAGCGCGGCGGTGGTCGCTGCCACGAAGACCACGACCAGGAACGGCGCGCGCAGGAGCAGGGCGACCACCGCAGCGGCGAGTCCGGCCGCACGCGCGTCGATCGTCAGCTCTGTGCCGTCGGCGAACACCTGGACCGCCACCAGCGCGGCGAGCAGGGCGACCGGCATCACGTCGGCCACGCGCTCCACGACGGGGTGCTCGAGCGCCCGTGCGGGCAGCGAGACGCCCGCGAGCTTGAGGAGGTAGCAGCCGACACCGGCACCGAGGATCGCCAGCCAGGTCATCGTCCGGGCAGCTCCGTCGGATCGGTGGCCGAGCGGGTGAGCAGTCCGGCCAGGAGCGCGACCCCACCTGCGATGAGCACCGGGACGCCGGCGGTGGTCACCGGCACGACGCCCAGGGCGACGGCCGCCGCGCAGACGGCGATCACCCGGTTGCGCGGGTCGGCCAGCCGCGGCCACAGCAGCGCGAGGAACGCGCCGCCGACCGCGGCGTCCAGGCCGTAGGTCCGCGGGTTGCCGATCAGGTTGCCGGCGACGGCGCCGACGAGCGTGAACGTGTTCCAGAGGACGAAGACCGACAGTCCGGTGGTGAGGAAGGCGGTGCGCGCCTCCCCGCGGGACTCCCGGGTCATCGACATCGCGGTCGACTCGTCGATCACGAGCTGGGCGGTCGCGGCCCGTCGCCAGCCGCGGAAGGCCAGCAACGGCGCGAGCTTGAGGCCGTAGAGCGTGTTGCGGGTGCCGAGCATCAGCGCCGTCAACGCTCCCGAGAGCGGTGCACCGCCGGCCGCGGCGACACCGACGAACGCGAACTGGGAGGCGCCGGTGAACATCACCAGGGACAACGCGCACGTCTGGACGACCGACAGTCCCGCGGCGACCGAGACGGCGCCGAAGGACACGCCGTACAGACCGGTGGCGACACCGACGCCGAGACTGTCGCGGACGATCTCGCGGCGTTCGGCCGCGAACGGTTCGCTCATCGTGGGATCGGCCACGCTCCGACCCTCGTGGCGGCGGGTGGGATCAGCGCCGGCGAGCCACGCGCACCGGACGCGGCTGTGCGTGTGATGCGTGGACCAGGACGTAGGCCAGGAACAGCCCGAGCAGACCACCCGCGAGAGCGCCACCGGAAACGGCGATCGGCAGCGGCGTGGAGTGGGCGATCCACATGCCGGCCACGATCCCGAAGCAGAGGCTGATCGTGCCGAGCACGATCCGGTGGAGCACGGGCAGTGGTCCGAACATCGAGTGCCTCCTGTCGGTGGCGTGTCGACCCCCCGGTGGTGCGGTCGGGATCGCCGGAGGTCCATCGTGGCCCTCCTCGGATGGAAATCCAAGAGGATTCCGCACAGGTCCAGGACGTGGTCAGGCCAGGGACGTGTGCAGCCGCACCTGTCTGACCTGGGTCGAGCCCGTGCCGTCGAGATCGAGGGTCCGGTGGGCCGAGTCCGCTCCCCACCCGGCCTCGGTCAGGAACGTGCGGAGGTCGTCGTCGTCGGCCACCAGCCAGATCACAGCGCGGGTGAACCGGTCGGCGACCATGGTGTCCACGGCCGCCTGGAGCAGCCGCGACCCGTGGCCCTTGCCACGTTCCTCGGCGTCGACGGTGAACTCCATCAGCTCCCCGTCGGTGACAGGGTCGCAGTCCGGATCGGTGGCGGGCGTCGTGATCGCGAAGCCGACGACCCGGTTGCGCTCCAGGGCGACGAGCGCCCGGTGCCGGGCGTCGGCCGGGTGGGTGAGCGCGTCGCGCCACAGCTGTGCGAAGTCCGCCTCACGAAGGTCGCCCGCGGCCGGCACCAGCCCGGCGTACGACGTCGCCCACGCGCGGGCCTGGATCGCGGCGATCGCCTCGGCGTCGTCCGACCACGCGATCCGGACCGAGACGTCGGCGGAGGGGTTGCTCACCGAGCCATGGTCGCAGCGACGGTGGTGTTACAGAACGTCGGCAGGGATGCAGAAAAGTGTTATATCCCTGGTACGGTGGGACCGTGTACGGCAACGACTTCGGCACCGACCAGCAGCAGGCGGCCGAGCACCACGATCCGGCGGCGTTCACCGAGCTGCTCGCCGACGAGGGCCGCATCGAGCCACGCGACGACATGCCCGAGGCCTACCGGAAGTCCCTGGTGCGGCAGATCGCCCAGCACGCGCACTCCGAGATCATCGGGATGCAGCCCGAGGGGAACTGGATCGGCCGCGCACCGAGCCTGCGCCGCAAGGCGATCCTGATGGCCAAGGTGCAGGACGAGGCCGGTCACGGCCTGTACCTGTACGCCGCGGCCGAGACGCTGGGCGTCGACCGGGCCGACCTGGTCGACCAGCTTCACTCCGGCCGGCAGAAGTACTCCTCGATCTTCAACTACCCGACCCTCACCTGGGCCGATGTCGGCGCGATCGGCTGGCTCGTCGACGGTGCCGCGATCACCAACCAGGTGCCGCTGTGCCGGTGCTCCTACGGTCCCTACGCGCGAGCCATGGTGCGGGTCTGCAAGGAGGAGTCCTTCCACCAGCGGCAGGGCTTCGAGATCCTGCACACGCTCTCCCACGGCACGCCCGCGCAGAAGGCGATGGCCCAGGACGCCGTCAACCGCTACTGGTGGCCGTCGCTGATGATGTTCGGCCCGCCCGACGACGACTCGCCGAACTCCGCCCAGTCGATGGCGTGGGGCATCAAGCGCTTCAGCAACGACGAGCTGCGACAGCGCTTCGTCGACATGACCGTGCCCCAGTCCCAGGCGCTCGGGCTGACCCTGCCGGACCCCGACCTCCGCTGGAACGAGGAGCGCGGCAGCTACGACTACGGCGAGATCGACTTCACCGAGCTGTTCGAGGTGATCAAGGGCAACGGCCCGTGCAACGCCGAGCGGATGGCGCACAAGCGAGGCGCGTACGCCGAGGGAGCCTGGGTGCGCGAGGCGGCCGACGCCTATGCGGCCAAGCCGGCACGTCGTTCGGAGTCCGTGGCATGAGTACGCGCGACTGGCCGCTCTGGGAGGTCTTCGTCCGGGCTCGCCGCGGGCTCTCCCACGTGCACGCGGGTTCGCTGCACGCTCCGGACGCCGAGATGGCGCTGCGCAACGCCCGGGACCTCTACACGCGCCGGGGCGAGGGGGTCTCGATCTGGGTCGTGCGGGCGTCCGACATCGAGGCGTCGACGCCCGACGAGCGCGACTCCTTCTTCGACCCGGCGGCGGACAAGATCTACCGCCACCCGACGTTCTACGACGTGCCCGAGGGCGTGGAGCATCTGTGAAGGATCGGACGCTCTTCGAGTACACGCTCGCCCTCGCCGACGACGCCCTGGTGTCCGCGCAGCGGATGGGGTGGTGGATCAGCCGCGCACCGGAGCTCGAGGAGGACGTCGCGCTGGCGAACATCGGGCTCGACCAGCTCGGCCAGGCACGCACCCTGCTGACCTATGCCGGTGAGCTCGAAGGGGAGGGACGCTCCGAGGACGACCTCGCCTACCTCCGCGACGACCGCGAGTTCCGCAACGTCAAGCTCGTCGAGCGGCCGATGACCGACTTCGGGGTCGCGATGGCCCGGCTGCTGGTGTTCTCGACGTACCAGCTCCACCTCTATCGGGCGCTCGCCACGAGCCGGGACCAGACACTGGCGGGGGTGGCCGCGAAGGCGGTCAAGGAGGTCGCCTACCACGTCGACCACGCCGCCCACTGGGTGCTGCGGCTCGGTGACGGCACGGAGGAGTCGCACTCCCGGATGCAGGCCGCGCTGGACGCCGAGTGGCCCTACGTCGACGAGCTGTTCGCGCCGCTGGCCCCGTCGCTCGCCGGCCGCGTGGCCGACCCGGCCGAGCTCCGCGATGCCGTGCTGTCCGACGTACGCCGAGTGGTCACCGAGGCGACGCTCTCGATGCCGGAGGTGCCCTCGGCGCTGGGTGGCGGTCGCGAGGGCCTGCACACCGAGCACCTCGGCTACCTGCTCGCGGAGATGCAGCACCTCCACCGCTCGCACCCGGGAGCCAGCTGGTGACGATCTCCCAGGGCTCGGTCAACGACGTGGGACGCCGCGCGCGCGACCTCGCGGCCGCGGTGCTGGACCCCGAGCTCCCGATGGTCACCATCGAGGATCTCGGCATCCTGCGCGAGGTCACCGAGGACGACCAGGGCCGCGTCCACGTGACGATCACCCCGACGTACTCCGGCTGCCCCGCGATGGAGACCATCCGCGAGGACCTCGTCGCGTCGCTGACGCTGGCCGGCTACCGGCACGTCGACGTGGAGTTCGTGCTCAGCCCGGCCTGGTCCACCGACGACCTCACCGACGCCGGGCGTACCAAGCTGGCCGAGGCCGGGATCGCCCCGCCGGGCCCGGCCCCGGTCGACGGACCGGTCGCCCTGGCCTTGTCGGTGCGCTGCCCGCAGTGCGGCAGTCTCGACACCCGGGAGTCCAGCCGCTTCGGCTCGACGGCCTGCAAGAGTCTCTGGGTCTGCCGCTCCTGCCGCGAGCCCTTCGACCACTTCAAGGCGATCTGACCCGATGTCCAAGCCGCAGTTCCACCCGCTTCGGGTGGCGTCCGTCGAGCCGCTCACCGACGACTCCGTCGCGATCTCCTTCTCGGTGCCGCCGGAGCTCGCCGACGAGTACCGCTTCGTGCACGGACAGCACCTGACGATCCGTGGCGACGACGGCGAGCGGCGCAGCTTCTCGATCTGTACCACGCCGCGCTCCGGCGTCCTCACGATCGGCGTGAAGAAGCTGCCGGGTGGCGCATTCTCCGAAGGCGTGGTCGACGCCCTCCACGTCGGCGACGAGCTCGACGTGATGACCCCGGCGGGGCGGTTCACGACGCGGCTCGACCCCGCGTCCGCACGGATGTACGTCGCCATCGCAGCGGGATCCGGGATCACGCCGATCATCTCGATCGTGTCGACGATCCTCGAGGAGGAGCCGCACGCCCAGGTGATGCTGGTCTACGCCAACCGCACGCACCGCACGATCATGTTCCTCGACGACCTCCACGACCTGAAGGACCGCTTCCCCGACCGGTTCCACCTCGTCCACGTGCTCTCGCGTGAGCAGCAGGACGTCGAGCTGTTCTCCGGCCGGCTCGACGGCGACCGGCTCAGCAGGATCCTGAAGTCCCTGCGTCCGGCCGAGGACGTCGACGCGTGGTTCCTGTGCGGGCCGCAGCAGATGGTCGTCGACCTGCGCCAGGTCATCCTCGACCACGGCGTCGAGGCCACCGCGATCCACACCGAGCTCTTCCACGCCGACCCGGTCCCGCGCGCACCGGAGGCGATGTCGTCGTCGGTCGAGGGAGCCGCGCACGTCACCATCAGGCTCGACGGCCGGACCTCCGACTTCGAGCTGCGACCCGACGGCGTCGGTGTCCTCGAGGCGGCGCTCCAGGTGCGCAGCGACCTCCCCTTCGCCTGCCGTGGCGGTGTCTGCGGCACCTGCCGCGCCAAGCTCGTCGAGGGCACGGTCGCGATGGACGTGAACTACGCCCTCGAGCCGGAGGAGATGGCCGACGGCTACGTCCTCACCTGCCAGTCCCACCCGACGTCCGAGCGCGTCGTCGTCGACTACGACGCCTGAGCGAGGGCCCGGAGCGCCGCAGCCGACCGTCCTACCGGTAGTGCTCGGGGAGCTGCGTGCCGATCTTCACCTGGGGCTTGGGCTGCCGGAGGAACCGCACCTGCAGGGCCCGCATCACGGCGTAGAAGGTGGTGCCCTTCTGGGACTGGTCGGGGAAGCGCCGGGTGAGCTCGCGGCGGAGCCGCCACCGGAGCCGGAAACCCTCGAAGACGACCAGCAGGAGCAGGGCGGGCATGGCCACGTTCGCGTACGCCGCGAGGGTCGTGCTGCCGCTGTAGCCGAAGATGAGGAGCACGACCAGGATCGGCAGCATGAGCTCCAGCAGCCAGAAGGTGCTGTCGACGTAGTCGCGGATGTAGCGGCGGACGGGGCCCTGGTCGCGTGCGGGGAGGTACTTGTCGTCTCCCGTCCGCATCGCCTGGCGCATCTTCGTGCTCGACTCCGATCGCGCCAGCCGGCGAGCGGCCGCCTGCTCCTTGCGCGTGCGCGGGACCTTGGCCTTCGCCTTGTTGGCGGCCTCGGCCTCGCGGCGGCTCGGCGTCGGGCGACCCTTCTTCTGGCGCGCCTCGGAGACGTCCGCCCCCGTGGACTCGGTGGGCGGCTCGGGCTTGGGACGGCGGAACAACGTGATGCTTCCTGGCTGGTGGTGGGTCGATGTGGGACCGGGCGGCTGCCCGAGGGGCCAGCCTACCGTCGAGCCGGAACCTTGACGCCTTCCCATAGGCTGACCTCATGAGCATGTGGCAACGCATCAGCCTGATCTTCAGGTCCAAGGCGAACAAGGCGCTCGACCGGGCCGAGGATCCGCGCGAGACGCTCGACTACAGCTATCAGCGTCAGCTCGACCTGCTGGCCCAGGTACGCCGCGGCGTCGCTGACGTGGCCACGTCGCGCAAGCGCGTGGAGCTGCAGATCAACCAGCTGCAGGTGCAGTCCGACAAGCTCCAGGGCCAGGCCGAGCAGGCCATCACCGTCCAGCGCGAGGACCTCGCGCGTGAGGCGCTCACCCGCAAGTCCGGGCTCACCTCGCAGATCACGGACCTCAAGACGCAGCAGGCCCAGCTCCAGGGCGAGGAGGAGAAGCTGACCCTCGCCCAGCAGCGGCTCAGCGCGAAGGTGGAGGCGTTCCGCACCCGCAAGGAGACGATCAAGGCGACGTACACCGCGGCGGAGGCGCAGAGCAAGATCAACGAGGCCATGTCCGGCATCGGCGAGGAGATGGGCGACGTCGGGATGGCGATCCAGCGCGCCGAGGACAAGACCGCCCAGATGCAGGCGCGGGCCAGCGCGATCGACGAGCTGATCGCGTCCGGCGCCCTCGACGACATGACGCAGATCGGTGGGCACGACGACATCAGCCGTGAGCTCGAGGCGATGAGCTCGCAGTCAGACGTCGAGTCCGAGCTCGCCCGGCTGAAGTCGGCCCAGCACGGTGGCGCCATCGAGGGCTCCTCCTCGGCGGGCGCCCTCGGTTCCGGCACCAGCGGCCAGCCGATGCAGGCCGGCGCCGAGGAGACACCCGTGCAGCAGCCGGAGGAGGGACGGGCGTGATCGTCCGGATCCTCGGTGAGGGTCAGTACGACGTCGCGGACGACGCGCTCGCCCGGCTCAACTCGATCGACAACGACCTCGGGGCCGCCGTCGAGTCGGGCGACGAGGCGGCGTTCGCGGCCGCGCTGACCGCCCTCCACGACGGCGTCCGCGCCGCCGGCACCGCCCACGCGCCCGACTCGCTCGACGAGTCCGACGTCATCCTGCCGCCGTCCGGCGCGAGCATCGACGAGGTGCGCGAGCTGCTCGGCGACGACGGTTTGATCCCGGGCTGAACAATCGATCCCATGGCGCACTCCCGCTTCATCCGCGACACCGGCCTCACCGTCCGCATGACCACGGTCATGTTCCTGCTGGGCGCCGCGTTCGTCGCTCTCGTCGTCGTGCTCATGTACGCGTTCCCTCAGTGGGCGCTGATCATCGGCCTGGCCGGCATCGGCGTCGCGTTCTACCAGTGGTACTCCTCCGAC
>Ga0207674_10009445_pt1 | contig 11144 bp, 11 predicted proteins | sample KBSCornC72_FD_184303 | JGI IMG/M metagenome (GOLD analysis project Ga0207674, IMG submission 184303) | Corn rhizosphere microbial communities from Kellogg Biological Station, Michigan, USA - KBS Corn C7-2 (SPAdes) (version 2) | ecosystem: Host-associated > Plants > Roots > Rhizosphere > Soil ...
TCAGCCGCACGCCACACTGGTGCCGTTTTACAACGTTTCCGGCGGCAAACACGCCCGTCTCGGCGAATGGCGGAAGGCGCTGACCAATTGGAACCTTGTCGTGCAATTCGCACCGCAGGACCACATCGGCTACATGTATCTGGCGCCGCTACTTCTGCAACTAGATGACGTGGCCGGCTATAAAAACGTGCGCGCGCAAATTCTCCGGCAGTTCGGCGACACGTCCGATCCGCGCATCGCCGAACGGATGGTCAATGCGAGCCTGATCCTTCCACCTGCAGCCGACGAAATGAACGTGCTCGCCAAAATGGCTGAAGTTGCCGTCCACGGCGAGACCAACAGCAGCAATTGGGGATTCAATCTGTTTGCAAAAGGTTTCGCCGAATATCGCCAAGGCCATTATGACACCGCTGCCGGGCTCCTGAAAAAAGTATTGCCGCTCGACGTTGGCTCGCAATTTCGAGCTGAAGTTCATGTCGTGCTGGCCATGGCGCAATCTCAACTCGGCCAGACGAACGACAGTCGCCACTCGCTTGACGAAGCCACGAATTTGCTGAATCAACGGCTGGCGAAAGCCGGAAATCTTGATGAGGCCTGGAACCATTGGATCAACATTCACGTTCTGATGCGTGAAGCCGAGACGCTGGTTCCTCCCGCGGATGCGCCGGACCGAAGCCGTACCAGTGCACAATCCGCTCCCGCACCATGAACAATCCGTTGCACATTTTCTACCGATGGTTGTTCCCGGTCGCCTCGCGAGCGTTTTGGCCGTTTCTGTTTTGAAATGAGCGACGTCACGCGCATCCTTCAATCCATCGAAGCCGGCGATCCGAAGGCTGCGGAAGAACTGCTTCCGCTGGTCTATGAGGAACTGCGCCGGCTCGCCGCGCACAGAATGGCGAACGAACCTCCGGGTCAGACGCTCCAACCCACCGCGCTCGTCCATGAAGCCTGGCTTCGCCTCGGCGGGAATGAAAACATGAAGTGGAATGGTCGCGCTCATTTTTTCGGCGCGGCAGCGGAAGCCATGCGCCGCATTCTCATCGACAACGCGCGACGCAAAAAGGCCCTGCGCCATGGCGGCGGGCAGCAGCGATTGGACATTCAGGACGTGGAGATCAGCACCGCCGCGAGCGATGAGGAGTTGCTCGCCCTCAATGAGGCGCTCGAGAAATTCGCCGCCCGCGACCCGCGAAAAGCCGAGCTCGTCAAACTGCGTTATTTCGCGGGATTGACCATTCAAGAAGCTGCGGCCGCGTTGGAAATTTCAGAGCCGATGGCAAAGCGCCATTGGACCTACGCGCGCGCGTGGCTTTATCGGGAAATTCGGCGTTGAAACCGATTTCTTTGGCGGGGGCCGCTGCCTGCGTTGACGAAGTGACCCTCAAACGCTTATACTGCCATGATGGCAGATGCTGAAAGCAAGTGCCCGAAGCGGCGCTTTATTGATTTCCTGACGCAGAAAAATCTGCGACTGACCTCTCAGCGCCATGCGATCATCGAATCAGTTTTCAGCACCCAACAGCACTTCACCGCCGAACAGCTTTTGGAATGGTCGCGAGCGCGGGACAAATCGGTTTCGCGCGCCACAGTTTATCGCACGCTGCCACTTTTAACTGAAAGCGGATTGCTTCGCGAAATGGATTTCGGCAAAGACCACAAATTCTACGATCCGAACTACGCCCAACATCCCAACCACAATCATATCATTTGCCAGGATTGCGACAAAATCGTCGAGTTTGATAGCGACAAAATCGAGAAGATCGAAAACGAAATTACGCATCGCCTCGGCTTCGCAGTGAAAAGCCACCGGCTTCAAATCACCGCGAGTTGTGAAGAGCTGAAAAAGCTCGGCGCTTGCAAGAAAAAAGCCGGCAGAGAATCCTAGCCCGGCGGTCTTGGTGCCTGCTGCTGTGTTACTGGTTGTTTTGGTTTCGGTGGTGGAGGTTTTCTGATTTCAGCGTTAAACGTTCCTGCTATGAAGCTTTTCCTTTCATCGGGCAAACTCACATAAATCTTGCCGGGAATACGTCCGTTCGCAGCATCTCCAAACGCGACTTTTAGGGTATAGCTATTGGTGAAGTTCTTCGTTACCGCCTTTTGCTGCTCGTCTTTCCAACGCAAAATAATCTTCGGGACTGGAGGTACCCGATCAGGCTTGATTTCCACACTTTTGCCGCTCAACTCTTCCCCTTGTTTAGCAAAAAGCTGAACAGTAATCCCCAGGTCCGCCGGCCCAGAACGTCCTTGCCGCAAAGTCAGACTGCCGCCTTGCAAGGTCGCCCGTTCACAAAAAAAACCGCTCGCATGGATGCTCCCAACAGCAGTGGCATCGGGAATGGTTGCTTCCGAAAGATCCATCGTCCAATTGACGTTGGTCGGAATTGGATAAACCTTGGGAGGTGCAGCAGCAACAGCCTTTTTGCCGGGTCCATTGGACGAGGCCTGGTTCGATTTGAAAATTTTATCTCGGAAGGCAAAGGTCGCTCCGCCAGCGGCACACACCACAACCACGAGTGCTATCGTCGCGACCACTGATTTTCGATGGTCAATGTGCTCGGCCGCGAATTCCTCTCCATTGGCAGCAACTGGCCGGGGTTTGCCAACCTGCGCTGCCGACAGAATCAACTTCGAATCCGGGTTTGCGGGTGCCTGCGGGACGATGATTTTCTGAAAGCAAGTCGGACAATTAATCTGTCCGCCGCTGTTGCTTGAGTCCGCTGTGATGTGTTGCCCGCACACCGGACACGCAAACTTGAATTCACTCATCGGTTCGCACCACACCATTCCACAGCCCGCCACCCTCGACAATTCCTTTTTTATACGGACAGTTCTTCCGTATTTGTCGAATTCGCGCTCAGACTCTAAAGAACTTGGACAATGAGAATAAAACCTCCTCACGTTCGATTGCTACAAGATTTTAAAAGAAGGTTTTTGCCGAAAGAGGAAAAGGCCTATCTTGGGACGATATGAAAAACACAGCAGAGGGCAAAAACGGAGTTTGGAAATTGCCGGTCCAAACGACAGATGGCGAGTTTTTGGCCCATTATTCCGTCAACGGACTGTGCGGCCTGGACTTCCCTTACAAGCAGGATCCCGGCAACCACACAGTAAATGGCGCTCGAATTTCTTCGGAAATTCGAGAGTGGCATAAACAGACGGTTAAAGCTTTGGAGAGTTCCTTGGCTGGCCGCATGGTCAATGAACTGCCGCCGTTGGATTTATCTTGCGGAACGGATTTTCAACAGCGCGTTTGGCGCGTCTTAAAGAGCATCGCTTGTGGCAAGACACTCAGTTACGGCGAAGTGGCGGATGAACTGGGAGATCGAAAAGCCGTTCGCGCCGTTGGCCGTGCCTGTGGCGCCAATCCGATTCCTGTGCTGATTCCATGCCATCGTGTACTCGCATCAAAGCAGAAGATTGGCGGATTCTCTGGCGGACTGGATTGGAAGAGAAAATTGCTTGCGCGCGAGGGAGTTTTGCTCCTGGAATAGTTGGTCATTCCGGTCTCGTCTCGAAGAATCGTCCGTAACTTTCAACGTCCGTGCGCGATCTCAATCGTGAACGAGCACCGGTTCGCTCTTATTCTCGACTTCCGCAATATACCTCTTCGTCGCTGCTGGTAGTTCATGCCAAATTTTTATTGCCAGTATTCCTCCGACGATCGCGAATGGCAGCAAGAAAACGGGCCATAAATGCCAATTCCAACTGGTCATGTAACCGAGACAAAAAGATTCCAAGCCGGTTCCCAGGTAAGCGAAGCCATCCACGATCCCGGAACAAGTTGCTGTCGCCTTGCGACCTCCGAAATCGGTAGCGGCAGTGCCCGACATTAACGAGGTAATACCAATGGCTGCCATCACGATCAATACGCCAGTAGTGCCAACAACCCATGGCGCGGAAAAGAGGGTCAATCCCATTATGATGCTCATCAGCAGAACGAGCCCGCAGAGCAATGCGGCGGGCGGACCGCGGCGCGATTGAAAGAACTTGTCAGAAATCAGTCCGCCGGCAAAACCGCCGATGATTCCAAAGAAACAAAGGATCAAACCCCAATGTTTTGCGATGTATTCCGCTCCTGTCTGCGGAATCTCTTTGGCGAATATTGGATACCATTGAATGATGCCGTTTCGAAAAACACCCGACGTCAATTCAACGACCGCCACCAAAAGCATCAACGGACTGGTAAAAACTTTTTTGAGCAACTGCATGGTTGTAAATTTTACGTGCATCTGTCCAGAAGACGCATCGTGGGTATCAAAAGGAGGGAAGTTGGCTTCCTCCGGAGTATCTTTAATTAGCCAAAAATCCAGTACAGCCCAAAACAGCATAATTGCAGCGGGGATGAAAAATACAGCCCAGATGGCGTCAACCGATGCGCCTTTGAGGGCAAACGTGCTTTGAACTAATCGAGAAATCCAAGATGTATGACTGACCCCTGCCCTCGTCATATCGACGATGGCTTGGCCCCAATCGAAGGCAAAATAGACGCCGAAAGAAATGAGCGTACCGAAAATGGCTCCGAATACTCCGCGTTCCCTGACGTGAAACCAGTATGCTTTCACTTTAATAATCGAAACGGCTCCGTAGCTTTGAAAATACATGTTCACCGAATAAATCACCGAGAAAGCCAAAACCAGTTTCATGTGAAGCTGGTTCGTTAGGACGAGGTAAGTCAGAATGCCAAGAACGATGTTGGCAGCCGCTGCTCCGACTGCCGCAATTAGGATGCCTTTTTTGCCGCCAATTTTATCGACTAGAGGTCCATTTACTAAAAATGAAAGCGCGTAGATCCACGTGCCAATCCCGAAGATTAAGCCGAAATCCTCTTTGGACATTAAGGTTCCCAATGCATTTTTGGAGACGTTTAGATTGTAGCGTCCCATATAGAGGAACGCATAGGTCATTCCTAAAGGAAACCAATTGATGAACCGGCGAAGAATGAACCAGCGACTGTGTTTAAGAGGATTGTTGTAAAAGTAAAGGGTGACGATCGCAACCAGACACAGGGCAACCAGGCTGAGATACATTCGGTGTTTTAGGCGGGCAGGAAGGCCGCATGCACGGCTTTCATTGCTTGTTCGCCTCTGGCCAGATCGACGACAACGGAAATTTTGATTTCGCTCGTGGAAATCATGTCGATGTTGATACCTTCTCGCGCGAGCGTCTCGAACATCTTGCCAGCGACGCCCGAATGGCTCTTCATGCCGACGCCCACAATCGAAAGTTTGCCTATGTTGTCCGTGGCAATGACTTCGCCGTAACCGATTTCTTTTTTCAGACCATCAATCACTTTTTGCGCCTTCAATAGGTCGGGTTTGTCCACGGTGAAGGAAAGATCAGTCGCTGGTTTGCCGCTGCCATGGCTGATGTTTTGGACGATCATGTCCACGTTAATATTGGCATCGCCAATGGCTTTGAAGATGCGCGCGGCGACACCAGGTTTGTCTGGGACAGCGACAAGGGTCACTTTCGCCTGGTTCTTATCGAGAGATACGCCGCGGACGACAATCCCTTCCATGCTTTTGGTTTCTTCTTTCACAATAGTGCCTGGATTTTCATTTAAGCTCGAACGGACCTCAAAAACGACTCCAAATTTCTTTGCGAATTCCACCGACCGGGATTGCATCACTTTCGCGCCGAGGCTCGCGAGTTCCAGCATTTCGTCATAGGAAATTTCGTCGAGCTTCCTGGCGCTCGAAACAATGCGTGGGTCTGCCGTATAAACGCCGTCAACATCTGTGTAGATTTGGCAGAGATCCGCCTTGAGAGCGGCAGCCAGTGCGATCGCAGTGAGATCCGAGCCGCCGCGGCCCAACGTCGTAATTTGCCCTTCGATGGTTTGGCCCTGAAAACCGGCAACGATGACCACATTGCCCTGGTTCATCAGGTCGTGGATGCGTTTGGGAGAAATGTTTTGGATTTTTGCCTTTGTATGAACACCATCCGTGACGATGCCGGCTTGGGCCCCGGTCATTGAAACCGCGGGAATCCCGAGCGCATGCAGCGCAATGGCAGTAAGGGCAATTGTCGTTTGTTCTCCGGTAGCAAGCAGCACGTCCAACTCGCGCTCACTCGGCAAAGGCATGATGTCCTTGGCGAGTTTGATCAAGTTATCCGTAACGCCGCTCATTGCCGAAACCACAACGACGATTTTGTCGCCTTTTGCGTGATATTTCGCCACGCGGGAGGCGACGTTCTTTATTCGGTCGGTATTGCCAACGGAAGTGCCGCCGTATTTTTGGACAATTAGCATTGATGAAAGAATATAGGTGCGGCTTATTTGTTACGGGCGATTTCCTTTGCTGAGCTTCCAAGGAGACGGGCCGGCGCGCCCGGCGGCGGTTCGGACTTCTGCAGCGATTTCCTGCAAGCGGAGAAGAATAGAGATTTTTTCTGGAAAGGATAGGGACGCCAGTGCGCGCCGCCTTGCCTGCTTGGCATGAAAGAGTCGTTGAGCAAGTTTTGCTGATTGATTAATCATGGTCGCTATTTTGCCGTTTGAATTTTTGCCATTTCGATTCGAGACCATGTTTCTTCAATATTGTTGCAAGTTCGCGGCCGTCAATATCTGCTTCATCGAGCAGTTGGGGCAGGCGAGCGCGGTCTTTGGGACGATCAGTTTGCAGGAGTATTGCGACCAAGTACTCGGGACTCACAACCTTGGTTGGAGTCTTGTTGAAGCGGGTTTCTTCGGCTTCAGTCAATGCTTCCACGATGAGATCATTATAGGCCGGAATGAATTGCACCGGCAGACCTTCAATGATGATGTGTTCCTTGTCCTCAGAGTAACCTTTTGCTTTCAAATACCTATAGATTGGCGCAAGGGTTATGAGTTTTGCTTCTGCCGCTGGCAATAAGCAAAATACGTCCATGTCGTAAGTTAATACCGGCTCAGCGTAGAATAAGAAAGCGATCGCACCACCAATGGCATACTTCGCGATTAGCCCATCAGCTTCCAGTTTGTTTAAGATCTTAAGCGTCTTTTCCATCGCCGAATTGCGAACGGTTCGCCTAGTTGAAGTTTTCCACTCGAAACATTACTGGCGGGCCTTTGACGACAGATATTTGACCGATTTTTTTCAGGGCCTTGGAAACTGCGCCGTTGGTGGCGTCGTGTAGCATTAAGATGAGTGGAACACTGGCGCCCTCGTGGCCTTCGGGTTGGATGACAGATGAAATGCCGATTTTTGCGGCGCCAAAGATTGCAGTGATTTTTGCCAGCGTTCCTGGAACATCGACCACATTGAGGCGAACGAAATAGCGCGAGACGATTTGGTCCATCAGTGCTACTGCGCCATCACGTTCGTGTGGAACAAATGGCGGTACGCGATGTTTGGTGCCGAATTTAAGATCGAGCGCGGCATCCGCCACATCGCTGAGAACGGCACTGGCAGTAGCGTCTTTGCCAGCGCCACGACCGTAAAACAGCGTGTCACCCACAACATCGCCACGCACGAAAACCGCGTTGAAAACATGATTAACACCGGCGAGCACGTGCGAATCAGGAATCAGAGTTGGGTAGACCGAGACCTGGACGCGAGAGCCATTCGACTTGCGCGCCTCAGATCGACGGTGGGCCCCGACCTTCAACCCTCGACGCTCAACCCTCTTTATGATCCCAAGGAGTTTGATCGTATAGCCGAGTTGTCCGGCGAATTTGATGTCGAGGGCGGAAACGTGGCGAATGCCTTCGACGTGGATTTGCTTTGGATCTACCCAGAAACCGTGAGCAAGAGAGGCAAGGATTCCGACTTTGTGCAAAGCATCATGACCATCAATATCGAGTGAGGGTTCAGCTTCAGCATAGCCTTGAGCCTGAGCATCCTTGAGCACAGCGTTGAAGTCCGCGCCCTCGAGCTTCATCCGGGTCAGGATATAATTACAGGTACCGTTAACGATGCCGTAAAGGTGTGTAATTCGATTGCCCACGAAGCCTTCCCGCAGCGATTTGATGATTGGAATCCCGCCGCAAACGCTGGCTTCGTAGTAAAGATTCGTGCCGAATTGACTCGCGGCGGCAAAGAGTTCTTCACCGTGAGCGGAGAGCAGGGCTTTATTGGCGGTAATGACAGGTTTGCCAAGTTTCAAAGCGGCCAGAATGATGGTGCGGGCCAGAGTCGTGCCGCCGACGAGCTCGATGACGATATCCACCTCCGAATCGCTGACAACCTCCTGCCAGTCAGTGGTCATGAGCGATTCGGGAATGGGATATGGCCGCGGCTCGTCGAAGGCTTTGACGGCAACTTTTTGGACTTTGACTCTGACGCCGATCCGGGAAGACATGAGCTCGCCGTTCAATTGAAGCGCGTGAAAAACACCGCTGCCGACAGTGCCGCCGCCGATCATGCCCAGATTCACCTGCTGCTGCATATAAAGGGCGGCAGAGTGCCGATAAATCACCCCGGGGACAATTCAATTTTGGGTTGAGATCAGGCTCTAGAACGCCAGGCGGCAATTACGCTATCGATCATGGCATCAACCTTTGGATTCAGGTTTTGGTGCTCCGGATGGATGCGGAGCCAGGAGACGGACTCCCGGGCTCCAACGCCGAACGGCTTGCGTGTCTGAAATTCCGGAACGAATCGTTTGATTTTCGAATTGTCAAAAACGCCTGGATGCGATTTGTCTCCTTTCAGATTGCCAATCAGGTCTGGCGCGATCTTGCAGATAAAATCAGTCGGAATCTTAACAATCTCCGGTGATTTCGCTTTCACTGCGTAAGCGATTTCCGCATAAATTTGGTTCCAGGTCAGGACTTCGTCGCCAGTAATATGGAAAGCCTCGCCAATCGCTTTCTCATTTCCAACCAGGCCCGCCAGACCGACCGCGAAATCGCTCGATGCCGTAAGCGTCCACGGAGTTTCCCCGTCGTCGTGAATGAAAACTGGTTTGCTCTGTTCCAGCCGGCTGGCGAACGTATAGCTCGAACTGGAAATCGCGTTTGGAACCCAGAGTTTGGAATAGGTGTGTGAAGGACGAACAATGGTCACCGGAAAGCCGGATTCTTTGGCCCTTTGCTGTAGCCAATTTTCGCATGCTATCTTTTTTTGCGCATAATCCCACCAACGATTTTCGAGCGGAGCGCCTTCGGTCACAGGAATCTTTCTCGGCGGTTTTTCGTAGACTGTGGCCGAACTGATGAAGACGTATTGGCGAATGGTATCCTTGAAAAGAGCATAATCCGCTTCGGCATCTGACAGTTCGTAGCCCAGAAAATTGATAACGACGTGAGGTTTCAGTCCATCGAGAGCCATACGCATCGCTTCAAGATTCTTGCGGTCCGCTTGAATTGCCTTATAGCCAGCCGGCAGCTGAATTCGGCCACGGCTGAGAACCAGAATTTCGTGACCGCGTTCGTATAGAAGTGCAGCGCATTCTGCGGAAATATTTCCAGTTCCGCCGATGAACAGGATCGTCATGGCGGAAAGCTTAAGGATTGCAAGCTGAAGTCCAAAGTCCAAAGTCCGACGCGGTGAGGACACCGCGCCCTGCTTCGTTAAGAATATTTTCGGCAATTACCGGCGGCTGATGGCCGGAGATCGACCCTGGCCTAAGTGGCGGGCGACAGCTTCAGTGCGGGAGCGGACGTGAAGTTTCTCGTAGATATGCCGTATATGAGTATGCACTGTGGCATAGCTGAGCCCCATCTTATCCGCAATTTCCTTGTAGAGATAACCTTTAGCCAGCAGATCGAGCACCTCCGATTCTCGTGGGGAAAGATTGTCCGTGTCGCGCGCGGCAGCAAGAGGCTTCTGAAAGGATTGCACGATTTTACGCGCGATATGGCTGCTCATCGGGGAACCGCCTCCATGAACATCGCGAATGGCCGCCAGCAATTCCGCAGGTGGCGTTTGTTTAAGCAAATAGCCGGTCGCACCCGCAGCCAGCGCATTAAAGATATGCTCGGTGTTCTGATAAACAGTAAGCATGATGATTTGAGTGCCAGGCAGAATGGGTTTAAGCCTGCGAACGCATTCGACCCCACTGACACCGGGCAGATTAATGTCCATAAGAACGACATGAGGATTCGTTTTCGGGAGCTCCTGCATGGCGCTTTCACCAGTGGGATGCTGCGAGAGACAACGGAATCCAGGCGAACCTTCAATCAGTTTGGCGAGACTGGAGCGGACGCCAGCATCGTCTTCAACAATGGAAACAGAGATACTCAAGGCGCGGCGTTACAATGTAGAAACGTGGGAAACAGGCAATGGACGATGTGCGTCATAGAGATGATTCTGCTTTGGAAGAGCCATCGCGGGGAGTCGCCACAATTGGCGATGGAGAGCCGTTGGTGCGCATCGGGCGAAATGCGTTTGAGTTGGACGCTTCAACAATCAGATCGACACGAGTGCCCTGCTGTGCCGCGCTTTGGACAATACAGCGGCCGCCGATCGTCGCCATGCGATTTTCCAGATTCGGAAGGCCATGGCCCGCGACAAGCCGATGGCCGTTTCCCGATTCGCGAACGGAAGTGATTCCTTGTCCGTTGTCTTCGATTCTCACAGTGAATCCGTTCTCCAGAAGCCGCAGACTCAGCCGGACTTCGGTAGCATGGGCGTGTTTGACAACATTGTTCAGCGCCTCTTTGAGAGCAAGGAATAGGTTGTAACGCAATTCGGCCGGCAAATGCAGCAGCGGCAATTCGGCGGTCATATCCATACGGCAACGGATACCTGCCGTGCGAAGAAAATCTTCGGTGAAGGCGGAAATATAGTCCATCAAGCCGTTCAGAGTGTCGTGCTGCGGATCGACAGCCCAGACGATTTCATCGATTGTGCGGGTTAATTTACGCGCAGAATCCGAGATCCGTTCAAGGTGGGCTTCGGCTTGAGCCGGAGGGTCGCGACGGGCCAATTCGCTCAAAAGTGTGATTTGAGTGAGACCCGCGCCCAGGTCATCGTGAATGTCTTTGGCAATGCGAGCGCGATCGCGTTCGACGGCACGCTGACGTTCGAGTTCTTCGAGTTGCCGATGCAATCGGCGGACGACGATCTGTCGAACGGTGATCGCAACAGAAGCTGCGGCAGCGAAAGCGATAGCGGGCCAGAACCACCAGGCTTCGTAAAAATGCGGCAGAACCTTCAGAGATACGGTGGCGTTTTGCACGTTCCAAACGCCATCATTATTGCAGGCAGTGACTC
>Ga0207674_10009447_pt1 | contig 11142 bp, 14 predicted proteins | sample KBSCornC72_FD_184303 | JGI IMG/M metagenome (GOLD analysis project Ga0207674, IMG submission 184303) | Corn rhizosphere microbial communities from Kellogg Biological Station, Michigan, USA - KBS Corn C7-2 (SPAdes) (version 2) | ecosystem: Host-associated > Plants > Roots > Rhizosphere > Soil ...
GCCACCGTCAGCGCGTAGGTCGTCTTGCCCGCGCCGGGCGTGGCGACGAGCAGGAAGTCGCGTCTCGGCAACCGGAAGTACTCGTGATAGGCATCCTTCTGCCAGCCGCGAAGGCCAGGAAGGAGATCATCCCGAACGGTCTGGGTTTCAGCTGCGTCAGATCGAGGGGTGGTCACGAGGCCGAAATGCTACCGGCGCCCACCGTCATCCGCTGGCAAAGGCACGCCGGGGTGAGGCGCGTCACTGGTCGCCATCGTCGCCCGGGGGGAGCCCCTCGTAGATCTCCTTGCAGGTGGGGCAGACCGGATAGCGTTTCGGGTCCCGGCTGGGTACCCACACCTTGCCGCACAGCGCGATCAGCGGCGTGCCCATCACCGAACTCTCGACGATCTTGTCCTTCTGCACGTAGTGCGCGAACCGCTCGTGATCGCCGTCGCCGTGCGACAGGTCGGGCCGGACGTCCTCGTGGACGCGCGTCTCCTGCTCGGGAAGAACCTCAGTCTCACTCACGTGGGCGAGTCTAGTCGACGGCGGGCGCGGGAGAGGGGGCGGCAAACCTAGTCGAATCGAGTCGCTCAGGGCAAGACGTCTAGTTAAGGCCGGGGTCGTCGGGGTACGTCGCCACGTAGGCGAGCTCGCCGCCCTGGCGGCGTAGCACCGCCGGCCACAGCTGCTCCGGCTCCGGGCAGAACGCGTCGGACGGCTCGGCGGGCAGCACGTACCAGGCGCCCTCCTCGATCTCGGCCTGGAGCTGGCCGGCGGTCCAGCCGGCGTAGCCCGCGTACACCCGCAGCGAGACGATGGCCGCGGCGAGCAGGCCGGGCGGGGCGTCCAGGTCGACCAGGCCGAGCCGGGCCACGGCGCCGGGAATGGGCTGAGCGCCGCCCTCCAGCGGGTGCCAGCCCACCGGCTCGTCGGTGCCGGGCACGTGGGCCAGGGCGAGCGCGCTGTTCGGCGAGACCGGACCGCCGGTGAACACGACCGAGGGGTCGGTGGCCAGTTCGGTCCACGGCTCGAGCACCTGGCCCACCGGGACCTTGGTCGGCCGGTTCAGCACCACGCCGAGCGTGCCCTGCTCGGCCTCGTGCTCGACGACGAGGACGACGCTGCGGCGGAAGTTGGGATCGCCGAGCATCGGGGTGGCCACGAGCAGCCGTCCGGCCAGGGCTTCCGATGCCATTTCGTCCATTTTTCTATCATCGGTCAAGCTGCTGGGTGGCGGCGTCCCGTACCGCCACGGCGACCGACGAGGCCACGTCCGGATGGAACACCGACGGGATGATGTAGTGCGGCCCGATCTCGTCCGGCGACACCACGTCCGCGAGAGCCTGCGCGGCGGCGATCAGCATCTCGTCGCTCACGTGCCGGCTCTGCGCGTCGAGCAGGCCACGGAACACCCCGGGGAAGGCGAGCACGTTGTTGATCTGGTTCGGGTAGTCGCTGCGGCCGGTGGCCACCACGGCGGCGTGCTCCATGGCCGCTTCGGGATCCACCTCGGGATCGGGGTTGGCCAGCGCGAACACGATGGCGTTGCGGGCCATGGCGGCGACGTCGTCGCCGGACAGGATGCCCGGCGCGGACAGCCCGATGAACACGTCGGCGCCCCGGACCGCCCCGGCCAGGTCCCCGGCGTAGCCGCCGGAGTTGGTGCGCTCCGCGATCCAGCGCAGGCTGTCGTTCAGGCCCGGCCGGGCCAGGTGCACGGCGCCCCGGTCGTCGCAGACCACGATGTCGCCCGCGCTGGCGCCGCCGCCCATGAGCAGCTTGAGCACGGCGGTGCCGGCCGCCCCCGCCCCGGCCATGGCCACACGCACCTCGGGCAGCTTCTTGCCCACCACCCGCAGCGCATTGGTCAGCGCGGCCATCACGACGATCGCCGTGCCGTGCTGGTCGTCGTGGAACACCGGGATGTCGAGCAGCCCGCGCAGCCTGGCCTCCACCTCGAAGCAGCGCGGCGCGCTGATGTCCTCCAGGTTGATGCCGCCGAACCCGGGCGCGATCAGCTGAACCGCCCGGACGATCTCGTCGGTGTCCTGGCTGTCCAGGCAGATCGGCCAGGCGTCGATGTCGGCGAACCGCTTGAACAGGGCCGCCTTGCCCTCCATCACGGGCAGCGCGGCGTACGGCCCGATGTTGCCCAGGCCGAGCACGGCCGAGCCGTCGGTGACCACGGCCACCGAGTTCCGCTTCACGGTGAGGCGGCGGGCGTCCTCGCGGTTCCCGGCGATCGCCATCGCGACCCGGCCCACGCCCGGGGTGTACGCCATGGACAGGTCGTCCCGGTTCCGCAGCGGCACCTTGGACCGCATCTCGATCTTCCCGCCCAGGTGCAGCAGGAACGTACGGTCGCTGACCTTGTGCACGGTCACGCCGTCGATGGCCGCCAGCGCGTTCACCAGGGCCTCGCTGTGCTCTTCGCCGCGCGCGGCACAGGTGACGTCGACCCGCAGCTTGTCACCGCGTCCGGCGGTCACGTCCAGCGCGGTCACCACGCCGCCGGCTTGCTCCACGGCCCGGGTGATCGCGCTGACCGCGCGGCCGCGGCTGGCCACCTCGAGCCGCACGGTGATCGAGTAGGAGACGCTCGGCCCCATCGCCACGTTGTTCCCGCCTTTCGCCGGAAACCAGGGTACGGCCCGCACCGCGTAGGCTGGGAAGGTGAGTATGGAATCGGTCGTCACGACGACTCCCGGCAAGGCGGACGGGGACGCGCCCGCGGTCGACGTCACCCGGCTCCGGGTCGCGCTGGCCCGGCTGGCCCGCCGCCTGCGCAAGCACGAGCTGGCCGGGCTGACTCCCACCCAACTGGCCGCGCTGGCCACGGTCGAGCGGTCCGGGCCGATGCGGCTCGGCGACCTCGCCGCGGCCGAGGGCATCGCGCCGTCCACGCTCACCCGGCTGGTGACCGCGCTGGAGGAGAGCGGCTACGTGCGGCGGCACGCCGACCCGCGCGATGCGCGCGCCAGCACCCTGGTCATCACCCCGCGCGGCCACGACACGCTGGAGCGGTTGCGCACCGAGAGCACGCTGGTGCTGGCGGCGAGCCTGCAGCTGCTATCCGCCGAGCAGCGCTCCGCGCTGGCCGACGCGCTGCCCGTGCTCGAGCTGCTGGCCGAGCCGCCCGGCGCCGACCCGGCCGGAGCGCGTTAGCTTACCGGGGGCACGCGCCCGGACCGTTAGGTACCAAGGAGCTCGGCCAGGCGGCGGGCTAGCTCATCACGTTCCCTCGTTACCACCGCCAGCTGCCGCTCCAGCTCGATAATGCGACGGATGGCCTGCAGCGTGATGCCCTCGTCTGCCATCGAGACCACCTGCTGGATGACGCGGATCTCGTAGCGGGTGTAGCGGCGCTGGCCCCCGGCGGACCGCTGCGGCGAGACCACCCGCAGGTCGTCCACGCGGCGCAGGAAGGCCTGCTTGACCGCGAGCATCTCGGCGACCTGCCCGACCGTGTACAGCGGGGCGTGCTCGTCGTCGAGTGGCGTCGGTGCCATGGTGTCCTCACCTCCTGCCCAGATAGTAAGGTGCCGCAAAATGGTAAGCGGCCGGCCGGGCGCATCCGCGCCGGCCGGCCGCTCGTCTATTCAGTGAGCTGCGCTGACTGTGGTCAGGCGGCGAGCTCGTCCTTGGTGTCCGCCTGGGCGATCTCGACCTTGCGGACCTCGATCTTGCGCGGCTTCGCCTGCTCGGTGACCGGGATCCGGACCTCGAGTACGCCGTTGGCGTAGCTGGCCTCGAGCGCGTCGGCGTTCAGGGTCTCCGGCAGCCGCAGGCGGCGCGTGAACGTGCCCATCGTGCGCTCGCGCACGAAGAACTTGTCGTTCTCGGTCCGCTCTTCCTCCCGCTTCCCGCTGATCGTCAGGATCCCGCGGTCCACGGTGACCTCGAGCTGCTCGGGGTCGATACCGGGCACGTCAAGCTTCAGCGTGACGTCGCCCTCGTGCCGCACGACGTCCAGCGCCGGGGCCGAAGCCTGGCCGAACGCGTTGCGGGCCAGACGCTGGAAGTCCCGGGTGAACGGGTCAAACCTGGTGTAATACATCTTTGCCTCACCTCCGAAATTTCAATTTGCGGAGGATTCGGCCGGGAGCCCGGATTCGCACCCTCCAGTCGCAAGTAACTTACAACTGGAATTGGATATTCCCTTACGTCAGGCCTGAAGGTTCCCTGTTCTCAGAACAGCAGCGAGGACAGGGCCGAACGGGCCTTCTTGACCTGGGGATCGTTCGGCGGGAGGAGCTCGAACAGGCCGACCAGGTGCACGCGGGCCTGGTCGCGTTCCTCACCCGAGGTCCGCCGCACCACGCCGAGCAGCCGGTTGAACGCCTCCTCGATCCGGCCCGTGGCCACGTCGATGTCGGCCACCCGGGCCTGGGCCTCGACGTCGGCGGGGTGTTCGGCCGCGTCCCGGCGGACCTTGGCCTGGTCGTAGGAGCTGACCCGGCGGATCAGGTTGACCTGGGCCAGCCCGGTCTTGGCCACCGGGTCGGCCGGGTTGACCGCGAGCTCCTGCTCGAACGCCTGGGCCGCGCCGTCCAGGTCGCCGCGCTCCATGGCCGCGCGGGCGTCGGCGTAGGCCACGGGAATCTCGGGACCCCCGTCCCTGGGAAGCCGGGCATCGGTGTCAGCCTGGGCGCCGTCCAGCTCGTCTTCCACGGCGCCGGCCGGGGCCGACAGCTGCATGCCCATCTTCTCCGCGGCCTCCAGGACCTGGCCGATCCACTGCCGGACCTGGCCCTCGGGCATGGCGCCGAGGAAGCCGTCCACCAGCTGGCCGCCGATGACCGCGACCACCATGGGGATGCTCTGCACCTGCAGCGCGGCGCTCAGCTGCGGGTTGGCGTCCACGTCGACCTTGGCCAGGATCCACTGGCCGCCCGCCTCGGCGGCGAGCTTCTCCAGCACCGGGGAGAGCTGCTTGCACGGGCCGCACCACTCCGCCCACAGGTCCATGATCACGGGGGTGGTGCGGGAGCGCTCCACCACGTCGGTGTTGAAGGTTTCCTCGGTCACGTCGATGACGAGCCCGTTGCCGCCCGGGGCCGAAGGGTCCGGGGCGCCGGGCTGGGAGGGTGACTGGGCCGCCTGCTGCCTGCGCTGCGCGGCCGCCTGGCGCGCACCCAGATCGACGGCTCCGTAAAGCGAAAAATCTCGCGGCTGCATGATTCCATCCTGCCGTATGTGCACTACTCGCTGATCCGGACCCGGCCGTTGAGCCGGCCCCGGTCGCGGGACGCTATGAATATGGGCTTCCAGGGCGTTCTAACGCCGTGGGACCGGGTTTCATGTCCGGGGGCGTCACAGGGCGCGGCCGAGGTAGGTGACCGTGGTCTCGCCGGGCGCGGCGAGTGTCATCTCGCGGAAGCCGAGGCGGTAGTAGAAGCCGAGGGCCCTGGTGTTGGCCGTGCTCACGGTGACGTGCACCCCCGATGCCCCAGCCTGCGCCGCCGCCGCGTAGAACGTCTCCATCATGGCCCGGCCGTGGCCGGCCCCCTGGAACGGCGGCAGCAGGTCGATGTGCAGGTGCGCCGGGTACGCCTCCAGGCCCGGCCAGACCAGCCGCTCCGGCCGGTAGTGCAGGGCGACCATCGCCTCATCCGGGCTGGTCGGCGGGTCCGGCGGGACCTCGTACCGGCCGGCCAGGTGGGGGATCCAGCGCGCCCGGTAGGCGCGCGCGAACGCGGCCGTGTCCGGCGTCCCGATCACGTAGCCGACCGCCCGTTGCCCGTCGTCCAGGACGAAGGCGAAATCCGGCTCCAGGAACAGGTACGGCCCGGCGAACAGGTCGGGCATCAGGTCGTCGCTGTGGTACTTGCCCCGGGCGTCCCCGCCGACGTCGGCGGTCCGGACGCAGACGTCGTAGACCGCGGCGTGATCGCTCGCGCGGTACGGCCGGATCACGGCTGTTGTCTGGTGCATTCTCTGACTATAGTCAGAGAATATGGAGCAGGCGATGATCGACCAGGTCCGGCGGTTCAACCGGGCCGTTACCCAGCGAGCCGGCGCACTGGACGACGAGTTCCTGGCCCGCGGCCGCCCGCTCGGGCAGGCCCGGGTGCTGTGGGAGATCGGCCCGGACGGCCGCGACGTCAGGGAGCTGCGCGCCCGGCTGGACCTGGACTCGGGCTACCTGAGCAGGCTGCTGCGGGCGCTGGAACGGGACGGGATGGTCACCGTCGAGGCGAACGAGGCGGACGGGAGGATCAGGACGGCGCGGCTCACCGTCGCCGGCCGGGCCGAACGGGCCGAGTTCGACCGCCTCTCCGACGACGCCGCCGTCTCGCTGCTCGGGCCGCTGAGCGAGCGGCAGCGTGGCCGGCTCGTGGCCGCCATGGCGGAGGTGGAGCGACTGCTGGGCGCCTCGGCCATCGTGACCAGCGTGCGCGATCCGAGGGACCCGGACGCCCGGCGCTGCCTGCGGGCCTACGAGGACGAGCTGGCCGGGCGCTTCGACGACGGCTTCGACCCGGCCCGGAGCATCTCCGCGGCCGACCACGAGATGACCCCGCCCGCGGGGCTGTTCCTGGTCGCGACGCTGCACGGAGAGCCGGCCGGCTGCGGCGCGCTGAAGTTCCACCCCGGCGCGCCCGCCGAGGTCAAGCGGATGTGGGTCGCCCCGGCGGTCCGCGGGCTCGGCCTAGGCCGCCGGCTGCTGGCCGAACTGGAGGCCCAGGCCGCCGCGCACGGCGTCCGGGCGCTGCGGCTGGAGACCAACCGGACGCTGACCGAGGCGATCTCGCTGTACCGGGCGGCGGGCTATCGGGAGGTGCCGGCCTTCAACGACGAGCCCTACGCGCACCATTGGTTCGAGAAGAGCCTCTAGGCATCGACCGACTCGCACACCGACCGGGGAAAGACCTATGGACGAAGATGTCCGCCGCTACATCGACGCCGTCGACCCGGCGTACCGGCCGCTGTTCGACCGGATGCACCGGCTGATCATGGCCGCGTACCCGGAAGCGGACGTGGCGCTGTCCTACCAGATCCCGGCCTACAAGGTCGGCAAGCGGCGGCTCTACGTCGGCGCCTGGCAGCACGGGATCTCAATCTACGGCTGGGGGCAGGACCGCGACGGCGGCTTCACCGAACGCCATCCCGAGCTGCGGACCAGCAAGGGGACGATCAGGCTGCGCCCGCAGGACGCGGCGGCCATCCCCGACGAGGAGCTTTCTGCCCTGGTCGGCGCCGCCCTGCGGTTATTTTGCGGCGGCGGCGAGCACGGACAGCAGCCGGCCGCGGCGCACGGCCAGCAGCCGGTGCTCGGCGCGGGCCTGGTCCGCCGACAGGTTCTGGCTGATCCGCAATACCCAGCGGCGACCGCGGTGCGCCACCGTAAAGGTCTGGTTGTTGCAGCCGCGCTCGGCCCGGGTCAGTTCGGCGTCCGCCGGGATCCCCCACCGGGCGAGCAGCCCGGCCGGGGCTTCGAGGCGCGGCCCGGACACCATAATCCGAGCCTAGGCGGGCGAGCGTGGCTCTCACCAGCAGCCCAGCCCGGCGCCGCGCTGGCCTTGGAGGGCTTGCGCGGGGGGTTTGGTTGCTCTAGAGTAACCGTTGCTGATGAGTAACCAATCGGCGGATGCCGTATTCGACGCGCTGGGCGAGCCGGTACGGCGGCGCATCCTGGAACTGCTGCGCGAGGGCCCCACGCCGGTGGGGCGGCTGGCCGAGCGGCTGCCGGTGGGCCGGCCCGCGGTGAGCAAGCACCTGCGGGTGCTCAGCAACGCCGGGCTGATCGAGCATCGCAGCGCGGGCACCAGGAACCTGTACGCCCTAGCCCCGGACGGGATAGCGGCCGCGCAGCAGTGGCTGGTCGGGACCTGGGATACCGCCCTGGCCGCCTACGCCGCCGAGGTCAGCCGCCGCCGGAGCGAACCGTCCGCGCCCGAGCCGAGGAGGCGCCCGTGAGCACCGTCCCGCCGATCCGCAGGGAGGTCCTGGTCGACGCCGACCCGGCCGTCGCGTTCGAGGTGTTCACGGCCGGGATCGGCCGGTGGTGGCCGATGGAGGAACACAGCGTGCACGGCAAGGGCGGCGCGGTGGCGTTCGAGGACGGGCGGCTCGTGGAGCGTTCGGCTGACGGGGAGGCCGTCGTCTGGGGCACCGTCACCCGCTGGGAACCGCCGGCGGCGGTGGCGTTCACCTGGCATCCCGGCCGGCCCGCCGAACGGGCCAGCTACGTCGCGGTCACGTTCGGCGCCGAGGGCAGCCAGACGCTGGTCCGGCTGGAGCACACCGGCTGGGACGCCTTCGACGACCCCGCCGCCGCCCGGGCCGAATACGACCACGGCTGGCCGCTGGTGCTCGGCCGCTACCAGGAGCACGTCGGCGAGGCCGGCGACACGTGGGTAGCACTGCTGCATCGTCCCGGTCCCGCCGCCCCTGTGGGCGGATCCCTGTTCTCCGATCCGCGGTTCGGCCAGCACGTGGCGTTCCTCAACCGGATGCACGAGGCCGGCTACCTGGTCGCGGCGGGCCCGCTGACCGACGCGGCGGGCGAGGGCATGACGATCCTGCGGCTGCCCGGCGCGGGGCAGCTCGGCGAGGCGACCAGGCTCGCGACCGAGGACGACGCCAGCGTCGCGTGCGGCTTCCTCGCCGTCACCGTCCGGCCGTGGCAGGTCATGATGACGACGGGGTCGTGAGGTAGCGTCATCGGGGAGGTGACCCGATGACGGATATGCCGAGGCTGGTCAAGCCGATGCTGGCTAGCCTGCGCCACGAGTTCCCGGCCGACGAGGAGGACTACGGCTGGGAGCTCAAGTGGGACGGGCTGCGCGCGGTGGCCTACGTCAGCGGCGGCGCGATGCGGCTAGTCTCGCGTAACGAGAAGGAGATGGCCGGAAGCTATCCAGAGCTGGCCGTCCTGGCCGCGCGCGTCGGAGCCCCGGTCATCCTGGACGGCGAGATCGTGGCGCTGCACGACGAGCGTCCCGACTTCGGGTTGCTGCAGTCGCGCATGCACGTGCTGCGGCCCGACGACAGGCTGGTCGCGGATGTGCCGGTGCACTACTACGTGTTCGACGTGCTGTACCAGGGCCAGGATGTCCTGATCGGTCGGCCGTATACCGAGCGCCGGGCCCGGCTGGAGGATCTCGGCCTGGACTCGGGCCCGTTCCGCACCCCGCCGTGGCACCGCGGCGGAGGGGACAAGGTGCTGGCCGAGAGCATCACCAAGGGGCTGGAGGGAGTGGTGGGCAAGCCGCTCGGCTCGGCCTACCATCCGGGCCAGCGGCGGGACTGGATCAAGATCAAGAACGTCAAGCAGCAGGAGGTGATCATCTGTGGCTGGGCGCCCGGGGAAGGTCGCCGCGCCGACTTGATCGGTTCTCTCCTGCTCGGCGTCTACGACGGCGACCGGTTGCGCTACGTGGGGCACGTGGGCACAGGCTTCACCGACGCGATGCTCGCCGACCTGGCCGAACAGTTGCGGCCGCTGGGGCGTGAAAGCAGCCCGTTCGGTACCAAGATTCCCAGCCAGGCCGCCCGCGGCGCGCACTGGACGGAGCCCAGCCTGGTCGGCGAGGTCTCCTTTGCCGAGTGGACCTCCGACGGCATCCTGCGCCAGCCGAGCTGGCGCGGGCTGCGGATCGACAAGGAGCCCGCCGACGTGCACCGCGAGGATTAGCCCGGCGGGTCGGCGTAACCGTGCTGGTAGGCGTAGTGCACGGCCTGGCCGCGGTCGCGCGAGCCGGTCTTGGCGAAGATCCGGTTGACGTGCGTCTTGACCGTGGCCTCGCTGACAAACAGGGCCCGGGCGATCTCCCGGTTGGACTTGCCCGCCGCGATCAGGCGGAGCACCTCGGCCTCGCGCGGCGTCAGGTCGTCGTCACCCGGCGCCGGCCCGGCCGGGACGGCGGCGGGCGCGCGGACGGCGGCCGACAGCAGCCGCTGCTGCACCGCCGGGTCGAGCACCGCCTGGCCGGCCGCGGCGGCCAGCACGGCCCGGCCGATCTCCGCCCGGGTGGCGTCCTTGGTCAGGTAGCCCAGCGCGCCCGCCTGCAGGGCGGCGATGATCGAGTCGTCGTCGGAGTAGGTGGTCAGCACGACCACCTGGGTCCGCGGGTGGCTGGCCCGGATGCGCCGGGTGGCCTCCACGCCGTCGCATCGCGGCATGTTCAGGTCCATGAGGACGACCTGCGGGTTCTTCGTCGCGACGGTCTCGACGGCGGCCTCGCCGTCCTCCGCCTCGCCGATCACCGCGATCCCGGGCAGGGTGCCGAGCAGCAGCACCAGGCCCTCGCGGACGGCGGACTGGTCGTCCGCGACGACGACGGTTACGGCGTCGGTGTTCTCGGTCATGCTGGAATTGTGAGGTCGATGCGCCACGTGCCGTCGGCCGGCCCCGCCTCGAGCGTGCCGCCGGCCAGCGCGGCGCGCTCTTTCAGCCCGGTCAGGCCGGCGCCGGCGCCGGTTTCCGCGAGCGGCCCCGTGTGGCCGGCTGGCGGCAGCGGGTTGGCCACGCTGACCGTGACCTGGCCGGGCTCGAAGCCGAGGCCGAGCGTCACCGGCTGGCCCGGCGCGTGCTTGCGCGCGTTGGTCAGCCCTTCCTGCGCCGTCCGGTAGGCGACGTGAGTGACCTGCTCGGACAGCGGCCGCGGCAGGCCGGTGACGGTCAGGTTGATCGCCGTGTCGCCAGCCGCCTGGTACTGGGCGGCCAGCGAGGCCAGCTGGTCGGGCAGCGGCGCCGTGTCCTCGCGCAGCGCCAGGATGGCCCGGCGGGCCGCGGCCAGGCCCTCCCGGGTCAGCGTCCCGGCCCGGTCGATGCACTCGACCGCCTTGGCCAGCTCCGGGTTGTCCGCGGGGAGCGATTCCGCGGTTAGCAAGCCCTCGGCGGCCTGCAGGTTGACCGACACCGCGGCCAGCGAGTGGGCCAGCACGTCGTGGATGTCCCGGGCGATCCTGGCCCGCTCGGCCAATGCGGCCGCGTGGGTTTCCGCCTCCCGGGCGCGCTGCGTCTCGGCGAGCATGCGCTCGGCTTGTTCGGCCCGGACCAGGAACTCGCGCCGGGTCAGGGCCACGCTCCACAGGCCGGCGTAGGCGAACGTATAGCCCAGGAGCGCGCCGGCCGGGGCTCCGGTGGCCAGCCCTGTGATCAGGAACGCGGCTATCGTCTCGGCCGTGACGGCCAGCGACCCCTCGGTC
>Ga0207674_10009449_pt1 | contig 11142 bp, 6 predicted proteins | sample KBSCornC72_FD_184303 | JGI IMG/M metagenome (GOLD analysis project Ga0207674, IMG submission 184303) | Corn rhizosphere microbial communities from Kellogg Biological Station, Michigan, USA - KBS Corn C7-2 (SPAdes) (version 2) | ecosystem: Host-associated > Plants > Roots > Rhizosphere > Soil ...
CTCTCGATGCCTTGCGAGAGCTTTTCCTCACGACCGTGACGCCCGAACACGTCGCGGCGGTCATCATCGAGCCGGTGCTTGGTGAAGGTGGCTTTGTGCCCGCGCCGCGCGAGTTCTTGCAAGGTTTGAGAAAATTGACCGAGCAGCACGGTATCCTCCTGATCGCGGACGAGATCCAGACCGGCTTTGGGCGCACCGGAAAGATGTTCGCCATTGAGCATAGCGGTGTGGCACCCGACCTGATGACGATTGCCAAAAGCCTCGCCGGAGGGCTGCCGCTCTCAGGTGTGATTGGGCGTGCAGAAGTGATGGACGCTCCGGCTGCTGGCGGGCTTGGCGGCACTTACGCGGGCAACCCGCTGGCGTGCGCGGCTGGCCTGGCGGTGCTGGATGTCTTTGAGGAAGAACAGGTGCTTGCTCAGGCCGAACGGCTTGGTCAGCGTTTGCAGGACACGTTCAGCGAGTTGCAGCGCGCGGTCCCGGCGATCGGCGATGTGCGCGGCCTGGGCGCGATGATGGCGCTCGAATTTGTGCGTGATCCAGCCAGCAAAGAACCCGCGCCCGAGCTGGTAGACGAGATCATTGTCGAGGCGCGTAAGCAGGGCTTGTTACTCCTGAAAGCTGGTCTCTACGGCAATGTTCTGCGCATCCTGGCCCCATTGAATATCGAAGAACCGCTGATCGAGCACGCGCTTGACACGCTCTGTCAGGTTATCAAGCAGACCACAGGAAATGTATGAGTATGGCGCAAACGAATTTCATATGGCAAGAAAGAGGACATGTATGAGCATTCGCACAATTAATCCAACGACCGGTGAGGTACTGGAAACCTTTGAACTCTCCAGCCAGGAGCAGATTGACGCGGCCTTACAGGAAGTTCGCCAGGCGTTTTTGGGCTGGCGCACGACCACCTTTGCGGAGCGCGCTGAGCATCTGCACAACGTGGCGCGCTACTTACGTGAGCACAAGGCTCGCCTGGCGCGTATCGCGGTTCTGGAGATGGGCAAATCGATCGTCGAGGCCGAGTCTGAGGTCGAGAAGTGTGCCTGGGTTTGCGATTACTTCGCGGAGCACGCGGCCTCCATGCTTGCCGACGAGCAACTGGCTTCGAGCGCGACCGAGAGCTACGTGGCGTTTCGCCCGCTGGGTGTCGTGCTGGCCGTGATGCCCTGGAATTTTCCCTACTGGCAGGTCTTCCGCTTTGCCGCGCCCGCGTTGATGGCAGGCAATACCGCGATCCTCAAACACGCCTCGAATGTTTCGCGCGTAGCGTTGGAGATCGAGCGCGTCTTTCGAGAGGCCGGGTTGCCCCAGGGCACCTTCCGCACAATCCTGGTGCCGGGCGCGGAGACAGCGAAGCTGATCGCCGATCCGCGCGTCGCCGCCGTCACGTTGACCGGCAGCGAACTGGCGGGCGTGGAAGTGGCGGGAGCAAGTGGACGCGCCCTGAAAAAGACGGTGCTGGAACTCGGTGGCTCGGACGCCTTTATCGTGCTGGAGGATGCGGACCTGGAACAAGCCGCTCAGGTGGCCGTGACCGCGCGTTTCCAGAATAACGGCCAGAGCTGTATCGCCGCCAAACGCTTTATCGTCGTCGAGGCCGTCGCGGACGAATTTGAGCGTCTCTTTGCCGCCAATGTCGCTAAACTCAAGGTTGGCGATCCGCTGGAACGCGAGACACAGATCGGGCCGCTGGCGCGCCAGGATCTATGTGAGAGCCTTGACCAGTTGGTGCAACAATCGGTCCAGCAGGGCGCGCAGGTTTTGCTGGGTGGCAAGCGGCGCGAGGGTCAAGGCAGCTTCTACGAGCCGACAATCCTGACGCATGTGACACCTGAGATGCCGGTTTTTAGCGAGGAGACATTTGGTCCCGTCGCCGCCGTGATCCGCGCCCGCGATGCTGAACACGCGCTTGAACTGGCGAACGATTCACAATTTGGCCTGAGCAGCAATCTCTGGACGCGTAATCTTGAGCTGGCTCGTCAGTTGGCAGCCCGCGTCGAGGCAGGCGGCGTCTTTGTCAACGGCATGACCTCCAGCGATCCGCGCCTGCCTTTTGGGGGCATCAAATTGAGTGGGTATGGACGTGAACTCTCGGCCTTCGGGATTCGCGAGTTCGTCAATATTCAGACGGTCTGGATTGGTCCAAAAATCAACCCATGAAACTGACGGAAATCCTCACGCTCTCTCTACTGGCACAGGTTCAGGTGGTGGCTGGAGCCGCTGGCCTGGAACGTGAAGTCAAATGGGCGCACGTCATCGATATTCCCGATGTGCTCCCATGGGTGCTGCCTGGGCAGTTTCTTTTGACGACTGCTTTTGGTTGGCCCCGTGACGAAGAGGCTCAGCGCGCGTTAATTCGCGCGCTGGCCGAGCGCGATCTGGCCTGCGTCGGCCTGGCCGTGCCGCACTTTTTTGAGCATTTTCCCGTCGCCGTCTGTGAAGAGGCCGAAAGCCTGGCTTTTCCCCTGCTTGAGATCCCCTGGAATGTCCCATTCGCGCACATCACCGAAGCGGTGAACCGCGCAATCCTCGCTGATCAATCGCGCGTCATCGAGCAATCCGAAGCCATTCACCGTACCATGACCTATGCAGCAGTAGAGGCCGAGAGTTTGCAGGATCTCGCGGAGACGCTGGGCGCGCTGATTCAGCGTGCTGTCACTTTTGAGGATGTTGAGGGGAGCGTTCTGGGCAGCTATGTGCTCGCGCATGAAGAGGATGAGGCGCGTCGCACGACTCGCTTGCAGGAACGCACGCCGCCTAAACTACAAAAATACCTGGAGCAGAAGGGCTATTTGCGGGCCATTCGTGAGACGAACACGCCGGTGCATATTCCCGCGCTGCCTGAATTTGGCCTGACCGAGCGGCTGGTTTGCCCGATTCGCTTGAAGGGGGAGCTGGTTGGATCGGTCTGGATCATTGAGGGCGCGCACCTACTGAGCGAGCTGGATGTGCGCGCCGCCGAACACGCGGCCATCATCGCCGCGCTGCATATCGCCCATCAGCGCGAGATGGCGGCCTTTGAGGCGCGTCTAGGATCGACGTTTCTCGACTCGTTGCTCGAAGGCCATTTTGAAGCCACGCCCCAGGCGCTTGAACGCGCGCAACTGCTGGGTTTTGACCCAGAGACGTCGTACCGCGTGGGCCTGCTGATCCTCGATGTCTCACTGCCGCTCTCGCGCGAAGGCTTTTTGCAACGCGAAGCCCTGGCCGGGCGACTGCGCCAGCGGCTCAAGTTTCTGAATATTTCCCCGTTGCTTTCCGTGTCGCTCAACCGCATCTCCTTTCTCCTACCTGAAGCATGCGCGTGTGAACGTATCTGGAAGAGCCTCGCCGACGAGGGGCTATCCCTGGTCTTTGGACGGCCATATATCGGGATCGAGGGCATTCGGCGGAGCTACAACGAAATTCTTTCTATGCTCGGCTGTTTTCCAGGCGATGGCTGCTATGTCTATGAAACATTCCTGCTCCCGCGCGTGCTGCTAGGCGATCAGGAGGCACACGCGGCTTTTCTTGAGCAGATGCTGGGCGGTTTGCGGCAACAGCGCAACGGCGAGACGCTGATCGAGACGCTGCTGGTCTGGGCGCAACTTGGTTTTCGCCCGTTAGCCGCCGCGCATCATTTACATGTCCATGCCAAAACCTTGCAGTATCGTCTGACACGCGCGGCCCGGCTCTCGAATCTCGATTTGGCCGACCCGGAGGTGCGTTTCCAACTGCAACTCGCCTCGCATCTTCTCGCGCTCCAGAAGAAAAGCAGCTAGCGGAGATCAATTTCCCAGGCCGGCATCTTTGGCGCGTCATTTTGTTTCAGAAAATAGGGACAGGCGGGATGCGCGCACACATCCCGCCTGTCCCCTGGCGTTACACATCTTGACGTCAGGCGATGGACCAGGCGAAGACGTGCAATTGTCCCTGGTTGAGCGACGAGGGCAGGCTAATGCTCGCGACCTTTTTACTCGTATTGAGAGAAATGGACGCGGAGGCAAAGACGTAGGTCGTGATCTGTTGGGATGAGCCAGAGGTGCTATTGCGATAGGTCATCTGGCAGGCGATCACATTGCCGTACGAGGCCGAAGCAGAACCGCCGTTCAGCGTCCAGTCGCTGAAGCCGAGCGTCGCGGTCTGCGTCGAGCCATCGGTATAGGTAATCGTGACTGTGCCAGTGGACGGGCCATTCGTGGAACTGCCCAGGAAGGTCAGTTGCGAAGCCCCGCTTTTTGCGTTGGGCGTTGGAATGGTCTGGCCAGGGGCAAGGACGTTATCATCCATGCCAGAAGCGGCGTTGGGCCAGGTATAGGTCATACCATTGACCGTCACGTTCGCGCCCGGCGTGAAACTCTTCGCGGCCAGGGCCTGGGCGGAATAGCTAAAACCATCGTTATCGAAGTTCGCGCCGCCCTGGTTGCTGTCGTCAGAGATGCCGGCGTTGTTGAGCTGATTGCCAGGCGCACCGATACTAATATCATCGAGATAGCCGCGATAGCCGCCAGTGTTAGCCGGTTGGTCGTAGCCGACATCAAGGCGCACAATCGTCTTGCCGTTGACGAATGCACCCAGATCAACAACCACCTCGTTCCATGCGTCCATAGTCAGATGGCCGCACTGGTAGGCTGGATGGACGCGCACGCCTTTTTGGTCGGTTGCCCCTGAATCGCGCAAATTAGTACCATCGCTAAAGATCAGATCGATGGCTACGCAACTGCTATTCGTGCCGCTCGTGAGGTTGGCCCCGGTTGTGCTGCCGGATGGACTCTGTGGGAAGATCCAGTAACTCAGAGTGGTGCTTGAGCCGACCGTGAGATTATCTCCACTGAGATCGAAGACTTCCATGTAGGCGTAGGAAGTCGTCGCGCTATTATCCAGGCCGGAATACATGAGAGCCATGCCACCGGTATGTCCAACTTCATTGCGCACTCCCATCTCCGGTGCGGTCAGGCCACAGCAGATGCCGCCCACGTTGGTCAGTCCACCAGCCGGGTAGCCGGCGGAATCGACGGTATTTGTCCAGGTTGGTTGCGCTTGACCACTCTCAAAGCTGGTTGAGAAGCTCCCGTTGTTGCTGGAAATGCTACCATAGGACGGTGGCGCGTTAGCGGCGGCAGCGCCCCAACTGGTATTGGCCGAAGTGGAGAGCGTATAGGCGAGCGTGCCACCGTTCGCCACGAACGAAGGCGGAAGCCAGGGATTGTTACTGGCTGCGCCGTTGACCGTCAGGCTCTGCACATAGTAGGTCGAATCAGATGCGTTGGGCGCGCTGATCGTGATGGTCTGTCCGCTCGGTCGCGTGACCGTAATATTCGGGAAAAGCGGGCTGGAGAGAGCGAGATTGGCTGTGCCGGGGGTTTCCGGGAACATGCCCATCGCGGCCCAGACGTACCAGGAAGCCATTTCGCCCAGGTCATCGTTGCCGTCCATGCCATTTGGCCCGGTGCTATAGAGCGTGGTTTCGACCTGGCGCACAACCTTCTGTGTCTGGTATGGCGCGCCCGCGTAATCGTACTCCCAGGGCGACTCGACCGATGGCTCGTTACCCATCCAGACATACGATGAGTTGCCGCCCGCGTTGAGCTGCGTGAAGAACGTATTCAGACGCGAGACGATTGCGCTATTGCCGCCCTCCGCCTGGAAGAGTCCTGCCAGATTGAACGGGACCATCCAGTTGTACTGCGCGCCGTCGCCCTCAACCCAGTCGTTGCCGCTGGTGGAATCGAAGGATGAGGGGAACGAGCCGTTCAGACTGCGCGGCTCCAGATACTTATCGCGCGTGTTGACCAGATTCTCCCAATCCTGCGCGCGATTGACGAACTCCTGATAATCGGCGGTATTGCCGAGCTGCTGGGCAAAGGCAGCGAGCGCGAAATCGGCGGTATTGTATTCCAGCGTGGTCGAGGCCGGGCCATAGAAATTGCAGCAGCCATAACTGCCATCCGATGGCTCGTAGCCCTGGTTTATCAGGTAATTGAGGCCCGGACGAACATTATTCGCCTGGGTTGCCTCCTTGACCATCGCGGAAAGCGCGCTTGATGTATCGAAATTGGTGCCACCGAAGGCGTAGATATCGGCGATAATCCCGTCCGCCGGATCGCCGACCATCACGTAGGTTTCGCCGTTCGCCAGGCTCCATTTAGGCAACAGCCCGCTCTGCGCATAATCATTGACCATCGACTGCGCGATATCGCTGGCCTGGCTCGGTGCCAGGAACGCGAGAAGTTGCGCCTCCGAACGATAAATGTCCCAGCCTGAGTAGTTGGCATACTGCGCGTGGCCTGATGCGACTGTATGCACCTGCCCATCAAAGCCGATATATTGCCCGTTGTCGTCCGAGAAGACATTCGGCTGGAGCAGCGAGTGATACATTGCGGTGTAGAACGTCGCGGTATCGGCTGAGCTACCGCCGCTAACCTGAACTTCACCCAGATAGTTATTCCACGCCTGGGTAGACTGCGACAGCACCGTGTCGAAGTTGCCAGACGAATCTTCCTGGCTCAAATTGGCCTGGGCGTTGGCCACGCTGACAAACGACAGGCCGACCGTGGCGGTCACGCTGGTGGAATTAAACGTGACGTACACGCCGGAGCCAGAGCCGGAAACCGTCACGTCAGGATGCTGAGCCGCCGCCTTTTTCGTTGCGCTGCTCACATTCTGTCCCTTCATGACCTGCGCGCGGGCCGCGTTGGTCTGCTGAACCGCCGGTGAGATCGGGTTGCTCCCACTGACCTTTGTGCTGTTCGGCGTGACCGTGCCGCTCTGCCAGGTACCATAGCTGGCGAAGGGTTGACTGAAGGTCGCGTAGAAGTAGACGGTATAACGATCTCCAGCCCCACAGAACGAGCCGCTGGTGGCATAACCGGAGACGGTATTACCGTTGATCGTGCCTTGCGAGGCCGAGACGCCATTGATCGAACCTGATGTGTTGACCAGCAGGGTTGCTGTCTGCCCAGCCGGATAAGTCAGGCGCATCGCGCCGGTCCGCTGCGTTGTCGTCAGCTCGGTGGTGATGCCGTTATTCAGCGCCACCTTATAGTAACCGGCGTAGGCTGTCTCGTTGGAGTGCGAAAAGCCCAGATAGTATTGTGAAGGGTCGGTCGCGGGCGAATTTGTCACCGCGCCGACATACGGAACAAAGGGAATATCCTCATAGCCGTCGCAACCAGCGCCGCTGAGGTGTGTCAGGCTAAAGCCACGCAAACGGTTGTCGCCGTAATTGTAGCCGCCTGACATATCATTGACCGTGTCGGGACTCCATTGCACCATGCCGAAAGGCGAGTCCGCGCCGGGAAAGGTATCGCCGCCGCTGTTGGTGCCGGTAAAGGGGTTGACCAGGCTGGCGTAGTTGGTGCTTGCGCGCGGAGAAGCACTTTGCGCATGTGCGCCTGGCGTGTTGAAGAAGAGGGTGAGGGTGAGTAGCAGCGCCATGATGGCCATGGCGATTGCTGCTAAGAGTTCCTTCTGGTGGTGTGTGCGTGACATTGCTGCCTCCTGCTGTATAGTTGCCACTCATACGTTCACAAAATCCATGCTGAACCTGTGTGTCGCTGTGCCTTTGCAGCTAAAATGTGGGTATTTTCTCTCCTCTCTCCGTAAATACAGCTCTACGGATATTCTCTATGAGACGATAGAAAGTATGAGAAAAATGCTCTAGCGCGCGGCAGATCCTGGCTCGACCTGATCGCGTGCGAGAGCGCGGGAACGGTAAAAGGTTGGCACCTGTTTGGGCGTAGGACTATTTTCACCCTGGCCCGCCCAGACTGTCGAGACGCCAAAGGCCGCGTCGTTTACCAGTGAAGCGGCCCCAAGAGCCACTGCGGTATCATCGAGCTGGCCGGGTAAAATGCTTGTTCCTTGCCAGGCTGCGGGCAAACAACGCGAGGCCGCTGCCCGCCGCAAGGGATCGAGCAAGAGTTCGCCCGCGCGCGCCACTCCGCCACCAATGATAATATGCGAGGGATTGAAGAGATTGATAAGTCCTGCTATGGCTACGCCGAGCCGTTCACCCGCGCGCACGAGTGCGGCCTGGCTGGCGGCATCTCCATTCTGCGCGGCCTGAATTACATCGGTAATATCAACCTCAGCGTGTTCTGCCAGCGTTGGACGCGAGAGAGCTTCATCTGTCAGTTGCGCGGCGGCCAGTGAAGTCCCCTGACGTGCATCTTCGGCGATCGCGTGCGCACCCGCTAATGTTTCCAGGCACCCGCGATTGCCGCAATAGCACAGCGGCCCGTTTTCATCCAGGGTAATATGGCCCAGCTCGCCCGCGCTGCCACCGTGGCCACGATAGATGCGATTGTTGAAGATCAGGCCCGCGCCAATGCCGGTGCCGACCTTGACATAAACCACGTAATCACTGCCCGCGCCAGTGCCACAACGGCTCTCGCTCAACGCGCCCATATTGGCGTCGTTATCCAGGTAGAGCGGGATATTGAAGGTGTGCTGAATGGCCTGCCAGACGTTCACGTTATCCCAGTTTGGCATGCCTGGGGGAGAGATCAAGGTGTGTTGTTGCGCGTCCAGTGGGCCTGGAATGCCAAGGCCGATCCCGACAATCGAGGACCAGGAAAGACCCGCGGCGGCGACAAAGGCGCGCAATTCAGCAATAAGTTGGGGCAGACAGACCTCCGGGCCATGACTCATATCAAATGGTCCCGCGCGGCGAGCCACAATGCGCGCTTCGAGATTGGTCAGAAGCATGGCCAGGTGGGTGCGGCCAACGTCAACTCCCAGGACATAACCAGCATCGGCGTTAAAATGGACAAGCATCGCGCGCCGACCGCCAGCAGGGGCCGCGTCCAACAGATCTCCTTCACGCACAAATCCTTCCTGTAAGAGCATATCGATGATATTGCTCACGGTTGTACGCGAGAGATGGGTGGATTGCGCGATCTGCACGCGAGCCAACGGACCTGCCTCGCGCACGCAATTGAGGATCAAATGGCGGTTCAGTTCGCGCATCAGGTGATGATCCGTTCCCTGACCGGTCAATTGTTGCTGCGCCGGAAGGTTGTGAGAGGCAGACATGTCCTGAATCAGCCGCCGAACTGTAGAATCCATAATGAACCCCAAAACGCATCCTATACTGGCTCTACTAGATTTTGCTCTATTTGCTATCCATAGCATACCCGATAAAACTTAGTTAGTCAAGATGTAAAACTAACTTCCAGTAACTTCCTTTGAAATTTGGTGCAACGTTGGTTATTATGTAGAGGGTTTTCATAATCAGTTCAGCCAGAGAGCATCTCAAAGAAAATGGAGGATTGATAATGGGTGAGGCGTTTTTGCGCACCAGCGATCTGGCAAAAGAGGTGGGTGTTCATGTAAACACAATCCGGCTCTATGAATCATCCGGGTTCTTGTCCCCTGTTCCACGTAGCGCGCATGGCTATCGCCAGTATCGCACGCTCCATCTCGAACAGGCGCGTCTCACTCATCTGGCGCTGCATTGGCCATATGTTGGAGACAAACAGCAGTTGATGCTGCTGGTGCAGAATGCAGCACATGGTGATCTGGGCATGGCGATGGAATTTGCTTATCAGTATCTTGCCCAGGTGCGCGTCGAACGCACCCACGCCGAGGCCGCGCTTGAATTTCTTGACCGCTGGGCGGCGGGACGTACAATCGACGCTTCCCCATATCCCATGCATATCCGCCAGGCAGCCATCCATCTCAATGTCTCTGTGGATATGTTGCGCAATTGGGAACGCAACGGCCTGTTGACGGTCCCACGCGATCCTACCAACCACTATCGTCTGTACGGAAGCGCCGAATTTGGGCGATTGCGGGTTATTCGCATGCTAGTCAAATCTGGTTTCAGTCTCACGGCAATTCTTCACATGTTGCAGCAATTCGATCATGGTCACACAAAGGGTCTGCGCGAAGCGTTATATGTTCCACCTGAAGAGAATGCCGATAAATATATTGTTGCCGCTGCAGATCATTGGCTGGCGAGCTTAGTCGCTTTGGAACAGCGTGCTCAGAAAATCATCGAGCAGATTGGGCGCATGATAGAGTTCTTTCACGAAGCATAGGTGGTTGCTGATTCACGCAAACCCTCTACACAGACACCAGCCCTCTACAATGAATATGAAGTTGCGCAACGGACCATTTTTATCCAAAGGAGAACAGCTACCTATGAAACTGAACCATCTTAATCTGAGCGTCACGGATGTTCCGGCAGCAGCGGATTTTCTCGAAAAATATTTCGGGTTGCGCAAACATCCGGGCGGCAAGAAGAGTTTTATCGCGCTCTTCGACGATGACAACCTGGTTCTCACCTTGATGAAGGCCGCAAATGTCTCGTATCCCGGCACGTTTCATATCGGCTTTGCTCAGGAGAGTGAGCAACGAGTGAACGAAATTTATCAGCGACTGAAAGATGATGGCTTTGAGGTAAATCCCCCTCAGCGAAGCCATGCCTGGACCTTTTACGTGCAAGCGCCGGGCGGATTCATGGTTGAGATTGCCGCCTGATCTTCTCTCATGCCGTCGCCTTCTACTTGTTTAACATAAGATCCATACCATGTGTGAAGATGGGGATAAAATGCCATTCTCTGCACGTGGTATGGATCAGGCGCGGTTTTATGGTTTCTTTCCCCATGCGGTCAGCATCATCCAGGCCGAGCAGAAATCCTCTTCATACATCTCGGCCAGACCAGCCTGGTATAACTCTTGCCATTCTTGCGAGGTTGCCAGACCTGTTTTTACGATCAGCGGTTCAAAGAGGGGAAGCGCCAGTTCTAAATCCTGGCAAAAGCTTTCATGTGCCTCCGTGCCGGAGGAAAAGTCCAGAAAGTGGGCTTTGGTTCCCAGCAGAGAGAAGCCGGTCTGGCGGAACAAATAGGGGAGCATCTGCACGATTCCATAATGCAGACCGTTGGGCGAAAAACTCAGACCAGCCCGGTGCATGGCCGCGATGCCTGTATGAAGGGCCTTCTCAAAGTACAGTTTATTGGCCATGCCCGCCTCAATTTCTGTCAAACGGAGGATTCCACCGGGCCGCAGCAGGCGCAGGCACTCGGCAAAAAATATTGGCCATGCCTCCTGACGCATGAAACCACTGATTAAGCGCGCATTGATCAGATCAAACGAGGCAGCGGGGAAAGCGAGCGGGTGTAAAATGTTCATGACCTGAAACTGTACGTTGGG
>Ga0207674_10009453_pt1 | contig 11139 bp, 14 predicted proteins | sample KBSCornC72_FD_184303 | JGI IMG/M metagenome (GOLD analysis project Ga0207674, IMG submission 184303) | Corn rhizosphere microbial communities from Kellogg Biological Station, Michigan, USA - KBS Corn C7-2 (SPAdes) (version 2) | ecosystem: Host-associated > Plants > Roots > Rhizosphere > Soil ...
TATCGGCGCGCTCGATGTGCGGTTCGACGAGGATCAGCGGGCCCGGCTGGATGCGATCAGTGCCATCGACCCCGGCTTCCCGCACGCGATGATGCGCCTGCCGATGGTTCAGCAGGTCATCTTCGGTGGCGCGAGCGTGCAGCGGCGCGGGTGAAGGCGGCGGTGGCGGCCGGCCGGGCGATGAGGCATCGAGCCTTCGAGCTTGGTCGGCCGTCCGGATCGCGCCTTTTGTGGCGGTGGGGTGGCGTTGATGGAGCGGCGATGGGAGCGCATCCTCCTCGCGAAACGCAACGCGACCCAGGCGAGCAATGCGCCCGGCCCCATTTTCGTCATCGCGAAGCGCGAAGCGCTGTGGCGATCCAGGCCTGCCGATCTGGATTGCCCGTCCCTGCCGGGCTCGCCACGACCGGTATCAAGCGTCGGAGTTCGACCACCAGGAGCTCAACTTGCTCTACTGCCAGGCGACCGCCGATTTGCTATGCTCTGTGTCATCGCGGCGCCGGCGACCCGGCGCGTTCAATTCCTTGTCGGCCAGGAGAATGAACGATGCGGGGTGGCTTCATCTTCATGGCATTGCTGATTGCCTGCAACCTGAATTGCCCGGTACGGGCCGAGGAACCGCCGCCATCCGCCATTTCAGGCGGGAGCCCTGCGGATCGGCAATCGCTGGAGCGCACCACCCAGGCGATACGTGACGCCTTTGCGCGCGGGGACGTGGCGGCGATCGTTGCCCTGCATCGTCCGGACGTGATGAAATATTTCGGCGGGATGAATATCGTGACCGGCCGGCAAGAGCTTCAGCGCGGCCTGCTTGATACCTTCCGCAACGTCAAAATGGAGTTCGTGGAACATCGGTTGGAAAGCCTGGTCTTTCTGGGCGATACCGCGGTCGAAACCAGCATTTTCACGATCAGGACCACGCCCAAAGCGGGCGGCAGCCCTGCCCTCGGCCACGGCCGCGCCATGGTGGTCTATGTGAAGTCAAAGGACAGTCCGACCGGCTGGCAATCCATCCGAGAGATGGCCCAGGCCGCGCCTTAACATCAGGGCGTGGAGTTGTTGGCTCAGGGACTGACGTCCTCGCCAGCAGCCGGCTGGAAGTGCGCAGCAGCCAGAGGGCGCAGCGCTTCACCGCGACGGTGGGCGTTGATGACAGCGCCACCGACAATGCTACAATGTGTCCTTTGCCGTCGATGGCGACGGCAAGCTGCTGCCCCCTTTCTCGCAGGAGCAGAGGTCGCAATTCGCCAACCGCAAGATCGCGCGGCTGAGGCTGGCGATGCTGTTCGAGGACCAGTGGGCGCAGGGTGCGGCTAGCGGCAGCAAGGGGTTGTGGGCGCAGAACCGGGAGCTGGAGCGGAGGAACCAGGTGCGGAATTATCGCGGGGAGAAGTTCGTACCGGGGTGAGAGAGATGGACGCCCCACCTAGGCCACGAAAATCTTGGCACCTTTGTCCAACAGCGAACAATAAGAGCCAGACTCGCAATGTATCGACGCTAGATCGCCTGAACTTCCGCCTACATGCAGTCGCCTCCAGCATCGCTTCCAGGTTATCAATCTCCATTCAATTTGGGAACCACTTGATGAACTGGCCCGTTCAACTAACGGGTCGGATTTGCTGCAGGGTCCGTTCCAGAAGGTCGTCCCGCCGCCTCCCCTAACTGGCCGGCGGGGCGACTTTGTGCGCCGAATGACACGCGCACCCCGATGCACCGTCACTCCCGCGAAAGCAGCAGTCCATATACCGAGCAGGTACGGCTGTGTCCCGATCGGCGCGGTCATGGATTCCCGCCATCGGATCCCTGCAAACGATCACTTTGCGGAAACCCTTAGCAGGAATGCAAATAAGTGGTGGGCCGTCACAGCGTGCTCGCTGAGCACGCGCCAGCCGCTCTCGCGTGAGATTGTGAACCACCAATGTTCTCTTCATGTTCTCTTCGCGGGAACATAACATGGAGGACCGCAGTGCAACGCATTCTCTTAGCCTTGCTCATCCTATTAGCGCCCGGCTCGGTCATGGCGCAGAGCATCAACAACAACACCACTCAATTGCCCGATTCGGGCTCGATCGCGACGACTGTGATCTCGCGACAGGCGGGCCTGACCTACGTCACCGATTTTTGCAGCGCCGCCGAGACGAACGGAACATCGTCTTCGACAGCCTGCGTCCAGCGCGCTGTAAACGCACTCTGTGCCCGATCTTTTGGAAGCGGGATCCTGTATTTTCCGGTCGGAGAATATCTGATCGATGGCACGGTAACGATCGGCTGTTCCGGGATCACGTTGCAGGGAGCCGGATTTGGCGATCGCGACCCTGTCACATCGTCGCCCCTGAAGTGGAACGCCGGCACATATATTCACGTGCAAGGTACCGGTTCCGCCCCCGCATTCCTCGCCAAGGTGACCAGTTTCACGAACAAATGGGGCGAGACGAACGCCCCAAGCAATACCGGATTTTCCTACGGGTTCACCGTGAAGGACATGCAATTCTATCAATACCCGTACAATCGAACCGGCCCATTCGTTGAGATGGACAGCTGGCAACAGGCGATGATCGATCATGTCTATATGTTCGGCCCCTGTGTCGGCGTAAAGATTGCCGGCGGATTTCACGTCAGCGTGAACAACAGTATCATCGAAGGCGACTCTCCCGGCTGCGATGTCGTGCAGATCACCGGCAGCGTGGCCAATCACTTCAGCACGACGGACATTGTCAATTTCGAAAAGGTCAAGATCAACACCAATAGCGGCGCTTGCTACGCAATCACCGATCGCGTTCAGACGGTCTGGTGGAAGAATACCACCTGCGAGACGTCGGGTTCCGCGCTCAAATCGTCCTGCCCGACAATGACCAGCCCACTATACTGCCCCGGCTTCTTCACCTTGTACGACTTCGAAGCCGAGGGCTTCGCCGGAAACGGAAGCAATCTCATCAACCTGATCGACATCAAGGATCTGGTGGATGGCATGAAAATGACCGATAGCTGGCTGCGTGGCTCGTCTAAGCTCGATGCTCAGGGCAATCGTCTGATCGTCAACACGCTCATGGCGGTGACGCCGCAGCGGTTCCCGCTCGGAAACCTGAACCTGAATATCAGCAACAATTGGCTGAAATTTGCCGGCGGCGCCTGCCTCTATCTGGAGTCGCCTAACGTCCACGTTATCGGCAATCAGATCTACGGGTGCAATTTCTTCAATATCGGCGCTTCCGGTGTCGAAGTGCGTGCCAATCGCGCCGTAGTGAGCGGCAACAATTTTTGCGGCGGCGATTTTCTCAATGACGTGGATTGGCAGATGATCCCCGGATACGTCTTGGCGGGTAAGGACTATGTGACCTTCACTGGAAATGTCTATTCGGGGGATGTCGGTACGCTCGGAGTCGGAAAGCACAATGGCTGTTCCGGAACTGTCTATGCACCGTCTCCCGGAGCGCACACGTCCTTTACTGTGGGTAATGTCGGACCCTGACCTGGGTCGCCCTCCGCTGCTGCTCACGGTCACAGCGGTGGGCGAACGCCCGAACCTTCCGTACTCGAACATCTTCGAGCGGGGTTCACCGCGATGGCAGTGCGCTCATTTTCGAGAATGGCGCACTGCCACCACTCACGACCTGATGCGCAGTGCGAACAGGATGGGCAATGAGGTGCGGACTTATCGCGGGGAAAAGTTCGTACCGGGGTGACGGCGGCGGCGCCCCCTCGCATCGCGCCCGCCCGGTGTCACCTGCCGGTCAAACCGCGGCGCCGCAATTCCACGCGCGCGGCAGCGCCCCGCGGGGTCTCGGCGCCTTCCACCTCGCAAGCCTGGACGACCTCCGCGTCGGAGACGCACGCAAGGCTGCCCAGGATCGCGACAGCACGCCGACGATAATTGGAGCCGCCCGTGACACTCAGCGCGCCTCGCGCGTCGACCAAGTCGGCGGCATGCACGATGCCGAGACGGACGTCCTCGGCATACAAAGCGAACAGCAGCTCCTCGATTGCCGCCTCCGCATCGGGCGCGACGCTGCTGCTCTCGGTCGCTGATGGGGAACGCTTCAGATCGTCGGAGGTGGGCATGGCCTAATCGGCAAGACCGCGATCGGGATTCTCGCTGAGGCCTTGCACAGCCCGCAATTCCGCGCGGTCCGTCGAACCAGACGCCTGCAGCCGCCGGCTTGCGTCGCACCGTTCCTCGCGCCGCTCCGCATAGATCGCTTCATTGGCCCAGGCAGCGGCGGCGCGCTCGGAACTCAAACGGATGTTGGGGAGCGCTGCGGTTGCCGCACGGCTGCGATGAAGCGCTTCCTGGGCGCGGCATGTGGCGGATGAAGGTTCCATCTTTTCTTCCTTCGTTCGGTGAGAGGGATGAAACGGCGCGTTCAGATCCTGGGCGGGTTGGCGATCGCACCCTTGATTGACGGTTGCGACGCGTTGGACCTGGGCGGCTGCGCCTTCTTGGGCTTGCGGATTTCCTTGCTGCCCCTGCGTTGGCTTTTGGCCATGTCGATCCTCCGGCTATTCGGGTTTCGGGGAAGCGGCGGCGCCGATCCTGCGCGCCTGCGCAACCGCGTCGGCCAGATTGGAGTAACGCCATTCGCCCAGGCGGAACTGGTCGGCGGGAATGCGGGTGATGCCATATTGCGCCATCAGCGCGGCGCTATCGGCATCGTCGCCGTGGAGGCGACCATCGGCATCGTCGCCGTGGAGGCGATCGCCCATCAGCCCCGCTCCCCCAACCCCAGCAGGGAATGCGGTATGTGATCGGCCCGCGGGGTGAATGGACGCATCGGCGCCGCGCGGCCGAACTCACCGCCATCGCCGATGCCGGCAAAGTCGCAGCGCAGCGTTCCGCGCGTGCGGCGGTCCCGATGGTCCAGGCCGGGAATTTTGGGTGAATTGGGTTCCGGGTCTTTCGCGGCCATGTTTCGGCTCCGTCAGCAGCGGGAGCACGAAGCATCTCTCAGCCGCACCATCGCCAGGGCACCGGGTGCAGTCCTATGGATATGGGGGATTGGGAGGGGGATTACTAGGGCCTGATCCTTTTCGTGGAAGAACGCCGCCGCCTACCGCTGCGTGGGCACAGCAGCAGGCGGTCCAGCATTACCGTCAGGCCGCCTGCCGCGCCCTCTCCCGGCCCACCAGAACTTCCGCGATCTGGACGGCGTTGAGCGCCGCCCCCTTGCGCAGATTGTCGCCGACCACGAACAAAGCAAGCCCGTGCGCGACGGTCGGATCGCGGCGCACGCGGCCGACGAAGACCGGGTCCTTGCCGGTCGCGTCGAGCGGGTTGGGAACGTCGGTGACGACCACGCCTTGTGCTTGGCCCAGCAGGTCCAGCGCCTGTTCCGCGCTCAGCGGCCGATCGAACTCCAGGTTGAGCGACAAGGCATGGCCGGTGAAGACGGGGACGCGCACGCAGGTGCCGGACACCGCCAGATCGGGGAGCTCAAGGATCTTGCGGCTCTCGTCGCGCAACTTGAGCTCCTCTTCGGTATAGCCTTCCTCGCCCAGCACATAATTGAGCGGAACGACGTTGAAGCCGATCGGCACCGTCCATTTGCGCGGCTCGCCCAGATCGACCGCGTCGCCCTGCTGTGCCAGCGCCGCGCAACCGTCTGCCCCGCGCGCGATCTGATCCTGCAATATCTCGACACCCTCCATGCCGCCGCCCGAAACCGCCTGATAGGTGCTCGCGATCAGCCGCTTGAGCCCCGCCGCCTGGTGCAGCGGCTTGAGCACGGGCATGGCCGCCATCGTCGTGCAATTCGGGTTGGCGACGATCCCCTTGGGAATGACGTCGAGCGCGTGCGGATTCACCTCCGCGACCACCAGCGGAACATCGGGGTCCGACCGCCAGGCCGAGCTATTGTCGATCACGACCGCGCCGGCCGCCGCCACCCTGGGCGCCAGGCTGTGCGAGGTCGAACCGCCGGCGGAGAAGAAGACGATATCGAGGCCTGAGAAATCGGCGGTCGACGCATCCTCGACGAGGATGTCCTGGCCGCCGAACGACACCGGCCTACCGGCCGAGCGGGCGGAGGCGAAGAGGCGCAAGGAGGCGAGCGGAAATTGGCGTTCCGCCAACAAGGCCAGCATCATGCTGCCGACCAGGCCGGTCGCGCCGACGATCCCGACGTTCAGACGGGCGGGAAAAGTGGAAAACTGGGTCACGATCATGCGTCTCCTTGTGTGCGGAGGCGCGGGGTACGTGGTCCTTGTTCAGGCTGCCCCGCGCTTCGGCGGGGCTCTGTCCAGCGGCTTAGCGAATGACCCTAAGCGCATGCCGGACCGCCCCGCAGATGCGGGTCGGCTTCGGGCTAATCGCTTTGATCATCGCGCGGGACATCGCCGCGCCCGATAGCGGCGAGCCCACGGCGTGTAAAGCATGGGCACTCAGCTCTTCCGAACCGTGCAGCCGAGCCGGTTCTCTCACGTGAGATTGTGACCCACAGATGTTCTCGTCATGTTCTCATTCGCGGGGGAACATTGACATGGAGGACCACCTTGCAACGCATTCTTTCAGCCTTGCTCAATCCTGGCGGCGCGCAACGCCGTCCCGCCAAGGATCAAAGACGACATCAACGAATTTCGGGCCCGTGCCCAGGGATTGCGCGATCGGCTGGTTTGTTGATCGCCGGCTTGTCGGCTTTTCTCTCAGCCCAGCCAGTCTTGGCCCTGAACAACAATTACGCGCCGGTTTTGTCCGATGCGCAGGTCGCCTATTACTTGAACAATCCGAAGCTCGCGACCGCGGCCAAATATCAGCTCCACGATGACAAAGGTCATTCGATGGATGTCCCGACCATCATACAGATGACGGGCCAGCCCTACAAATATGCGGCCGTGTATCACACGGGAACATGCGTCGCGAATTGCACCCCGGGCGCGGCGCAGACGATCAGGTTCAGCCTGAACCTCGCGGTGTCGAACGATCTGATCACCTGGACGTTCGTCAGGCAGCTGGTCGACAATGCCGATATGCCACGGATGGTGCAGGTTTCCGGCGCCAGCTGGATCCTGCTCGCGCACGAGCAATGGCAGGGCCCCGGCCCTGGATCGTCGGCGCCGACCGCAGCGACCTTCGAGCTCTTTTACGATTTCAATGACCTTATGAACGGGACGATCCGTTCGACCTGGTCGATGCCGATCTACAACAGCCCGAATAACATCAATGGAACGCCAAGCATCTATGATGCGCATCTGGCACTTTATAACGGCTATTACAGCGTCGACGGCCAATATGGCTTCCACATCAACCAGGGCACGGCGTTGCCGACCGACGTCAACGGCGTCACCACCATCTTGAAGCTGTTCGACCCGACCGGAGGGACCACCGGCTATCCTTCCACCGCCACGAACTACAATAATCTGATGATCGCGAAGGGCGCGGTCAACGAGATCGGCGGGCGGGATACGCTGTTGACCACCACCGCTCGATTCAATCTTCAGGAAGGCCATGCCGGCACGGGTTGGGACACATGGAGGGTCTGGCTGTACAAGTTTGCCGAGACCACCAATTATCCGACGGGAGCCGGCACGGCGACCCAGCTCAACCCGCAAACGCCGGGCGGAAGCACCTCGTTCGCCAATCCGTCGATCGCCGTGGTTGATCGCCCCGGCGGTGGCGGCAAGGCATTGGTCGTCTCTTACTTCATCTTCGACCAGAATAGCGAGAATGGCAGCCTGATCTACTATTTCAATATCTAGCGGCGGCAGCGGAGCTCTTCCGCATATCGGTGGAGCGAACTGAGCGCGGCTCGCTGAATATTATCATCGGGTGGCGGTGAAAGCGCACGCAGTCCAGGCGAAGGCGCTTTCACCGTCCATCATCCCGCAAAATATTGTTTCGGGGGAATGACGAACGGGTGTGGGGGCTCACTCCCCCTTGCCCAACACATCGCGCGGGAACCCGGCTGCAAGATGATCGATCAGCGCGCGCACCGCGGGCGGCAGGCCGCGCCGGGTGGTGAAGACCAGGTGCACAATGCCCTGCAGCCCACGCCAGGCCGGCAGCACGCGCACCAGCCGCCCCGCCTCCAGCGCCTCGCGGCAGACATGGTCGGGCAGGATCGCGACGCCCAGCCCATCGATCGCGGCATCGCGCACGGTCGCCATATCCTCGCAGCCGATGCGCGGCTGGATGCGGACGATGCGCGTGGCGCCGCCCTGCTCCTCCAGATGCCATTCCAGCTCGTCGGCGTCGTCGCTGGTCGCGAGCGTCGGCAGATCGGCCAGGTGATCGATGCTTTCCACCCGGCTGGCTATTTGCGGGCTGGCGACCAGAATGCGCGTCGACATCCCCAGCGACCGCATCGTCAGCGCCGCGTCGGAGGTCAGGCTTGCGCGCACGCGCAGCGCCAGGTCGACCCGCTCCCCGATCAGGTCGACCGCCCGGTCGGTCGCCACCAGCTGCAGCCGGACCTTGGGAAAGCGCACCAGGAAGGATGAGATCAGCCCGCCAATCGGGGCCAGCATGCCGGTCGGGCAGCTGAAACGGATGCGGCCGTGCGGCTCGGCCTGCGCCTCGGCAACCAAAGCTTCGGCCTGTTCGGCCTCGGCCAGCATCGCGCGGCATCGTTCGTAAAAGGCCCGACCGGTGTCGGTCACCCGGAAACGCCGGCTCGATCGCTCGATCAGGCGCAGGCCCAGCCGTTCCTCAAGGCCGGCGATGCGCCGGCTGAGCTTGGACTTGGGTTCGCGCAACGCACGCCCGGCGGCGGCGAAGCCGCCATGCGCGACGACCTCCGCAAAGTAGGCATAATCGTTGAGATCGATCCGCATCAGCGTTCTCCTGATGGAACGCTAAGTGTCAAATCTGCCAACTACAAGTCTCATCGTTCTGCGCGCACTTTGAGCACAGCACCGGCGCTTCGCCGAAGCTTGGAGACAGACGATGAGCAACAGGTTCAACAACAAGGTGGTGGTGGTGACCGGCGGATCGAGCGGGATCGGCCTCGCCACGGCGAAGGCGTTCGCGGCCGAGGGCGCGTCAGTGTTCATCACGGGCCGTCGGCAGGAGGCGCTCGACGCCGCCGTCAGGCAGATCGGCGGCCGCATCACCGCGATCCGCGGCGACATGGCCAACCTCGCCGATATCGACCGGTTGTATGATGCGGTCCAACAGCAGCATGCGCAGATCGACATAGTGTTCGCCAATGCCGGCGGCGGCGAGATGGTGCCGCTCGGCGCGATTACCGAGGATCATTATCAGCGCACGTTCGACACCAATGTGAAGGGCGTCTTGTTCACCGTGCAAAAGGCATTGCCGCTGCTGAAGGACGGCGGCTCGATCATCCTGACGGGCTCCATCACCGGCATTTCCGGCACGCCGGCCTTCAGCGTCTATTCGGCGACCAAGGCGGCGGTGCGCAATTTCGCGCGCAGCTGGATCCTCGACCTGAAGGACCGGCATATCCGCGTCAACGTGGTCAGCCCCGGCCCGGTCGATACGGCGGGCCTGGACGAACTGTTCGGCGGCGGCACGCAGGCGCAGGGCGGCCGGGACTATCTGGCGAGCCTGACCCCCCTGGGCCGTGTCGGCCGGGCCGACGAGATCGCCAGGGCAGTGCTGTTCCTGGCCTCCGACGAGGCGAGCTTCGTCAACGGTGCCGAGCTGTTCGTCGATGGCGGCATGGCCCAGATCTGAAACCTCGCATCACATCAGGGGCCCCGGCGGCATCGCGGCGCCGGGGCTCGCTCCCAAATCAAGGATTGTGCCATGATCCAGCCCACTGAAACCGCGGACCGTATCCGCGAATTGCTCGAGCGGAACCTGCAGGAGGTGTTCGGCGAAGGCGATCCCGAACGGCGCCGCGCCGGCGATCGCCGAACTATGGGCAGAGGACGGCATCCTCTACGTGCCGCCTGGCGCGATCGTCGGCCAGCCGCGATCGACAGGTTCGCTGGCGATCTGCGGGCAACGCACCCCGACTTCGTCTACACGCCGCACGGCCGGCCGCAGGTGCTGCACAATGCCGGGCGCCTGGCCTGGGGCTCGGGTCGGCGCGGCGAGGCTCCCGATTATACAGGCTGGGACGTCATCACCATTCGCAACGGCAAGATCAGCGCGCTCTACGTCTTCCTCGATGAGGCGTCGGACGAGTTCCGCCGGGCCAGTGACCACGGATGATCCAGGCGCGGGTTCAGGGAACCGCCTGCCCCGCGACGGCCTTGCCCGGCCGGTTCGCCGCGACCATGGCATCCCAGCTCTGCCAATCGATCGACCGCCCGGGATAGGCGACCTTCCGGAACGGCCACGCCGCCTGCACCCACTTCGTCACCCAGGCATAGAGCTCGGCGTCGAAGCCCGCGTCATAGTCCGCCTTGGTGACCCATAATCTGACGATCGCATCATAGCCGGGCACGGGGCTGGGCGAGACATAGACCGAGCCACGCTCGCGGCTGCCGTCCGGCGTGAGGACCGAATAATCGAACGATCGGCGGCTCCTGAACAGGGCCTGCTCGCCTCCCATGTCGCGCATGGACTCCGCCGCGGTGATGTTTGGGGTCGGCCACCTGGCGCTGCGCGTGAACGTCTTCTGCAGATGGTCGATCGACGACATATAAGCGTCGAAATCGGCCTTCACGACGTCGGGGCCCAGCGGCACGAGCTTGAACCCCGTAGCCTCGACCAACATCGGAGGAGTGAAATCCGCCGGCACGAAGGACGGCACGCGCGCGGATTTCGTCTCGGCCGCTGGAGCAGCGGGTTGTTGCGCCTGGGCGCCGACCGGCGACGCCATGGCGGCGGCGCCAAGGATCAGGATAGGAACGAGCTTGGTCATGGATGCGGCCTCCCGGCGGCTGCATCGGGCGTTCGAGCTCGCGGCGGCAATAAGGCGTTTGGCCCGGAGCGATATCAGCTCCGAGCACCCGTCCGGAATTCGGCGATAATGAGTGCACCCCCGGGCTCATGCCACGTCGGTCACACCGAATTCGTGCCGCCGATCGGCCGGACTATGGTATAAGTCCTTCATCGCCAGCTCCTTGTTTCGTAAGCGCTGGTGGCTGAGAGACCGAGTGCGCTCCCGCTTACGGGCCGGAGTATGCGCCATGGACCTCAATTATCTTTACCATCGCCAGCAGCTGTCGTTGATGATGGCGAACAGCTCGCCGTCGTTGGAGGCGCGCCACGTGCATCGCGAATTGGCGTGCCGG
>Ga0207674_10009456_pt1 | contig 11137 bp, 9 predicted proteins | sample KBSCornC72_FD_184303 | JGI IMG/M metagenome (GOLD analysis project Ga0207674, IMG submission 184303) | Corn rhizosphere microbial communities from Kellogg Biological Station, Michigan, USA - KBS Corn C7-2 (SPAdes) (version 2) | ecosystem: Host-associated > Plants > Roots > Rhizosphere > Soil ...
CACCGATATCGGCATGGACATCGCCCATCTTAACGAAGGCGTGACCAATGTTTTTGTGGGCGGCTCTGGCGGCACGCCTTCCAGCTTGAGTGATTCGCGAAGTTACCGTGGATCGGAAACGCTGGATTATAAATTCAACGATCCCAATGATCGCAACCGCATTTATTTCCGCAGTGACCATTACAATTTTGCCAATAAAGGAGTGCCGATCATTTTTTATTACGATGGCATGCTGGGAGCAGACTATCACCGGCCCACCGATACACCCGATAAAATAAATTATAGTTTGCTCGCAAAAAGAGCACAACTGGTATTTTATACGGCCTGGGAAATGGCTAACAGGGATGCAATGCTGAAAAGAGACATTCCCTTACAGGCGCCGAGGGGATTTTAAGATTGACAGGCGGAGTTGTTCTCCGCTTTTTTATTTCTAATTCTTGGTTCCCCGCTCGGACCTAAACGTCGAATTTCGTTCCGTAGGAAAGCCGCGTACCCGAAAAGATGCACAGGTTTTTGGAACGTGAAGAGGAAGCGGGTGAGTTACAGAGATAGGCATAAAAAAAAGCGACCCCGGATTGGAATCGCTTTCACCACTATGTGTTGGTTAATATTTTCCTTTTTTCTTCTCACGCTGTTTTCCGTAAATATATCCGGCTCCTGCACCAATAACACCACCGATTACAGCACCTTTCACCCGATCATGGTCACCAGCCACTACAGCACCACCCACTGCACCAACACCCGCGCCGATCAATGCGTTCTTAGTTGCTCGCCTCATTCCATGCTTTTGTACCACGGTGGTTTGAGCCGGGGTTGAACGATACACTGTTCGTGTTCTAGAAGCTGGTTGTGTAACAGTAACCGGGGCTGCTTGTTGCGCTTGCTTAATCGAATCCAACTGTTCCTGTAAGCTTGCTGCATTAGTTAAGTTCTTCTGTTTACATGCAGCAAATAAAGCCGTTAATGACAATATCAGCATAATCTTTTTCATAGTTCAATTTTTGATTAACCTTAATAGATTTTCAATGACCATGCCACCGGATATGATATGCCATTAATCGTTTGTAAAAAAATTTCAAACTTTACAGTACTACCACCTTCTCCGTATACATCTTCCCGCTCTCCAAATGGAACACCCGCACAAAATAAACACCCGCAGTCAGCGTCCCCGGTATGTCCATCAATTCCGTTCTTGTCCCATCAACACCCTCTATACGCATAGACTCCACCACCATTCCCTCACCGCTGTATAGCTGCGCCATATAGCTTCCGGGTATGTCCATACGCAGAGACAATGTTATGGAGCCTCCTTTGGTTACAGGATTAGGATAGATAGTCAATGGAGATTTCCTGCAAAGCAGGGTATCCTTGATAACTTTCCGTAGAGAAAACTTCTCTGTGCGCACTGCGATGAGACCTCCCAGCCGGCCCATCAACGAAGTTTCACCATAGCCCCTGACAGCCGCGGGTGGCAATTCCAGAGGCTGTGCCGCCAAACCCACTACCTTGGCCGTCCTCAGCCAGCTCTCATCCACAGGAACGATCGTATGCGCATACCCAATACAGGAGACCTTCAGGACCGATGCATGCGCTATCCGATTAAGTGGGACCATGATCCTCCCCGTCGAGTCGGCAACAAAGTAAAATGGTTCGTCATCCACTTGTACAGACGCACCCGGCAGCGGTTTTTGCGTGGCGGAATCGATGATCCGGAGGGACTGATCCTGAAGGAACGTCGCAAAGCCCATTATAATCTGACTGCGGGCCGTGTCATCATAAGCCTGGCTTATGGTCTCTTTGGGCGGCTTTACCTGGGAAGACGCCTCCGAAGACACCAGCAATCCCGCCAGCAGGAATTGCCACCACACAGCCCATCCCTTCTTCTTTGGCGCCCGGGCAGGCACCAGGTCCCTGTTAAGCTGGTCTTCCGTCGTCCTTCCACATACGTTCTTTCGACCTTCGGAAAACCAGGCAAGCAATTCCTGATCGCTCATCATGGTAAGATCCACCACTGTCTTCTGACAGGACCCGCAAAAACGTCCCTCTGTATTGGATTGCATATCACTCCATTGTTCATGGCAGGGATTGTGTATCAGCAGCTGTGTTTTCTCCGGCATAAGCTGTTCATTTCCGGATAGATGCCTCATTCCCAGAAATTACACATACCCTCCTGAATTTTAATTATTTTAGTCTCGTATTGTCGTTTTTAAAGAACATACCATCCCATTCCGCCAATGATGCCGAGCTGGTAGCTGCTTATCGAAGGTCGGGCGACCTTACCATACTGGCAGCTCTTTATCAGCGCTATATGGACCTCCTATACCCCGTCTGCCTGAAATACCTGGGCGAGCCGGAAACAGCCAGGGACGCCGTCATGAATATCTTTGAGGAACTGGCACAAAAGCTGCTCAAATACGAGGTAGACAATTTTAGGAGCTGGCTGTACACATTAGCTAAGAATCACTGCCTGATGCAGTTACGTTCAACCCGTCGCATAAAGACCAGCGAGTTCGACCCCGACCATATGCAAACAGGCGAAGAAGTGCATCTGAATGGTGTATTTGAAAAAGAACAGCAGCTGGATAAATTGTCAAAATGTCTGGAAACCCTGTCGCCCGAACAAAAGACCGCTGTCGAATTGTTTTATCTACAGCGGAAATGCTATAAAGAGATCGAAGCCATGACAGGGATAGAATGGAATAAAGTAAGAAGCTATATACAGAATGGAAGAAGGAACCTGAAAATATGTATGGATAAGCAGGAACCCTCCATAGTAACGATAAAAGTAAAATGACCGGAAAGGACAAACATACGCCTTTGTATTCATCCTCGGATATCGAAAAATACCTGAGCGGGGAGCTCTCTGACCCCGAAATGCATGCAATGGAACGTGCCGCCCTTGACGACCCCTTCCTGGCCGATGCACTGGAAGGAATGATCATTCACCGTAGCCTCCCGGAACCACCCTCCTTCCAGCAGGATATGGATTCTCTGCAAAAAAGATTGGATGACCGCGTGTCCGGGAAAAAACGCAGGCTCCTGCTCCTGCCTCTGGCCGTGAAATATGCAGCCGCGGTGATATTGCTGCTGGGCATTGGGGCCGCGGTCTGGTACACTCTCTCCGACAGAAAAATGGAACCCGTCGCCCTGGTTAAAACAAAAGCAGAAGCTCCCGTCCAGCAGCCCTCTGCTTCACAGGCCGCTACCTCCGAGGCCGCTGTTGCGGACTCCACAAAGACAAGTCTGGCCGATGGTAAAGACGTTGTCCTTTCCAATGAGAAATCCGCTCTTAAAAAAGACGCCGGCCGGATCATCCGTGAACGCAAAGCAGACAGTCTCGTCCTGCTGAAAAAAGAGGCTGGCGCATCTAATTATTCCACAGCCTCTACAGCCGGCAAGGATATAGCTGTATTATCTAAAAGCAACGCTTACGAACTTTCCAAACAACCCGCAGCGCCCTATGCCAACAACGCTGCTGCCAACAATCTGGCAAAAGGCCTCCTTAACAACACTCAAAGACCTGCCCTCTCCGACTCCTTATTTCCCCATCGGGACAGTCTCTCCGCGGCGCTCAATCAGCTGGTATTCACGGGCAAGGTCCTCAACACGCAAAACCTTCCCCTGGCCGGCGCCACCCTCTCTTATAAAAAAGGGCGTGGTTATATCAATACAGTCACCGACGCCAATGGCTACTTCTCACTGCAGCTTCCCAAATATGATACGACCTCCCGGATGGTAGCCGTCAATTATATAGGCTATGAGCAGGGTTTTATGAAGCTGAATACGGATGACAAGACAGGCAATGTTATCCTGCTCAAACCACAGCAGGCCTCGCTCAACGAGGTGGTGGTGGTAGGATTCGGGGCTAAAAGAAAAGAGCTCACCAGAACAGATATCAATTCCGTCCCTCCGCCGTTGTCAAAAACAGCTGTTCCCTCCGAAGGCTGGCCTGCTTACACCCATTATCTGGAATCAAATAAGAACTCCCCCCAAATAGACACGACCATTCGTGGATATGAATCCATATCGTTCATTGTCAACCAAAAAGGCGAGCTCTCCCACTTTAAGATCGAACGATCCCTCTCCCCTGCGCACGACTCACTGGCCATTCGCCTCATCCAGGAAGGCCCTTCCTGGAAACTGCTGAAAGGCAAAAAGGAAAAAGCAAGAGTCATCCTCACCTGGTAGAATGTTCGGGACCTTACCGTTCATCCAAACTTAAAGAGAGGTTTATGCTTCCTGTGTGTATATTCGGCATCTAAATCTAACACACATGACACCGAAAAGGTCTCTACTATTGTTTGCGCTGTCCACTTCCTTGTATTGCACCAGCATGGCGCAGTCCATAAAGACACCGCCGCCTTCCCCTCCCCAGTTCGTAAGACAGGATTTTGGGCTTTCCAATATCGAGCTGTCCTATTCCCGCCCGGGCGTAAAAGGCCGTACCATCTTCGGCGACCTCGTACCGTATGGGAAAGTCTGGCGTACAGGCGCCAACCAGGCGACAACGCTCACTTTCGGCGACGATGTGACCATCGGAGATACAAAAGTCTCCGCGGGCAAATACGGATTGCTTACCATCCCCGGCGCGGACGAATGGACCATCATTATTACCCGCCAGCTGGATGTAACCCAGCCTGCCGCTTACAAGCAGGACCAGGATGTAGTGCGTGTCAAGGTTGCTCCGATGACAATGCCCTTCTCCGTCGAAACATTTACCATCTTCTTTGGCGACGTCACTTCCAACAGCTGTAACCTGGACCTGTGCTGGGATAAGACCATCGTTATGCTCCCCATCAAGACGGACATCGATTCCAAGATCATGACCCAGATAAACAATGTCATGAGCAAGGACAACCATCCTTATTATACAGCCGCCGTCTACTACCTGGACAATGGCAAGGACCTGAACAAGGCGCTGGAATGGTTCGATAAGGCCATCGCCCAGGACCCCACGGCATTTTATGCCGTCTACCAGAAAGCCCGCTGTCAGGCTAAATTGGGGAAAAAGCAGGATGCTATCGCAACGGCAAAAAAATCCATCGAGCTGTCGAAGCAGGCCAATAATGCCGACTATGTAGCGCTGAACGAAAAACTGATCGCCTCCCTTCAATAAGCTTAAGAGTCGCCTTGCGATGCAAGGCGACTCTTTATAAATTGTATCACCTCGCTGAGCAGCATCACCCCTATCGCACCCACGACGTTGAACCAAAGAAAGCTCAAAGGCACGATACCTTTCCGGCTGAGGATATTTAAAAAGATGACGCCTGCCTCCACTATAATGGCGCTAATAAATATAGCAGTTCCACCCACTCTCTTCCGATAGAATGCCACCAGGAATATTCCCAGTATCACTCCATAGAACAACGACCCCAGCACATTCACCGCCTCGATAAGGCTGTTCCCCAGGTTATAAGCCAGCTGCGCCACAGCAACACAAAAGACACCCCAGAACAACGTATACATGCGCGACAGGCGATACTCCTTTTCCTTACTCGCCGGCCGGCTATACCGCTTATGAAAATCCACGATCGTACAGGATGCAAGAGAGTTGAGCGTAGCTGCTATGGATCCCCAGGCGGCCAAAAAAATAACGGCGATCAACAGCCCCACCAGTCCCTTGGGTAAATAATCCACGACAAACCGCAAAAAGATATAGTTGGTATCATTGTCGTCCGCGCCAATGTCTTTCAGCCAGCGCTTCACCGTGGCTCGATACGCGGCCTTTTGCTTTTCAAGGGCCGGCAGCCCCGGTGAGCCCAGCGAATGTATCCTTGCCGCCTCGGTAGCGTCATACGCTTTTTCCAATACCACCAGCGAATCCTTGTATTTCGACGAAGCCAGGAGGTCGATCTGCGACTGGTTGAAGAAGACAGGCTCTTTATGGAACTGGTAAAAGGTAAAGACCAGCACTCCCAATAAGAGGATGAGGAATTGCATAGGCACTTTCACCAGCCCGTTCATCAATAGCCCCAGACGGCTTTCGCTGACGGATCGCGCCGTAAGATAACGTCCTACCTGTGACTGATCCGTACCAAAATAGGACAGCGCAAGGAAAAATCCCCCGATGATGCCGCTGAACAGGTTATAACGATCGTTCCAGTCAAACCCCTTTGAACTGACGCCTGTAGTGATGATATTCAGTTTGCCGGCCTTGCCGCCGATATGCAGCGCTTCGACGATCCCTACCCCTTCGGGCAATCGGTGAATGACCATATATCCTGCGACGAACATTCCTCCGAATATGATGATCAGCTGCAGCTGCTGTGTATAGGCGACGGCTTTGGCCCCTCCCGTCATAGTATAGATGATGAGCAGTCCTCCCATAAAGACATTGGTCCAGACAATGTCCCATCCTAATAAAGAAGAAAGGATGATGGAAGGGGCGGAGATGCTGATACCGGTGGAGAGCCCTCTTTGTAAAAGGAACAGGAACGAGGTCAGCGTACGGGTCTTGAGGTCGAACCGCTGTTCAAGGAATTCGTAGGCGGTGTATATCTTCAGCCGGTGGAAGGCGGGGACGAATGTGATACAGAGCACCACCATGGCCAATGGCAATCCGAAATAGTATTGGACAAAGCGCATGCCGTCCGTATAGGCCTGACCGGGAGCCGACAAAAATGTGACGGCGCTGGCCTGTGTGCCCATGATTCCAAGCAGCACCATATACCAGGGGACCATCCTGTTGGCAAGGAAGTACCCATCCAGGTCCCTGCTGGTGCGGCCCTTATACAAACCATAGGCAATGATGCCAAGCAATGTTAGAACCAGGACGATCCAGTCTGGCCGGCTCATGAAAATTTTTTGGTAAGAAAATAAAAAAACAGGATCAGCAATATTAAAAAGCCTATGACCAGCATATACCAGACATTCCACCGCTTAAATAATGGGGCTTCCTCCTCCTGTGTTTCCTCTGTCATAACGCATATTTTTCACTGTCAGATGCCAACCGGCTATTTCTTATTTCTGTTGGCGATCAACGCCGCCACGGTCAATCCGACGATCAGACCTATGATCAGGCCAAAGGTCGCCCGTTTGATAAAACGTCCTACTACAAGTCCGATAACAATGGCCGTAACTATGGCTATATCCCTTCTGCGATGCATAATTAAAAAATTCCTTTTAGGGGGTTGCGCGTATCAAAACCCTTTCTTTTGATTTAAAGCAATAATATTGGCCAGCAGCCGGTAGGCTCCCGGCACACCAGCCGGCAGCTCCCGGAAAAAGACCAGTCCCGTATATACGAACTTACCCTTGCCGTAGGTAGTCGTTACCAGGCTCCCGTTCTGAGGGCTTTCGCCGGGATCATGCATGGACAGTATCGCCTCGTATTTCGGGTCCAGCTGGTCGATAAAATAAATACCTCTTTCCTGTATCCATCCTTCGAAATCCTTATCGGTGATCTTATTCGGATAGTTGAGCACAGGATGATCCGGCAGCAGGAAATCCACTTTGGCCGTTTCGTCCGTCACCCGGCTGTTGGAGATGGCAAAAGGATAAGGACCGATCTTCACACGTGGATTGCCTATATTAGCACGATTGTATTGTACGATGAGGTTACCGCCCTGTTTGACATATTCCATGAGCAGATCATACTTGCCAGCCAGCCAGGGGTGTACATCATAGGCCCGCACACCGGTGATGACGGCATCCAGCTGCCGCAGTGCGCTTTCGGTAATATCTTTTTCCCGAAGCATGACCACTTCGTATCCCATCTGCTGCAATGCCTGCGGCACCTTATCCCCCGCCCCTTCGATATACCCAATGCGCCGTCCGAGGATCTTTATATCCGTGGATACGAATTTTTCCCGCGCAGGGCTGAAATAGTCTATCCGGGGAATATGGTCATAGGAAATGGTCTTTAGCTGACGGGCTGTGTCCTGCTCACCATCATGCTGGAACAGAAGGCTGGACCAGGTGATGCCAGGCTGGTGGTCCACAGGGCGGGCCGAATAAACAATATCCGACCCTGCAGCAGCCTTTTCCTGTATGGCAATATCGGTGGCCTTTGTCAGCATCACCTGCGGTCTGCCGCCACGTGTATCCTGCACCTTTGTTTCCACCTGAAAGTTCTTTTCTTCGCCATCGGCAAATACCACGAGGTCCGGGTCGAAGCGGGCCGTCACAGGCGGCAGTACGGTCACCGGCTGATACAGCTCCCCTTTCACGGGGTCGGTGAACTTGTATTGCACGGGCCGGGTAAAGCTGATGTCCTCGCCGTCGATGACCACGTGAAAGGTCGCCACAAAAGCAGGCTTGCTCTGGGCATTACCGATGAGCTGCTGATCGCTGACATTGTACGATCCCGGCGACATTTCTTCCGCCAGCCAGTATGGCTGTGTCACGGGTTGTTTCACCGGGACATTGATACTCTTTTGGAGGATATAATTCCTGTTGGCGGCCAGCTCCTGTTTATACAGCGTGTCGAAGCCATCTACCTTTATCTCTGCCAGGGACGCATTTACATTCAGCCTGTTGTTGATGACAAAGGTTACAGGCAGCGCATCCCCCTGTACCGTATAGCCGCTGCGGGTGGAAGCTTCCAGCCAGAGACCGCTGCAGGCCTCGATCAGCCGTAATACCTCTTTCGTTTTCTGCGTTTTCCAGTAGCCGTCCTTCAGCTCGGAGATAGCCTTGTATACCTTTATCAGTCCGGGGACGGATGCTTCGGGGGCCGTCAGTGAATAGTTTTTTATGACCTCGTCAACGAGCTTCTGCACCTTCCCGCCGCCTTCCACCCGGCTCCACGTCAAAGGCACGTCATCCATAGGGTCATTGTGCGCTGCCGCTCCTTCCACCAGGGTAAAATATTCCATGGACTGTCCACGGGCGGGCGTGAGCGCTGCTCCCTGGCTTTTATGCTGTGTACGGCTCTCGGCCGCGATCTCGCCATAGCTTTTTCCCAGCACGGGGTTGTACAGCCCTACGTCGATCTTTAGCTGATCCTCGCTGGTAGTGTTGGTGGATCCAAAGTTGAAGGTATTCCAAAGAATGCGCTTGGCCTGCCAGGGCTTCACACCATACTTGAATTGCTCGGGGAACCTGTCAGGGTCGGCAGCCGCCTTGAATGCCTCATGGGCCAGTAATGCCGATGCGGAATGATGCCCATGTCCGGCGCGACCATCCTCGGGGAATCTGGTGATAAGCACATCCGGCTGGAATTTACGGATGACCCAGACCACATCGCTCAATATCTTCTCTTCATTCCAGGTACGGAGCGCCTCTGCCGTCGTCTTGGTGAAGCCGAAATCAAAGGCCCTGGTAAAGAACTGCTCGGCCCCATCGATCCGGCGTGCCGCCAGCATCTCCTGTGTACGTATCAGCCCCAGCTCCACTCCCTGTTCGTCGCCGATAAGATTCTGACCGCCATCACCCCTGGTCATGGACAGATAGCCCGTCCGTAACAGCCGCTCCTTCGCCATATAGGCGATCAGCCGCGAGTTCTCATCATCAGGATGCGCCGCCACATAAAGCACCGTCCCCAATACATTGAGCTTTTTCAGACGAAGGAATATCTCCGCCGAACCTAAGGTTTCGGGGGCCTGGGCCCTGCTGCCGGCTGCAGCGATCAGCAGCGTTAACAATAATATCCATCTCATGGGCTGCAATTTAGCGCTCAATTATTAAACACATCACCTAAATCCACCAACGGCAAACATTAGTACCCGGTGGCTGATAGACCTATCTATTGTCCTACCAAAAACACCGCGTTGCAAAATAATAGCTTACCATTCTCCCAAAAACTACGGAACAGCGGGTCATCCGCCATATATACGACCTCACCCCTACCCATATCCTGAACACCGAAAATGAGCCCGTCCTTCAGCTTTTCTTTTGCCTTATTACCCGTAAAACCACTGACATAATTATCTTTTTTAATAACTCCCACATTCCAGCCGCCCTCTTTGATGAACTCATATACATTATCGTCCTGTTTCAACGTATAATACCTGTCCGGATAGCCGAAAGCCAGCGGATGCGTGTTATCCAGTTCCACACGATAAATGGATCCGGGGACGCTGCTCATCACTTCTTCCCGTTGTCTGTCGCCATAGTGATGCAATAAGGAATAGTCTTCATCCTTTTTCTTATCATTGTCTTTTTTATCATCCGTCCCTTTTTCCTTCAACCCCCATTCCAGCTTCGACAGCTGCGCTACGGCGTTCTCCATGAGTATAAGCCTGCCGCCTGCCTGGACCCAATTGCGCAAAGGTTCCGCCGCAGCCTTATCCGCCAGGCTCCTGTAATAACCATTGGGCATGATCAGCACGTCATAGTTCCTTAGGTCCAGGCGACCCAGGTCCCCGGCATCCAGCTGGCTGATAGGATAATCCAGCTCCTGGTCGAAGAGATGCCACACTTCCCCGGCATTCAGGGAGCTCACCTGCTCACCCGTCAGCACACCCACCTTTGGCTTGTGGATAAGATGAACATGACCGCTGCCAAAATCCGCACCCTTATCTACAAATCCCGAAGCAATAGGATACAAGGTCACACCCGTGGATTTGGCCGCAGCCGTTACCACCGGCCAGAGCCTGTCTCCCAATGCGCCGTTACCCGTCGCCGTTATAAGCAAAGTGCCTTTTTCAAAATCCTGACCTCCGGATTGGAACGCCTGCTCGGCATACCGGACCTTTACCCCCTTCGCCAGCAACTGGGAAAGACACCGCACATTGTTCATACCCGTCCAGCGAATGGCATAGGCATAAGCGCTGGCGCCGGCTTCAACGGGTGTAACCTGTTGAGGTGCAGTTCCGGGAGCTACAAATGCGTTCAGTCCATACGCCTGCAGTCCATATACGTAAGGAACAGACCAGGCCGTAATATCATAGGTCACCGAGTCGCTGATATGAGAGGTCCGTTCGAACAGCACCCGCAGCAGATTGGACCTGGGCTGATTCGCATTGATGACAATGTCTCCGGACGCAGCCTTGATGGTAGCCGGCTTGCCCGTCTCGTAATGTATCCCCGTATAGCTGCCTGCCGGCGCCGGCGCCCACTCGATATTATTTTTGTCGAGCAGTACTTTCAGCCGGGCGAGCCTGTCGCTATATTGATCGTTACGGATAAGCCAGGCCTTGAACTCGCCCCCGGGCCTTTCCCGGGCATCCGTGAAATATTTATGGAACTCCTTTAT
>Ga0207674_10009461_pt1 | contig 11134 bp, 8 predicted proteins | sample KBSCornC72_FD_184303 | JGI IMG/M metagenome (GOLD analysis project Ga0207674, IMG submission 184303) | Corn rhizosphere microbial communities from Kellogg Biological Station, Michigan, USA - KBS Corn C7-2 (SPAdes) (version 2) | ecosystem: Host-associated > Plants > Roots > Rhizosphere > Soil ...
AGAGATACGCTCTAGTAATGGGCCAGCGCGCCGGTCCCGGCATCGAGCCGACAGCACCGGCGGACTCCGACGCCGAGATTCTCGGCGAGCCGCTGCTGCGGGACGAGGTGGACGACCTGGTCGCGGCGTGGCGAGCGCAGCGGCCCGACCTGGACGTGGAGCCGATGCAGGTGCTCAGCCGGATCTCCCGGCTGGCCCGGCACCTGGACATCGCGCGGCGCGGCGCGTTCGCCGAGCACGAGCTCGAGTCGTGGGAATTCGACGTGCTCTCGGCGCTGCGCCGGCAGGGGCCGCCGTTCCAGCTCACCCCCGGCGCGCTGCTCCGGGCCACGCTGGTCACCTCCGGCACCATGACCAATCGGATCGACCGGCTGGAGCGCAAGGGACTGGTCCGCCGGGAGCCGGACCCCCGGGACAAGCGCGGCGTGCTCGTCACCCTCACCGGGCAGGGCCAGGAGCGGGTGGACGCCGCGCTGGCCGGGCTGCTGCGCCGGGAGCGGGCGCTGCTGGCGGGCCTGGACGACGCCGAGCGCGGGCACCTGGCCGACCTGATGCGGATCCTGCTCGCTCCCTTCGACGCCGCCGAGTAGGGATCAGGCGTCGAGTTCGGCCGCGACGGTCAGCCAGCGCTCTTCGAGATCTGCCTTCTCGGCCTGGGCGGCCTTCAGCTCGGCGCCGAGCGTGGTGAGCTTCTCGTAGTCGGTCGCGTTCGCGGCCAGCTCGGCGGACAGGCCGGCCTCGCGGGCCGTCAGCCGGTCCAGCTGGCGCTCGAGGCGCTGCAGTTCCTTGCGCGCGGTGCGCTCGGCCGCGGCCGCGCCCCCGGCCGCGGCCGGGGGCGATCCCGCCGGGGACCGGGGCGCGGGAGCGCGGCGGGCGGCCCGGACCCGGTCCAGGTACTCGTCCACCCCGCCGCCGAGGAAGGACAGCCTGCCGTCGCCGAGCAGCGCCACCACGTGCTCGGTCACCCGCTCGAGGAAGTACCGGTCGTGGCTGACCACCACCAGCGTGCCGGGCCAGCCGTCGAGCAGGTCCTCGAGCTCGGTGAGCGTCTCGATGTCCAGGTCGTTGGTTGGCTCGTCGAGCAGCAGCACGTTGGGTTCGGTCATGAGCAGCCGGAGCATCTGGACCCGGCGCCGCTCGCCGCCGGACAGGTCGCCGATCGGCGTCCACTGCCGTTCCGCGGTGAAGCCGAGCCGTTCCAGCAGCTGGCCCGCTGACAGCTCGCGGTCGCCTACCTGGATCCGCAGCCGGATCTCCTCCACCGCCTCGCGGACCCGCTGGTCCGGGTCGAGCTCGGCGAGTTCCTGGGACAGATGGGCCAGCCGCACGGTCTTGCCCCTGACGATCGTGCCCTCCGCGTGCAGCCCGCTCGTCCGGGCCGCGCTCCCGCCGTCGAGGACGTTCAGCAGCGAGGTCTTGCCGCTGCCGTTGACCCCGACGATCCCGACCCGGTCGCCGGGACCGAGGCGCCAGGTCACGTGGTCCAGCAGCGCGCGGTCTCCGGCCGATACGGTGACGTCTTCCAGCTCGATGACGGTCTTGCCCAGCCGGGCGGTGGCCAGCCGGGTCAGCTCGACGGTGTCCCGTGGCGGCGGCTCCGCCGCGATGAGCGCGTTGGCCGCATCCACCCGGAACTTCGCCTTGGTGGTCCGGGCCCGGGCCCCGCGCTGCAGCCAGGCGAGCTCCTTGCGGGCCAGGTTGCGGCGGCGCCGCTCGGCGACTTCCTCGCTGCGCTCGCGCTCGGCCTGGGCGAGCACGTAGGCCGAGTAGCCGCCCTCGGCCGAATGCACCTGGCCGCGGTCGACTTCCCAGGTCCGCTCGCAGACGGTGTCCAGCAGCCAGCGGTCGTGGCTGACCACGATGACCGCGCAGCCTCTGTCGCGCAGGTGGCGGCCGAGCCAGTCGATCGCCTCGATGTCCAGGTGGTTGGTGGGCTCGTCGAGCAGCAGCACGTCACGCTCGGCCACCAGCAGCGAGGCGAGCGCGACCCGCCGGCGCTCGCCGCCGGACAGCTGCCCGGCCGGCGCGTCCAGGCCGATCCCGGGCAGCAGCTCGGTCATGATGGAGCGCGCCCGGGGGTCGGCTTCCCAGGGGGTGGGCGACGCGCCAGCCCCGAACACGATCTCGCCGACCGTTCCGCTCAGCTGGTCGCCCTGCGGCAGGTAGCCGAGTCGCAGGCCGGCCGCCATGGCCACCCGGCCAGAGTCGGGCCTCACCCGGCCGGCCAGCAGCGCGAGCAGGGTGGACTTCCCGGCGCCGTTGCGGCCCACCATGCCCACCCGGTCCCCGGCGGACACGCCGAGCGAGACGCCGTCGAGCAGCGTGCGGTGCGCGTACGCCTTGGCCGCCTTCTCCAGGCTGATCAGGTTCACCGCGGCCCGGTCACCGTGCCCCGGAGATGATGGCGGCGCCGGGCGCCGGCCCGCTGGCCCGGGCCACCGACCGGCACACGCCCGCGCCGGACAGCGACGCGGCCAGGTCGAGGGCGCGGTCCGCGCTGGCGGCCAGGAACACGCAGGTCGGTCCCGAGCCGGACACCAGCGCGCCGAGCGCGCCCAGTTCCAGCCCGGCCGCCAGGGTCTTGCGCAGCGCCGGGAACAGCGACAGCGCGGCCGGCTGCAGGTCGTTGCTCAGCGCCCGGCCGACCAGCCGGGCATCGCCCGAGCGCAGCGCCGACATGAGCGCGGGGTCCAGCCCGGGTTCGGCCGGGACCTGTTCGCGCGCGCGCGCCCGCTGCCGGTCCAGCGTCGCGTATACCTCGGGCGTGGACAGGTGCCCGTCGGCGAAGGCGAGCACCCAGTGGTACTGGGTCGCCGGGGCCAGCGCGGGCGTCAGCTGCTCGCCCCGGCCGCGGCCCACCGCGGTCCCGCCGAGCAGCGCGAAGGCCACGTCGCTGCCCACCCGCGCGGCGATCTCGGCCAGCTGCGGCGGGCCGAAACCGCCGGCCCAGAGCTCGTTGCAGGCGACCAGCGCCGCGGCCGCGTCGCCGCTGCCGCCGGCCAGCCCGGCCGCCACCGGGATCCGTTTGGCGATCGTGACGTGCACGCCGGGAGCCGACGGCACCTCGGCCCGCAGCGCGGATACCGCGCGCAGCGCCAGGTTGTCCCCGTCGGCGGGGACGCGATCCGCGCCCTCGCCGCTGACCGAGACCCCGTCGCGCCGGGCGGGCTCCGCGGTGATCTCGTCGAACAGCGAGACGGCGTGGAAGACCGTCACCAGGTCGTGGTAGCCATCAGCACGCGGCGGACCCACCGCGAGCTGGAGGTTGAGTTTGGCGGGCACCCGCACGGTCACACCGGTCACGATGGTCAAATCGTACGCGGTGCGGCCGGTGGTGTTGAGAGGCGCGACGCAGCCAGCCGGGCGAACTCCGCGATATCGAGCGATTCGCCGCGGGCACCCGGGTCGAGGCCGGCCGCCCGCAGCAGGCGTTCGGCCTCCGGCGCCGAGCCGGCCCAGCCGGACAGCGCGGCGCGCAGCGTCTTGCGCCGCTGCCGGAAGGCCGCGTCGACGACCGCGAACACCTCCTCGCGGCTCGCCGCGGTGGCCGGCGGATCCCGCCGGGTGAACGCGACGAGCCGGGAATCCACGTTCGGCACCGGCCAGAACACGCTGCGCGGCACCGGCCCGGCCGGGCGGGCCGCGGCGAACCAGGCCAGCTTCGCCGACGGCGTGCCGTATACCCGTGACCCCGGCGGCGCGCACATCCGGTCCGCCACCTCGGCCTGGACCATGACCAGCCCCCGCCGCAGCGACGGCAGGGCCGCCAGCAGGTGCAGCAGCACCGGCACCGCCACGTTGTACGGCAGGTTGGCCACCAGCACCGACGGCGGCCCGGGCAGATCGTGGTCCCCGATACGGAGCGCGTCCGCCGCGACCACGGCCAGCCGGTCCGCTAGCCCCGGCGCGCGGGCGGCGATCGTCCGGGGCAGCTCGGCCGCCAGCACCGGGTCGATCTCCACGCCGACGACCCGGCCCGGGCCGGCCTCCAGCAGGGCGAGCGTGAGCGAGCCCAACCCCGGGCCCACCTCCAGCACCACGTCCTGCGGCTCCAGCGCGGCCAGCGCGGCGATCCGCCGCACCGTACCCGGCTCCACCACGAAGTTCTGCCCCAGCCGCTTGGACGGCCGCACGCCGAGCCGCCCGGCCAGCTCCCTGATATCCCCAGGAGTGAGCAGCCGCACCGCCGCCCCCTCCGCTACCACGACCTACTCGCATCAGGTGTCGCAACCGTCACAGCGTCCGTGATTGTGTGTCGTTGCACCCCTGATAGGGGGAGTTTTGACACGCAATAACGACCTCGGCTGCTGTGGCCTCCCCCGGTGGGGCTGGTGTGGCTGCTGATGTGACCGGCGGGGCAGCGGGCGGGATTGCGGATATCTGCACCCCTCATCAGGGGTGCAGATATCCACGATGATGCCGTCACGGAGCGGGCGCGGCCGGGCACCGGGGTTACCAGGGGCCGAAGGTGCGCTGGGCGGTGGCGGTTACCGTGTCGCACAGGTCGGCCAGGTCCAGGCCCTTGACCTCGGCCAGGCAGCGCAGGGTGTCGGCGGTCAGGGCGGGCTCGTTGGGCTTGCCGCGGTTGGGGACCGGGGTGAGGAACGGCGCGTCGGTCTCGGCCAGGATGAGGTCGGCCGGGGCGGCCGCGGCGGCGTCCCGCAGCGGCTGCGCGTTGGCGAAGGTCACGTTGCCCGCGAACGACATCACGTAGCCCGCCTCGGCGCACTGCTTGGCCATGGCCACGTCGCCGGAGAAGCAGTGGAACACCACCCGGTCCGGCGGGCCCTCCTCTTCCAGGATGCGCAGCACGTCGGCATGCGCCTCCCGGTCGTGGATCATCAGCGCCTGGCCGGTCCGCTTCGCGATCGTGATGTGCTCCCGGAACCACCAGCGCTGCACGTCGGGCTCGGCGTGGTGGCGGTAGTAGTCCAGCCCGGTCTCGCCGACCGCGACGACGCGCGGCAAACGGGCCAGGGCCTCGATCTGGGCCAGCACCTCGGCGGCGGCGGGGCTGCCGGGGGCCGGGGCGCCCGCGCCGACCTCGGCGGAGACGGCCTGGGTCTCGTTCGGGTGGATGGCCACGGCCGCATAGACCCCGTCGTGCTCGTCGGCGCAGCGCACGGACCAGCGGGAGGACTCCAGGTCGGTGCCGACCGTGACGATGCGGACGATGCCAGCGGCCCGGGCCGAGGCGACCACCCCGGATAGCGGGAGGGTGATCATGTCCAGGTGGGTGTGGCTGTCCAGGGCCGGCCGGGGCAGCGGAGAGGGCTGTGCCGGGGCCGTCACCAGGGACCGTTCGGCTTCCGGCACGTGGTCATGCGCCGAGCCGGGCGAGTTCCTCGTCCACCACCGAGGTGTCCAGCTTGGCGAACAGCGGCTTGGGCGCGGCCAGCGGCGTGCCGGCCCGCAGCGGTACCGAGGCCCAGCGCGGCGTGCTGTCGTACGTCCCGGTGATCACCGGGTAGGACGGGCCGCCGGCCTCGTCGACCTCTTCCACCCGCGGCATTTCCGACCAGGTCCCGGTGCCGCCCAGCATCTCGTGCACCTGCTGGGAGGAGCGGGGCAGGAACGGGGTGAGCAGCGTCTTGGCGTCGTCGACCAGCTGCAAGGCCACGTGCAGCACGGTGCGCATCCGCTCCGGGTCGGACTCGCGCAGCTTCCACGGCGCCTGCTCGGAGAAGTACTTGTTCGCCTCGGCCACCGTGCGCATCGCCTCGTTGATCGCGAACTTGAACCGCGAGGCGGACAGGTGCCCTCCGACGGTGCCGAACGCCTGCCGGGACCGGGCCAGCAAGTCCTGGTCCAGGTCGGTCAGGGCCCCCGCCGCCGGGATCGAACCGATGTTCTTCGCCGCGAACGAGACCGAGCGGTTGACCAGGTTGCCCCAGGTCGCGACCAGCTCGTCGTTGTTGCGGCGGACGAACTCGCTCCAGGTGAAGTCGGTGTCCTGGGTCTCCGGGCCGGCCACGGCCACGTAGTAGCGCAGCGCGTCCACGTCGTAGCGGTCCAGGAAGTCCCTGACGTAGATGACCACCGCGCGGGAGGAGGAGAACTTGCGGCCTTCCATGGTCAGGTACTCGCTCGAGACCACCTCGGTCGGCAGGTTCAGCTTGCCGAGCGGGCCGGGCTGGCCGCCGCGCGCGCCGAGCCCGCTGTAGCCGAGCAGCATGGCCGGCCAGATCTCGGAGTGGAAGACGATGTTGTCCTTGCCCATGAAGTAGTACGCCTCGGCGTCCGGCTCGTTCCACCAGGCCCGCCAGGCGTCCGGGTCGCCGCTGCGCCGGGCCCACTCGATCGACGCGGACAGGTACCCGATCACCGCGTCGAACCAGACGTAGATCCGCTTGTCGGGCCGGTCCCGCCAGCCGTCGAGCGGAACGGGCACGCCCCAGTCCAGGTCGCGCGTTATCGCCCGCGGCTGCAGGTCGTCGAGGAGGTTGAGGGAGAACTTGAGCACGTTCGGCCGCCAGTGGCCCGCCTTGGCCTGCAGCCAGGTGCCCAGCACCTCGGCGAACGCGGGCAGGTCCAGGAAGTAGTGCTCGGTCTCCCTGAAGATGGGCGTCTCGCCGTTGATCTTGGACCGGGGGTTGATCAGGTCGGCCGGGTCGAGCTGGTTGCCGCAGTTGTCGCACTGGTCGCCGCGGGCGCTCGGGTAGCCGCAGATCGGGCACGTGCCCTCGATGTAGCGGTCGGGCAGCGTCCGCCCGGTGGACGGCGAGATCGCGCCCAGCGTGGTCTTGCTGAAGATGTAGCCGTTCTCCAGCAGCCGGATGAAGATCTCCTGGGTGACCGCGTAGTGGTTCAGCGTGGTGGTCCGGGTGAACAGGTCGTAGGTCATGCCCAGGCTGGTCAGGTCGTTGACGATGACCCGGTTGTAGCGGTCGGCCAGCTCACGGGCCGACACCCCCTCGGCGTCGGCCTGGACCTGGATCGGCGTGCCGTGCTCGTCGGTGCCGCTCACCATCAGCACCCTGTTGCCCGCCATTCGCTGGTACCGGCTGAACATGTCGCACGGCAGGGCGAAGCCGGAGACGTGACCGATGTGCCGGGGGCCGTTCGCGTAGGGCCAGGCGGGGGCGGACAAGATGGTGCGCATGGTTAAAGCCTAGGGGCAGCGGCCGACTGCTCACGGTGATTAACCGACTCGTCCGAAACGGGGGCCGGCGCCGCGGTCACCGGGTGCCTGGTGTGCTTGATGCCCAGGATGGACAGGAAGAACGTGCCCAGGACCACCTGGCAGCTCACGATCAGCGCGGTCACCGACGGGATCATGATCCGCAGCGAGTGCTCGTAGTTGAGGTGGCTGAACTTCTGGCCGTTCCAGTACAGCAGCGAGAAGATCAGCCCGGCCAGGCCCGCGAGCCCGATCAGGGCGCCGAGCATCAGGCCGCGCTCCAGGCTGAGCTTCTCCAGCACCCGCTGGACCTTCGGCTCCTCGGGCAGGAAGCCCTCCGAGCCGGCGTACACCTGGGTGAACAGCCAGAACAGCACGGACTGGAACCCGATCACGACCATGGCCGAGGCCGCGACCAGCGTGTCCACGTCAAAGGTCACGCTGCCGATGCTGAACGGGTGCGGTGCCACCAGGGCGCCGATAATCAGGCCCGCGATGAGCAGCGCCAGGCCGGGCAGGAAGAACAGCCAGCGCGGGCTGAACAGCAGCAGGAAACGCAGGTGCCGCCAGCCGTCCCGCCAGGTGTGCAGGTGCGGCGGCCGGCTCCGGCCGTCCTTGTCCAGCGTGGTCGGCACCTCGGTCACGCGCTGGCCGGCCAGGGTCGCCTTGACCACCATCTCGCTAGCGAACTCCATCCCGGTCGCCTGCAGGTTCAGCGCCATCACGCTGTCCCGGCTGAAGCCGCGCAGGCCGCAGTGGAAGTCGCCGATCTTGCTGCGGAAGAACAGCCGGCCGATGAAGCTGAGCACCGGGTTGCCGAGGTACTTGTGCAGCGGCGGCATGGCGCCCGGCGCGATCCCGCCCCGGAACCGGTTGCCCATCACCAGGTCCGCGCCCTTGCGCAGTTCGTTAACAAACGGCATCAGGCTGGTGAAATCATAGGAATCGTCGGCGTCGCCCATGATCACGTACTTGCCGCGGGCCGCGACGATCCCGCCCATCAGCGCGTTGCCGTAACCCTTGTCGCTGATCGGCACCACCCGGGCGCCGGCGTCGGTGGCCAGCCGCTGGCTGCCGTCCGTGCTGCCGTTGTCGGCGACCAGCACCTCGCCGCTGATACCGCTCTCGGCCAGGAATCCAATAGCCTTGCGGACGCACGTCGCCACGGTCTCTGCCTCGTTGAGGCAAGGCATGACCACGGTCAGCTCCACGTTTTCGTCTCCTTCAGCGTCAGCAGATCTGGTCGCATGGCCCGGTCCTGGTCGCGCGTCGTATTACCGTAGGCGGGGGACGAACGCACCGAACTGGCCGTTTGTTGGTTGTCAGGGTTCATCAGCCCAGCACAGGAGGGTACGGCTTGAGGGTAATGCCTGCGGCCCCGTCGCGTGAGCCAACAGCGCGGCGAGCCTGGTCAATTAGGTCCATCAAGCCCGGCAGGCCGGGCTGGACGACCCGGGCGGGCGCCCGCGCGCTGGCCGCCCGCGCCTGGGCCGGGCACCGCCTGTTCATCATCGTGCTCACTCCCGCCGTGCTGCTCCGGGTCGACGCTGAGCTTGGCTACCGGTGGCACGCCTGGTTCAACGACTCGTTCCAGTACATCCAGAACACGGTGCACTTCAACCTGGACCCGACCCGGGTGTCCGGGTACTCGATCTGGCTGAAGATCCTGCAGCCGCTGCACACTTACGCCGTTGTAACAATATTGCAACACCTGATGGCGCTGGCCGTCGCGGTGATGATCTACGCCCTGGCCAGGCACCGCTTCCGTACGCCGGCCTGGCTGGCCACGCTGGCTACCGTGCCGGTGCTCTACGACGGGTTCGAGATCCAGCTCGAGCACCTGATCATGGCCGACGTGCCGTTCCTGTTCCTGCTCACGCTGGCGGTCACGCTGCTGCTGTGGGATCCGGCGCCGTCGCTGCGCCGGTGCATGATCATCGGCGCCCTGCTCGGCCTCTCCGAGGTCATGCGCTCGGTCGGGCTGCCGCTGCTCGCGGTGTTCGCCGTGTACATGATCATCAAGCGGATCAGCTGGCGGAAGGTCGCGGCCACCATCGTGGTCTGCCTGATCCCGGTGTTCGGGTACGCGGGATGGTTCTACGCCGAGCACGGGCAGTTCGCGATGACCGACAGCACCGGCGTGTTCCTGTACTCCCGGGTGATGACGTTCGCCGACTGCACCAAGATGAAGGTGCCGGCCAACGAGCTGTCGCTATGCACCACCGTGCCGCCGGACAAGCGGCCGATCGCGCAGGCCTACATCTGGACCTCCGAGTCGCCGCTGGACCGCTTCCCGCCGTCGAAGTTCTCGCCGGTGCCGAACCAGCTGGCCGAGAACTTCGCCATCCGGGCCATCAAGGCCCAGCCGCTGGACTACGCCACGGTGGTGGCCAAGGACACCCTGCGGGTGTTCGCGTGGAAGCGGGTGGTCTTCCCGAACGCCCCGACCTACGACGAGTACATCTTCGGCTATCGCTCGCTGCCCATCCCGGATTGGGACCAGGCCGACCTCGGGCCGTACGACTCCTACGCCGCGGCGTACGTTCACGGCAACCCGCTGACCCAGGTGGTCGCGCCGTTCGCCGACATCATCCGCGGCTACCAGCGGTACGTCTGGCTGCCGGGCTCCGTGTACGGGCTGATCCTGGTGGCCGGCCTGGGCGGCATGGTGCTGGCCTGGCGGCGGTTCGGCGGGGAGGCCCTGCTGCCGTGGACGATCTCGCTCGCGCTGATCGTGATCCCGGCCGCCACCGCCGAGTTCGACTACCGGTACGTGCTGGTAGCCGTGCCGTTCGCCTGCCTGGCCGCGGCCCTGGCGTTCAGCCCGGGCACGGCGGGCGGGAAGCTGGCGCGCCGGCTGGGGGCACGGCTAGGGAAGCGGGGGCAGCGGACCGATGGGGCTGCTGACGTCATCCCCGCCAGGGACAAGGCGTCGGCTCCGGCGGGCGGCTCCGGCGACGACCAGCGTGATCTCGCCGCGGACGGCACCTGACGCCTTCTTTTTCTTCGTCTCGCGCGGATCCGCCCCGCTGACCAGGGCGGCCCAGTCGGCCAGTTCGGCCAGCGTGCCGCGCTTGATCTCCTCGTGGGTCTTGGTGAGCTCGCGGCACACCACGGCCGGACGGTCCTCGCCGTGCGAGCCGGCCAGCTCGGCCAGCGTCGTGGCCAGCCTGCGTCCGGCCTCGAAGAAGACCTGGGTACGGCGGTCGGCGGCCAGCTCGGTGAAGCGCCGGGCCCGCTCGCCCTGGCCGCGCGGCGGGAACCCCTCGAAGCTGAACCGGTCGGTGGGCAGCCCGGAGACGGCCAGCGCCGTCGTCACCGCCGACGGGCCCGGCAGGGCGGTCACCCGCAGCCCGGCCGCTGCCGCGGCCGAGACGAGCCGGTAGCCCGGATCGCTGATCCCCGGGGTACCCGCGTCGGTCACGAGCAGGACGTCCCGGCCGGCCTTGAGCTCACCGAGCAGTTCCGCGGTGCGGCGCGTCTCGACCGCGTCGTAGTAGGACACCACCCGCGCCTTCAGCTCGATGTTCAGGCTCGAGGCCAGCCAGCGCACCCGGCGCGTGTCCTCGGCCGCGATCAGGCTGGCCCCGGCCAGCTCGGCCACCAGCCGGGCCGAAGCGTCGTCGGCCCGGCCGATGGGCACCGCGGCGAGCGTCAGCACCCCGCCGTTCTCGGTTCCGGCGTCGGTGGTAGATCCCGGCATGTCCGTTGCGTCCCGTCTCTAGCCCGTGGTCTCTGCTGTTGCACGGTCGTGCCGGGCACTTCAGCACTCGGCTAGCCGGACTTTACCGGCGCCAGTAGCATGTGGCCGGTGACGGCAACCGAGGCAGATATGCCCGCTGCGCCCTCAGATGAGCGCAGCAGGCTCGCGGCACTGCGCGCCCGGCTGGTCGTGCCGATGCCGGATGACCGTCCCTGGGGGTGGCTGGGCCCGCTGCTGGTCACGGCGTTCGGCGCGATCCTGCGGTTCGACCGGCTGCGGGTGCCGCGGGCGCTGATCTTCGACGAGACGTA
>Ga0207674_10009468_pt1 | contig 11127 bp, 8 predicted proteins | sample KBSCornC72_FD_184303 | JGI IMG/M metagenome (GOLD analysis project Ga0207674, IMG submission 184303) | Corn rhizosphere microbial communities from Kellogg Biological Station, Michigan, USA - KBS Corn C7-2 (SPAdes) (version 2) | ecosystem: Host-associated > Plants > Roots > Rhizosphere > Soil ...
ACGGCGCCGACGAAGGATTCCTGCTCGGCGCGCAGGGGCTCGACGTCGTCGATCGCCAGTTCTTCGATGTTGACCAGGTCCTGGTAGTTCAGGTCGGACAGGTCTTCGACTTCGCCGGTGCGGATCCTGGCGACGGCGCTGCGGATCGCGTCCAGGTTGCCGCTCCGCCGGGCGATGATGCCGTACTTCTTCTGGTAGTCGAGTGAGACGTACGCGTCGGGCGAAAAGACGCGCAGTTTGCGCTCGGTCTTGAGCGCCACGCGGGAGGCCGTCAGGTTGGCGACACACCCGTTGGCGAACTCGACGCGGGCGTTGCAGACGTCCTCGACGTTCCCGATGATGCTCACGCCGATCGCGTCCACGCGGGAGACGGTTGACGCCGACAATTTCAGCACGATGTCGATGTCGTGGATCATCATGTCGAGCACGACGCCGACGTCGATGCTGCGGAAGGTCAGCGGGCTGATGCGCGTGACCTCGATGAACCGCGGCGCCATTTTGTGCCGATCCACGATTGCCCGCACGACGGGGTTGAACCGCTCGATGTGCCCCACCTGCACCAGCGTCCCGCTCGCCCGCGCCAGCTCGGCGATCTGCCCCGCCTCGTTGGAGTCTTTGGCCAGCGGCTTTTCGATCAGACAGGGGATCTTGCGCGACAAACACGCCCGCGCCATCTCCAAATGCGTCACCGTCGGCGTCGCGATCGTCACCGCCGACACGTGCGATAAGAATTCGCCCAGGTCGGAAAACGCGCGCGTGTCGTACTGCTCCGCCGTCTCCGACGCGGCATCGGCATTCGCGTCGTACACACCGGCCAGCTTCACCTGTGGCATCTGGCTGTACACGCGAGTGTGAAGCCGCCCCATGCGACCGGTGCCGATAACGCCGACGGCGAGAGGATTCGATGGTTCCACGCCGCTGTTGTAGCGATTCAGGCTAGGTGCGGCAACGCACGCCGCCGGCGGCCGTCCGGGCGGGAAACCCCTCTGTGTCGTTCGTGTTCTCTGTGGCGGAGCCCTCATTTTCCTGTTGCCGATAATGCGCGGACAAATCGCGTTGCCCCCAAAACCTTCACCGATATACTGCCGATGAACGGATTGTCGGCAGGTCGTCTCCTGCTTTGTGGAGCCTTCGCATGGACGCGAAACTATCGCTGGGCGAGCCACGCGTATTGGTCTCGCGCCAGGCCTTGTTACATAACGCGTCCGTGTTGCGCCGGGCGGTTGGCCCGGGGGTGCGCGTCTGCGCCATGATCAAGGCCGACGCCTACGGCCACGGCGCGGACATCGTCGCCGACACCCTCGCGAATTTCTCCACGCGCCGCTACGAGGCCCCCCTCGTGGACGCCCTGGCCGTCGCCTCCATTGACGAGGCCGAGCGCCTCCCGCACACGATCCTCCCCGTCTACGTTTTCCGCCCGGTCGAGAACTGCTTCCTCGGCCGCCAGCGCTCCCGCATCGAACAGGCGATCCGCAACAACTGGATCCTCACCTGCTGCTCCGAATCCGCCGCCGACGACGTCGCCCGCATCGCCACCTCGATCGGCAAGCGCGCCACGCTTCAGGTCATGGTCGACACCGGCATGACCCGCAGCGGCGTCGCCCCCGAAGATCTCGCCGCCCTCATCGACACGATCCAGTCGCACGCCTCCCTCAAACTTGCCGGCCTCTGCACGCATTTCGCGTGCGCCGAAGATCTCGGCAACGCCGCCACGGCAGAACAACTCCGGCGCTTCACCCAGGCGACCGACGCGATCGAGCCGCGGCTGAAGATCAAGGTCCCCCGCCACGCCGCCAATTCCGCCGCCGTCTTCAACCGCCCCGAAGCGCACTTCGACATGGTCCGCCCCGGCATCGCCCTCTACGGCGTCGATCCCACGCTCACCCCGTCGTCCGAGCGCATCCTCAAACCCGTCATGCGCTGGACCGCCCCGATCGTGCAGATCCACACCGTTAAAGCCGGCACGCACGTCGGCTATGGCCAAACCTGGCGCGCCGCGCGCGACACCCGCATCGGCATTGTTCCCGTCGGTTACGCCGACGGCTACCCGCGATGTCTGACCAACCAGGGCGTCATGATCGTGCAGGGCCAGCCGTGCCCCGTCGCCGGCCGCGTCAGCATGGATCTCACCACCATCGACCTGACCAATTGCCCCCACGCTGTGCTGGGCGACGAAGTGACCGTCCTCGACTCCGATCCGCTGTCGCCGGCCAGCGTCTACGAACTGGCCCGCCTCGCCAACACCATTCCGTACGAGATCACCTGCGGTATCGGGCAGCGAATCCACCGCGTGCCGATCGAAATCCCGCAGTCCGTGCCGGCCTAGCGCGGAAGACGACGATAGCAGATAGAGGATGGAAGATGGCGTAAATGCCACCCTCCGGCTCTGCGCGATCCGCTATCCTCCATCTTCCATCCTCGCTTTCCCGCACCGCTCCCGTTAAAACCGTCCCTCCCAAAAATCACAAAGGAGCGACCAACGATGGGTTCTTATCCCGGCCTCGACGTCACCGACAAAGTCTGCCTGGTCACCGGCGGCACCAGCGGCATCGGCCGCGCCATTGCGCTGGGCTTCGCGCAGGCCGGCGCCAAGGTCGTCGCCGGCTCGACGAATCCCGACAAGGTCGCCGCCATCAAGGCCGAGTTGGGCGCCGGCCATGACGCGGTCGCCATCAACGTCGCCGACCCCGCCTCCGTGAACGCCGCCGTCGGCTTCACGGTCAAACGCTTCGGCCGCCTCGACTGTGTCGTCAACGCCGCCGGGGTCATCAAGCGGCAACCCTCGCTCGAGATGTCCGCCGAGGAATTCCGCCGCATTGTGGACGTCAACCTCACGGGCAGCTTCCTCGTCGCCCAGGCCGCCGCCCGCGCGATGAAGGATCAAGCGCCCGACGCCAAGGGCGAGCGCGGGAACGTCATCTTCATCGCGAGCTTGAACTCGTACATCAGCCTGGTCGAGGTCCTCGCCTACGCCGCCAGCAAGTCCGGCGTCCTGGGCCTGGTACGCGGGCTCGCCAACGAATGGGCCCCGCTGGGCATCCGCGTCAACGCCATCGCCCCCGGCGTGTTCCCCACCGACCTCAACCGCCCGCTTATCGAAGGCACGGAGCGCGGCAAAATGCTCAAGTGGCACACGCCGATGGGGCGCTTCGGCGCGGCGGACGAACTGGTCGGCGCCGCGATCTACCTGGCGAGCCCGTCCGCCAGTTATACGAGTGGTCACACGATCATCGTGGACGGGGGGTTCCTGTCGAAAGGCGTCTAACCCAAGCGCTAAAACCTATCCGGTTAACCCATCGTCGCCGCTTGCGGCTTCGCGCGCCAGCCTAGGGGCGGCGCTGCCAAGCTCTCCGGCTTGCCAGTGGCATTGCCCTACAACCGAGACGATTTCGTGCGCGCGGGTGCGTTCGTCCACGTCGTCACCGCAATCGAGTTGACCCAAAAGGCTACAATGGTTAGCATGTGCTAATCATGGCGGCGCGATCATTCCTCGTCTTGCTTTGCCTGAGCCTGACCTCCGCCGGCTGTTTCCGTACGTACCACGACCTCACCAATACCCCCGAAATCCGCGACACCCGCATGATCGGCAAGACCTACGAGCTGGTAACCGACCTGAACGTAATCAAGACCGACGGCGAGCGCTTCCAAAAGCTGACCACACTCGTTCGAAGCGAGCGGGACGCCCCCATTCGAACCGTCCCCAAAGGAACCCTGGTCACGGTCAATCGCCTGGTCGAGGAACGCGTCTGGCCCTCCTTCACCTTCGATCATCCCCTCGCCACGCTGCAAGGCCCGGACGTTTCGATCGACCAAGTCTCGCTTATCGACCTGCTCGGCGGAATGTCCTTCGGTTTTGGCGGACACTTCTCCGTGGTGCCCGACTACACCCGTCTCGCCCCGCACCTCTCCCACCCCGTCACGGGCGATTCCCCGGCCGGCCCGGTGAACGACCTCCGGGACGCCGACTTCGCCGTTCGCTACTGGGCCGCCCGAAAGCTCGGCGAGCAGTCCGCGCCGCCGGCGCCCGCCGCCGTGGACGGACTGACGGCGGCCGCAACGTCAGACGTCGACCCCGAGGTACGCCTGCGCGCGCTCCTCACCCTGCGCCGAGTGTCGAGCGATGACCCCGCCATCATTCGCGCATCGATCGCCTGCCTCGTGCGAAAGCCCGGCTATACCGCCGAGCGGCTGGCCGCACGCGAATCGCTCGTGAAGATCGGACCACCCGCCCTCCCGTACTTGGCGCAATTGCTCGACGGCCCCGATCAGGACGCCATCGGCGAGGCGGCGGAAATCATCGGGAAGGCCGGGCCCGTCGCCAAGCCGTACCTCCCAAGGCTCGCGGCGGTGATCCCGCGCTTCCCGGCGCCGCCGCCCCGTGTCACCTCCGCCATGGACACGCTCGACCCGGAAGGCTCCGTCGACCTGATCGCCCCCATGACCCGGGACCGCAAGACGCGAAAACCCGCCATCATCGCCCTGGAGCAGTTCTGCGAGCTCCGCCGAACGCCACGCCCCGGCGCCGACCGCATCGTCGCGATCATGATCGACGCCGTTGACGACCCGGATGACGAGATCCGCGTGATGGCGGTTCTGGGGCTCGAGCGCCTGGACCCGCCGGCCGAAGCGGCCCTCCCCAGGCTCCGCGAAGTTCGCAAGGCGCTCCCCGCCCAAAGCAGTTGGCCATCCCTCTCGAGAGTCGAAGTCGACCGCGCGATCGAAAGGATCGAACGTCGATAGCGACGGCAGGAGGCCAACCGACTTGCTCCCTCGCCCAAATAAAAAACGCCCCCGGCCAAAACCGGGGGCGTTTCCATTCTCTCAATTCTCTGCGTCTGCTGCGCCTCTGCGGTGCGCCATCTTCATCGAGTCTACTTCCGATCCCCCATGATCCGCAGGACGGACATGAACATGTTGATGAAGGCGATGTACAGGAGCAGCGACCCGATGATCGCGATCCGTGGCGCGATGGCCGGATCGCTCCCGTACTGTTGCGCCAGCACCTTGAGCTTTTGCGTCTCGTACGCCGTGATACCGATGAACACCGCCAGCACGCCGTACGTGATCAGCCACGACAGCGCGTTGTTCGCGATGAACAGGTTCGCCAGTGACGCGATGAACAGCCCGATGAAGCACATGATCAGGATCGACCCGATCCGCGTCAGGTCGCGCTTGGTGACGAACCCGTAGACGCTCATCGCGGCGAACGTCCCGCCGGTCACCAGGAACGCCGCCCCGATCGTCTGCATCTTGTAAATGACGAAGATGCCCGACAGCAGCGCCCCCATCAGGGCCGAGTAGAGGATGAAGAGTCCGGTCGCGACGTTCGCGTTGATCCGGATCGCCGCCGACTGCACGCCCATGGCGATCGCGAACATCCCCAGGGCGATCACGACGGCCATCCCCCGCCCGCCACCGTAAACGATCCGCAGCCCCGCGTCGCTCTGCGACACGAAGTACGCGACCGCCGCCGTCACCGCCAGGCCAACGGCCATCCAGGCGTAGACGACGTTAAAGAACTTCGAGATCGTCTTGTCGTCCCGCGCGTAATCGAGTTCCCAAGGCTTACGAGCGCCAGACTGTGGAAACATGCTCATGTGGTTTCTCCGCTTTCTGAAAAGTAATGTCCGACAAATCTTATCGGCGTATTCGCCCCCGGTCTACCAGTCCTTGCGATTTCCGGACACGAAAAGCGGTGTTTTCCTACGTCTCACCGACGAAAGGCCTCACGCCTGAGGCGCCGCGAGGGGGCGATTCCACGTCACCGCCTCCGCCTCTTGCTCCACCAGCCGCCGCCGGTGCGCTTTGAGCAGGTCGCTGCGCGTCACGATGCCGACCACCTTGCGCGATTCGCGCGAGACCACGGGCAAGCGACCGATGTCGTGCCGCACCATGTGATCCGCCGCGTCGCGCAGGGTCAGGTCGTCGTACACATAACTCGGCCGCCGCTGGATCAGTTCCTTGATCAGCTTGCTCCCGGCCGTGTCGGGGTCCAGCAGGTTCCGGCGCGTCAGCACGCCCTGCAGCGCGCCCGCGTCGTCGAGCACCGGGAACCCCTGGTGGCTCGTGCCCGGCCCGCGCGTCTGGATCCACTGCCGCACCGATTCCAGCGTGTCGTCGGCGCGCAGCGTGCGCACGGCGCGCGACATCATCTCGCGGACCAGCACCGTGTCGAGGAAGTCGGCCGAGTATTCCGCCGGCACGCGCACCCCGCGCCGCGCGATCTTTTCGGTCATGATTGAGTGCCGCATCGTGAGGCAGGACACCAGGAACGACGCCGAGCACCCGCCCAGCAGCGGCAAGAGGCCGAGCGGTTGCAGTGTCGTCTCGAAGGCGAAGACCACACTGGTCAAGAGCGCCCGCGACGCCCCGGCGAAGAGCGCCGCCATGCCGACGAGCGCGGCGAGGCGCGGATCGACGTGCGCCGCCGGCAGCAGGTGCGCCGCCCCGACCCCCAGCGCCGCCCCGATCCCGCCGCCGATGGTGAACAAGGGCGCCAGCGTGCCGCCGGACGTGCCGCTTCCCAGGGCGATTGACCACGAAATGAACTTGAGTCCCACGAAGACCAGCGCCGTCCCGGCCGCGAGCGGATGCTGCGACAGGAAGCGCGAGATGTTGTCGTACCCGACCCCCATCGTGCGCGGCGCGAAGTAACCGACCACGCCGACCGCCACCGCCCCGATCGCCGGCCACCACATCCAGTGCAATGGTATGTGATCGAACAAATCCTCGACGGCGTAGACGGCGCGGGTGACGGCCGTCGCGACCAGTCCCATGATGGCGCCGATGACGATGTAGGCCGTCAGGGCTTGCCCGCCGGGCGCGTCGAGGATCGGCATGGCGAAGACGGGGAACGGCTCGCCGAACGCGCGGCGCATCCCCGCCGCCGTCGCCGCCGCCAGGGCCACCGGAATCACCGATCGCGCCCGGAACTCGAAGAGGAGGAGTTCGACCGCCAGCAGCACCGCGGAGACGGGGCTGCCGAACGTCGCCGCCATGCCCGCCGCGGCGCCCGCCGCCAGCAGTGTCTTGCGCTCCGCGGCGGTGGTCTTGATGAGCTGCCCGACCAGCGACCCCATGGCGCCGCCGGTGGCGATGATGGGCCCCTCGGCGCCGAACGGCCCGCCGGTCCCGATCGCGATCGCGGACGAGATGGGCTTGAGGAACGTGATCCGGGCGGGGATGCGGCTCTGGTTGAGCAGCACCTGCTCCATCGCCTCGGGGATGCCGTGTCCGCGGATCGCCTTCGACCCGTACCGCGCCATGTAGCCCACGATGATCCCGCCGATCACCGGGATCGCCACGACCCACCACCCCAGGTGGTTGCCCGCCGGCGCGACGTCGGCGTCGAAGGAGAACCGTCCGAAGAACGACACGTGAGTCACCAGCGCGATCAGGTGAAGCAGGATCCGCGCCACGAACGCCGCCGCCACCGCCAGGAGGATCGTCAGCAGGCACAGGAACACCACGCGGGCGTCCACCAGAGACGGTTGGGTCGGTACCTGCTCGGCCTCCAGGGTCGGGAAGATTGCGGGGGAAACGGGAAGCCCGTCGGTGGTGGATGCGCGTTCAACTTCGTGTGTGCCCATTCCGCTTGCCTTGAGATCCTTTGCGTTGGAGTGTCGTGGTCGTTCGCCGCCGCGGCAATTCGCCGTCGAAAAACATCGGCGGTGGGGTGAGTTCGGTCGCGAGCCCGGCCAACTCGGTCAACTGGTCGAGCAAATCGGCGAGGTGCGCGCGGTCGGGCCCGGTCATCCGCGACAGGCCGTCGGAGAGCTGCTGCTGCGCCGCCAGTGGCGAGCGATTCAACACCGCGCGACCCTTGGCCGTGATCGACAGCACCAGCCGCCGCGCGTCGTCCACCGCCCGCTCGCGGACGACGAGGCCCTTTGCCACCAGCCGCGTCGCCACCACCGAGACCGAGCTCTGGTGGGTCAGGGTGCGTCGGGCGAGGTCGTTGATCGACAGGTGGGGTTCGGCCGCGAGCTTCTGTAACGCGAACAACTGCGCCCCGCTGATTCCCACCTTCGCCTCCACCGTCCGCGACGACGTGCGCAGCGACTGCACGACCCGGCGCAGGGCGTCGAGTACCCGCTGGGCGTGGCGGTCGGCGTGGATGTCCGGTGGCCTGTTCATTGGGAACCCATACATCGGGGCGGACATCCTATGGAAAACGCTCGCCAATGCCAGTCCACCCGCCGTTCTGCTAAAGTGAGGACCGTGAGACGTATCACCCCCCGAATCACCGCGTGCCTCGTCGGCTTACTGTCCGCCGCGCCGCCCGCCTCGGCGAGCGAACGCGACCTGATCGGCTACACCACGCTCGCCGGCCGGCCCGGCGCGCTGCTCGCCAACGGCGCCGGGATTCCGGTGGCGCAGGTGGAAGTCTTCGCCCCCAATACGTCGGACTACGCGCCCGATCAGACCAGCCCGATGATGACCGGCAAGTCGTTCACGTTTCGCAGCGGCGCGTCGGGCGTCAGCTCGCACGCCGAGCAGGTCGGCAGCCTCTTCTACGGCAACTCGCTCAGCCCCGCGCCGGCGGTGACCGACGTGCAGCTCTTCTCGGCCGACAGCTTCATTACCGGCCTGCTCCGCGCCGGCCGCGCGAACCGCGCCCCGGGCGGCGTGGGGGCGCGGGTCGTCAACAATAGTTGGATCGCGTCGTTCCCCGATGACGCGCAGAACGTCGACGTGCTCCGCCGGCTCGACGACTTGATCAACCGCGACGACGTGCTGGTCGTCAATGCCGTCTCGAATATCGCGAGCGACCCGTTCCCGACATTGATGGCGAGCAGTTTCAACGGCGTGACGGTCGGCAGCCTCAGCGGCTCGCACGGGCCGGTGACGTACGACGCGCCGGGCGCGCGGATCAAGCCGGATCTCGTGGTGGACACGGGGATCACGAGCAATTCGACGGGATTGGCGTCGGGGGCGGCGGCGCTGCTGCAGTCGGAGGCGAACGCGCGCGGCGTATCGTTGGGCGAACTGGCGACCAAGGCGATCCTGATGACCGGGGCCGAGCGCGACCTGCGATGGCACCGCGGGCGGGCGAGCGGCAAAGACAACGCGACGGCGCCGCTGGACTTTCAGCAGGGGGCCGGCCAACTCCGCGTCGATCGCTCGTTCGACATCCTGCTCGCCGGCCGGCAGCCCGCCGGCGCGTCGATCGCGCCCGCCGCCGGCTGGGACTTCGCCCGCACGTCGCGCGGGGCCGCACACGAGGCGACCTACTTCCTTCACCTGGGCACGACCGCAACGAACTGGAGCGCGTTTCTTACCTGGAACCGCCTGATCGAAGGCGTCACCGCCGACGGCGGCTACAGCACCGCTGAGACGACGCCCGATTTCGCCCTGAGCCTCTACCTGAGCAAGCGCGGCGGCCGGCGACTGGTCGCCACGTCGGACAGCCCAAACGACAACGTCGAAAGCCTGACGCTGACCGATCTGGCCGCGGGCGACTACCAGTTGGTGTTGAGCAGCGACGTGCGAAGTTACTACGCGATGGCGTGGACGGCGGACGGGGTGTCGGCGCTGCCGGCGGGATTGACTGCGCCGGCGCTGGAAAGCGCGCCGTCAGCGGCGACGACCGGCGCGTTCATGACGGCGATGCCGGAACCGGGAATGGGGCTCGTCGCGCCGGTGATGATAGTGTTGGCGCTTCGGAGAAGCGTCGGCAAGTCTGACCGAATTTAGTCGGCTGGGTCGCTTTAGCGACCCTGTCTTCCCTTCGCGCGGCGCCGATAACGCCGATAAGACACACCTTCCAAAAACGCCTTGAGTTCTAGCGCCCGCTTCACGCCCCGTTCGAGATCGATATCCACAATCGTGTGAGGATACCGTCTCCAATCCTTCACAATTCCATGTCGCACGGCCTGCGTCATCGTATAAACATACGCTCGCCGGCATTGCACTACGTCGCGGATACACCCGTCCATGTAGCTCGCGTTCTTCCGATCGTGCCAGAACGGCGAGTGGCGTTCGTCAAGTAAGTCATTGACCAGTTTCGCCACCGAACCATGCAGTCTCTGCATCATGGGACCAAGATTCTCGCCCACCTTGAGATAACCCAGCGCGTGGTAGTGGTTGTCGAGTAACGACGTCACCCACGGGACGAACCCGTATTCCTGAGTGTAGTGTCGAAAGCGATCCCAGAAGACCGACTTTGCTACTTCCGATTTGAAGCAATGGAATTGGTCGCGACATCGGGACGTGAGGAAGTAGACCTGATTATCGCGGTACCAGTGCTCGAAGCGGTGTTTGCCTTTGTAGGATTCGTTGGAGCTTGGGTCACTCTTTCGAATCTCGGGCATGCTGGGATGATAGCACAGAAAATAGAAGACAGGGTCGCTGAAGCGACCCAGCCGACTAAATGCGGACGGGTCTGACGGTGTGCGCCGTCAGACCCGTCATTTGTCCTTCCGGATTGGATTAGTACCGATAGTGCTCCGGCTTGTACGGCCCCTCGACCGGCACGCCGATGTACTCCGCCTGCTTCTTCGACAGCTTGGTCAGCTTGACGCCGAGCTTGTCGAGGTGAAGTCTGGCGACCTTCTCGTCGAGGATCTTGGGCAGGACGTAGACGCGCTTCTCGTACTGCTTGTTGTTGGTCGCCAGCTCGATCTGGGCGATCGTCTGGTTGGTGAAGCTGGCGCTCATGACGAAGCTGGGGTGGCCGGTGGCGCAGCCGAGGTTCAGCAGGCGGCCTTCGGCGAGGATCAGGACGCTGTGGCCGTCGGCGAAGGTCCACATGTCGTATTGCGGCTTGATGCTGGTCTTCTTGATGCCCTTGATCTTCTTGAGGCCGGCCATGTCGATCTCGTTGTCGAAGTGACCGATGTTGCCGACGATCGCCTTGTCCTTCATCTTCGCCATGTGCTCGGCGGTGATGATGCCGAAGTTGCCCGTCGTCGTGACGAAGATGTCGGCGTACGGCAGGGTCTCCTCCAGCGTCAGCACCTGGTAGCCTTCCATCGCGGCTTGCAGGGCGCAGATCGGGTCGATCTCGGTGACGATCACGCGGGCGCCCTGGCCCTTGAGGCTCTGGCAGCACCCCTTGCCGACGTCGCCGTAGCCGCACACGACCGCGACCTTGCCGCTGATCATGACGTCGGTGGCGCGGAAGAG
>Ga0207674_10009470_pt1 | contig 11125 bp, 12 predicted proteins | sample KBSCornC72_FD_184303 | JGI IMG/M metagenome (GOLD analysis project Ga0207674, IMG submission 184303) | Corn rhizosphere microbial communities from Kellogg Biological Station, Michigan, USA - KBS Corn C7-2 (SPAdes) (version 2) | ecosystem: Host-associated > Plants > Roots > Rhizosphere > Soil ...
ATCCGGTCGAGATTCTTCCGCATCCGGTCGGGATGGACGACGAGCTTGTCGATCACTCTGGTCAGCCGCGCGAGGGCGAAATCGAGCGTGATGGTCGCGTCCGGGCCGATGAACCGCTCGACCGAGGAGTGGGAAATGTCCCGCTCGTGCCACAGCGCCACATTTTCGAGCGCGGGGGTCACGTAGCCGCGGACGATGCGCGCGAGGCCGGTGAGGTTCTCGGTCAGCACCGGGTTGCGCTTGTGCGGCATCGCCGAGCTGCCCTTCTGGCCGGGCGAGAAATATTCCTCGGCCTCAAGGACTTCGGTCCGCTGGAGGTGGCGGATCTCGGTCGCCAGCCGTTCGATCGACGAAGCGATCACGCCGAGGGTCGCGAAGAACATCGCATGGCGGTCGCGTGGGATCACCTGCGTTGAGACGGGTTCGATGCGCAGGCCCAACTCGGCGGCGACATGCTCCTCCACTTCCGGCGGGACCTGCGCGAAGGTGCCGACCGCGCCCGAAATGGCGCAGGTGGCGATGGTGTCGCGCGCCGCGATCAGCCTTTCGCGGTTGCGATCGAATTCGGCATAAGCCTGCGCCAGTTTTAGCCCGAAAGTGGTCGGCTCCGCGTGGATGCCGTGGCTGCGGCCGATGGTCGGCGTCACCTTATGCTCGAATGCGCGGCGCTTGATCACGGCCAGCAGCGCGTCGAGGTCATTGATCAGCAGCTCAGCGGCCTGCTTGAGCTGCACCGCCAGCGCGGTGTCGAGGACGTCGGAGCTGGTCATGCCCTGGTGAAGCCAGCGCCGCTCCGGCCCGAGCTTCTCGCCGGTCCAGGTGAGGAAGGCGATCACGTCATGCTTGGTGACCGCCTCGATCCTATCGATAGCGTCGATGTCGATCTCGCCGAGTGCATCACGGTCGTAAGCGGCGCGGATCGTCTTGGCGTCATCGGCGGGGATCATGCCGATCCGACCCATCGCCTCGGCCGCGAACACCTCGATCTGCCACCAGATCCGGTAACGGTTTTCGGCCGACCAGATGGCCGTCATTTCAGGACGGGAATAGCGAGGAACCATGGCGGAGCGGCTAGCAGGGAAGCCGCAACGCTTCAAACCGGGCCCGCAGACTACATGGGCAGACTGTTCACATAAGGCAGGAAAAAGAAGAGAGACGCAATCTGGACAATGGCGAAGATCGTCAGCAACACGAACCAGCCCCGCCAAATTGCGAGCATGAGTGCGAGAAACGCCAGGGCAAAGTTGGTCAGCTTGTAGGTCAGTGCAGCCTGTTCAGGCGCGCTATGACTCGGAGCAATGACCATGATCATCAGGATCACCAGGTTCACGACCAGCAGGAACATGACCGCTGCAACCGCATGTGCCCGGGACGTATTGGTGTTCACGGTGACTCCATCGGCCATGACTGATCGCGGCATATTGCGGCGGCCTTGAAGATTCCTTTCAGATCAGCCCCATTGCGCGCATGCTCGTCCGACCCTGTGCGCCGACGATCACGTGATCGTGCACCGTCACCTTCATGTGCCGGCCGGCCTCGACGAGGTCCCGCGTCAGGCGAATGTCCTGGCTCGACGGCGTCGGATCGCCGCTCGGATGGTTGTGGACGATGATCAGCGCGGTGGCTCCGAGCGCAATCGCGCGGGCGATGACCTCGCGGACGTGGACCGAGGCTTCGTCGACGCTGCCCTGCCACAGCGCCTCGTTGGCGAGCAGCATGTTCTTGGCGTTGAGGAACAGGATCCGGACCTCCTCGGTCCGCCGGTGCGCCATGGTCGCGTGCAGATAGTCGCCGAGCGCGTCCCAGCTAGACAAGACCGGCCGGCCCTCGATCCGCGCTTCGAGCATGCGTAGGGCGGTCGCTTCGGCGATCTTGAGCGCGCCGATGGCCGCGTCGGTCAGCCCCTCGCGGCGCAAGCTGTCCGCACTCGCTCCCAATAAGGCGCCGATTCCCCCGAAATCGTCGATCAACCGCTTGGCGAGAGGCTTGGTGTCGACGCGCGGAATGGTCAGCGTCAGTAGATATTCGATCAGCTCATAGTCGTGGAACCCGCTTGCGCCGCCTTCAAGGAAGCGCTCGCGCAAGCGGCCACGGTGACCCGCCGAACGTGAATGCTCGTTCTTGCTGACGCGCGCGTCCATCCCGCCTCTTCCTGGCGTTGGTCCGAGCAGTGACCGTTGAAGCACAGATCGGCGCGACTTGGGAAGCGGTCATGCCGCGTCTGGAACGGTCGCGGGCGGGATGGGTTAGATAAACCCAATGGCGGAACGGCCGAACGAAGGCAGCGCGGATCAGGCGATCATCGTGCGGCGGGGCACTCGCTGGGGCCGCGCCCTGAGCTTCCTCGCGCTCGGGCTGCTGGTCCTGCTCGCCATCGCGGTCGCCTTCGTCTGGATCCAGCGCCGGCCGATCGCTACCGAATATCTGAAGCGCGAATTTGAACGGCGCGGCGTCACCGCGACCTATCATCTCGACCGTGTCGGCCTGCGGACCCAGCAGGTCAGCAACCTCGTCATCGGCGACCCGAAGCACCCCGATCTCGTCGCCCGCTTCGCGCAGATCGAGACCCGCCTGAAGTGGACCGGCAGTTTTGACGTCTATCGGATCGTTGCGCGCGGCGTCCGGCTGCGGGGACGGCTGGTCAACGGCAAGGTGAGCTGGGGCCAGATCGACAAGCTGATGCCGCCGCCGAGCAACAAGCCGTTCGCGCTGCCCGATTTCGTGCTCGATATCGCCGACAGTACGATTTCGCTGTCGACGCCGTTCGGCCCGGTCGGTTTCGCTCTGTCCGGCAACGGCAAGCTGAGCGGCGGCTTCTCTGGCCATGCGGCGGTCGTCAGCCCGCGCATTGTCCCCGGCCGCTGTGCCGCCACCGACCTTCGCGCCTTTGTCGCAGTGTCTGTCGTCGCCCGTCATCCGCATGTCGAAGGCCCGCTGACGCTCAGTCGGTTCACCTGCCCGGCCAGCCGCTTCGACATCGCTTCGCCGCGGTTCGACGCCAAGGCGGTGTTCAACGAATCCTTCAGCAACGTCGAAGGCAGCGGCCGCATGGCGATCGCCACTTTAGTCGCCGGCGCCAACGGTCTCGCCAATTTCGCCGGGGAAATCACCTACAAAGGCTCGCTGCAGCGCGTCGACGGCCGCGTTCGGCTGTCCGCCCAGAAGTCCCGCCTGGCAACGATCTACGCCGACCGGACGCGGCTCAACGGCGCATATCATCTCGACGGTCGCAAGGGCCTCTTCGACCTCGTCGGGGATTATGCGGCCGACAGCGGAGCGCTCGATCCGACCATGCTTGCGGGAGTGACCCAGCCGCTCGCCGCCGCCGCCAAGACGCCGATCGGCCCGGTCGCGACGAGCATCGGCAATGCGCTGCTGCGCACGGCGCACAACTTCAACTCGGCCGGCCATATCAAGGTCGTAAACTTCCCCGGCGGCGGCGCAGTGCGGGTTGCCGACGCGGATGTCGTCGGGCCGAACGGCGCGCGTGCACGTCTCTCCGGGGGCAGCGGCGTCACTTATTACTGGCCCGCGGGCGGCCTACGGATCGACAGCGATATCGCGATGGGCGGCGGCGGGCTCCCGCAAGGGCGCGTCACCCTCCGCCAGCCGCGCGCCGGCGCGCCGATGACCGGGGTTGCCGATCTCGCGCCTTATGCCGCCAATGGGCAGCGGCTTGCGCTTTCACCGATCCACTTCGGTCCGGGTCCGGGCGGCTCGACGGCGCTGAGCACGGTCGCTCAGCTCGACGGCGCATTTCCCAATGGCCGGGTCCAGGCACTGCGCCTGCCGATCACCGGCCGCATCGGCCGCGGCGGCAGCTTCGCGTTCGGAACGTCGTGCGCGGTGGTCAGCTTCAATTATCTCCGCATGAGCACCCTTCAGCTGGGCGCCGCGCGCGTCCCCGTTTGCCCGATTGGCGGCGCGATCATCTCGAAGAATCCTGGCGGATCGGTGCAAACGAATGCCCGCTTCAATGCCCTTGCACTGAACGGCCGGCTCGGGAGCTCACCACTGCACCTCCAGACCTCGGGCGGTCAGGTGATCGGTCAGCAGTTCAGCTTTGCGAATCTCGGGCTGCGCCTGGGACGCGCGACGTCGCCGGTACTGTTCGACGCCAATCGGCTGACTGGCAGTTTCGCTGGCGCGCTCCACGGCAATTTCGCCGGCGCGACAGCCTCGATCGGCAAGGTGCCGCTGCAGCTTAGTGACGGGTCGGGAACCTGGACGTACCGCAATCGGGATCTGAGCGTGGACAGTGCGCTGACCGTCGCTGACCGCGATCCCAACCCGCGCTTCTATCCGCTGAGAAGCGACAATGTGCACTTCACGCTCGCTGGCGACATGATCCGCGCGACCGGCGCCCTTCGCCACCCGGCGACCGGAACCGTGGTCACCGACGTCACGATCGAGCACCGCCTGTCGACTGGTGCAGGTCACGCACTGCTCGACGTGCCGGGCCTGACCTTCGGCCCGAACCTGCAGCCCGACGAGATCACGCGCCTGACGGAAGGCGTCATCGCCCTCGTCAACGGCACCGTCACCGGGCACGGGCGGATCGACTGGTCGAGCGGCGGTGAGGTCACGTCGAGCGGCGACTTCTCGACGGCTGGACTGGACTTCGCAGCGCCGTTCGGGCCGGTTAGCGGCGCCAGCGGCACGATCCACTTCAATGACCTGCTCGGCCTCACGACATCGCCGGGACAAATGCTGAGCGTCAAGGCGATCAACCCCGGCATCCTGGTCGAGAACGGGGTGATCCGTTACCAGCTGCTGCCCCACCAGCTGATCAGGATCGAGCGCGGCGAATGGCCGTTCATGGGCGGCCGCCTGATCCTCGAGGAAACGGTACTCAACTTCGGCAAGCCAAGCGCCAAACGCCTGACCTTCCGGGTCGAAGGGCTCGATGCCCACACCTTCGTATCCAGCCTCGGGTTCAAGGAGCTCGAGGCGACCGGTACGTTTGACGGCGTGCTGCCGATGATCTTCGATGAAAGCGGCGGCCGGATTGTCGGCGGCAGGCTCGATAGCCGCCCGGGAGGGGGTTCGCTTGCCTATAATGGCGTGGTCAACAAGGCCGACCTCGGAACGATGGGCAACATTGCGTTCAATGCGCTTCGGGATCTGCGCTTCAAGTCGATGATCATCCGGCTCGACGGCGATCTGGCGGGCGAGTTCACCAGCCGGCTCGCGATCGACGGCGTCGGCCTCGGCCAGACCAGCACCCAGAAGCTCATCCGAAGCCTGCTGAGCAAGATCCCGCTGAAGCTCAACGTGACGATCAGCGGCCCATTCCGCGCGCTGATCGCGACCGCGAAATCGGTGACCGACCCGCGCCGGGTGATCGGCGACGTGCTTCCGCGGCCGCTCGAGGACGTACCGGGAATCACGACCGAAGTCCGCCGCGTCGAGGAACAAAAGCAGCAAACCCAGACACCTGTGAACGAGAAAGTCACAACTGCCCCGCCACCCGCCACGAAGTGAGAGAGACGATGATCAAGAGGATATCACGACCCGGCCTGCTCGCCGCGGCGCTGCTCAGCGCCCCGCTCGCGAGCTGCATCTCGGTCAAGGCGCCGGACAAGCCGATCGAGATCAACCTCAACGTCACCATCCGCCAGGAAGTACTGGTCAGGCTGCAGCGCGACGTCGAGCAGCTGATCAACCAGAACCCGCAGGCCTTCCCGCAACCGAAGAAGCCATGAGGAGGCTGCTACTGATTGGCGGGTTGTTGCTGGGAGCCTCAGCCGCCGCGCAGACTCCGGCCGTCGATGCGGCGCGCGCCGCAGGAATCATCGGTGAGCGCTACGATGGATATATCGGGGTGCAAGGCGTGGCGTCGGCGGCGCTGCGGAGCCAGGTCGCCCGGATCAACATCCAGCGGCGCTCGCTCTATTCGAAGCTGGCGTCGAGCAAGGGCGCCAGCCCGCAGGATGTCGGCATTACGGCCGGCTGCCAGCTGCTCGCGCGAGTCGGCGTGGGAGAGGCGTATATGTGGGCCGACGGTACCTGGCGGAGGCGCGCGGCGGGCCAGTCCGCCATTCCCGATTACTGCCGCTGAGCTTCGAACGAATTGCGGTATTGCGGCCGCAATGCCGCGATCAGCTGGCGTGTGACCGGAAGCACGGTTTCATATTTGCCCTCGGAATATGGGCCCGCCAAATAAGGTGAGGCGATGAAGGCGACCGCGTCGAACCGTCCGTTGCTGTTCCCGTCGACCGGAGCGAGGGCGAGGTCCGTGAACTTCGGGCAGGCATTGAATTCGGCTAGGCCGAGCTTCCAATCTTTTCCGCGGCGCTTCCGGCGCTCCGAATCCAGCGCCTGGCAATAAGGGGTTCGCATTAGCGCACTGAGCGTCTGCGGCCGGAGGAACAGGTTCCACACGGTAATTTGACGGCGGCGAGCCCGGTCCCACAGCAGCACGCCATAGTCGGTGTTAGGGTGCGCGCCCCCGGTGTAGGCGCTGCGCTGATATTTCAGGGACAGCAACTTTCGGCTCTCACCGGCCGTAGTCCACTGTTTCGAGTAGAAATCCGCAATCGAGCCGCGCTGTTGCTGCTGATAGATTTTGTGGTCCTCGCGGGCGAGAATGAGGCTCCGCCGATAGAGGGTCGCGGCTTCCGCCTGGAACTTGCGATCGAGCGCCGGGATCGCGGAGGCTTCGGCCGGCCATTCGTAGGTGAATTCAAGAACGGCGCTGTTGCGCTCAATCTTGACCGCTCGCGTGTCTGCAGCAGCGGTGCAGAGCAGCGCGGCGATGATCGTTCCTGTGCGGCTCATCGGTTTGTGATTAGAGCCGCCCGCCGCGGTTGACTATCTTCCGGCCCGTTCATAAAGGGGCGGCGCCTTGGCGGTGTCGCTTTCCGCCATGTTTCTCGTCCCGGTCTGGCCCTTGGAATTTCAGCAGGGGCGACGCACAGGGGAGACGCATGGCAGAGGACGAAACTGGCGAGGTCCCGAAGCTTCCACCAGATGCGCGGCTCGAATCGCTCGATGAGCGGCTTGACCGTATGCAGCAGGCGGAGGCCAAACGGACCAGGAAGCGGCAGCCTGATGCCAGTTATCAGGCCGGTCAGCTCATCTTGAGTCAGCTTGTCGGCTGCCCGCTTGGCGGCGGTATCGTCGGCTGGCTGCTCGATCGCTGGCTGGGCACCAGGCCGTGGCTGATGTTGGTGATGCTGTTTCTCGGCTTCGCGGTCGGCATCTGGAACGTCATTCGGATTTCAAACAACGCCCAGAGCCAGGCTCGGGCCGAACGGGAATAGGGAAGTCAAGTGGCCGCCGAAGGCAAAATCGACCCGATGCACCAGTTCGTGATCGAGCCGATCTTCGGTTCGTTCGGGCACAACAATCCCTTTGTCTTCACCAACAGCGCGCTGTGGACGCTCATCGTCCTGGGCGTGATCTGGCTGTTCATGTTCGGCGGCATGAAGCGGGAGCTGATCCCCGGCCGCTGGCAGATCGCGGTCGAGGGATTGATCTCGTTCGTCGACGACATGGTCAACGTGAGCATCGGCCCGGAAGGCAAGAAGTTCCTGCCGTGGGTATTCACGGCCTTCGTGTTCCTGCTGTTCGCCAACCTGATCGGCAACATGCCGTTCGGAATCTATGCGCCGGCGCATCCGTTCACGATCACCGCCCAGTTCACCTTCACCGGCGTCATGTCGCTGATCACCTTCGCGATCGTGCTCGGCGTCGGCTTCTGGAAGCACGGCCTTCACTTCTTTTCGCTGTTCGTGCCGAAGGACGCGCCGCTGGTCTTCAAGTTCGTCATCGCGCCGATCGAGCTCGTCAGCTTCCTCGTCAGGCCCTTCAGCCTTGGCCTGAGGCCGTTCATCGCCATGTTCGCCGGCCACGTGCTGCTCGACGTGTTCGGCAATTTCGTCGTCCAGTCGCTCAACAGCCATAGCGCCGGCGGCTTTGGCATCTGGCTGCTGTCGATGGCGTTCATCATGTTCGTCAGCATGATCGAGCTGCTGGTCGCGGCAATTCAGGCTTACGTCTTCGCAATCCTCACCTCGCTCTACATCGGCGAGGCGGTCAACCTTCACTAACCTTCAGTTTCTCAAAGGAGTTCAATCATGGATGTCGCTTCTGCAAAGCTTATCGGCGCCGGTCTCGCGGCGATTGGCGTCGGCGCTGCTGCCGCCGGCGTCGGCTACGTGTTCGGATCGTTCCTCCAGAGCGCGATCCGCAACCCGGCGGCCTCGGACGGCCAGCAGGGCCGCCTGTACATCGGCTTCGCCGCTGCCGAGCTTCTCGGCCTGATGGCGTTCGCCGTTGCGATGCTTATCCTGTTCGCTTTCTGAGCCAAGGAGCGTCGGGTTTAACCCCGCGGACGGACCATGCCTCAGCTTTCGCAGCTCTCCGAAGTCTATCTGTCCCAGTTCCTGTGGCTGGCGATAGCGCTTGGCTTCATCTTCTTCGTCATCGCCCGCGGAATGGTGCCGAAGATCCAGGCGACCGTCGAGGCGCGCGAGCAGCGCATCGCCGGTGATCTCGAGGCCGCACAAAAGGCACGCGCGGCCGCCGACGAGACCGAGGCTGCGTGGCGCGAGCGAATGGATTCGGCACGCGCGGATGCGGCCCGAATTGCGCAGGACGCCAAGGCCGAAAGCGGGCGCGATACCGAGGCCAAGGTCAAGGCCGCAGCCGAGAAGATCAACGTCAAGGTCGAGTCTGCCCAGGCGAAGATCCGCGACGCGCTAGCGTCGGCGCGGTCGGAGATCGAAGCGGTCGCTGCCGACGCGACGCAGGAGATGGTCCGGCGGGTGTCCGGCCTGACGGTGAACAAGCAAGAAGCAGCTGCGGCTGTGAAGGCGGAACTCAATGTCTGAGTTGCAAGCGAGTGTCGGCCATGCGGCGGCCCCCGAAGCGGCCGAGCCGACTGCATTCTTGCTCAATCCGGGTGGGTGGGTCGCGCTCGCAATCCTCATCGTGTTCATCCTTCTCATATGGAAGAAGGTGCCGGGGGCGGTCGGCCGGGCGCTCGACAGCAAGATCGCGCTGATCCGCGACCAGCTCGCCGAGGCCGAGGCGCTGCGCAAGGAAGCGGAAGCGCTGAAGGCCGAATATCAGGCGAAGGCCAAATCCGCCGACAAGGATCGCGAAGCCTTGCTCGAGCGCGCGCGCCACGAAGCCGGGGACATCGTCGCCAAAGCCAAGGCCGATGCCGAGGCGTTGATCGAGCGCCGCACACGCATGGCCGAAGACAAGATCGCCGCCGAAGAACGTGCCGCGGTCGAGCAACTCCGGGCCGCAGCCGCGGAATCCGCCGCCAGGGCCGCCGCCCGGATCATCGCCGAACGCCACGACGCCGCTACCGATGCCAGGCTCGTCGACGAGGCGATCGGGCAGATCGGCCGCTGACACTGCCCGGCGAAGGCCGGGCGCACTCGAATTACTGCTGGTGCTGCCCGCCCGGCTGGGTGACGCCTTCGAGCGCCTGTCCGGCCGCATTGTCGGCGCCTTGCTGGCTGAGGTCGCCAAGGCTGACGATGCCGCACAACCGTTCCTGATCGTCGATCACCGGTAGCCGACGAACCTGCGCCTCGCTCATGCGCGAAGCGACGTCGTCGGTATCGTCGTCGAACCGCGCGCAGACGATGTCGTTGGTCATCAGGTCGCGCACCTGCGTTTCCGGTCCATGTCCTTCGGCGACGCCGCGAACCGCGATGTCGCGATCGGTGATCATGCCGATCAGCCGGTCGCCTTCGGTCACTGGGATAGAGCCCGCATCCGCGCGGAGCATGAAGCTCGCCGCCTCCCGCGCGGTCTGGTCGGGGCGCACCGTCTGGACGTCGCGCGTCATCACGTCGCTGACTTTCATCGAACCTCTCCTCCTGGCTGAAACTCGCGATCAAAACGAACGCGGGAGGACGCTCGTTCCGCGGCTTAAGGGACGTTCTCGGTCAGGAGGTCGTAGGTCGCGACCAGCTCGTCCTTCTGGTTGAAGACCTCGACCGCCCAGCGGACCTGGCCGGTCTCCTCCGACTTGATCGACTTGGAACGGACGGTGAGCTCGACGCGGACGGAATCGCCAGGATAAATCGGCGTCAGGAAGCGCAGGTTCTCGAGGCCGGTATTCGCCAGCACCGGCCCTGGATCGGGGTCGACGAACAACCCTGCGGCGAAGCTCAGGATGAGATAGCCGTGCGCCACGCGGCCTTCGAAGATGGGGGAAGCCTTGGCTGCCTCCTCGTCCATGTGGGCGTAGAATTTGTCCCCGGTGAACTCGGCAAAATGTTCGATGTCCTCGATGCTGACGGTGCGGCTCGGGGTCTTCCACGTATCGCCGATGTGCAGCTCGCTCATCTTGCGGCGGAACGGGTGGACGTTGATGATGTGCTTGGGCGCGCCGGGGACATATTGCTCGGTGATCGCCGCGATCATCGCCGGCGTGGACTGGAGCGCGGTGCGCTGCATGTAATGCTTGACCCCGCGCACGCCGCCCATCTCCTCGCTGCCGCCGGCACGGCCGGGCCCGCCGTGGACCAGCACCGGGAGCGGTGAGCCGTGGCCGGTGGATTCGGCGGCGTTGTCGCGGTTGAGGACCAGCATCCGCCCGTGGTGCGAGGCTGCGCCCTGGACGAATTCTCGCGCGGCCTCGGGCGAATGGCTGAACAGCGACAGCACCAGGCTGCCCTTGCCCCGGTTAGCCAAGGCGATGGCGTCCGCGATGTCTTTGTAGGGCATGATCGTCGATACGGGCCCGAACGGCTCGCAATCGTGGACGGCGGCGGTGGCCCAGGGTTCGTCAGTCCGCAGCAGCACCGGCGGGAGGAACGCGCCGCCAGCCACAGGTGGTTCGGCGTTCGGATCGCCCGCGACAATCCGCGCGCCCGCGGCCTCGAGCTCGCTGATGCGCGCGCGGACGTCGTCGCGCTGGCTGAGGCTGACCAGCGCTCCCATGCGCGTGTCCTCGGAGCGCGGGTCGCCGACCTTGGTCTTGGAAAGCCGCTCCCGCAGCGCCTGCTCAACGGCGTCGAGATAGTCGGCGGGTGCCATCGCGCGCCGGATGGCGGTGCACTTCTGTCCCGCCTTTACCGTCATCTCGGTCGCGACTTCCTTGATGAACAGGTCGAACTCGGGCGTGCCCGGCGCAGCGTCCGGCCCCAGCAGCGAG
>Ga0207674_10009471_pt1 | contig 11124 bp, 7 predicted proteins | sample KBSCornC72_FD_184303 | JGI IMG/M metagenome (GOLD analysis project Ga0207674, IMG submission 184303) | Corn rhizosphere microbial communities from Kellogg Biological Station, Michigan, USA - KBS Corn C7-2 (SPAdes) (version 2) | ecosystem: Host-associated > Plants > Roots > Rhizosphere > Soil ...
AGTCGTCGACGGTGCCGCACTCGGGGAGGATCGAGGTGTAGTCGGCCACGTCGTACCCGCCGTCGCGCAGCGGCGAGGTGAAGAACGGTGGCACCCACAGGCAGTCGACGCCCAGCCACTTGAGGTAGTCGAGCTTCTCGATCAGGCCGCGGAAGTCGCCGGTGCCGTCGGCGTTGGCGTCGCGGAACGACCGCACCAGGACCTCGTAGAAGACCGCGGTCCGGTACCAGTCGGGCTGCTCCTGCTCCGTTGTCGACCCGACGATGGTGCTCTGGTTGCCGCCGAACGTCGTGCCGGTCGAGGACGCCTGGCTCATGCCGTCCTCCGCACCGTCAGCAGGTGGGCGGGCTCGACGCCCGGGTCGAGGCGGACGTAGTTGTGCTGGCCCCAGTGCCAGTCCTGCCCGGTGATCTCGTCGTGCACGGCCAGGCTGTCGTGCCAGTCGAGCCCGAGCGCCGGGAGGTCGGGGTGGACCATGGTCTCGCGCGCGGCGTGCGGATCGAGGTTGATCACCACGAGGACCAGGTCGTCCTCTTCGGTGGTCGAGGAGGTCGCCCTGGCGGCCGTCGCGAAACCACCCTTGCTGAACACCAGCACGTTCTCGTCGTCGCTGGAGTGGATGACGATGTTGCGGAGCCGCTGCAGGGCCGGGTGCGCCCGGCGTACGGCGTTCAGCGTGGTGAGGTACGGCGCGAGGGTGCGGCCGTCCTGGTCCGCGGCGTCCCAGTCGCGGATCCGGATCTGGTACTTCTCCGAGTCGAGGTACTCCTCGCTGCCCGGGCGCACCGCGACATGCTCGAACAGCTCGTAGCCGGCGTACACGCCCCAGCTGGGGGAGCCGGTGGCCGCCAGCACCGCCCGCACCTTGAACGCGGCCGGCCCGCCGTACTGCAGATAGGCGTGCAGGATGTCAGGGGTGTTCACGAAGAAGTTCGGCCGCATCAGGTGGCTGGTCTCGTGGGAGACCTCGCGGAGGTAGTCCTCGATCTCCCACTTCGCCGTGCGCCAGGTGAAGTACGTGTAGCTCTGATGGAAGCCGATCGCGCCCAGCCCCGACATCATCGCCGGACGGGTGAACGCCTCGGCCAGGAACAGCACGTCGGGATCGGTGCGCCGGATCTCGCGCAGCAGCCACTCCCAGAACGCCACCGGCTTGGTGTGCGGGTTGTCGACGCGGAAGATCCGGACGCCGTGCTTCATCCAGTGCCGGACGACGCGGAGGACCTCGCGGCAGATCCCGGTCGGGTCGTTGTCGAAGTTCAGGGGGTAGATGTCCTGGTACTTCTTCGGCGGGTTCTCGGCGTACGCGATCGTGCCGTCGGCCTGCGTGGTGAACCACTCGGGATGGGACGTCACCCAGGGGTGGTCGGGAGCGCACTGGAGCGCGAGGTCGAGCGCGACCTCGAGGCCCAGGCTGTTGGCCCGCGTCACGAACGCGTCGAAGTCCTCGAGCGTCCCGAGGTCGGGGTGCACGGCGTCGTGGCCGCCGTCCGGGTTGCCGATCGCCCACGGGGAGCCCGGGTCGTCGGGGCCCGGGTCGAGGGTGTTGTTGGGGCCCTTGCGGTTCACCCTGCCGATCGGGTGGATCGGCGGCAGGTAGATCACGTCGAAGCCCATCTCGGCCACGGCGTCGAGGCGCTTGGCGGCTGTCGTGAACGTGCCGCTGACCACCTTCCCGGTCTTGTCGTGCGTCGCGCCCTCCGACCGCGGGAAGAACTCGTACCAGCTGCCGAACAACGCGCGTGGCCGGTCGGCGTACAGCGGATAGGGACCCTCCACGGTGAGCAGCCGCCGGATCGGGTGCGCCTCGAGGACGGCGACGAGGTCGGGGGACTGCAGCGCCGCGAGTCGCGCCTCGACCGGGCGCGAGGCGTCGCGGGCCGCGGACGCCGCGCCGGCCACGATCTCCTTCTCCCGAGCGTCGAGCCCGGGGTCGGCCGCGACCTCGTCGAGGAGCAGCCCGCCCTCGGTGAACATCAGCTCCACGTCGACGCCGGCCGGGATCTTCAGCCCGGCCGCGTGCTCCCAGGTGGCGAGCGGGTCGGACCACGCGTCGATCTCGAAGGTCCAGGCGCCCTCGGCGTCGGGGGTGACCCAGGCGACGTACCGATCGGGGATCTCGCCGTCCGGCCGCATCCGCACCGGTGGCCGCCGCGAGCCGTCCGGGGCGACGAGCACGACCTCCGCCCCGAGCTTGTCGTGCCCCTCGCGGAACACCGTCGCCGAGACCGGCTGAGGCTCACCCGCGGTCGCCTTCGCGGGCAGCCGACCGAGATCGACCAGAGGCATCACGCCCATGATGGGGATACGTCCGACCATGCTCGTCACCCTTCCGAATCGGCATCCAGCACGCAAGGCGAGCGTCACCTGCCCCGGAACGGCCGTGACGAGCATCGCAACGCCGGGTGCCGGAGGAATTGGAACGATCAAGTCGTTCTCGGCTACCGTCCTCGGGTGCGTGCGATCCGTCGATTCACCGTCCGTCCGGTGCTGCCCCCGCCACTGTCCGCGCTCGGCGATCTCGCCGGGAACCTGCGGTGGTCGTGGCACCCACCCACCCAGGACGTCTTCGCCGAGGTCGACCCGGGCATCTGGGAGTCGACCAAGCACGATCCGGTGCGGCTGCTCGGTGCGGTGACGCCGGAGCGGCTCGAGGACCTGGCCTCCGACCAGGGCTTCCTGGACCGGCTGGGCTCGGCCAAGGCCGACCTCGACGCCTACCTCGGGGGTGAGCGGTGGTACGGCCGCAGGGCCGGCGACCAGGCGCCCACGCGGATCGCCTACTTCTCCCCGGAGTTCGGCATCACCGCGGTGCTGCCGCAGTACTCCGGCGGCCTCGGCATCCTGGCCGGCGACCACCTCAAGGCCGCCAGCGACCTCGGCGTACCGCTGGTCGGGGTCGGCCTGCTCTACCACGCGGGCTACTTCAAGCAGTCGCTGTCGCGCGAGGGCTGGCAGCTCGAGCAGTACCCCGTGCTCGACCCCGACGAGCTGCCGATCTCGCTGCTCCGCGAGGAGAACGGCGCGCGCGCCACGATCTCCATCGCGATGCCGGGCGGTCCCGAGCTGCTGGCCAAGATCTGGGTCGCCCAGGTCGGACGCGTGCCGCTGCTGCTGCTCGACTCCGACGTCGAGGGCAACCCCGACCACTATCGCGACGTGACCGACCGGCTGTACGGCGGCACCTCGGAGCACCGTCTCCGCCAGGAGATCCTGCTCGGCATCGGCGGCGTCCGGGCGCTGCGTGTGCACGCCCGCATCACCGGTGCCTCGGAGCCCGAGGTCTTCCACACCAACGAGGGTCACGCCGGGTTCCTCGGCCTGGAGCGCATCCGCGAGCTGACCGTCGAGGAGGGCGGCCCGAAGCTCGACTTCCCGACCGCGCTCGAGGTCTCCCGGGCGTCCACCGTCTTCACCACCCATACGCCGGTGCCGGCCGGGATCGACCGCTTCTCCCGGGAGCTGATCGAGCAGTACTTCGGCACCGCCGGGCCGGTCTCCGGGGTCCCGCTGGAGCGGATCCTCGCGCTCGGCGCCGAGGACTACGTCGGTGGCGACCCGACGGTCTTCAACATGGCGGTGATGGGATTCCGCCTGGCGCAGCGCGCGAACGGCGTCTCGCAGCTGCACGGACACGTCAGCCGCGAGATGTTCCACGGGCTGTGGCCGGCCTTCGACGAGGCGGAGGTGCCGATCAGCTCGATCACGAACGGCGTGCACGCACCGACGTGGGTGGGGCGCGAGGTGTTCGACCTGGCGGAGCGGCACGGAGCGAACGGCGACGCCGACGCGGTCGACTCGTTCTGGGAGGCCGTCGACCACACCCCGTCCGCCGACATCTGGTCGGTCAAGCGTCAGCTGCGCGAGCGGCTCGTGCTCGACGCCCGCCAGCGGCTGCTGAAGTCCAACCTCAGGCGGGGCATCCCGGCCGCCGAGCTGACCTGGGTCGACGACGTGCTCGATCCCGATGTGCTGACGATCGGCTTCGCGCGGCGCGTCCCGTCGTACAAGCGGCTGACGCTGATGCTGCGCGACCCCGACCGGCTCAAGAGGCTGCTGCTCCATCCCGAGCGGCCCGTGCAGCTGATCATCGCGGGCAAGGCCCACCCCGCCGACGACGGCGGCAAGAAGCTGATCCAGGAGATCGTCCGCTTCGCCGACGACCCCGAGGTCCGGCACCGCATCGTGTTCCTGCCCAACTACGACATCGCGATGGCGCAGCCGCTCTACCCCGGCTGCGACGTCTGGCTCAACAACCCGCTGCGCCCCTACGAGGCGTGCGGCACGTCGGGCATGAAGGCGGCGCTGAACGGCGGCCTCAACCTGTCGATCCTCGACGGCTGGTGGGACGAGTGGTACGACCGCTCCAACGGCTGGGCGATCCCCTCGGCCGACGGCGTGGACGACCCCGACCGGCGTGACGACCTGGAGGCCGCCGCGCTCTACGACCTGATCGAGAAGGACGTCGCGCCGCGGTTCTACGACGTCGACCACGACGGCGTTCCCGGCCGCTGGATCGAGATGGTCCGGCACACGCTGAAGTCCCTCGGCCCGAAGGTGCTCGCCACCCGGATGGTCCGCGACTACGTGCGCCAGCTCTACACGCCCGCCGCGGTCACCGGTCGAGTGCTGAACTCCGACTACAAGGGCGCCACCGAGCTCGCCTCCTGGAAGAAGCAGGTGCGTGCCGGCTGGGCCGACGTCCGCGTCGAGCACGTCGAGAGCCACGGGGTCGGCGACAACCCCGAGGTCGGTTCGGTGCTGACCGTCCGCGCGTTCGTCGCGCTCGGCGCGCTGACGCCCGACGATGTCGCGGTCGAGGTGGTGCACGGCGTGATCGACGGCGACGACGACCTCGTGCAGTCGGCGGTCACCGAGCTCGAGCTGGCCGACAGCTACGACGGGGGTCGCTACCGCTTCGACGGCGAGGTGCAGCTCAAGCGAGGTGGCGCCTTCGGCTACACGGTCCGTGTCGTACCCCGCCACAGCGTGCTCGCCTCGGCCTCGGAGATGGGCCTGGTCGCCCTCCCGTAGCGCGACTCCGCGCGGGAAGGACCTCCGTGGTCGGAGTCAGTGGTGCAGGCCGAGGACGTCCCGCAGGGTGGACGCGGCGCCGAGCTGGGGGCTCACGAGGTGTCCGTCGCGGCGGACGACCATCCCGGAGCCGCAGGCACTGCTGGTGCCGACCGCCGACACGTCGCCGGTGGCGGTGTGGAAGACGATCCGGTCGGTGTACAGGTCCCGCATCATCGGACAGGGGAGCGGGATCGGCGTCATCCCCGGCAGGTCGTTGAACGCGACGGCCGCGCGGAGCATGTCGGCGGCCGCCGACACGGTGAACGACCGGTGCGTCCTGCCCACCTGTCGCCCGTACCGCACGTGGGTGGAGCGGACGTCGATCGAGGAGACGTCCTGGACGAACGACGCGACCGGTCGCGCCGGAAGCCAGACCGTGCTGACGGTTGCCCGGACTCCGACGCCGGCGGACCTTTTCGTGGTCTGCAGCTCCACCGAGGTCCCGGACCCGGTCAGCTGGTCGACCCCGGGCTGGGTGTCGTCGACCTCGTAGATCCAGGTCCGGCCGTCTCCCTGACCGCCGACGGCATTGCGGCCGCCGCTGCGGAAGCCGGCCGGAGGATGTGCGGCGTACCAGTGCGCGACGCCGCTCGCCGTCGCTCCCGAGACCGTCCAGAACCGCGAGCGAACGACCGTGTGGCCCTGCGGATGCACCGACGACAGCGTCGTGTCATCGAGCTCGGGGACGCCTGCGGCGTCCGTCTCGTGGGCTCCGGGATACGCCGCCAGCACGGCAGCGACCCGGTCTGCCTCCCGGACGGCCGCGGCCCGGTTCTCGGCGTCCGTCTCCAGGGGCGGCAGCGGCGGCTGGTGGTCGCCGACGGTCGTGGGGCCGGGGCGGTCGGGGTCCGACAGCAGCGCCTGCTCGGACCCTCGCGTGACGACGTACGACGTGCCGACGGCGACCAGCGCGACCGCGGCCGCGGCTGCGAGCAGCACTCGTCCGCGGTGCCGCGGCCGTCCGGGCGCGGACGCGATCGCCACCGCCAGGTCGGGGTCCGCGAGGTGCTCGTGGGCCGCGAACGCCTCCGTCAGCAGGTCCCCGAGGTCCTCGTCGGTGAGCTGGGTCATGGCCGGACCTCCTCGGTCTGGGTCAGTCGGGTGCGGAGCGTGGCCAGAGCACGCGACGCGTTGCTGCGGACGGTCGGCTCGCTGCACCCCAGCGCCGCTGCGATGTCGCGGTCCGGCAGGTCCTCGTAGAAGCGCAGCACCAGCACCGCCCGCTGCTGGCGCGGCAGCGTGCTGAGCAGTCGCCAGGTCGCGTCGCGCTGGTCGGCCGTCGGCGTCTGGTCGTCGGCCACGTCCTGCCCCTCGAGCGGCGTGGTGCGCACCCGCCGGCCCAGCCGTCGTACGCCGGACACGTGCTCGTGGACCAGCGCCCGACGGAGGTACGCCGCGGGGGCGGCCATCGCCGCGATCCGGTCCGCGTGCCGCAGGGTCCGCAGCAGCGTGGCCTGGAGCAGGTCCTCGGCCTCGGTCCGGTCACCGGTGAGCATCACCGCGAGGCGCAGCAGCGCGGGTGCGCGGGCCGCCACGAGTGCGGCGTACCCCTGGGTCTCGGACACGGTCACCCCTCTTGGAACGCCCTCGATGCCCAGAACGCTGCATCGGGGTCGCTCAGACCTCGCGGACGACCACCACGGTGCGGCCGTCCACGGTCATGGACTCGCCGCGGGCGACCTCGGTTCCCACCGGGTGCTCGGGACACGTCGACACCACGATCTCGCCGTCGCGGATCCAGCTCTCCGACGGCATCGTCACCTTCACCGCTTCGGTCTCGGCGTTGAGCCAGATCAGGAACGAGCTGTCCCACTGCTGCTCACCGCGCGGACCGGGGGAGCGGAGGGGGTCGCCGGTCACCAGCATCCCCACGACCGAGAGCTCGTTGTCGGCCCAGTCGTCGCCGGTCATCTCGCGGCCCTCCGGGTGCACCCAGATCAGGTCCTTGCGGCCGCCCTCGATCGTCGGCCGGCCCTCGAACCAGTGCCGTTGCCGCAGTGCCGGGTGCTCACGGCGCAGCCGCAGCGCCGCCTTGGTGATCTCGTAGACGTCGAGCCACGCGTCGTCCGGCCGCCAGTCGACCCACGACACCTCGTTGTCCTGCACGTACGGGTTGTTGTTGCCGCCCTGCGTGCGCCCGCGCTCGTCGCCCGCCGTGATCATCGGGACGCCCGTCGACAGGCACAGCGTGACCAGCAGGTTCGCCGCCGTACGCCGCCGCAGCGCGATGACCTCGGGATCGTCGGTCTCGCCCTCCACCCCGAAGTTCTGCGACCGGTTGTCGTCCGACCCGTCGCGGTTGCGCTCGCCGTTCGCCTCGTTGTGCTTCCGCTCGTAGGAGACCAGGTCGCGCAGCGTGAAGCCGTCGTGGGCCGTCACGAAGTTCACCGACGCATACGGCGAGCGTCCGTCGTCGGCGTACAGGTCGGACGAGCCGGCCAGCCGGGTCGCGACCGTACGGATGCCGCTGGAGCGCCCCCTCCAGAAGTCGCGGACCGTGTCGCGGTACTGGTCGTTCCACTCCACCCACAGCGGTGGGAACTCGCCCACGCGGTAGCCGTCGGGCGACACGTCCCACGGCTCGGCGATCAGCTTCACGTGCCGCAGCGTGGGGTCCTGCCCGATCGCGGTCAGCAGCGGGGACGCCATGTCGATGTCCTCACCGGACCGCGCCAGCGCCGAGGCGAGGTCGAACCGGAAGCCGTCGACGTGCATCTGGGAGGTCCAGTAGCGCAGCGAGTCGAGCACCATCCGCAGCGCGAACGGATCCGACGTGTTCACCGTGTTGCCGCAGCCGGTGACGTCCCAGTAGGTGTCGTCGAAACGCTCGCCCGGCTGCCGGTGGTCCACCCGCTGGTAGAAGCCGCGGTCGTCGAGGCCACGGAACGACAGCGTCGGCCCGGCCGACTCGCCCTCGGCGGTGTGGTTGTAGACGACGTCGAGGATCACCTCGAGGCCCGCGGCGTGGAACGCCTTCACCAGCTCCTTGAACTCGCGCACCTGCCCGCCGCGGTCGCCGGACGACGAGTAGCCGTGGTGGGGGGCGAAGAACCCGATGGTGTTGTAGCCCCAGTAGTTGGCCATCCCGCGCCGCATCACCCGCGGCTCGCTGGCGAACTGCTGCACCGGCAGCAGCTCGACGGCGGTCACCCCGAGGTCGCGCAGGTAGTCGATCACCGCGGGCGCGGCCAGCCCGGCGTAGGTGCCACGCAGGTGCTCGGGCACCCGGTCGTGGAGTGCCGTCATCCCCTTGACATGCAGCTCGTAGATCACGGTGTCGCGCCACCGGGTGTACGGCCGGCGGTCGTCGCCCCAGTCGAAGTCGGGGTCGTGCACGACCACCCCCTTCGGGACGTACGCCGCGGAGTCCAGGCGGCTGCGCCGGGCGGGCGCGTCGACGTCGTAGCCGTAGATCGCCGGGTCGTCGACCAGCCCGCCGCTGACCGCCCGCGCGTACGGGTCGACGAGGAGCTTCTCGGGGTTGAACCGCAGTCCCATCTCGGGCGCCCACGGTCCGTCGGCGCGATAGCCGTACCGCGTCCCGGGCACGACGCCGGGGATCGCCCCGTGCCAGATGCCCAACGACACCTCGGTCAGCGCATGCCGCGTCTCGTGGCCCTCATCGTCGAGGAGGCAGACCCACATCCGGGTGGCCGCGGGCGCCCGCACCGCGAAGTTCGTGGCCTCAGCGTCGTACGACGCGCCGAGCGGCCAGGTGCGTCCGGGCCACACCGGCGCGCTCTCGCCCGGGCGGCGCCAGGTTCCGGGGGTCACCCGCGACATTGTGTCCGACGGTCGGCACAATGCCCGGGAGACCCACCAGACGAAGGAGACGGCACCGATGGCGGAGTTCGTACGGCTCGAGGTCGAGGACGGCGTCGGGACCATCCGGCTCGACCGGCCGAAGATGAACGCGCTCAACGTGCAGGTCCAGGAGGAGATCCGCGCGGCCGCCGCCGAGGCGAGCCGGCGCGACGACATCAGGGCCGTGGTCGTCTACGGCGGCGAGAGGGTCTTCGCCGCCGGCGCCGACATCAAGGAGATGGCCGACATGTCCTACGTCGACATGGTCCAGCGCTCCGGTGCCCTCCAGTCCTCGTTCACGGCGGTCGCCCGGATACCCAAGCCGGTCGTCGCCGCGATCACGGGCTACGCGCTCGGTGGCGGCTGCGAGCTCGCGCTCTGCGCCGACGTGCGCTTCGCCGCCGAGGACTCCGTCATCGGTCAGCCCGAGATCCTGCTCGGGGTCATCCCGGGCGCGGGCGGAACCCAGCGGCTGACGCGCCTGGTCGGCCCGAGCCGGGCCAAGGACATCATCTTCACCGGCCGATTCGTGAAGGCCGACGAGGCGCTGGCGATCGGGCTCGTCGACCGGGTCGTCCCGGCCGACCGGGTGTACGAGGAGGCCCTGGCGTGGGCGCGGCAGTTCCGCAACGCCGCGCCGTACGCCGTCCGTGCCGCGAAGGAGTCGATCGACCAGGGGCTGGAGGTCGACCTGGACACCGGTCTGGCCATCGAGCGGCAGCAGTTCGCGGCCCTGTTCGCCACCGAGGACCGCCGGATCGGGATGACGTCGTTCGTGGAGAACGGGCCCGGCAAGGCGGAGTTCCAGGGTCGCTGAACCTCGGCCAACCTCCTGCGAGGTGAGACACGGCTGTGTCATCCTCGGGGCATGACTCGAAGCACCCGTCGAGCCGAGAAGCCCGACGACGCCGAGGTCGAGGAGACCAAGGTCGATCGGACGGCACAGGCGAAGGCCGCTGCCAACAGGGTGCGCGCGCGGATCGCCCAGCTGGTCTGGGTCGTGTGCTGCGTGGCCGCGCTGGTGCTCGCCGCGGGCGCCCTGTGCATCGCGCTCAAGGCGAACCCGGACAACGGCCTGGTGAAGTTCTGCATCGACACCGCGGACAAGCTCGACTTCGGCGTGTTCTCGCGGACCGACGGAGTCGCCCACTGGAAGGGTCACAGCCACTCCGCGCTGACCAAGAACGCCGTCGTGAACTGGGGCCTCGCCGCGGTGGTGTGGCTGATCATCGGCCAGGTCCTGGCCAGCATCATCCGCCCGCGCTCGGGCCGCATTTCCTGAGATTCCGCCCAAATCACCCCGCGACCTGTCGTGGGACCCTGGCATTTGCGAGGGCGGTGTGATGGGGTGCTTCGCGCGGGCCGGGTAGCCGTCCCGCTCGATCTCCAACCCCCTGGGAGGGCTTCCGCACATGTCACTTCGCAGTCAGACCCACCGCACGCTGATCGGCGCCGCGGGTGCCGCGGCGCTGGCGATCGGCGCCATCGCTTCGCCCGCGCTGGCCGCTGTATCCAAGGCGTCGGCCGCCTACACCTGCTCCACCCAGTTCGGCCCCGCACATCCGACGGCCGACTACACCGTGAAGTCCGTTCCCCCGAAGATGGCGGTGGGGCAGCCGGTGGGCACGACGTCCAAGTTCACGCTGGACGCGGCCACGACCGCGCTGGCCACGACCGGCCTCGGCTGGAGCAAGTTCAACGGGACTATCTCGACGAAGCCCTCCGCCTCGCGGGCGGGTCTCCACCTGACGTTCCCGAAGACCACGCTGGGCAACGGCCCGGGCGGCTCGACGGTCGCCAAGGCGGCGGGCTCGACCCTGGCCGGGACGAAGACCGGCGGCTTCACCTTCAAGCTGGGCGACCTGGGCAAGGTGAAGCTCACCGGTTACGACTCGAGCGGCAAGAAGCTCGGGTCCGTCGTGTTCCCGACCAAGGGCAGCACCGGCAGGTGCAAGAACGACGCCGGCACCACCACGCTGATGACCGGCCCCACCGCCGTCACCACGAAGATCGTCAAGGACACCTCGACGACCAAGGAGTCCGCGGCGTACTCGTCGAAGAAGGACAAGGCCCACGGCACCGCGAAGGTGAAGGCGCGCTACGGCACGCCCGCCACCGGCAAGGTGAAATTCCTCCTCAAGAAGGGCTCCACGACGATCAAGAGGTCGACGGACACCCTGAACAGGAGGGGCATCGCCAAGGTGTCCTTCAAGGGCGTGACCGCCAAGGGCAAGTACACCATCG
>Ga0207674_10009473_pt1 | contig 11124 bp, 12 predicted proteins | sample KBSCornC72_FD_184303 | JGI IMG/M metagenome (GOLD analysis project Ga0207674, IMG submission 184303) | Corn rhizosphere microbial communities from Kellogg Biological Station, Michigan, USA - KBS Corn C7-2 (SPAdes) (version 2) | ecosystem: Host-associated > Plants > Roots > Rhizosphere > Soil ...
CGAACCGCAAGCCGCGATCGGGAAGCCTCGTTCAGCCCGGTATCGTCGGCAGACGCCCACGCGCCCTATAAAATGAAGGACAATTGCCCATGCCTGAAATCACGACTCAAAACACGCGCGTCGCCCTCATCCAGATGTCCTGCGCCCCGGACACCCAGCTCAATCTCGACAAGGCTGCCGAGCGTGTCTACGAGGCCGCTGCCCAAGGAGCCACGCTGATCTGCCTGCCAGAGCTCTTCCGCGCCCAGTACTTCTGCCAGCGCGAGGACCATGCCCTCTTCGGTCTCGCCGAGTCCATCCCCGGCCCCTCGACCGACACCCTGACCCGCGTCTGCCGCGAAGCCAACGTCGTCCTCGTCGCCAGCCTTTTTGAACGCCGCGCCCCCGGCATCTACCACAACACCGCCGTCACCATCGAGCGCGATGGCTCCATCGCCGACCTCTATCGCAAGATGCACATCCCCGACGACCCTCTCTACTACGAGAAGTTCTACTTCACCCCGGGCGACCTCGGCTTCAAGGCCACTTCCACGTCGGCCGGGAAAATAGGGACTCTTGTCTGCTGGGACCAGTGGTACCCCGAAGGCGCCCGCCTCACCGCCCTGCGCGGAGCCGAAACGCTCTTCTTCCCCACCGCCATCGGCTGGCACCCCTCCGAAAAAGAGGAGTTCGGCACCGCCCAATACGAAGCCTGGCAGACCGCCCAGCGCGCCCACGCCATCGCCAACGGAGTCTTCGTCTGCGCCGTCAACCGTGTCGGCCACGAACACGGCGACGTCAAGTTCAAAGCGCCCGTCGCCGACGGCAACCCCGCCACCGTCGAGTTGTACGGTCCCGGCGACCACACGCCAGCGTCGGGCATCGAGTTCTGGGGCGGCAGCTTCATCGCCGATCCCTTCGGCCGCATCCTCACCCAGGCGAGCCACGACAAGGAAGAGATCCTCTACGCCGACCTCGACCCCAAGCTGGTCGAAATCACCCGCCAGCACTGGCCCTTCCTCCGCGACCGCCGCATAGACGCCTACGAAGGCATCGCCAAACGTTTTTTGGATTAGGGAACGAAGAGGGAGCCAAGCCTAAAGGCTTGGCGTACCCAGAAGCAACAGTTCGCATAACTATGCGAGATATGCCATCTTCCTGTTGCTAAGAACGCAAATCATATTTGGACAGGTTCTACGCAATCCCCCGAGCTGCCTCGATCTCCTGAATCTCCCGCTCCGCTTTTCGGCCGCCCAAAAACCCGAACAGCGCAATGTACACGTAGCAGATCGCGGGAATCATAAACGCATGCTGAACCCCGATTAGGTCGGCCAGATGCCCCTCGGCCAGCGGAATCAGTGCGCCGCCCACAATTGCCGCGACCATCAGGCTTGAGCCCTTGCTGGTCAGCGCTCCCAGGCCTGAGAGCCCCACGGTAAAGATGCTCGGGAACATCACGGAATTGAACAGGCCCACCGCGAGAATCGCCCACATCGCCGTGTGCCCATGCGTCAGGATCGATATTCCCACCAGACCGCAAGCCACCACGGCCGCCGAACTCAGCACCGTGCTCGTCTTCACCTTGGTCAGCAGCCACGAGCCGACAAACCTGCCCACCATGGCGCCGCCCCAGTACAGCGAGACGTACTTCGCTGCCGTCTTCTCCGTGAAGTCCGCGATCTGTGGAAGCGCGAAGTAGTTCACAAGAAAGCTGCCAATCGAGACCTCGGCTCCCACATAGACAAAGATTCCCACTGCTCCGGCCAGCAGCACCGGGTGCCGCCAGATGCTGTCGCCGCCAGTTGCCTGCTCGGCGAGTTCGCCGGGGCGAATATCCTGAGTAAAGTCCATCGCCGGCATCTTCAGCACGGCAAACGCAACCGCCAGCAGCACCAGAGCCACGCCAATGCCCACATAAGGCAGCCGTACCGACGACGCCTGCACCATCCGGTACTGCTGCAGAGCCTCCGCCGAGAAGGTCTTCATCTTCTCCGGAGAGACCTGCGTCGCGGTCAGGATCAGCGCGGCCCCGAAGAACGGCGCAATAAAGGTTCCAAACGAGTTGAACGCCTGCGCAAGATTCAGCCGCGCCGAAGCCGTCTCCGGCGGCCCCAGATGGGCGACATAGGGGTTCGCCGCCACCTGCAAACTGGTGATCCCCGCCGCCAGAATCACCAGCGCCGACAAAAACAGCCCGAAGGATGCTGCGGCCGATGCGGGAAGGAAGAGAAACGCGCCCACCGCCATCACCAGCAGCCCGATCACCATCGTCCGCTTATACCCGACCCACTCCACCAGCTTGCCCGAGGGCAGCGCAAAGATAAAGTACGACGAGAAGAAGCAGAACTGCACCATCATGGCCTGCGCATAGTTCAGGTCGAAGATCGCCTTCAGATGCGGGATGAGGATGTCGTTGAGGCACGTCAGAAAGCCCCACATGAAGAAGAGCATCGTGGCGATGCTCATCGCTCGAATATCCGTATGCTGACCGCTGAACGATTGAGAACTGGAGGGTACGCCGACGCCGATCGCCATGTTTAAGGAGCAGCTTTCCTATGGATTTACGAAAAAAATGGAATAGTCACGAAAAAGTTATAGTAGCAGTCGCATCTCCCCATCATCGTCAGGCTGTCTCGACAGCGGGATAAATGTATTGGTTTCAACTGCTTACATTGACACCCACCAGTCGTTACGCTAAGATGGATGTGCTGCCGCTCCTCCCCTCGGCGACTTTTACTACAGGTTCAAATTGTCCTGTAGAAAATAAATCCTGAGAACTGGAGTGTTCCGTGACTTACTTGCTTCGCGCATTAACCGCTGTTTGTCTCTTTTCCGCCTTGGCTGCAATTCCGGCTCGTGCTGACGGAATCCAGGCATTCAGCTTCTCCTCCGCCGCTTACCGCGTTGACGACCCCTTTGCTGGAGAACTCGGCTTCGACTTCTCCACCGGAAGCAGTGACGTGCTTGTTACAGCGCTGGGATACATCAATGATGGATTCGACGGCACTCACACGGTTGCGATCTTTGACTTTGCGACGCGAACGATCCTGGCCAACGCAATGGCTACCGTTACGACGGTCGGCGGAGGCGCAACCAGCACCACCTTCACCTACACAGACCTCGCCGATCCTGTCACCCTCGCAGCCAATACCCAGTACGTACTCGTCTCCCAGTTCTTTGCGGGCGAGCACTATTTCTCGAATGCCATCGGATTGACCTCCCAGAATGGCTTGACGATGGGCAACGGTGTCTACAGTTACGCGGGTACTCCTGCCACGCCCTTTTTCCCGCTCGGCTCTACTTCAGCTACATCCCCAGGAGACTTCGGACCAAATATGAAGGTCATGACCCCGGTTCCCGAGTTGTCCTCCATTTATCTGGTAGCCAGCGGCCTCTTCACCTTTGGGATGGCCCGTCTGCGTCGAAGCTAACGAAGCCCAGCACCACCACTTTAAGCAACCCAAATCCGGATGCCCATCTTCAACGCGGTCTATCGCTACAGAGGTGGGCATTCCTGCATACGCGAACCGTATTCCCTCCGCCAACCCACAAAATTCGGGGCGCGCTATTCTTTGCAGCTTCACGGCGAAGGGCGGGATGTATACCCCCGGAGTCAGGTATGCTCTCTTGTGACCCAGCCCCGCCGAAAATGACCGCTCTGTTCCCCCTTCTCATCCTCATCCTCGCCGCTGCCTACATTGTTCTGGGAGCCATCCACCTCGCTGCCCCCACCAAAGTTCTCCCCATCTATCGTTGCCTTCTCGGCCGCCGCCTCTACACGAAAACCGCCTCCCGCTTCGAGCAGATCACCCTCGCCAACTGGAAGTTCATCGGCGCGGCCTACATTCTCTTCGGCATGGCCATTGTCTGGTCGCTGCGCTCCATCTTTTGAGAATCTGTCAAATCCAAAGGTGATGTAAACAATTGAAAATACTGGATATATGGGTTGCCGATTAGTTCCATTTCAGCAGCTATACTTAAATAAGGATGGACAAAGACAGCCGTCGCAAGGCAGGCATCCCTGGAATCAATACTTTAGGTCTGTCTACTTTTAACAGAAGGCTTTACCGGCGCAAAGGCTGGAATTCCGGACTTAAGCTTCCTGAATGAAGGGTTTAGATACCTTATCCGGGGTGGAGGGTACCACTAGAATGACAACGCCGCGCGATCAGAACTACCGCATGCCTGCAGAGTGGGCTCCCCACGCCGCCACCTGGATCGCGTGGCCTCATAACGCTGAAGACTGGCCGGGAAAGTTCCAGCCCATCCCCTGGGTCTACACCGAGATCGTCCGCCACTTGTCCGCGGTCGAGGATGTCCACATTCTCGTCAACGACCTCGCCGCCGAGCGCCGCGCCACCGGCCTGCTCCAGCGCGCCGGAGCCAACCTCGCCCGGCTGCACTTCCACCACTGGCCCACCGACCGGGTCTGGCTGCGTGACTCAGGCCCTATCTTTATTAAGAACCCCAAGGGTGAGATCGCCATCACCAACTGGAAGTTCAACGCCTGGGCCAAGTACGACAACTGGCGTCGCGACGACCAGATCCCTCAGTACGTCGCGAAGCACTACGACATGCCCCAGTTCAAGCCTGAGATTCCGCCCGCCCCGTTCGATCCCAAAGGCAAGCCGCACCGCGTCGTCCTCGAAGGGGGCAGCATCGACACCAACGGTGCAGGCATCCTGCTCACCACCGAGGAGTGCCTCCTCTCCGAGGTGCAGCAGCGCAACCCCGGCCTCGGCGACGAAACCTCCACACAGCGACTTCTTGAAAAGGCCTTCCACGACTATCTCGGCATCGACCAGACCATCTGGCTGCACCGCGGCTGCGCCGGCGACGATACGCACGGCCATGTCGACGACGTAACCCGCTTCGTCGGCGAGAACCGCATCCTCACCACCGTCGAGCCCAACACCCGCGACGAAAATCATCTTCCGCTGGCCGAGAACCTGGACCGTCTCCGCAGCGCCCGCAACCTGAGCGGCAAGCCCTTCGAAATTGTCGAGTTGCCCATGCCCTCCCCCGTCACCTTCGAGGGCCAGCGCCTGCCCGCCAGCTACGCCAACTTCTACATCGCCAACAACCTGGTCCTCGTCCCCACCTTCAACGACGCCAACGACCGCCACGCCCTCAACACCATCGCCGCCTGCTTCCCCGACCGCGACGTCGTCGGCATCCACGCCGTGGACCTTGTCTGGGGCCTCGGCACCCTCCACTGCCTCAGCCAGCAGGAGCCTGCATGAATCCCCCAATGGATGAGCGTCGGAAAGAGCAGCATCCAATCGAAGAACTCGTCAACGAGGTTGAATTTAAGCAACGTAATACCACTTGGCCTGACGCCATGGTCAACGCAAGCCGCGTCGATGAAGTCCTGTGGAAGGGTTCTCGTCGTATCACGAAGGTTCAACGTATCGGACTGATTCTCTTCGGTGTGTCCCTCATCGTAAGTAGCATGGCTATCCTCGGCAGCCTTGACTCAACTCATGAAGGTTGGTGGGTAGGTATTCCTATTACAGTTGGATTCACACTGGTTGGCTGCAAGGTTTTGTGGAACGGTATCCGCAAAAATGATCCTCCAAAGAGAGGATCGGAAGATGAGTGAAGACCTCGACCATCTCCGCGCCGCCATCGCCGAAGCCCACGCCGCCGAAGCCTCTGGCGAAGTTCCGGTCGGCGCAGTCGTCGTTTATCAGGGGAAGATCATCGGCCGAGGCCAGAACCGCGTTCTCCGCGACTCCGACCCCACCGCCCACGCCGAGGTCGTCGCCCTCCGCGAAGCAGGCCGTCACCTCGCCAACTACCGCCTCGAAGGCTGCACCCTTTACGCCACGCTCGAGCCCTGCGCCATGTGTGCCGGAGCCATCCTTCACGCCCGCATCGCTCGCCTCGTCTACGCCGCCGACGACCCCAAGGCCGGAGCCTGCGGCTCTGTGCTCGCAGTCATAAACCATCCGCAGCTCAATCACCGTGTCGAGGTCCATCCCGGTCTGCTCGCCGACGAGTGCGGCACCCTGCTCACCAGTTTCTTCCGCCAGCGCCGTCAAGCCATGGCCGCCGCCCGCATCTCACCAATCGGAGAGAGATTCGCAACGGAGGCGCCCGTGACAACCAAGAAGGCGACGAAGACGAAGTGGTCAGCCAAGGTAGACACCGACTCAACCCATCCCGACGAAGGCCTCTTCAATCAGAGCGCCGCAGCCATCGCCAAAGCCCTCGCATCGAAAAAAGTCTCGCCCAAAGGCCCAGCCTCCGGCATGAGGATGCTGAACTTCTACATCAACCGGGCCGGCAAAAACCTTTCGAGCGAACGGCACGCCGAGTTGGAGAAGGCGAAGGACAAGCTCTCCGCCATCCTCGCAAAACAAAAGGGTAATACAAAAAAACAAGAACCCGGGAAACCGCATACATCCGCCAAATCTGCTACAAAAAAAGCAGCAAAGAAAATCGCGAGTCCAAAATCCCGCGCAAAATTGAAGTAGAAATCAAGAGATCGAGGAAGAGAACATCATGTCAGGTCGTCTCGCAGGCAAAGTCGCCGTCATCAGCGGATCAGGTTCAGGCATCGGGCAGGCAATTGCCATTCGTTTCGCCGGCGAAGGCGCAACCGTCGTCGTCAATTACCTCGACCATCCCGAAGGCGCGGATGAGACGAAAGCCAAGGCCGAAGCCGCGGGTGGAAAGGCTATCACCGTTCAGGGCGACGTCACCAAAACAGCCGACACGCACAACCTGATCGAAGAGGCATACAAGCAGTTCGGGCGCTGCGACATCCTCGTCAACAACGCGGGTATCGAGATCGGCGCCGACTTCTGGGACGTCACCGAGAAAGACTACGACGCTGTGCTCAACGTCAATCTGCGCGGCGCCTTCTTCCTTACCCAGGCCTTTGTGCGCCGACTGCGCGACGCCAAACAGCCCGGCCGCGTCATCAACATCAGCTCCGTCCACGAGGACATGGTCTTCCCCCACTTCGCCTCCTACTGCGCGGCCAAGGGCGCGATGCGCATGTTGATGCGCAATCTCGCCGTGGAACTCGGCCCGCTCGGCATCACCGTCAACAACATCGCTCCCGGTGCGGTCAGCACGCCTATGAACGCCAGCCTGCTCAATAACAAGGAGCAACTCAATGCCCTGCTGGCCAACATCCCGCTGGGCCGCATGGGTACGGTCGACGATGTATCGTCGGTAGCCCTCTTCCTTGCCTCTGACGACGGAGCCTACGTCACCGGCTCCACCTACTTTACAGACGGCGGCCTCATCCGCAACTATCACGAGCAATAGCGCAGGATGGGCCTCGCCGCGGCCGCAAAAGGTAAAATAGAGCCATGGAACTGACCGTCTACTCGGCCTCATGGTGCCGCGACTGCCGCGAGGCCAAGCGCTTTCTCACCAAACACAACATCGCCTTCAAAGAAGTCGACATTGAGGAGATCCCCGGCGCTGCCGACGAGGTCCTTGCAAATGTCGGCAAGCGCGCCATTCCGCAGTTCGTCCTCGACGGCAAATGGATCCAGCCTTACCGCCCCGGCCGCGGCTTCCTCCACGCCGAGATGGCAGCCCTGTTCGGCGTCAGCAACTCGTAATCGCTTTGTTGTCGCTCCGCCTTTTTTTGCCATTCCGTAGCGAAGCGGAGGAATCTGCGGTTTCAATCTCTACCCGGCCACGCAACTGAGAAACATCCAAGGAATTTTATGATCGCCCGCTACACACGCCCCGCGATGGGCAAAATCTGGTCTGACGAGAACAAGTATCGTTCGTGGCTCGCCGTCGAAACCGCCGCCTCGCAGGCCCTCGCCAAATTTGGCCTCGTCCCGAGGGCCGCCGCCGACGCCATCCGCGACAAGGGCAACTTCACCGTCGCCCGCATCGACGAGATCGAAGCCGAAGTCCGCCACGACGTCATCGCCTTCACCACCGCCGTCGCCGAGCACATCAACAACCCCGAGCACTCGCGCTGGCTGCACTACGGCCTCACCTCGACCGATGTCGTCGACACCGCGCAGGCGCTCCAACTCAAGGAAGCCTCAGCGATCATTCGTACCGGCATCGTTGCGCTGGCCGAAGTTCTCAAGCGCCGCGCCGTCGAGTTCAAACACACGCCCATCATCGGCCGCACCCACGGCGTCCACGCCGAGCCCAGCACCTTCGGGCTGAAATTATTGCTCTGGTATGCCGAAGTGCAGCGCAACCTCACCCGCTTCGACGCCGCCGCCGAAGACCTTCGCGTGGGCAAACTCTCGGGCGCCGTCGGCACCTTCGGCCACCTCAAGCCGGAGCACGAAGAGGCTATCTGCGCTGCGTTAGGCTTGAAGCCTGTCGCCATCGCAACTCAGGTCATACAGCGCGACCTTCATGCCGCTTACGTCTCGACCCTCGCCGTGCTGGCGAGCACGCTGGACAAGATCGCCACCGAAGTTCGCCATCTGCAGCGCACCGAGGTCCGCGAGGCCGAGGAGTTCTTCTCCGAGAAGCAGAAGGGCTCAAGCGCCATGCCGCACAAGCGCAACCCCATCACCTCGGAGCAGATCAGCGGCCTCGCCCGCGTCATGCGATCCAACGCGCAGGCGGCCTTCGAGAACGTAGCCCTGTGGCACGAGCGCGACATCTCGCACTCCTCCGCCGAGCGCGTCATCCTGCCCGACTCCACCATCCTCGCCGACTACCTGCTGGCGAAGACCGCAAACCTCATCGACAAGCTGCTCGTCTATCCCGCACGCATGTTGAAGAACCTCGAATCGACCGGCGGCCTGATCTTCTCGGGCCAGCTTCTGCTCGATCTCGCCGAATCCGGCATGAGCCGCGAAGACGCCTACCGCCTGGTGCAAGGCCACGCCATGAACTCATGGAAGAACGATCTCGTCTTCCGCGACGAGGTCGCCAAAGTCCCCGAGATTACGGCCCGGCTATCCCCGGAAAAACTGGCCCGCGCTTTTGACTACAACCGCCAGTTGGCGAATGTAGATGCCATCTTCGCTCGGGTATTAAAAGAGCATTAATATCAGCGGAAGCACAAACCGATGGCTGATCATCGTCTCATCCAAATCGTAGACGCAGCCGTAGCTGACGCTTACCGTCGCGGCGGCGCACACCTCGTCTGCAAACCAGGCTGCTCGCAATGCTGTGTCGGCGTCTTTCCCATCGCGCACGAAGATGGCGCGCGTCTCCGCGAAGGCCTTGCCACCCTCGAACAAACTGACCCGGAACGCGCTGCCCGCATCCGCACCCGCGTAGCCGACTCTCTCACCCGGCTCGATCCGTGGTTTCCCGGCGACCTCGCTACCGGGATTCTCAACGAAGATCACGAAGCCGCTATCCTCTTCGAAGAGTTCGCCAACGATGAGCCGTGCCCTGTGCTCGACCTCGAACACGGGACTTGCGATCTCTACGAGCACCGCCCCATCCTCTGCCGAACGTTCGGCCCGCCGATGCGCACCGAGGAAGGAAACCTTGCCACCTGCGAGCTTTGCTTCATTCACGCGAGCACCGAAGAGATCGCCGCCTGCGAACTCGACCCAGCCATTCCCGCCGAGGAAGAGGCCAGCAACGAAGCCTTCAACGCAGCGCACGGGCTCCACGGCCAGACCCTGATCGCCTACGCTCTCCGCGGCGCATAACTGCTTTACACAAAGGAGCTGTCATCCTTTGCGAAGCCGAGGACTCGCTTCTTCTCTCTATAGGCGATAATCAATCCGTGCCCGAAGCCCGCAACATCACGCTAGCCGTTACCGGAGCCAGCGGCTCCATCTATGCAGCCGAGATCCTCCGCGCTCTCGCAGCCGACTCCCGCGTGGCGAAGGTCAACTTCGTCGTCTCCGACAGCGCCCTGCGCGTCTTCGCCGAAGAGATGCAGCTAAGCGGCCGCAACAACCTTGCGGAAAAACTTCTCGGCACGCCGAACGCGAAGGTGCAGCAGCACCCCGAGACCGATATCGGCGCCAACATCGCCAGCGGCAGCTACCCTACCGACGCCATGATCATTCTTCCCTGCTCCATGGGGACGCTCGCCGCCATCGCCAACGGCCTTGCCTCAAACCTTATCCAGCGTGCCGCCGATGTCTGCCTCAAAGAGCGTCGCCCACTGCTGCTGTGTGTCCGCGAGACGCCCTTCAACCGCATCCATCTGCGCAACATGCAGCTTGCCTCGGACGCCGGGGCGGTTATCTTCCCAGTCATCCCCACGCTCTACAACCGGCCGCAGAGCACCTCCGAGATGGCTCAACAGTTCGTCAACCGTGTGCTCGCGCATATCGGCTTGCCGCAGCCCGGCGCCTACCAATGGCAACCGGACTGATGCGTGCTCAAGAGAACTTCAAATGTGGATTGAGGATAAAGGCAAGATACAGGGGTCTCTCCACTGCGCCGCGCGATGAGCTGCGCGGCTTCGGTCGAGATGACGTTCGTGTGGGTTGACAGGAAGATTTCGCAGTTTCCGGACCGAATCTAAGGCTCGTCGGGAAAGATCTTCTCCCCACCCTGCATCGGCGGCTCTGCCTTTAGAAAGTCGACCGTACTCCGCACTACCGGCTTCGAGCACGTGGCCGGAGCGAGATGGCCGCAGCCTTCCATCACATTCAGGACCGAGTGCGGAATATCACGATACATCGTCTCTCCGACGCTTAGCGGAATGAGCTCGTCCTGCGCTCCCCAGACAATGAGCGTAGGCGGCTGCATGTTGTTCAGCCGAAAGTCCAGCAGGTCGCTCCCCTCCGTCATCGCCGCCATGCTGCGGTGAATCACCCAGGCATTCTTCCTTAGTTTCCGCAGCGCGGCCCGGGCCATGAAGTCCGGCATCGGCTGCGGATGCGGAGTGAGCATTGCCAGCAGCCGTCTCACGCCGGCAATATCCGTCGGCGTAAACAAGTCGGGGTCAAACGTCGCGGGAAAGTAGATGCCTGCGCTATCGTAGACTACCAGGCGGTTGACCAACGCGGGATGGTCGAGCGCCAGCTTCAACACGATCCAGCCGCCCATCGACCAGCCGCCCACATCCGCGCGCGCCAGATGGACAGCCCGCATGAACTGCACGACTGCCGTTTCCTCCATCGTGATCGAGTAGCTTGCATCGGGACGCGACGAGCGTCCATATCCCGGCAGGTCCGGCACGTAGACATGGAAGCCCGCAGCGGTCAGGGGCGGAATCATCGC
>Ga0207674_10009474_pt1 | contig 11123 bp, 10 predicted proteins | sample KBSCornC72_FD_184303 | JGI IMG/M metagenome (GOLD analysis project Ga0207674, IMG submission 184303) | Corn rhizosphere microbial communities from Kellogg Biological Station, Michigan, USA - KBS Corn C7-2 (SPAdes) (version 2) | ecosystem: Host-associated > Plants > Roots > Rhizosphere > Soil ...
TCCTGCGGCTGCGCAGATGGGCGCGTAAACACGCCTCATATCGTTCCAATAAATGGAACAGGATTGCATGTCAATCCGGTCCACGCCGGGCGTGTCACAGTTGCAAAATCGGCTGTAAACCGAAGGAATTCGTCACATCTCTCGGGGTGACTGTCGTTGCGACTGAGTGATTGATGGCTTGACAAGCAGTCAGATTATCCTTTTATATTCCACATGACGAAACGAAAGGCCGCGGCGACCAGCAGATTGGCGCACGTCGCCGAGATCGCCGAGGGGAGGCGTCTTGAATCTTCTGCCAAATGCGGAGCAGCTGGAGCTCGTGCGCTCGCTCGGGCGGTTGCTCGCCGACAGCTATCCCGTCAGTCGGCTGGGCGCGTCGGGACGTGATCCTGCCAGCGGTCGAGCCGGCCTGGCCGCCCTGCGAGCGCTCGGCTGGCTGGGCGTGGGCATGCCGGAGCGATGTGGCGGCGTCGGTCTCCCGCTGCCCGAGCAGGCTTTGATCGCGCGCGAGCTGGGCGGGCACCTGATGCCGCTTCAGACGCTCGGCGCTATATTGGCGAGCCGGATCGCGGCGTTGGCGGGTGACGACGATCTCGCTCTGGCGATCGCGGAGGGCGACGGGAGCGTTGCCCTGCTTGTGCCGGACACGGCGCCGGCCGATGACTTAGCGCGACGGATCGACGGCTATCTCGTCGATGAACAGGATGCGAATCTCGCCCTTTGGGTGTCCCCCCGGTCCGCGACCCTGATCGAGCGCTGCTCGTCTGCCGGGAGTGCGCCGCTGCGGGCAATGGACGGCGCCGGAGGGCTAGGTCGGATGCGTGCGGACGACGGCGTCGTCAGGGTGTCGATCGAAGGCGGTGAGGCATTCCACCACTTGCTCCTCCTGCTGGCCGCCTACGCCGCCGGCATGTGCAACGCGATCTGCTCGATCACCGCTGATTTCGCGAAGCTGCGTGAACAGTTCGGTCAGCCGATAGGCGCATTCCAGGCCGTGAAGCATCGCTGCGCCGACATGGCGATCCGGGCCGAAGTCCTTTTCTCCCAGGTCGCCTTCGCTGCCGCGGCGCTTTCGGAGGGTCGATCCGACGGCGGCTATCAGGCGCTGTGCGTGAAGATCAACGCCAGCAACTATGCGATCGCCTCCGCGCAGGATGCGATCCAGCTGCATGGAGCGATCGGCACGACCGAGGAACTGGTCGTTCACCATTTTCTCAAGCGCGCCCATCTCGTCGATCTGCTACCGGCGCCGACCGCGGTGCTGAAGGCGATGCTGGTGGATCAGGACGACGTCCAGGACGTGGCCGCATGAAGCTGGAATTCCTGCCGGACGAGCGGCTCTTCCGCGAAGAGGCGCGGGACTGGCTCGCCGAACACGCCCCGCGTCCCCCCTTTCCGCCGGCCGGCCCGGAGCGACTCGCTTTCGACAAGGCCTGGCAGGGGTTGTTGCACCAGCATGGTTGGGCCGGGCTGGCGTGGCCGATTGCCTATGGCGGACGAGAGCTGTCCTTCGTGAAGCAGTTGATCTGGTACGAAGAGGTGGCGCGAGCCGGCGCACCGGGCGAGGGCATCTTTTTCATAGCACTCAACCATGCGGGCCCGACGATCATCGCACGGGGCTCCGACGAGCAGAAGGCCGCCTTTCTTCCGCCGATATTGCGGGGGGAGACGCCATGGTGCCAGGGCTTTTCCGAGCCGAACGCCGGATCGGATCTGGCGGCGATCCGGACGAGCGGTGTCGTCGACGGCGACTGCCTCGTCGTCAACGGCTCTAAAATCTGGACGACCGGAGGCCATCAGGCGACCCATCAGGAACTGCTCATTCGCACGACCACCGGTGCAAAGCGGCACAGCGGCCTGAGCTGGGTGATCGGCGACATGAGCCTGGACGGCATCGAAGTCCGGCCAATCGTGGCATTGGATGGCGACATCCATTTCTGCGAGGTGTTCTACAATGATGTTCGCATCCCCCTGGCCAACGTGGTCGGCGGGTTGGGGGACGGGTGGAACGTCGCGATGACGACGCTCGAGTTCGAACGCGCCACCGCGTCGCTGGGCGAGCGCATCGAGATCGGACGCATCGTCGAGCAGCTTATCGTTCTTGCACGCACGGCCCGCGACTTCACCGGGAGGCCGGTCATCCAATGCGGCGACGTCGCGTCCCGCCTGGCGGTCGCCCGCGCCGAGGCCGCGGCTCTCCGCGCGATGAGCTACATGACGATCTCGCGCGTCGCTAACGACGAGGCGCTGGGCGCCGCAGGCATCATCCCTGCGGTCTACGGCACCGAGTTCGTCCAACGCGTCCACCAGCTCGCGCTCGACATCATCGGCGTCAACGCCCTCGCGATGGACGGACCGGGATCATGGTCGAAGCGCTATCTTGCATCCCGGCTGCGCACCTTGGCCGGCGGCACCGCGCAGATCCGCCGCAATATCATCGGCGAGCGCCTGCTCGGCCTGCCGAGGGGGCGATGACCGAGATGGCCCGCATGCCCCGTGGATCGACACCCGGACAGGAAGATGCTGCGGCCGGCGTGCCGGCAACGCCGGCCTTCGATCGGCCGCTCGGCGTCGGCGACGCGCTTCGCGTCGCGCTGCGGGATCATGGTGATCGCGAGGCGCTGGTCGGGCGCCATGCGCGCTACAGCTTCGCCGAGCTCGAACGGGCGATCGAGGCGGCCGCCGCCGCGCTCTGTTCGCTCGGCGTCGCGCCCGGCGATCGTATCGCCGCCACCGCGCGGAACGACGCCGACATCGTGATCGCCTTCCACGCGGTTCAGCGGCTGGGCGCGATATGGGTAGGCGTCGCCCGGCAACTTTCGCCGGATGAGCGCGCCTATCAGCTGGAGAACAGCGGTGCGCGCTACTATCTCGCCGACGAACAGAGCGCCCGGCAGGTCGAGACGGTCCGGCCTGCGCTGCCCGAGCTCGAACGCGTCATCGGAATGGAGCCTGGCGATCCGGCCAGCGAATGGCGTGCCCTTCTGAGCCGGTTCGACGGGCAACCCCGCGAACCTCGCGAGATCGATCCCTACGCCCCCGCCGTCATTGGCTACACCAGCGGCACGACCGGCTTCCCCAAGGGCGTCGTCCACAGCCAGTACAACATGATGGTCGCGACCGCGGCCGACGACGTCTCGGGCATCGAGCGTCAGGCCTGCGTGATGCAACTGACGACGATGAATGTGATGATGAATCATGGTCTGGGCTGTCTTCGGCACGGGATCACGCTGATCTGCGTCGACCGCGCCGATGCCGGCGGCATCCTGGAATGGGTCGAGCGCGAAGGAATAGAGGGGTTCCGCGCGCCTCCACCGGTCATCCACGATCTGCTGACCAAGGCCGAGTTCGCGGCGGCGGGCCTTTCCGGGCTTCGCTATCTCGCCACCGCGGGGGCGGGAGCGTCGCGCCGGCTGCGCGCCCTGTACGAGCAACGTTTCGGTCGGCCGATGCTCGATGGTTACGGGCTTACCGAAGCGCCCGGCGCGGTCACGCGGTTCGCGCCGGGCGACCGCCCCGACGAGAATGCGATCGGACGCCCCCTGGCGCAATATGAGCTGGCGATCCTCGATATGGCGGGGCGTGAGCTGCCGGCGGGCGAGGTCGGCGAGATATGCGTTCGCGCCCGGTCATCCGGCCCCCTGGCGGGGGTATATCGTCCGATGCTCGGCTATTGGCGCAATCCCGAGGCGAGCGCGGCGGTGCTCAAAGGCGGTTGGCTGCACACCGGAGACCTGGGCCATGTCCGCGAGGATGGAATGGTCTTCCTGAGCGCGCGTCGAACCGACATGATCCTGCGGGGCGGCGCGAACGTCTATCCGCGCGAGATCGAGCGGGTATTGGAGGAATTGCCGGGCGTGCGCACGGCCATCGCCCTGGGCCTTCCCGATGATCGCCTCGGTGAGATCGTCGCTGCCGCCGTCGAGCACGAGGCGGGCATCGACGCCGGCTCGCTGCGGAACTTGTTGGTGGAGACGGCTACCGCCAGGCTGGCGAAATATAAGGTGCCGGTCGTCTGGCTGATCTCCGAAGCGCTGCCCAGGAACAGCATGGGCAAGGTGGACAGGCGCCGCCTGCGCCAGGCGGTGCTCGCCGCGGCGGGCCAGAGCTGAGCCGCGCCCACAGCAACGAGAATGATGACCAAGACAGGACCGAGGAGAGTAATGATGACATATGACAGCCCGCCGCCGCTGGACTGGCACGCAGATCGATTGAGGGACAAGGTGATCCTGGTCACGGGCGCTTCGTCCGGCATCGGGGCCGCTTCCGCCCAGCTTTTCGCGCGCGAGGGCGCGAAGGTCGTGCTTGCGGCCCGGCGCAAGGATCGGATCGCCCAGGCCGCCGAAGAGCTGCGCTCGGCGGGCATGTCGGCCACCGCGATCGTCTGCGACGTGACCAGCGAACAATCGGTTTCCGACGCGGTCGACGCCTGCGTCGAAACCTATGGCCGGCTCGACGGCGCGCTCAATAATGCAGGGCTGGGCGGTATCCATGGGCCTGTCCACGCGCTCGACCTCGCCGATTTCGACCGGGTGCTCGACACGAATCTTCGCGGCGTGTTCAGCTGCATCAAGCATGAGGCGCGCGCCATGTTGAACACGGGTGGCGGCTCGATCGTCAACATGTCGTCGGTCGGCGGGCTCGTCGGCGCGCCGGGCAACTCAATCTATTGTTCGAGCAAATGGGGCCTCGCCGGCCTGACCAAGTCGGCGGCTCTCGATTATGCGACCCGGAAAATCCGGGTCAACGCAGTTGCGCCGGGGCCGACCTATTCGGAGATCATGGATCGGCTGGCGCCGGACGAGGAGGGGTTGGCGAAAATGGCCGCCCGGTTCCCGATGAACTATATCGCCCATCCGGACGACGTGGCGCGGGCGGTGCTGTTCCTGCTAACGGACGAAGCCCGATGGACGACCGGCATTGTCCTGCCCGTCGATGGCGGCGCCACGATAGACTAGCCGCGATTTTCAGTCAGGCCAGCATGATCGGATCACGGATGCATCCCGAAGACTCTGCCACATCAACCATGGGTTACCGCGAGTTCGTCGCCCTGATAGCGATGCTTCAGACGACAACGGCGCTTGGCGTCGATCTGATGCTGCCGGCCTTGCCCTCGATCTCGTCGGCGATGGGCCTGGCGGCGGAAAACCAGCGGCAATATGTGATCGGCGCGTATCTGCTTGGCCTGGGCGCAGCGATGATCTTGTACGGTCCATTGGCCGATCGCTTCGGGCGCCGGCCGGTGATCCTGTTCGGGCTGATCTCCTTCGCCGCGATGAGCGCGCTCGCCGCGCTCGCCAGCACCTTCGAACTGCTCATTGTCGCTCGCTTCGTGCAGGGCGCCGCGGCTGCGGCGATGCGAACGCTGGCCACCGCGATCGTGCGGGATCGCCACAGTGGTCCGAACATGGCGCGCATCCTGTCGTTGTCGATGACGATCGTGTTGCTCGTCCCGATCCTGGCGCCTGCGATCGGTCAGACGATGCTGCTGCTGCTGCCGTGGCGCAGCCTGTTCTGGGCGCTGGCGATATTCAGCGGAGGCGTGACGGCCTGGCTCGCGCTCCGATTGCCGGAGACGTTGCATCCGCAGGAACGGCAGTCGCTCGCATTCGGGCGGATATCGCGCGCCTTTCTGACGATCGTCACGACGCGTCAATCGGTCGGCTATGCGTTATGTGGTTCGATCGTCTACGGTGCCCTGCTCGGATTCATCTTTTCCGCGCAGCAAATCTTCGAAGTGGCGTTTCGCAAGCCCGGCCTTCTGGCGCCGTCCTATGCGATCATCGGCATCGTCATGGCGGCCGGCGCGCTATCCAACGCCAAGTTGGTCAGTCGCTACGGCACCCGCAGCCTGTCCCATGGCGCGCTGCTGTGTCTTGTCGGCATCGCGGCGCTGCACAGCTGGGTAGCGCTGGCGGGCATGGAGACGGTCGCCACGCTGGTGGCGTTCCAGGCCTTGCAGATGTTTTGCTTCGGCCTCTCCTGGTCTAATTTCAACGCCTTGGCGATGGAGCCTATGGGCAAGATCGCCGGAACAGCTTCGTCTGCCCAATCCGCGATCTCGACGATGGTCGGTGTCGGCGTCGGGAGCCTGGTAGGGCAGTCATTCGATGGAACGACCGTGCCCGTGGCGCTCGGCTTTCTCGCCGTGTCGCTGATGACGTTGGCGGTGATCCTCGTGACCGAGCGCGGGCGTTTCTTCACCCGTCCCTCGGCCTGATGTCGATGGCCGTGTCCACCGGGAAGCCGGCCGTCTCGCTAGGGACGATGATCCGGAGCGGCCATATGCCGTCCTTTTCCTGGCTACGCTTTTCGGGCGGAAAGTGCCGCTTTCGTAAGATATCGATGGGTGAAAGCTATGGACGAGACGAAATCACCTCTGCGCCTGGCCGGGAAGACCGCGCTCGTCACCGGCGCCGGCATGGGAATCGGAGAAGCGATCGCCAGCCGCTTTGCCCGCGAGGGCGCGGGCGTGCTGGTTGCTGACATCGACGAGGACGCCGGCCGGGCGGTGGTGGCGGCGATCGGGGAACGTGGCGGCGACGCCGTCTTCGTGCACACCGACGTCCGTTCCGAACAGGCGATTGCGGCGGCGGTCGCCACGGCGATCGGCCGGTGGGGCCGGCTCGACATCGCCGTCAACAATGCGGCTATTGCCCTGCCCGATCGAGACCGTTTGCTGACGCTCGAGGAAGAGTTGTGGGATGATATCGTCGCGATAAACATGCGCAGCGTTTTCTTCGGGATGAAACACGCCATCCCGGCCATGACGGCTGCGGGTGGCGGTTCGATCGTCTCGATTGCGTCGATCGGCGCGCTCAGCGGCGCGGGCGGCACCTTCGCCTATGGCGCGACCAAGGCTGCCGTGGTCAAGATGACGATGACCGCCGCCGCTCGCCATGCGTGCGACAATATCCGCGTCAACGCCGTGGCGCCGGGCATGATCGTCACGCCGCTATCTGTCAGGGTGTCGGGCGGGCAGTCGCGGGCCGAGGTCGAGGCGGCGCTGGCTCGGTGCCAGCCTCTTCCCCGTTGCGGCCGACCGGAGGACATCGCCAACGCTGCTTTGTTCCTGGCCGGCCCCGAGGCGGCGTTCGTCACTGGACAGACCCTTGTCGTCGACGGCGGCCTGATAATGGCGGGGTGGGGCGGTGGGCTTGGCCGGGGCGGCGGTTGAAGAATCCGCGCCAAGATCCGTGAACCGCCGAACGCGCATCGATCGAAGCTACCCGCATTGAGGGCGAGTTGCTGCGCCGCGCCAACCCGCAACGTCCGCGAAGACGGACGGCATCGCCTCGCGCCGATCGTCATGGGCTGACGTTGGTGGCTCGATGGTCGATGGCGGTGATGAGCTGGCGATAAAGTAGCTCCGTATCGTGATTCAGCCTGTGGCCGCCCGGCAGAACGATCTTCTGTACGTTTGGCGCCGTCAGATGTGGGCAGAGGCTGTCCGTCTCCTCCCGGCCTCGAACGCACAGCGTGGGGATCCAGGTCAACTGTCGGCCAGTCGGCAAGGCGGAGGCGTCGGGCTCGATGAGGTCCAGCATCTCCGCCGGAGAGGTCTGGTAATCGACCGTGTCGCCCGGGACGAAAAGCGCGATCATCGCAAGGTGCCTCCTGAGATCCGGGGGAAGGGCGGCAAGACCGGTCTGTAAGATGTCCGCTCCGAAGGATTGTCCGATCAAGATCAGGCGTCGACCATGTCCATATGCAACACCACGGCGCACGACATTCGCAATAAACGCGTCTATTTCCGCCTTCGTCCGGTGGTGCCGGAAATAGACGAGCGAGTTGACGCCGAGAGTCGCTATTCCATCGCCGGCCAGATATTCGGCAAGCTTCGGACCCTTGCCGACCTTGAAGCCCATGTCGCCGGACAGGATCACCGCCGACAGCTGTCCACGGCCGGCTCGCGCTGGCGCGGTGGCCGGTACGGGCACGAACAGTTCGCCGCCGAGATATCCGAGCCACGCCGCATAGCCAGCGAGACCGGCGAGGATGAGGGCAATGGCGATTGCTGCAGAGGTCAGGGTTTTCATGCGGGCAGGCCCTTGAGCACGGTCGCGGCGACCGCATCGGCAGTGCCGTCGAAGTGATGACCGCCTGGCAGCACGACTTTCGCGAATCCACTCTGCATTTCCGGGCCCCTGTCCCAAACCGAAACCGGGGATGGGTTAGACGCGCGGATCTGCCTGGCCGATGAGCGGTGCGTTAAACATAGGTAATGCTGTCAGGTCGGGGTGCCGAGATGCATCACCACCCGGAGCCCGGGGGCATTGTCGTCCAACTCAAGCCGGCCCCCATGCAGGTGAGCGACCGCTGCGGCGAGCGAGAGGCCGAGCCCGGCGCCCGTCGAGCTGCGGGCGGCATCGAGCCGCCCGAACCGTCGCAACGCCTGGGGCCGCTGCTCCGCCGCAATTCCGGGACCGTCGTCGACGACGGTAACGATCAGTCCCGAAGCGTCGCGCCGAGCGCCGATCCCGATATGGCCAGCGCCATATTTCAAGGCATTGTCCACCAGATTGGCAAGCGCCTGCCCAAGAAGATCCCGATGGACGTCCGCACGAAGGCCCGGCGGCGCGTCGGCGGCGAGGGTGAGGCCCCTGTCTTCCGCAACTGGGCCGTACATCTCCACCAAATCCTCGATCATCGCCCCCACGTCGGTCTCGACGAAACTGTCGCGCCCCAAGCCCGCCTCGGCGCGCGTGATGCGCAGCGCCGTATCGAGCATGGCAAGCAGTCGATCGCTTTCCTCGATGGCGCGCCCGATCTCCGTCGGGGCCTCCGGCCGGTCGGCCCTCGCCAGGGCGCGTTCCAGCGTGGCGCGCAGGCGGGTAAGCGGAGAGCGTAGATCATGTGCCAGACCGTCAGTCGCGATCTTCAGTTCGTTCATCAGCGCGGCGATCCGATCCAGCATGGCGTTGATCGCCATGCCGAGCATGTCGAACGCGTCGCCCCCCCCGTCGAGCGGTACGCGCTGATGCAGATCGCCCTCGGCCACCGCACGGGCCGTGACGGCTGTTGCCGAAAGCTTGTGGTCGATCAGTCGCGCCGAACTCCAGGCCGCGAAAGCCGCCAGGGCGACGGCGACCGCGAGAGCGCTCGCTATCGCTTCCTCCAGGATGATGGTGAAGCGCGACTCGCTCTCGACGACATGTCCCGTGAGCAACCGCCCGCCGCCCGGCAAGCGCGTGGCGATCAGTCGCATCTTCTCCGACGAGTCATGGGCGACGCGAAAAAGCTCGGTCGTGACGGCATGGTCGCGAAGAGACAGCGAAGGAGGCCATTCGGCAAGATTGCCAGCGACGGCGGCGCCGTTTCGATCGACGAGCAGGATCACCTTTCCGGGCAGCCTTCCGGGCAACGCCTGGTCGGTCACCGTTCGGGCGAGCGCCGGAAAACCTCCTTCGCGATATGCCGGAAGCAAATCGTCCCGCAACTGCTCGGCCTGGGCCTGGGCTTCGTCGGCGATCTGATCCGCCGTCAGGACATGCACGGTCGCGAGCAACAGCGCGGCGCCCGCGATCTGGAGCAGGAAGACCAGCGCCGCGAAGCGAAACGTCGTCGAACGCAGGAAGGCCACCGATCAGCGATCCGACCCGAGCCGATATCCGGCGCCCCGTACCGTATGCAGCAAAGTTCGCTGGCTGCCTTCGTCGATCTTCTTGCGCAGCCGGCTTATATGCACGTCGATGACGTTGGTGCCCGGGTCGAAATGATAATCCCAGACTCCTTCGAGGAGCATGGTGCGCGTCACCACCTGATCCTTGTGGCGAAGCAGATATTCGAGCAGACGGAACTCGCGTGGTTGAAGCTCGATCGGCCGACCGCCGCGCTTGGTTTTGTGGGCGAGCAGATCCATCTCCAGGTCGTCGCAGATCAATTTCGTCTCGGGAGCGCCCGACCGGCCATCACGGCGGCGGATGAGCAGGCGGATGCGCGCCAACAGTTCGGCAAAGGCGAACGGTTTGGTCAGATAATCGTCCGAGCCGCTCTCGAGTCCGGCGATCCGGTCCTCGGCCGCACCCATCGCTGAGAGAATGATGACCGGCGTATCGATCGTGGCGGCGCGCAGGGCGTTCAGAACGGCCATGCCGTCCATGCCTGGCAGCATCCGATCGAGAACGATGCAATCATAGCTGCCGTCGGTGGCATGGAAGAGTCCGTCGCGCCCGCTGGCGGCCTTGTCGACGACGAAGCCTTGCTCGATAAGGCCATTGGCGATGAAGTCGGCGGTGGTGTCATCGTCCTCGACAACCAGGATTTTCTGACTCATTTCGTGCCCTCGCCGCGCCTCATGTGAATGTCCAAGAGCGCGGCGCCGCGATGGACGCGCAGATCGATATCATCACGGCTTCGCCCTGACAGATCCCTGTCGAAAGCGTCGATGCTCGGTACCGGATGTCCGTCGACGTCTTCGATCCTGTCGCCCACCCTCAATCCCGCGATCTGCGCGGGCCCGCCGGTGCGGAGACTGGTAACCAGCAGTCGGGTGCCGCCACCCGCGCCACCCAGATTCTCGAACGTCACGCCGCTACGCAGCGAAGTCGATGGTCCGACGGCGTGGTGCACGCGCGTGAGGGCGTGCGTCACGATCAGTATCGCGAGCAGCATGCAACCGGCCGACCCCCAGCCGACCCAGGAAAGCCATCGCATCATGTGCCGATCTCTCCCTCTCTCACGCCCAGCGCCGCCGAGATGCGATCGAGCTGCTCTCCGATGGCGATGTCCAGTTTCTCATGGAGCCGCAGGATTTCCAGTTCGGCGCGGAGGTTCACCTCATAATCGAGACGGGCGGCGAGCCGATCCTTCGCTGCCTGGCGGTTCTGGCTCATCATGATGACCGGAGCCTGGATCGCGGCGAGGGTGGAGAGCATCAAGTTCAGGAAGATATAGGGATAAGGATCGAATGCCACGCCCCAGTGCGACAATATGTCGCTGTTGAGCAGCATCCAGCCGAACAGCACGAAGGCAAAGGCGATGATGAATCGCCAACTGCCGCCCACCGCGGCGACCCTGTCGGCCAGGCGATCGGCGAACGTCGCCTCCTTGTCCGCGACATCGGCCGCATCCTGCGCGATGGGCATGCGCATCTGGATCTTCCGAAGGACATTGGTCTCTTG
>Ga0207674_10009477_pt1 | contig 11122 bp, 5 predicted proteins | sample KBSCornC72_FD_184303 | JGI IMG/M metagenome (GOLD analysis project Ga0207674, IMG submission 184303) | Corn rhizosphere microbial communities from Kellogg Biological Station, Michigan, USA - KBS Corn C7-2 (SPAdes) (version 2) | ecosystem: Host-associated > Plants > Roots > Rhizosphere > Soil ...
CCAGTGCCGAAGTTGAACGACTGCGCGTTGCGCACACCGATGCGCATCGGCGCGTACTTCTGAAGTCGCCGGCGCACTTCCACCATCACGTCCTGCTGCGTGTAGTTTCCTTTGAAAGCGTTGAGCGGATGTCCTTTTTTCAGCTCGGTCCAGAATTTCCCAAACGAGAGCGTGCGCTCCTCGTGCGGCGCGATGCGCACGTACGCGCTGCCCTGGTTCACACCGCCGAGAAAACTTCCTCCCGACGACGAAAGCACGAGCCGCACACCCGGCGTTTCGAGAATCTCTTTCTCCATCGACGTGATGACTTCGTTCATCACTGGAAGGTTTGTGCCCTCAGGACCGTTGACGCTGACTTCAAACTCGGCTTCGTCGACGTTTGTCGGAATAAACTCCTGCTTCACCGCGCGGTACAACGGCACACTCGTCAGCACCACCGCGATGGCAACAACCGCCACCGCTAATCGGTGTCGCATCGCGAACGCGAGCATGTGCGTGTAAGCAGTATCGATATAACGATAGAAACCACGTCGCGATGCGGGGGACTCATGCCCGCCCTTCGCGTCGCTCACACGAATCAGTCGCGAGCTCATCATCGGCGTGAGCGTGAATGACACGAGCAAACTGACGAGGATCGCGACGGCCGCGGTGATTCCGAACTGGTACAGGAAACGTCCGGAGATGGACGACATGAACGACACCGGCAGGAAAATAACTACGAGAGACAGAGTTGTAGCCAGTACAGCGAGACCGATGTCCTTCGTTGCTTCTCGCGCCGCTTCTTTCGAGTCGATTCTCTTCTCTTCAATAAAGCGGAAGATGTTTTCAAGTACGACGATCGCGTCGTCGATAACCACGCCGACCATCAACACGAGCGCGAGCATCGTCACGCTATTGAGCGTGAAGTTGAGCGCCTTCATCATGCCGAACGTCGAGATTACCGAACACGGGATTGCGACTGCCGCGATCAGTGTCGAACGCCACGAGCGCATGAACAGCAACACGACAAGACTCGCGAGAATACTGCCGAGCACCAGGTGGACCTGGATCTCGTGCAGCGCCGATTCGATGTAGCGCGACTGGTCACGGATGATCTCGACTTTGACATCGTTCGGCAATTGCGAAGTGACGCGTGGCAAAGCGTCCTTCAGGCCTTTGATTACCTCCACGGTGTTCGCGCCCGACTGTCGCCTGATGTCGAGCGTAACCGTGGGCACACCGTTAAGACGCGAGATCGATCGCTGTTCTTTCGTTCCGTCTTCAACGCGGCCGACGTCGCGAAGCCTGACGGGGGCGCCGTTAACATTCGCGATTACGAGGTCGTTGAACTGGCGTGGGTCAGTAAATCTTCCGAGCGTGCGAAGCGTGAGTTCTTCTTTTCCGGTTGTGACGTTTCCGCCCGGCACGTCGGCATTCTGACGTTCGATCGCTTGTCGAATTTGCGAGATGGAAATCTGGTAAGCGGCAAGTCGTTCAGCGTCGATCCAAACATTGATCGCGCGATCGAGTCCACCGACAACACGCACTTCACCGACGCCGCCGACACGTTCGAGCTGCGGGCGTACCATCTTGTCGCCGAGTTCTGTTAGTTCTCGCAATGAGCGATCGGCAGAGAGCGCGATGGTCATGACAGGAGTGCTGTCGTTGTCAAATTTCTGAATGACAGGCGGAGTGGCGTCGTCAGGAAGAGTGCGTCCGAGGGTATTAACGCGATCGCGTACATCCTGTGTTGCTGATTCGAGATTGCGATCGAGTTTGAAGGTAGCGATTACGATCGCGGTTCCCTGACCGCAGACTGATCGCAACTCGCTGATGCCATCGACAGTGTTGACGACTTCTTCGATGGGTTGCGCAACCAGCGACTCTACTTCTTCAGGCGCCGCGCCGGGCAGATTCACGCGCACCGAAACCGTGGGCAGGTCAACGGAAGGAAAACGATCGACACCGAGCTTAAAGAAACCAGCCGTGCCCACCACGACCAGCGACAAAACGATCATCGTCGCGAAAACAGGTCGGCGGATACAGATTTCGGCTAGCTTCTGCATTTGTGTTTTTTGTGCCTTCTTGTGGCGCTATTCGTCTACTTCGACAGGCTGTCCCGATTGCAGGTTGCCCGGATCGATCACCACTTTTTCTCCGACACTAATTCCGGACACGACTTCAGTGAATTCAGCACCGCGACGGCCGGTGGTGATCGGTTTCTCCAACGCTTTTCCGTTCTGAACAACGATCACTTTTTCGATGCCGGCAAAAGTCACGATCGCATTGTTCGGAACGGTCACAGCCATCTTCGCATCGTTGGTGACGATTTCCGCGTGCGCAAACGAACCGGGACGAAGCTTTCCATTATTTCGCACGTCAGCTTCAACCATCAGCATGCGGCTCTGTTGGGCGATCACAGGACTGAGGCGCATGATCTTTCCGAGATAGACAGTCTCATCACCCTCGACGGTTACACGAACATCCTGACCACTGCGAACGGTTTGCGATTCACGCTCCGGGATCTGTGCCTGTAATCGCAGTGGATCCATTTTGACGATGTCTACAACGGCTGCTCCAGCCGCGAGGTATTCACCGACGCTCGTCTTCTTCTCCTGAACGATCCCATCGAGTGGGGCGACGACTGAAGTGTCTTTCAACTGCTGCCGGGCTAGTGCTAACTCGGATCGTCGTTGTGCGAGGATGCCCTGCCGGTTGCGAATCTCTTCGTATGCGTCCTGATATCGTCCTTCAGCAACTTTGAAAGTTGCAGTTGCAGTATCAAACTCCGCTTTCGCAATCACTCCTTGTTCAACCAGTCGGGCGGCGCGGTCGCGGTTGTAACGAGCCTCATCGAGGACAGCGCGTGCTTGTCGCACAGTTGCAGTCTGTTCCGGATCGACGCGATCGTCTGTTCCGTCCGGTGCGAGACCTAAACGTGCACGTGCCTGGGCCAGTGAAGCTTCGGCCTGTTGCACTCGTAGACGGTAATCTTCAGAATCGACTAGAGCGATCACTTGTCCACGCGAAACAACGCTGCCGAGATCGACGTTGATCGTGCGCACGCGTCCGGGAACCTTAACGCTGACTGTTGTTTGGTCGTATGCGGCGAGTGTGCCGTTGGCGGTTACGGTTTCGCCGAAGGGAGTTTCGGCAACAGCAGTTGTTTTGACTTTTCGGGGAGTTTTCGCGTCAGGACGGCCCTGTCGCTGCGACGCCTGGTAATCACTCTTACACGAAGTCAAAAAAAGCGCCGCCAGCGAGAGCGACACTCCCAGAAGAAGAATCCGACTCTGAAACATCCTGTGCAGTTTAACACGCGCCACAAATACAGGACACCAAGCGGTCAGGCGATTTGTGTAAAGTTATGTAAAGTTACGTAAAGCAATTGTATTTTGTCGATTCAGATCACCAGCGCGCCAACGGCGCGAAATATGATAGCCAGGGGCAAGCGCGAGCGAAGCGAGCGCGTCGCCCCTGGGAAATACACAAAGACACGACTAAGGCCTGAAGGGCCGAAATACTTTGCCCCTGTATTTCGCTCTTTCAGGGCTCGCTCGCGCGTTTTGTTTTTACCAGGGGCGACGCGCTCGCTTCGCTCGCACTTGCCCCTGGCTATCATATTTCGCACCGTTGGTGCTCTGGCGTTCAGAACCCCTTGCGGATCAGGTATGACGCTTTGATGAAGAACGTGCGTGAGTTGCGGCGGAAGCCGGGGACGAGTTGGGTTGTGAATGGGTGTGGGCTGTCGTAGTTCTGGTCGTCGTTATAGCCCGCGTAAAACGCAGTGCCCGGACTCGGCGTCCAGCCAAACAACGCCTGCGATCGCAATCTCGAATTAAGCGTGTTGTAGTCGAGAATCAACCGCGCGAATGTCGCCTTCGTGAACTGATACGTCCCGCGAAAGGTCAGGATGTTGATCTTGTACGCCACTCGACCCGTATCGTAACGTCGCAAACGCTGCGAGTTGATACTCAATTGCGTACGCAGCTCATTCGTCGGTTGATACGTAATGCTGCCGTTGAACTGAAACAGATTACCGCGTCCGGGATCCAGAGGCGCTTTCTGGCCCAACGCCAAAGCCGCGGGACTTACACGCGGATACTTGTTGCCATTACCAAAATCCAGATCGAAGTGCCCCCAGCGTTCCGTCACCTGCCCGTTGAACTGAATCCTCTTGCTGTAACTCGAGCCCGCGTAGAACGAAAGGTGCTGCTTGTCAGACGAACGCTCGTTGCTCTCACCGTAGAAGGTGCAACCACCATTGTCGGTAGTCTTAAACGGATTGCAGGGCTTGGCTTCACGCGTCGCCCCAAACTCATGATCAAACAACCGCTCGTATCCCGGTTCCCACCACACGCCGACATTAGTATTGCGCGGCAACTGCAACTCAGCCAGGCTCTCCGACTCCCAGATGTACATCCTTCCCTGCCAGTCGTAATCGACGTGAGTGAGGTTATGAACGTGATACGAGATAATCTTCTTCTTCGTATTTGGATCCGAGTTGTAACGAATGAAGCCGTAATTGAAGTTTGAGTTGGTGCGCTGGAAGAAGCCGACGTCCGCACGATAGTCCTTCGTGAAACCTTCGCCGTAAACCTCCCAACCCCAGTTGCGACCCGAGACGTTATAGTCGGCGGCATAACCAAAACCATTTCCTGTTCGGTAACGATTGATGCCATCGTTCGGATCGAAAAAGAAATTGCGCGACGAAGTCCCGAGAGTCTGAAAACTCACGGTTGTCTGTTTGTCGAGACGAAAGCGACCATCGATTCCCAAAACCTGATTGTGCTTGTCGATGAAGTTGTAACTCGTTGCGATCATGCCGATCGAGTTTTCCTTACCGACATCGCGTTTGAGACGCAGCACACCGATGTATGCATTCTTGTCGAGGAAGCGTTCGTTGTTGCAGATAACACGCGGATCGAGCGCACGACGATCGATACATGCATTCAAGTTGCCGCGATCGTCAGCGTTGAGATTTCCTGGTCCATTGTCGCTCGCAACCATCAACCCGAACGTGTTGCGACCCAACTTTCCGGTCGTCTTCACTGCCACGTCCGGATCGACGATCGCGCGCGTGTGCACGGCCGTAATCGGTGTTTGAAAAATGTCGATGCCTTCGAGAAAGAAAGGTCGCTTCTCAGAAAAGAAAATCGGGAAACGCTGGTTCGCAGTAACCACAAGCTGATCCGCTTCAACTTGAGCAAAGTCAGGATTGATCGCGAGATCAACCGTGACAGCCGAACTCGGAATAAACTTCGCCGTCAATCCCAGATCGAGACCGACAGGCTCATTCACGATGCGGCCCGGATCGTTGCTACGCGGTATCTCACCAAACGACGGCACGAAGCGACTGTTCTGCGAGACTGTCACACTCGGAATCAATTCGATCGTACGCTCGACTGAGATTCCTTCGAGGCCGGTCAGATGTCCTGCCTGGCTGAGATTGCTGTCGATGCTGCGTGAAAAAGGCATCCACGAATCGAGCTCGTTCTCGAGACGTTTGATACGCTAAAAGACTTCTACCAAATTCAACCCGGAGACAACACTCCGCCTTCGAAACCAACCGAGGTTCTCATCGGCTTCGATCGTCGCGCGAACTTTGTCGGGTTCGTCTGTCGCTTTGAAGGCGATGTAGAGAAACTTCGGATGCACCGCGGCCTTCTGCCAGACTTCTTCATCAAGCTTGCCGTCGATCGTCGGTGGTGTGTCGAATTTCGGGATAGTGATGGGTTTTGATTTCTCTTCCGGAACGATGATGGCGGCTGTCGGCGTCGATGCTGTCTGCGCGGTCGCAGTCAACACAACGCACAGGATCAGTGTTACGAGCAGAGAGAGACTGTTAATTCTCATAGATTGCGTTGTGCAAGTAGTCAGGTTAGACAGGATTTACGAGATGTTTCAGGATGAACATGTGAATCTTGTCCAATCTTTCAAATCCTGTCTAAAAACTGCGACGGATTAAATAAGACATCTTGATGAAGAACGTTCTTCCATTTCGCCGTAAGCCTGGTTCGAGTTGCCCCGTAAATGGACTGAATCCATTGCGGTTCAGATCGTCGTTGTAGCCGACGTAGAACGCCGTGCCCGGATTCGGAGTCCAACCCATCAGAAATTGCCCTTTCACATTGGAAGCTATCGTGTCGTAATCGACGCGGCCGCGCGCGAAGAGGAAGCGTGTGAACTGGTAAGTCGTGCGGAGCGAGACGATGTTCTCATCGAACGCGAGCAGCCCGGTGTCGTAACGTGTGAGTCGCTCTTTGGTATAACTCAGCCGCGCATTGAGCGCGCTCGTTGGTTGATACGTGATGCCGCCATCGAAATGCCAGAAGTCACCCGGCCCAGGATCCTGCGGTGAACGACAGATCGCAGGCTGCGGATCCGTGTTGCACAGCCCTGCGGAAGAAGCCTGACGCGCCGCCAGCGCTGGCGGACTTACACGCGGATACTTTGGTCCAGCTCCGAAGTCGAAATCCATCGCGCCCCAAACATGGTTTACGAAAAAGTTGAAGTTGTACTTCTTGCTCGGAGTCGATCCGCCAAAGAAATACAGACCAGTCGACGGCGCTGATCGTTCGTTGTCCTCGCCTGCGAACGTACACGTATTTTGGACCACACAATTCGAACCCGGCTGCCGCTTTCCTCCAAACTCACTTTCGAAGACGCGCTCATAACCCTTATCAGTGCCGACGCCCAGAAAAGTCTGCCGGCGCAGTTGCAACTGAAGCTGTGTTTCGTTGTTGAAGTTTTGCGAACGTCCCTGCCAGTCGAAGCTCGCGCTGAAGTCTGTGTAGACGCGCCACGAGATCAACCTGGCTTTCGCGTTGGGTTCGGAGTTGTAGCGGATGAACCAGTTGGGATTGTTGGTATTGTTCCGTCGATTGAAACCGAGATCAGCGATGTAGTAACGCGTGCGGCCGACCATTGAAAACTCGTGTCCGAAGTGGCGGCCGCTCTGGTTGTAATCGAGAGCGTAGATAAAACCGTTCTGCTTACTGTCGCGAGTCTTACCTTCCTCAGGAAAGAAGAATGGATGACGGCTGTGAGTGCCGAGCACTTGCCAACTAAAAGTCGTTTGCTTGTTCAGACGGAAGCGCCCGTCAAACCCGCCGAGTTGGTTGTACTCGTCGACAAAGCGGCGGTAAGTTCCCAGGAATCCGATGAATGAGTCAGCTTTACCGATATCGCGCTTCAATCGCAGAATACCCGCCGTGGCATTCTTATCGACAAATCGCTGAATCCCCGGAAACACGTTTGGATTTGTTCGATCGTCTTCATTGAAATTCCCGGGAGCATTGTCGGACGCCAGCAATAATCCAAACGTGTTTCGATTGACCTTGCCGGTGAGTTTCACCGCATAATCCGGATCTACGATCGCGCGCGTGTGAACGGCGGCGATCTGCGTGTTGAAGATGTCGATGCCTTCGAGAAAGAATGGACGCTTCTCTTCGAAGAAGATCGGAAAGCGCTGGTTCGCAGTCACGACCAATTGATCAGATTCAACCTGTGCAAAATCAGGATTGAGTGTGAAGTCGAGCGTGACTGTCGGCGTGAGCGTGTATTTCCCAGTTAACCCCGGTTCGAATTCTATCGGCTCGTTTACAAAGCGCCCGGGATCGGGAGAGCCGGCTTTCGCATTGAACGGGAGCGCAGTTTTACGCTTACCGGTTTCGGAGACTGTCAGACTCGGGATCAGCTCGAGAGTTCGTTCTGTCGATATCCCTTCAAGACCGGTGAGATGGCCCGCCTGGGCGAGCCAACTGTTCTTGTCGCGGTCCATCGGTATCCACATGTCGAGCGAGTTGTTCAAACGTTTCGTGCGGCGCCAGAAATGGATTCCCCACAACTTGTCTTTACCTGCAACGTAACGCAGCGACTTGAACGGGAGTGCGATTTCGATCGTGTAACCATCGCTCGTCACCATTCCCTTCGAATCCATCACGAGATCGAGACTGAAATCTTCGCCTTGTCCTTCAGTCCAGATGCCGTCTGCCTGAACGCCGAGCGGATTGAAGTCAAACTCGTAAGCGCGTCGCTGATCGTTGAAGGTGTCGAAGAGAATGCCGACGTAGTCGTCGTCCCAGATTTGGTCGCGTTTGGGAATGTTGGCGCGAACCTTCGCGGGATCGTCGTAACAGTGGAAGGCGATATAGAGAAACCGCGCATCGTAACCAAGCATCACTTCGGTGCGATTTTCCGGAATGAGATTGTCGCCGGGCTGGACCTGGTAGAAGTCTTTCAACACCGCCGCCGTCTTCCACACTTCGTCGTCGAGCTTGCCGTCAATCACGGGCGGCTTCGCAAACAAAACGGCTTTTACCGGATTTGACTTTTCCGGAGGCAGTGCGAGCGCAGCTTTGCCGGTCTTTGCGGCGGACGCAGTTTCCTTCGGCGCTGACTTATCGGAGGTTTTTTCGCTGGTAAATGCGGCGGGCGACGCCTGAGGGGTAGCAGTTGGAGTTTGTGAATAGACCGCGGCAGAGCAAAGGTAGATCAGAGCAGTGCTGAGCAATGCGGCCTTCATGATGACGTTTCCCTAGTCGCAGTTTAGAAACGAATGCAGTTAATTGTTTCCGAAAGCTGCTCGAAAGGTTCCCGCTCACTTGGACGCATGCAGTCCAAAGAATCTTCCAGAGCGCAGGCTAAATTGTTTTCTCTGTGCAACCTCTGTGTTCTCTGTGTCTCTGTGGTTGATTGGTGTAACGAGGCTTTAACCACAGAGACACAGAGAACACAGAGGTTACACAGAGAAATCACTACTGGCGCGGGCGTAGGAGAATCTTTCCTTCGCCGGTTTTAAGAATGAACACCTTGCCGCCGTTGCCGATTCTCCAACGCTTAACGCGCGGAGAAGGAGTAATGTCCTCGGCAACCGTGAAACCCTCATTGCTGATTTCATCTGGAGCGTTGGTTTCAATCGTGAAACTGGAGCCGGCCGGTACGCTCAAAGAGATTGTACCGTCGCCGGTTCTTGCCGTCACTGCGTTGAAGTTTCCATCCAGAGCGATTTCACCGTCGCCAGTGCGCGCGTCCACCTGACCTTCAAACTTAATGACGCGAATAACACCATCACCGGTATTGACCTGAAGCTGTCCGCCGCCATTCGAGACTTCGATCGGACCATCGCCCGAGCGAAGCGTGATTTGGCCTTTGACTCCCTCCAGGTTCAGAGCACCATCGCCGGATGAAACGTGAAGAGTTGATTGTCGTGGCACGTAAACGTCGAAATCGACGCTGCCGTTTTCCTGTTCGTTGTTGGTGGCGGTGATGGAGACCGCCTCTCCTTGTTGTTGGGACTGGACTGAAATTCCTTTGAGAGTTTCCTCGTTGTGCGCGGACTTCGTAGCAGTGAAGGACACTTCCTGTTTATCCCAGCCACGCACTGTTACCTGGCCGTCGAAAGTGTTAAGCGTGACGCGCGGCGAGCCACTCACTGCGAAGGTACGTGTTTCTTTCGCCGTAACCTTCCGACCCCAATCCTCGGAGACCCGCGTTCTGTTCATCACAGTAACTCGCTGTGCACGTTCCGCGCGGGCCTGTTCACGCTCCATTTCACGCTGCGCACGTTCCAGCTCGCGCTGGGATTCGCGCATCGCAGCATCAACCTGACGCTGTGCATCACGTTGTGCCTGACGAGCTATCCGTTCAGTATCAATCTGAACTCGCACTTTATCGGCCACTGTTACTGCGATATCCAGGTCGTCAGCTTTTTCTGCTTCATCAGCGGCTTCGGCTTCACCCTGAACCGACGCTGCAGGACTCAACGGAAGTCCGTCCTGTGCCCGCGATACGCGGATACCACCGTTGACGTTGCCGAGTTTGATCTTTGGACCACCAGTACCGATCTGACCGTCCATACTGTGTCCGACGTACTCACCGTGTTTGATATGCAAAGCGAAGTCGCTCGAGATACCGCCGTGAACGGTTCCCGCACGAACTGAAGCATTTGCATTCGATGGGATCACCAGCGTCACGTTTCCATTAACTGATCCCAGCGAGATCGCTTTCGACTCGTCGAGTTGAGTGAAAGTCGCATTCAGCGGGCCATTGATGGTCGACAGTCTCGCTTCACCCAAAAGACCACGGGCATTGAGACGACCATTGATCGATGATGCTTTGACACTGCCTTCAACACCGTCGATATCAATCGAACCATTGATGAGCTCGACGGATTCGAGCGTGGCTTTGCGTGGAACAGTCAACGTGTAGTCGACAGTTGCGGGGTTGTCGTAACGGCCCTGACCGTTGCGGAAGTTTTGTGGTTCGTCCGGATATTCGGTTTTGATTCTGATGTTTTCTTCTGTCGCGTTCACTTCGATGGTCGCTTCTGCTAAACGATCTTTTCGATAGGCTTTCTTGATTGCGTCGACCTGAACTGCAGCTCGATCCCAAACTTTGATCTGAAGGTCGCCATTGATGTTTTCCAGACTTACGCGACCTGATTGCGATAGCGGATAGGTTTGATGAAACTCCTCGCGCATCTCCTCGCCGGACTCGCTGACTGCGTATGTCGAATCTGCCGCCGATGGCCCTTGTGCAACCGGCCGCGGATCCTGACGGCCGATTTCGGCCAGTGGACCAGCACCGTTACTGGTCAAAGCAACACTCAGCAATACCGCGCTGATGAGGGGTTTAATTAGCATCGTCTCTCTCGTTTCCTATAAATGAATTATTAACTGGCTGTACGTACATTAATACTTCGATTCAACGTCCTCAAAATCATTTCACGATCGCGAGTGTTGAGCTTGAATACATTCTGTTTACGATTGGTCGAAACCTTGAACTCAAACTGTTGCGGGTTGAACTTGAATGGAGCGACCTGGAACCCAATCTGCGTTAGCTTGTCCAGTTTGGCTAGTTGAAACTCGGTAGGCTCAGTTGGTTTGCTGGCCCCACGCGCCACCACTCTTTGGACCTTAACAGGCGGAGCAGGAACCGTCGGTTGAACGGGCTCCGTTAGTGCTTCGACATCCAGCCCTACCGACGGTACCGCCTGACGACGTTCACAACTATTGAGCTTCGCAACAACAACCTGTGGGATCTGCGGAGTTTCAGCAGGAGCAATATAGTGGGCAATCAGCCGGCTCGTGTCGAGAGTGAACTGTTGAATTTCAGCCAGCTCTCTCATCGAGTTCGAAAA
>Ga0207674_10009481_pt1 | contig 11117 bp, 12 predicted proteins | sample KBSCornC72_FD_184303 | JGI IMG/M metagenome (GOLD analysis project Ga0207674, IMG submission 184303) | Corn rhizosphere microbial communities from Kellogg Biological Station, Michigan, USA - KBS Corn C7-2 (SPAdes) (version 2) | ecosystem: Host-associated > Plants > Roots > Rhizosphere > Soil ...
TCCGCGCTGTTCGAAACGCTGGATAGGGATTTCGACGGGATCGACGGATATCTGGCGAACAGCCTTTCCGTGGATGCCGAAGCAAGAAGCAGGCTGCGCGCCCTGCTGGTCGAGTAATGGCGGAACAGACGCCCCTCGAAGCCTTCCGCCTCGTGCTCGGCGGCGCGGCGCGTGCGATGGCGCAGGAGCCAGAGCTTGAACTGGGCTTCTCGGCGGACGCCCCCACGATGCTCGGCAAGGCGATCAAGGTCCCCATGCCAGCGCGCGGGCTGCCCGCCGAGCAGGTCGCCGAGGCGCGGGGCTTCGCGGACGGCTATGCGCTCAAATTGCGCCATCACAACGTCGCCCAGCACAGCCGCGCAGCGCCGGCGGATGCCGTTGCCCGCGCGGTCTTCGATGCAGTGGAACAGGCGCGTGTGGAGGCCGTGGGCTCGCGCGGCATGGAAGGTGTCCGCGACAATCTGAACAGCGCGCTTGAGATGCGGCTGCGGTCGGACCCCCTGACTCGCGCCCGCACACGCGAGGAAGTGCCGCTTTCGACAGCCCTCTCGCTGATCGCCCGCGAGCGCCTGACCGGCCAGCCCGCACCCGCGATCGCCGAGCGCGGCCTTGAGATGGTGCGCGACTGGATCGAGGAGAAGGCGGGCAACGATCTCGACAGCCTCGCGCTTGCGATCGACGACCAGGCCGCCTTTGCGCGCCTCGCCACCCGCTTGCTCGAGGACCTCGAACTGATCGAAGGCGAGATCGAGCCAACGGACCAACCTGAAGAAGGCGAGAGCGGCGAGGGAGAGGACCAGGATCAGGGCGAAAGTGACGATGAGGGCGATAACGAGGAGGGCGGCGCCTCCGACAGCGAGATGGAGGTTCGCGCCGAATCCGATGGCGAGACCTCGGAGGACGGCGAAAGCCGGATGACGGACGAGGAGTCGCTGAGCGACAGCGACGCCGATTTCGGCGACGACGGGGAGGAGGGCATGATGCCCGTCCGCCCCAACCGCCCATTGTCCGATCTGCCGCCCCAGTTCGACTATCGCTGCTACACCGATCAGTTCGACGAGATCGTCTCGGCAGCCGAATTGTGCGACGAGGAGGAACTGACCCGGCTGCGCGCCTATCTCGACCAGCAACTCGTCCATCTGCAGGGCGCGGTTACCAAGCTCGCCAACCGGCTCCAGCGCCGCCTGATGGCGCAGCAGAACCGCAGCTGGGATTTCGATCAGGAAGAAGGAATCCTCGATGCCGCAAGGCTCGCCCGCGTCATCGTCGATCCCTCGCACAGCCTGAGCTACAAGGTCGAGCGCGACACCGATTTCCGGGATACCGTCGTCACGCTGCTGATCGACAACTCGGGGTCGATGCGCGGGCGCCCGATCTCGATCGCAGCGATCTCAGCCGACATCATGGCGCGCACGCTGGAGCGCTGCGGCGTGAAAACCGAAATCCTCGGCTTCACCACCCGCGCCTGGAAGGGCGGCCAATCGCGCGAGAACTGGCTGGCTGGCGGCCGTCCCGCCCATCCGGGCCGGCTCAACGACCTGCGCCACATCGTCTACAAGCGCGCCGACGAGCCGTGGCGCCACGCACGCAAGTCGCTCGGCCTGATGATGCGCGAGGGATTGCTCAAGGAGAATATCGACGGTGAGGCGCTGCTCTGGGCGCACAGCCGCCTGATCGCGCGGACGGAGGAGCGCAAGGTCCTGATGGTGATCTCGGATGGCGCGCCGGTCGATGATTCCACCCTGTCGGTGAACTCGGGCACCTATCTGGAACGGCATCTGCGACAGGTGATCTCGTGGATCGAGAACCGTTCGCCGATCGAGCTGGTTGCGATCGGCATCGGCCATGACGTGACCCGCTATTATCAGCGCGCCGTGACGATCATGGATGCCGAGCAGCTCGGCGGCACGATGGTCGAGCAGCTCGCGGGCCTGTTCGACACACAGTGAAAAACCCGGCCCGCCGAGGTGGCGGGCCAGGTCTCTTCAAACAGAACTCGATCCCTTAGCAGTCGCGGTCGATCGCGCGGCCGGCGAGGGCGCCGACACCGGCACCGACGATCGCGCCGGTGGTGCCATCGCCGCGGTCATAGCGGCCGTTGCCGATCTCATGGCCCAGCAGGCCGCCGGCGATCGCGCCGATGATCGTGCCGCCCGTGCCCTTGTCGCGGCAGTAGCCACGGCCACCATAATAGCGGCGCGAACCGCCATAATAACGGTCGCCGCGATAATAGCCGCGGTCGCCATAATAGCCGCGGTCATAATGGCCATAATGACGGCCATGATCATATCCACGACGCGCTTCGGCGGGAGCCGATGCGAAGGTCGCCACAGTCAGTGCGGCTGCTGCAGCGAGTGTCAGTGACTTGGCGAACATCTTCAATCTCCTCATACACCCTTTACGCGGCGCATTCGCCGACGATGAAACAGCTTATGCCGAATCGGAACTGAGCCGAGTCTGAACATCGCTGTTGGCTGCCGTTCAGGAATCGATGTGCTTTCCGACACTTGCCGGGCCTGTTAGAGGGCGCGGCGATGCGCCTGCTGTTCGGCCTTGCCCTGATCCTGCTCGTGTCCGCCTCGGCCGCGCGGGCGCCCGACAGCGACAGCACGCTTCGGATCGAACCGATCGCGCTGGACCGCGACAATCCCGATCGCCGCGATTTCGACCAGCTCGAACTGCTCGGCGCGTGGCGGCTCAGCAGCGCCAATGGCTTCTTCGGCGGCATCTCCTCGATGCGAGTCCGCGACGGACATGTGATGGCGCTGAGCGATGCAGCCTATGTGTTCGAATTCCAGTTCGACGGGCGGGAGCGTGAGACGGCGCTGAAGGTGCGGCAGCTGCCCGGCATCTACACCAGCCGCCAGCCGGATCTCGATTCCGAATCGATGACCAGCGATCCGGCGACGGGCAAGATGTGGGTCGGCTTCGAATATTCGAACACGATCCGGCGCTATTCAGCCGATCTCGGCGCCAAGGAAGCCTGGGTCGCGCCGCCAGCGATGAAGAAATGGCCCGAAAACCAGGGCCCCGAAGCCTTCGTGCATCTTCCCGATGGACGCTTCCTGCTGTTCAGCGAGGCAAGCCCCGGCCCGGATGCGTCCAACGAAGCGCTGATCTTCCCCGGCGATCCGACCCGAAACGGAAAGAACAGTACGCTTTTCTATTACAAACCGCCGCCCCGCTTCAGCCCTACGGACGCTGCCCTGCTGCCCGATGGCCGGGTGTTGATCGTCAACCGCCATTTCTCGATCATGGACGGCGTCGCAGCCATTTTGACCGTCATCGACCCGCGCCAGATCCGGAAGGGCCGGATCGTGCCGTCCCAGATCATCGCGACGCTGAGGCCACCGCTCTACATCGACAATATGGAAGCCTTGTCGGTGGAGCAGAAAGATGGCCGGGCGATTCTCTGGATCGCCTCGGACGACAATTTCAATCCGCTCCAGCAGACCATCCTGCTCAAATTTGCGCTGAAGGATCGTTGATGGCCATGCCGCCGCCCATGACGGTGATGACCAACGGCATGCCGATGTCGGTCCATTGTGCTGGAGCCGGCCCGGCGGTCGTGCTGCTGCATGGCTTTCCCGAGCTCGCCTATTCCTGGCGGCATCAGATCTCGGCACTGTCGCAAGCCGGCTGGAGCGTGATTGCGCCCGACCAGCGGGGCTATGGCGCCACGGGCTGCCATGGCGAGTTGAGTGACTACCGTATGGAAAATGTCGCGCTCGATGTCATCGGGCTGCTGGACGCGCTGGATATCGAACGCGCCGTGGTCGCCGGTCATGATTTCGGAGGTGCCGTGGCCTGGACGCTCGCCCGCCTGCACCCGGATCGCATCGCCGGAGCCGCCAGCCTCAACACGCCTTATATGGGACGCGCACCGAGGGATCTGATCAGCACGATGCTCCAGCATCGCGGTCCTCAAAATTACATGGTGCGTTTTCAGGAGCCAGGCTTAGGCGAAGCGCTTCTGGGGCGTGATATCGACGGGATGTTCAGATCTCTGCTGCGGCGGCCCACCCTGACCCTCGAGGCGTTTCGACGAGAATGCCCCCAACTCCAGATGCTCCCGGTCTCTCTTCTGACGGGAGAGCCTGCGGTGATGGGTGAATCGTTCATGGAGCCCGGCGAAGCCGAAATATACGCCGAAGCTTTTCGAAAGACCGGCTTCACGGGCGGGCTGAACTGGTATCGCAACCTGCGTCGCAGCTGGGAGGACATGGCGGGGAAGCCGGAGCGGATCGAGCAGCCGGCGCTGATGATCTCAGCCGCCGACGATTATTTCCTGCCGCCGGAGACGACCAGCGGCATGGAACGGTTCATTCCTGATCTGGAAAGAGCGCTCATTCCCGATTGCGGTCACTGGACGCAGAACGAGCAGTCGGAAGTGACCAATCTGCTGCTGCTCGACTGGCTCGAACGCCGGATGCGGCCTCTGTTCTGAAAAAGCGCCCCGAGGGGCGACGAATCAGGCGGCGAGCTTCTTCGCGATTTCGCGCTTCAGGCGGCGCGCGCGCAGCGACAGCTTCGCATCGACCGTTTTCATCAGCCAGTTGTCGAGGCCGCCGACATGCTCGACCGAACGCAGGCCGTGCGTCGAGACGCGCAGCCGCACGCCCTTCGCCAGCGCGTCGGAGATCAGCGTCACATTCTGCAGATTCGGCAGAAAGGTCCGCTTGGTCTTGTTGTTGGCGTGGGACACATTGTGGCCCACCTGACGGCCCTTGCCGGTCAGCTCGCAAATACGCGACATGATGTTCGTCCTGGTGTTCGGTTGCCCGGAAAGCCGTGGCCCCTAGCGATGCCTGGGGCTTTCGTCAAGAACGACACGCCGCTGGCGATGCAACCGAAATGATTAACGCGCGTTCGCTTCCCCGTCCCAAGGAGAAGGAGAACAGCTATGCGTGGGATTATCGTGGCGGCCGTCATAGTCCTGGCGGTCATCGCAGCCTTCGCGTTTGGCCTGATCGACGTCAATCAGACCAAGGAGACCAAATTGCCTGAAGTTGCCGTGAAGGGCGGCCAGGCCCCGGCCTTCGATGTCGATACCGCCAAGGTCGATGTCGGCACCAAGGAAACCAGCGTCGATGTCCCGAAGGTGGACGTAGGCACGACCAAGGCCGACGTGGAACTGCCGACGGTAGACGTGCAGAAAGCCAACTGAGCCTTTTTTCGCCATTGAAGCGGGCGTGATGCGAATCGCGCCCGCTTCCCTGCATCCGCCGCCACGCTATATGGCGGTGTGACCTTCCCGCTCCCCCAGCCCATGGCTGAAGCCCTTCGAATCGCCGCCGAGGCAGGATCGGCGGGCGCGGTACCCGTGGGCGCGGTAGTCATGCTGGACGGCAAGGTCGTGGGCGCAGGCAGCAATCCCCCGCCCGGCACTCACGACCCCACCGCCCATGCAGAAGTTCTTGCCCTGCGTCAGGCGGCCGCCGTGCTCGCGCGCGACCGTCTCACCGATTGCGATCTGTGGGTGACGCTGGAGCCCTGCGCCATGTGCGCGGGCGCCATCGCTCACGCGCGAATCGCACGGCTCTATTATGGCGCCGAAGACCCCAAGGGCGGGGCGATCGTGCATGGGCCAAGGCTGTTCACCCAGCCCACCTGCCATCATCGGCCGGAGATTTACGGCGGAATAGGCGCCGTGGAAGCAGCATCGCTGCTCCACCGCTTCTTCGCGGAGAGACGCTGAATTCACCGCACCCGTCATGATTAGAGCAGCGCCTGCACCTCAAGGAGCCGCAATTTCAAGCCACGCAACCATTACTGCCAAGCGCTTTTCGCGCATCGCATCTGAACCGATCCTTGCCTGCCTGTTGTCGTAGCGACAGATTCAAGCGATAGGCGATTGCAAATGGCGCCGGATCCAGCCCCTGTCATCGCCCTGTCTCCCTTTCCGTGGTGGGACGTGCTGATCATCCTCTTCCTCGTCGCGTTCAACGGCGTGTTCGCCATGTCCGAGCTTGCGCTCGTCTCGGCGCGCAAGGCGCGGCTGGAGGCGATGGCGCGTGCGAAACGGCGCGGCGCCTCGACTGCGCTGAAGCTCGCCGAGGATCCGGGCCGGATGCTCTCGACCGTCCAGATCGGCATTACCCTGATCGGCATCCTCGCCGGCGCCTATTCGGGCTCGAGCCTCGGCGGCCCGGTGAGCGAAAGGCTGGCACTGGCCGGCGTGCCCGAGCGTACCGCCGACGAGATTGGCTTCGCGATCGTCATCGTGCTCACCACCTATGCCTCGCTCACGATCGGCGAATTAATCCCCAAACAATTTGCGCTGCGCGCGCCCGAACCCATCGCCTGCATCGTCGCGGTGCCGATGGTCTGGCTTTCGCGAATCACCGCGCCTCTGGTGTGGCTGCTCGACAAGACCACCAGGCTTGCCTTTCGCCTGCTGGGGCTCAGCCGCCAGTCCGACAGCCAGGTTACGGCCGAGGAACTGCACCTGATCGTCGCCGAGGCCTCCAACGCCGGCGTGATCGAGGAGAGCGAACGGGCGATCATCTCGGGCGTCGTACGTCTCGCTGACCGGCCGGTGCGCGAGGTGATGACGCCGCGCACGGAGGTGTCCTGGATCGACGCCGATGCCGACGAAGACAAGATCCGCCAAAGCATCGCGGAGATGCCGCACAGCCGCCTGCCGGTCGCCGATTCGTCGGTCGACAACATTATTGGCGTCGTCACGGCCCGCGATCTGGTGAGCGCGCTGGTCGCCGGACGCATGCCCGATCTTCGTGCGCTGATGCGACCCGCACCGGTCGTTCCCGATCAGATGGACGCGATGAACGCCCTTGAGGTGCTGCGCGCTGCCGAAGTGCCAATGGTTCTGGTCCATGACGAATATGGCCATTTCGAAGGGATCGTGACCCCGGCCGATTTGCTCGCCGCGATCGCCGGCAGCTTTGTGTCGGACCATGATGACGAGCATGACCCGCCGCTGCATGAGCGCGAAGATGGTAGCTGGCTGGTTTCCGGCTCTTTCGCCGCCGACATGCTTGCCGAGAAGTTGGGCTTCGATCTGGAGGAGGACCGCGACTATGCAACCGTCGCCGGCCTCGCGCTCGCCGTGCTCAAGCGGTTGCCGGATGTGGGCGACAAGTTCACCCACGACGGATGGATCTTCGAGATCGTCGACATAGACGGCCGCAAGATCGACAAGCTGCTCGTCCAGCGCCGCGACGCCTAGACAATCCGAGCGCCGTTCGGGCCGAGCCCGTCGAGCCCTTCTCTTCTTCCGGGTAGAGAAGAAGGCACCCTTCGACTGACTGCTTGCTGCAGTCGCTCAGGACAGGCTTCGACGAGCTCAGTGCGAACGTTGCATCAGGCCGTCGATATCGCGCCTGAAAACACTGCCCAGCGACGACGCGCCGATGACCAATTCCTCATTATGTTGTGTGGCACGATGATGGCTCGGGAGACCGTCTTCGGGGGTCATTCGCCTCTCCCCTCTGTCCGTTTCATGCCGGTTGGAGGGCCGGGGCTATGCTCCTATAGCGTGGGGCGATTCAATGCGTCTTACGTCATCGAGCAGGGAGCGGCACGATATGAGCCAAGAGGTCTTTCCGGTCAGCGAGGAATGGAGCCGCCGCGCGCTCATCGACCGCGAGAAATATGACCGTCTCTATGCGGAGGCGGCGTCCGATCCGGAGACCTTCTGGCGGCGCGAGGCGCAGCGGATCGAATGGATCAAGCCATTTACGAAGGTGAAGGAAACCAGCTTCGATGAAGCCGATTTCGGCATCAAATGGTTTTCCGACGGCGTGCTCAACCTTTCGGCCAACTGTCTCGACCGGCATCTGGCCTCGCGCGGCGACGATGTCGCGATCCTGTGGGAGGGCGACGATCCGTCCGAGAGCCGCAAGATCACCTACGCCGAACTCCATGCCGACGTCTGCCGCTTCGCGAACGTTCTGAAGGCGAACGGCGCACGCAAGGGCGACCGTATCACCCTCTACCTCCCGATGATTCCCGAGGCGGCGGTGGCGATGCTGGCCTGCGCCCGCATCGGCGCGATCCATTCGATCGTGTTCGCGGGTTTCTCGCCCGACGCGCTCGCCGGCCGCATCCAGGATTGCGATTCCCGCCTCGTCGTCACCGCCGACGAGGGGCTCCGCGGCGGCAAGACCATCCCGCTCAAGGCCAATGTCGACGAGGCGCTCACGCACTGCACCTCGGTCGAGCGCGTCATCGTCGTCAAGCGCACCGGCAAGGCGGTTCCCACGCAAGCTGGCTGCGACGTCTGGTATCATGACGAGATGGCGTCGGCCTCGCCTGAGTGCGCGCCCGAGCCGATGGGCGCCGAAGATCCGCTCTTCATCCTGTACACCTCGGGATCGACCGGAAAACCCAAGGGCGTGCTCCACACCACCGGCGGCTATCTCGTCTGGGCGTCGATCACCCACCAGCTGATCTTCGATTACCGCCCCGGCGACGTCTACTGGTGCGCCGCCGACATCGGCTGGGTCACCGGCCACAGTTATGTCGTCTACGGCCCGCTCGCCAACGGCGCGACCACGCTGATGTTCGAAGGCGTCCCCAACTACCCCGATTTCAGCCGCTTCTGGCAGGTGGTCGATAAGTACAAGGTCAACATCTTCTACGCTGCCCCGACCGCACTCCGCGCCCTGATGCGCGAAGGCGACGACTGGGTGAAGAAGACGAACCGCAGTTCGCTCCGCCTGCTCGGATCGGTGGGCGAGCCGATCAATCCCGAGGCATGGCTCTGGTATTACAACGTCGTCGGCGATGCCCGCTGCCCGATCGTGGATACCTGGTGGCAGACCGAGACCGGCGGCGCGATGATCTCGCCACTCCCCGGCGCGATCGACCTCAAGCCCGGCTCAGCCACCAAGCCCTTCTTCGGCGTGAAGCCGCAGATCGTCGATGCCGAGGGCAAGGTCCTCGAAGGTGCGACCGAGGGCAATCTCTGCATCACCGACAGCTGGCCGGGCCAGATGCGTACCGTCTGGGGCGATCATGATCGCTTCTTCCAGACCTATTTCACCACCTTCAAGGGCAAATATTTTACCGGTGACGGCTGTCGCCGCGACGCCGACGGCTATTACTGGATCACCGGCCGCGTCGACGACGTGATCAACGTCTCGGGCCACCGGATGGGCACCGCCGAGGTCGAAAGCGCGCTCGTCGCTCATGCCAAGGTGGCCGAGGCCGCCGTCGTCGGCATGCCGCACGAGATCAAGGGCCAGGGCATCTACGCCTATGTGACCCTCAATGCCGGCGAGGCGGACAGCGACGCGCTCCGCAAGGAACTGGTCCAGTGGGTGCGCCACGAGATCGGCCCGATCGCCACCCCGGACGCGATCCAGTTCGCCCCCGGCCTGCCCAAGACCCGCTCCGGCAAGATCATGCGCCGCATCTTGCGCAAGATCGCAGAGGGCGACACGTCCAATCTGGGCGATACCTCGACGCTCGCCGATCCGGCCGTGGTCGATAATCTGGTGGCCAACCGGCAGACGGCCTGACGGGGGGTTACCGCCCCGCGCCCCGCCGGATCAGCGCGGCGATGCACGATGCGCGGTCGAAATCGTCGCCATTGGGCAAGCGTGCGTCGATGTAGCGGACCAGCGGATCGCGACCCGCCGCCGGTGGATAGAGGTAGGCATCCAGCACGCACGCGCTCCCGACATATTGCAGCTTGCGCGCGGTGCCCTCGCGGACATCCATGTCCGGCTCGCCGAACAGCGCGCGCAGCATCTCCGCATTCTGGCCCATCACCCGTTCCAGCCCGCTTTGCTGGACAGGCTTGGGCGGTGGCGGCGCGGTGGCCTGCGGCGGCATCTCGACACAGGCGGTGAGGGAAATGAGCGCGATCAGGCTCAGGCGAGGATCGAAGCATCGTGCCATCGCGCCTCCATAGCGGCACGCGGCTTGCGCGTCATCCGGCCTGCGGTTAGGCGGCTCGCATCATTGCAAGGAGACGTTCGTGACCGCGCCCAGCCTCGACATCATCGCCATCGGCAACGCCATCGTCGACGTGATCGCGCAAGCAGACGACGCCTTCATCGCCAGCGAGGGTCTGGCCAAGGGATCGATGCAGCTGCTCTTCTCCCCTGAGGAAGCCGAGGCGCTCTACGCCAAGATGGGCGCGGGTATTGAGGCAAGCGGCGGCTCCGCAGCCAACACGGTCGCGGGCATCGCGGCACTCGGCGGCAAGACCGGGTTCATTGGGCAGGTCGCCGACGATCAGCTTGGAAGCGTCTTCGCCCACGACATCCGCGCCCTCGGCGTGCACTTCGATACGGCACCCCGCCCCGACCAGCCGCCGACCGCACGCTGCCTGATCCTCGTCACGCCCGATGCGCAGCGCACGATGAACACCTTCCTCGGCGCATCACAGTTCCTGCCCGCGACCGCGCTCGACCTCGATCTGATCAGGTCGGCGGCGATCCTCTATCTCGAAGGCTATCTCTGGGATCCCGAGCAGCCCCGAGCCGCGATGCGCGCCGCGATCGACGCGGCCCGCGGCGCCGGCCGCAAGGTCGCCTTTACCCTTTCGGATTCCTTCTGCATCGAGCGTCATCGCGGCGATTTCCTCGCGCTGATCGACGACGGCCAGCTGGACATCCTGTTCGCCAACGAAGCCGAAATCCTGTCGCTCAACGAAACCGACGATTTCGAAGCCGCGGTCACGGCGACTGCGGCGAAGGTGCCGCTGCTGGTCGTCACCCGCAGCGAGAAAGGCGCGCTCGCCGTCAGCGGTGGCGAACGCGTCCAGGTCCCTGCCGAGCCGATCGCCGAAGTGATCGACACCACCGGCGCGGGCGACCTCTTCGCCGCCGGCTTCCTCGCAGGCCAGACCCAGGGTCGTTCGCTCAAGGACTCGCTGACGATGGGTGCCATCGCTGCTGCCGAGGTGATCTCGCACTACGGCGCGCGGCCGGAGGCGGACCTCAAGCAGCTGGTGGCGAAGCGGCTGGGTTGAAATAAACTAGCGACCCACCATCAATTCGGGGCGGACGAGGCGGTCGAAGGTGGATTCGTCGATCAGCTTGAGGTCTAGCGCGGCATCGCGCAGCGTAATGCCCTTCCCGTGGGCGTGTTTGGCGATCTTCGCGGCGTTGTCGTAGCCGATTTCGGGGGCGAGCGCGGTGACG
>Ga0207674_10009482_pt1 | contig 11116 bp, 5 predicted proteins | sample KBSCornC72_FD_184303 | JGI IMG/M metagenome (GOLD analysis project Ga0207674, IMG submission 184303) | Corn rhizosphere microbial communities from Kellogg Biological Station, Michigan, USA - KBS Corn C7-2 (SPAdes) (version 2) | ecosystem: Host-associated > Plants > Roots > Rhizosphere > Soil ...
ATATTGGGTGCGGCGGTCGAATCTCGCGTGCCATCATAGACCTTTGTATCGCTGGCGGCCGTAACCGTGATGTTCTTTTGACTGATTGCTCCCGTATTGACGCTTGCAAAGGTAAGGGCATAGTTGACGCCATCGTTCGAGTCATCGACCAACCCCGAAGCAGAGAGTGTCTTGCCGGTGCCCGCATTCTTGGTATCAAAGGCCTGTGCGAAAGTCGCGGTATCGCCGGGGGCAATGGGCGGGCTGGCGACAGGAGTGCCAGCTGAACTGGTCGTGCCATCGTATGTTTTCGTGTCAGCTACCGCTGTTACGATGACAGAGAGTTTGCTGATGTTGGCAGTAGTGGTGGGCTGAATGAGGAAGTAGTTCGTTCCAAGATCGCCTGTAGTAGTCAGTCCCGTGACCGATACAATTTTGCCGATGCCGACATTTCTGTCTTCGAATGTGCCGGTTGCGCCTGAGGTTACGAGGGTGACGTTCGTGCCATCGTCGTTGACGAGGCCATCGAGGCCCACGCCGCTTAGGTCGAGGGACGCTGCGATTGTGCCGTCATAGACTTTATTGTTGGCAAGGACGTTGGTGACAGTGAGAGGCCGGTTGGTAATCGTCAGAACCCCGTCTGGTCCAGCAGTAAACGTATAATTTGGGGAACTGAGGGTGCCAAGATCAACAATGTGTGCGATGTAGTTGGTGCCGATGTAATTGGTCGCAGTTGCGTCCGTGCTGAAGTTCGCCGTGCCCGTAATGACGGCGGCAGTGTCTGTGCCTTGCAGCGTGTCATAGTTGGGGAAATAAACTGCGTCGCTGGGATCGGAACCGTAAGTGAGCAGGCCGGTTGCTGTGACCGTCAGGGCAGCCGGAGTGACGGTAAGATTACCGTTGTTGTAAGTGATATTGTAGTTGTTGGGATTGAAGGTGCCGCCGGTTGCGGCGCTCGGGGTAATTGCGTAAGGGGAGCCTGAAACTGGCGCGGTGGCGACACCGCCAGCACAAGTGAGTGTTACGCTGCCGATGGTCTCGGCATTTTGCAATCCAGCACTGGTAAATGAAGTGCTTCCGGCGCCGAACGTAACAGTTTCACCGTAGGTTTTGCTTTGATTAGCAGCGACGACCGAGAGAGCCGCTTTGTTCACAACGAGCGTGAGGTTGGTGGAAGTGGAAGAAGAGTAATTGGGGTCACCGCTGTAAACAACAGTTATGGAGTGGGAACCCGCCGAGAGAACGCTGATGGCCAAAGTGGCATTTCCGCTGCCATCAAGCGTTTGGGTGCCGAGCGTTGTCACGCCGTCGTTGAAGGTGGCGTTTCCAGTTGGCGTTGGGCCGCTACCAAAGATAGTAGCGGTCAAAGTTACCAGATCACCGTAGCTGCCGGAGTTGGTCGAGGAGATGATGCTAGCAGTTGGCTGTAAGAAGACAGCGAGAAAGCCAGTGCCGGTGAATCGGGCATCTTCGAAAGTGGCTCCTGAACCGATTGGACCGTAAATTCCATTCGGAGCGAATGTCACACCACCATCGAACGAGAGGGACTGAACCTGACCCGTCCCGGCGTAATTGAGATTCACAATGGGTGCACCTGAATTCAGGACGAGACTCGCAGTCGGTTTAAGGGCCGACGACGTATCGAGTTTTAAAGTCGCCAAGTCTGCAACTGCGATTGTGCTGCTGGAAAGTCCATTGGCGGCTGCAACATCGAGGATTCCAGCATTAACAGTAGTGGGGCCAGTGTAAGTATTTGCAGCCGAAAGGGTCAGTGTGCCGGGACCGTTTTGAATGAGAGCGCCGGTTCCGGAAATCACGCCCGAGAGCGTTTGGGCTGCCGAGCTGGCATAGTTGAACGTGCCACCGTTGGTATTGATGATTGTTGAGGCGTATGTTCCGCCACTGAGTTGTCCGGCTCCGCCAATCGTCAATGTGCCGCCGTTGATAATGAGGCTGCCGGTGTGAGCTGAACCGCCTGCGAGAACCAGCGTGCCGGTCCCGGCTTTGGTGAAATTGCGCTGTTGATCCTGATTGATGGTAGAAGTGAGAGTAAGAGTATTGGCGGAGACTGTGATGGTGCGATTTGCGCCGCTGATTGTGACCGGGCCTGTGATGGTCATGTTATTGGCACTGCCGACATAAGTGGGGCTGCCGCCGCTCAACGTGAACGTGTTTGTAATCGTCATGTCCGCGCCGCTCGTATTATCAAAAAGCCCATTTTGGTTGATGATAAACTTGCTGAATCCGAGCGCGAATTGGTGCGCGAGATTGAGCTTACCGGCTGTGTTGAGGGTGGTATTACCGCCATAGGTATTAGGAGCGGAAAGCGTCCACGCGCCGGTGCCAGACTTGGTGAGCGAAGTGAGGTTGACTACACCTGCGACAGTAATGGTTTGCGGCGCTGTACCTGCTGCAGTTGTTGCTGCGCTCAAGGTAACAACTCTTGTGCTGGTGTTGATGGCCGATACAGTGGTTGCAGCGGGGATGCCTGCGCCGGAAATCGATGCTCCCACTGTGATGCCGTCAACTGAAGCCAGAGTTATGGTGGTAGCGCCACTTGCATAATTGGCCGTCGTGATCGTAGAACCAGTCGTGGGGTTATTAGCGATCACACCGGAGATTTCACCGGAACCGGCAGTGGATCCCTGAAGCGTAAGTGTCTTGCTGCCGATTCCTGTGGCTGTCACGCCAGAGGTGAACTTGAGCAGGCCGGTGCCTGATTGATCAATGATGCCACCGCCGGTGGTACCGACCATGTCGATGACGCGGTCGGTAGTTTCGCCGGGTCCGATGTAGAGTAGCGTGCCGGTAAAAGTTGTGGCTCCAAAGCCAAGTGTGCCGTTGGCAACGCTGGACGGAGCCCCCAGATTACTGCTCGGTTGCTGTGGCGGGTTGGCGACGCTGTTGATTGTGCTGACCGTTGAAATGCCGGATTGGAATGAAGATTTGCCGGTATAGGTATTTGGGCCTGTAAGTCTGATCATCCCCGCAGTGGATTGCGACTGTCTTCCGACACCGCCTGTTCCGCTAATGACTCCGCTCAGGATATTGCTGTTGTTAACGCTCCCACCGGAGCCTAAGGAAATCGTATTGCCATTCAAATTCCAATTTCCGCTGTAAGTAACGCCCGCTAAATTTCCAACGAGGTTGTAACTATAATTTGCGTTTACAACAAAATTATTGGGAATTGTCACTGTGCTGGTGCCCTCGACAACAAACGCGCCGCCGCTACCGCCTGAATTCCAATTGATATTGCCGGTGCCAAAAGACGACGCATTGTTGAAATTGACCAGACCGGCTGAGTTAATATTCACACCGCCGGAAAAAGTATTTACCCCATTGAGGAATAGTTGCCCAGAACCGCCGTTTTGCAATGTGCCTGTCCCCGCCAGTACATTGTTGATGGTTGTTAAGCCACCGCTGGAGGTGGAAAAGCCTTGGACGCCCGAAAAGCTAAGAATGCCTGTGCCATTAATCACCAGGTTGCCGCAGGTTGTCGCTCCGCCCGTCCCACCGTTAAAGATGCCGGCGCACGTGTGGTCTGCGTTCGCCGTGCACGTGATAGCAGTCGCTCCTTCGCCTGTCACTGAAAAGACGACGAAACTACCTTCTACGAACGCAACTGGACCATTGGTTGGCACGCCATTGGTGGCCCATACGTTGCCTTCCCAGGAACCATTAGCCGTGGCACTGAGAGTTGTGCCGGTGGGGTCCCAAAACATGTTGGCCTTTGCCGCAAAACTCAGGACGGCAAACAATAAGGAGAAAGCAACGGTACGGAAGAAAAGAGGACGGTTCTTCATAGGTTATGGTTCAAATTGAGCAGTTTCCAAGGGATGACAAACAACAACATTGGGTTCGGTCTTGGTAGGCGAGTTTTTGTTAATGCTGCTCGGAAGTCAACGAGGAAATCGTGGGGATAAATGTGGGGATGCCGTCTTGAGGTGAGAAGAACAATGGTTCGCTTCCGCGTGAATGCGGCAGAAATCGGTTTCGGAAGAACTTATCTCACGCTCATTACGATTCTGGTTTTTCAAGCTTGTTTCGTGATTAGTCATTAGTCATTAGTCATTCGTGAATCAATTGCCCGCGCCTCGACCGACAATGAAGGATGTCGCGCGCGCAGCGCGGGTCTCTCTATCAACCGTTTCGTATATTCTGAATAACGCGACTGCCTCGGAACGGATCAGCGAGGAAACGAAACAACGAGTTTTCGCGGCGGCGGAACAGCTCGGATATCGATTCAATCCGATCGGGCGCGCGTTGCAACGGGGTTACACGAATCAAGTGACATTGCTCATTGTGACGTGGAATCTTGCCACTTCGCACGCGGCGACGGCCATGTCCATCAGCCGCGCGGCTGCGCGGCATGAATTGGCGTTGAGTGTGCATGTGGCTGACGATGACACAAGCGCCGAGGCATTTGTTCGGCGTTCGATTTTTCATAGCCACGGGGGTGTTTTGGTTCTGTGGGATTCACCCGCCTTTGAATCGAGTTTTTTGCGCCAAATCGCGACGGAAGGAGTGCCAGTGATCGATCTGCTTCCCGGGACTCCCGACGGAATATCGGTGGTGACAGCGGACCGAGAGGAGGCTGGATTTCGTGCGACGCAACATCTGATAAAGCTGGGACATACGCAAATTGGCATGGTTGGTGATTCGACAACACGGCCAAAAACTACATTGCGCAAATTGGCGGGTTATCGGCGTGCCCTCGAAAGGGCGGGATTGTCGTATGACGAGGCACTCGTTCAGAATGTAACCGAATTCGGATTTGAAGGAGGAAGGCACGGAATACAGCAGCTTCTGGCGCGATGCCCCGAAACGACCGGATTATTTTGCATCAATGATGGTATGGCGCTCGGCGCAATTGATGCTGCGAGGGATCTGGGTCGGATTTGTCCGAGGGACATTTCGGTGGTCGGATTCGGCGATTCGCCCGAGGGCAGCCATTGGCGGCCCAAATTGACGACGATAGCGCTCTCGTCGGAGCGAGTTGCCGCAGATGCGATCGGATTGGTGATTGAGCAGCGACGAAATCCGCAGACAGGCTCGAAGACAATTTTGATTCCGGAGGAGATAATTTTGCGGGAATCCACGGCACAGAACTCCAATGATTGACGGTGCAGGACAGAATTCTTTGCTGCCGCATGAATGCCGCAGTCAGCAGTTCCAGAAGAAATTTGTCTTATGCCCAATGGTTGATTTGGTCCAAACAATAGTTGGCGTTTAAGATGTGATCGGATAAGATCGTTTGATGGGTATGCCGAAAGTGGCCGCATTATCGCGAAAACGCATCCTTGTGGTGGATGATGAGCCGTTCGTGTGTGATGCCGTCAAAATGATGCTGAATTTTGACGGTCACACGGTGGAAACGGCACATAACGCCAAGGAAGCGTTGGCGATGTTTGAGGAAGGCAAATTCGACCTCGTCATTACTGATTTCGCAATGCCCGCAATGAAGGGAGACGAATTGGCCGCGGCAATCAAGGCGCGAGCGCCGAATCAACCCGTCGTAATGATTACGGCATATGCGGAAATGTTGCAGTCGTCCGGAAACCCGCTCAAGGGAGTGGATTTTATCATCAGCAAACCGTTTTTGTTGGAAAATTTGCGTGAAGCGATTGCGAAAGTGAGTCCGTCGGAATCTCGGGAAAAGGACGAGTAGTAGGAAATTCAAAATTCAAAATTCGAAGCAAATTCGAATGAGGAAAGCCTACCGTTGCCATGTATTCAGAAATCTGTAGTTCCCTTCCAGTTAGTGCTTAATGAGTTAAATGGAGGCTGGGGGGATTTGGTTGCGGCATATACCCACCACGCTGGGGATGTTGATGAGATGTAATAAGATGAACTCAAAAGAATCACTCTTCAGACCCTTGTTAATTGCGGGAGTCCTGTCTCTCGTAAGCTTCGCGACGCCTGCAGCGGAACGGGCGGATCACAGTCGGCCAAACATTTTATTCATCATGGCTGATGATCATGCCGCGCATGCGATGAGTTGTTATGGGAGCCGCATTAACAAGACACCGAATCTGGACCGGATTGCGAATGAGGGAATGCGCTTTCTGAATTGTTTTGCGGTGAATGCGATTTGCACTCCAAGCCGCGCAGCGATTTTAACTGGTAAATACAGCCACATTAATGGAGTGACGGTGTTTAATCGATTTGATGGCAGTCAGCCGACCGTTGCGAAGATGTTGCAGAAAGCGGGCTATCATACAGGAATGATCGGCAAGTGGCATTTGACGAGCGATCCGACTGGGTTCGATTATTGGAACGTCCTGCCGGGCCAGGGAAAATATCACGATCCGGATTTTATCGAGATGGGAAATCGAAAAATGATTAAAGGGTATGCGACCGATATCATTACCGATTTGTCCATTTCCTTTCTTAAGGACCGGCCGAAGGACAAACCGTTCTTTTTGATGTGTCATCATAAGGCGCCGCATCGACCGTGGGAGCCGGATGAGAAGCATGCGCATATGTATGATGATGTCGAAATTCCCGAGCCGGAGACTTTCAATGACGATTACAAAACACGATCTGCTGCCGCCCCGGAAGCGACGATGCGTATCGACAGAAATCTGACGCGCAACGATTTAAAGATCAAACCGCCGCCAGGACTGAAGCCGAAAGAATTGGCCAAGTGGAATCAGACGGTGGACATGGAAATGGAAGTGGACGTTAAAGGAGAAAAGAAGACGCTCACAGGCCAGGCGCTTAAAAAGTGGAAGTATCAGAAATACATTAAAGACTATCTGCGTTGCATTGCATCAGTGGATGACAATGTTGGGAGTTTGCTTGATTATTTAGAGCAGGCCGGATTAAAGGAGGATACAATTGTTATCTATACTTCTGACCAGGGATTTTTTCTCGGGGATCATGACTGGTTCGACAAACGGTTCATGTATGAGGAATCGTTGCGAATGCCGTTCCTGATTCGTTACCCGGATAAAATCAAGCCTGGAACGACCCAGAGCGATATGATTCTCAACGTCGATTTCGCGCCAACGTTTCTTGAATATGCCGGATTGCCGATTCCTTCAGAGATTCAGGGGCGCAGCTTTGTTTCACTCTTGGACGGAGAACATCCCAAGAATTGGCGGAAAACGATGTATTACCGCTATTATCATTATCCGGGTGATCACCAGGTCCAGCAACATTATGGAGTGCGCACGGAGCGTTACAAACTGATTTACTTTCACCGAATCAATCAATGGGAGTTTTATGATCTTCAGAAAGATCCGCACGAATTGAACAACCTCTATACGGAACCGGCTTACGCCGCGACTATAAAGAAATTGAAATCGGATATGGAGCGCCTGCGCAAAAACCTAAATGATCATGACCAATACGTGGATGGTCCTCCAAATCTGTAGGGTGTTTTCAAGTTTCCAAAGTAAGTAGCCGCCGAAATAAAGAGGCACTCTCAACATGCTTTGCCTCCTTACATCGGCGGCTACCCGTGTGTGCGGTCACAATCGTCCTAATAACGCCAGAATGATGACGATTACCAGGAGCAAGCCGACAATCCCGCCGGGAGCATAGCCCCACGAAGTGCTGTATCCCCACGTCGGCAAAACACCCAGCAGCGCCAGCACCAAAAGGATGATTAAGATTGTTCCTAAACTCATAACTTACCTTTTTTCTTCGTTCGACGGTCGTTAAAGGCTGCCAACTGGACCTATATAACCGTTCGACACAGGCAGCCTCGGTGCCATGGGGTTTAACACTGCTCATATGCCTATTGGGCGGGAAATCTAAGAACCGGGACGTCAGGGATTCTGTTGATCGGAAGGCACCAAAAATTGCAAAATGAAAATTGCAATTGCGAGGATGGACGGCTTGCGTGTACAGCCGACCTCTCCAGAGTTCATCTGAGAGGCCTACCCTGAGGGGACAATTGTTGGCAGCGCTTTCAGCCGACAGGCTGCAGGCCGGTGGCGTTGCTTTCGATGATCCCCTTTGAGATCGCGTGGCGAGTCAGCCCGGCGACGTCGTGAATGCCAAGTTTGTTCATGACTTGTTGGCGGTGTTTCTCGACAGTCTTGATGCTGATGCAAAGTTCGGCAGCGATCTGTTTGTTGGCGCGACCCTCCGCGATGAGTTGGAGGACCTCGGCTTCGCGCGTGGTGAGATAATCTGAACGGCGCTTTATTGGCTGGCCGGTCGCATAGGTCTGACGGCATTGGTCTCGCAGCCGCTTGGCAATGGCGGGACTGAAAAAAGCATTGCCCTTGAATGCTTCGCGGATCGCTTTGAGAAGATCATTGGCAGCGGTCTGTTTGACCAAATAACCCGCAGCGCCGGCCTCGGTTAATTGCTCGACGTATTCGTCGTTGCTGTAAGTCGAGAGGACGAGAACTTTTACAGAGGGAACATACCGCGTAATTTGCCGCGTGGCTTCAACGCCGTTAAGGACGGGCATGGCAATATCCATGACGACAACGTCGGGTAAAAGTTTTTTAACGAGTTGCAGCGCCTGTCGCCCGTTCTCGGCTTCGCCGACAATTTCGATGTCATCCTCAGCCGCTAATAATGCTCGCAATCCTTGACGGACCACTGTGTGGTCGTCTGCCAATAAAACTCTAATTTTTCGCATATGTTCAATGTCAAATTCCGGTTCACTTTTCAGTATCCAGCAACCTAATCCGAATTCGCCGCTATGCCACAAGTTTTTATGCTGCGGCTGACTTTCTAAGCCTACCCGTAATCGTTTTACGATGTTCGTATGATGGCAACAACTAGGGTAATGACCTACTGCCCGATAGCTATTGATGAGGCAGGCTGACGCCATGGCGATCCTCCGCAGGGTAATTCCGGGCGCGGTAATTTTTTTTGCGCTCTACGGGATGGCCACGAATTTGCAACTTTCGGACGCTGAGCCTTTACGATTGCCTAAAGTTGGGTCGTATGAATTGAGGATCATCACTCCATCAATCCTCGAATTAACGTATGTTACAGGTGTGAAAGAAGGTTCCGAACGTCCCGAGCAATGGGATTTTGCGACTCGAGACGGTCAGGTTCAATTGCCTGGCCCGGAACAATTTGTCATCACGGCGGCGGGCAAGGAAATCTCCGTCAAAACTGTGGGATTCAAACGGCGAGTGCTCTACGCGCCTTTCAAGCAATGGGATATGCGCATTGGAAATGAATTGTATTTGCAGCTTGGGAAAGCCGTGTCGGAAGGCGAAATAGTTGAGGCGAGGAATCCGAATCAAAAATTGTGGCCATCTGCTCTTCGATTTACGGTCAAAGCAGACCCGCTTCGCTCGAGCCCAGCGATTCATGTGAATCAAACTGGCTACCTGCCCAATTATTCCAAGAAGGCTATGATTGGGTATTATCTCGGCAGCCTGGGTGAAATGGAGCATTCGTTGGTTCCCGTTACCAATTTCGCGATTATCGAGGCGCATTCCACAAATGAAGTTTTTCGTGGAGCACTTGCCCTTCGGCGCGATCGCGGATTTCCTGATCATGGCTACCAGCAAGTAATCGAGGCGGATTTTACGGCGTTCAAAACGCCGGGTGAATATCGGCTGTCTGTGTCGGGCCTGGGAACATCATTTCCATTCTTTGTCGGGGACGAAGTGGCGGGCGCCTTTGCAAGAACATCTGCGCTGGGGATTTATCATCAACGGTGCGGGATTGCGAACGAATTGCCCTACACGCGATTTACACATGGTGAGTGTCACGTAAGGCCGGCGGAAGTTCCTGACGTGAGTCGCAAGTTCAGTTCGGTGAATGAGTCGTTGAAAAAAGAAACTGCGAATTACAAAGACAATCCACGACATACCGCGCCACAACTTAAGAGTGTCGCTGACTCTCTCTATCCGTTTATTAATAAAGATCCGGTGGATGTTCGCGGCGGACACCATGACGCGGGGGATTACAGCAAATATACGATCAACAGCGCGGCGTTCATTCATCATCTCGTTTTTGCAGCGGATGTTTTTCCGGGTGTGGCGGAGTTGGATAATTTGGGATTGCCGGAAAGTGGCGATGGCAAGAGCGACATATTGCAGGAGGCGAAATGGGAAGCGGATTTTCTGGCAAAAATGCAGGATTCGGACGGCGGATTTTACTTTCTCGTTTATCCGCGTGATCGGGAATACGAATTTGATGTCACGCCCGACCATGGCGATCCACAAATAGTTTTTCCAAAAACAACGGCGGCGACGGCAGCAGCCACTGCAGCGTTGGCGCAGTGTGCATCCTCTCCAACATTTAAAAAGCAGTTTCCCGACGCTGCCGCTCTCTATTTGGAGAAAGCAAAAAAGGGATGGGACTTCCTTGAGCATGCAATCGCGAAATATGGGAAAGACGGGGCTTACCAGAAGATCACGCACTACGGTGATGAGTTCATGCACGACGATGAATTGGCCTGGGCGGCATGCGAACTTTTCCTGGCGACGAGCGATTCGAAATATCACGAGAAACTCCAGGAGTGGCTAAAGCCCGGCGATCCGGCGGTTCGCAAATGGGGATGGTGGCGCCTTTTTGAATCTTACGGCTGTGCGATTCGCAGTTACGCCTTTGCGGCAAAAGCGGGCAAGATAATCCGCGAGAGACTTGACCAACGATTGCTTCAGGAATGCGAGAAGGAAATTGTAGCTTCGGGCGAAGACCAAATGCGACGGGCTGAGAGCAGTGCTTACGGCACAAGCTTTCCGGAAGAGACCAAAAGAGCCAGAACTGCCGGATGGTATTTTTCAAGTGACGCAGCATTTGATTTGGCAGTTGCGAATCAACTCGATTATCCACCGAAAAATGATCCACGACCTAAGTTGGTTGAGGCGCTCATCAACAATCTGAATTACGAGGAAGGATGTAATCCGGTGAATGTCACCTACCTGACCGGCCTTGGCCTCAAACGGCAGCGGGAAATTGTGGATCAATACGCTCAAAATGATCGCCGCGTTTTGCCACCGACGGGAATTCCTTTGGGAAATATTCAGGCCGGCATGAGCTGGTTGAATCTTTACAAAAAAGTACCTTCCGAACTGAGTTTTCCAAGTGATAGCGAAGGAGATTTGACTTACCCGTTCTACGATCGGTGGGGCGATACGTTTAACCTCACGCAGGAATTTGTGATCGTGAATCAAGCGCGCGCTTTGGCGTATCAGGCGTGGTTAAT
>Ga0207674_10009484_pt1 | contig 11115 bp, 11 predicted proteins | sample KBSCornC72_FD_184303 | JGI IMG/M metagenome (GOLD analysis project Ga0207674, IMG submission 184303) | Corn rhizosphere microbial communities from Kellogg Biological Station, Michigan, USA - KBS Corn C7-2 (SPAdes) (version 2) | ecosystem: Host-associated > Plants > Roots > Rhizosphere > Soil ...
AGCTGCCGTTCCTGCCGGTGATCGCGGGGCAGCGGAACTTCCAGCCGGTCTACGTCCGCGATCTCGGCAGGGCGATCGCTCGCGCCGCCCTCGATCCGGGCAGGCACGGCGGCAAGACCTACGAGATCGGCGGACCGCAGGCGATGAGCATGGTCGAGCTGCACCGCGCGATCCTCGAGCTCACCGGCCAGAAGCCCGACATCGTTCCGCTGCCCGATCTGTTCGGCAGCCTGTTGTCGAAGTTCGGCTGGCTCCCCGGCGCGCCGCTGACCCGCGACCAATGGCTGATGTTGCAGAACGACAATGTCCCCTCGGGCAAGCTCCCGGGGCTCGAGGCGTTCGGAATCGAGCCCACCCCGCTCGCCGCCGTCGGCTACGAGTGGCTCGGCCGGTTCCACCGCGGCGGCAAGTTCGCCGGCCGGCGAATTAATTTGACCGCCACCAGCTGAGCCTCGACCCCTAGCCCATGCCAATCCTGATCATCGCCATCATCCTTGGCATCGTCGAGGGCGTCACCGAATTCCTGCCGGTCTCCTCGACCGGGCATCTGATCCTCGCCAGCACGCTGCTCGGCTACGACGCCGACAAGTGGGCGGCGTTCAACGTCATCATCCAGCTCGGCGCGATCCTCGCCATCGTCGTGCTCTACTGGCGGACCTTCTGGGCGGTGCTCGAGGGTCTGATCAAGCGCCAGCCGATGTCGTGGCGGTTCGTCCGCAACGTCCTCATCGGGTTCCTGCCCTCGGCGATCCTCGGCTTCGTCCTGATCAAGCATATCGAGGCGCTGCTCGGGAATGCCGAGGTCGTCGCAGTCGCCTTCATCTTCGGAGGGATTGCGATCCTCGTCATCGAGCGGATGGTGAAGGACACGCCCGTCGTCGGAGTCGCCGAGATGCCGGTGAAGACCGCCATCGGCGTCGGCCTCGTCCAGTGCCTGGCGATGATCCCGGGCGTCAGCCGCTCGGGCGCGACGATCATGGGCGGGCTGTCACTCGGGGTCGAGCGGCGCACCGCGGCGGAGTTCAGCTTCTTCCTCGCAATCCCGACGATGCTCGGCTCGACTGCGCTGGAGCTTACGCGGCACCACGATGAGCTGCTCTCGGGCGCAAGCGGCGTGGGGTTCGGCACCGTCGCGGTCGGCTTCGTCGTCAGCTTCCTCGTCGCCATCGTCGTCGTGAAGGCGTTCGTGCACTACATCTCGCGCCACGGCTTCGCGCCGTTCGCCTGGTATCGGATCGTCGCCGGCGCGGCGGCGTTGATCTGGCTCACCGCGCGGTGATTTATCTCTGAACCGTTCGGTGCTAGAGTGATTCGACCGAATGTTTTCAACACCTTAGGGTGATGCCATGCGTACCGCTTTGATTGTCCTGCCGCTTGCGCTCCTCGCCAGCCCGGCGTTTGCTCAGCCGGCACCGTCATCGGCGCCGCAGATCCAGCGGGTTCTCAACGACCCGGCGATGGCCGACCGGATGGCCAACGTCATGCAGGCGATGTCCCATGCTTTCCTCGACCTGCCCGTCGGCGAGGTCGAAGCCGCGCTTCAGGGGAGGCCGGCGACGCCAGCGGACCGCGCGCGCACGCTGCGGACCGAGGACCCGAACCTCGACCGCGAAGTGCAGGACCAAGTCGCTCAGGCGCGGCCGGTGATCCGCCAGAGCATGCGGGCCATGGCCGATGCGCTGCCCGGAATGATGCAGGGCCTCCACCAGGCGCAAAAGTCGCTCGAACGCGCGGTCGCCAACATGCCCGACCCGAATTACCCGAAGCGCTAGACGCACCGCCCGTTCGCGCTAAAGCTGCCCGTCGATGTGGCAGCTCTTCCAGTTCCCGCTTTGCCCCTTTTCGCGCAAGGTCCGCCTGGTCCTCGCCGAGAAAGGCGTCGGCCATGAGCTGGTGCGCGAGAACCCATGGGAGAAGCGCGACGAGTTCATCGACCTGAACCCTGCCGGCGAAACCCCGGTGATGGTCGAGCCGGATCAGGCGGTGACCCTGATCGGTTCGCAGCCGATCGTCGAATATTTCGACGAGACCGTCGACCGCATGCCGATGATCCACGGCAATGCCGCGCTCCGCGCCGAGATCAGGCGGATGGTCGAATGGTTCGACATCAAGCTCTACCGGGAGGCCGTCGAGCCGCTGATGAACGAGCGGATGCGCAAGCGGCTGGTTAACCGCGAAAGCCCCGACACCCGGATTCTGCGCGAGGCGATGCGCACTGCGTCCGAGCATCTCGACTATATCGATTACCTGCTCGACCACCGCCGTTGGCTGGCCGGTCCGGGCCTGAGCCTCGCCGACTTCACCGCGGCCGCGCATTTGAGCGTGATCGACTATCTCGGAGCGCTCGACTGGCGCGGGCACAAGCAGACCAAGGACTGGTACGCAGTGATGAAGTCGCGCCCCGGCTTCCGACCTCTGCTCGGCGAGCGGATGGAAGTGATCGTCCCGCCAAGCCACTACGACAAGGTGGATTTTTAGTGCCGTCCGTCACCCTGAACTTGTTTCAGGGTCCATTCCTTCAAGGGCATCGCACGTCTCCACAATGGATGCTGAAGTTCAGCATGACTGCAGAGGGTCAATACACCCGCGGCTTGGGCTTGATGTATTGGATGTCGTCGGTGAGCGTGAAGTCATGCACCGGGCGGTAGTCGATCTTCACTGAGCCGCCCTTGCCGCCCCAGCCGTCGAGCCAGGCGACGGTATGCTTCATCCAGTTGGCGTCGTCCCGCTCGGGATAATCCTCCTGCATGTGCGCGCCGCGGCTTTCCTTGCGATTGGCGGCGCAGTGCATCGTCACCACCGCCTGGGCGAGCAGGTTGTCGAGCTCCAGCGTCTCGACCAGGTCGCTGTTCCAGATCAGGCTGCGGTCGGTCACCCGGACATCGGCCATCCGCGCGAACGTCTTGTCGATCTTGCCGACACCCTCGGCGAGGGTGCGGTCGGTGCGGAACACCGCGCAGTCGGACTGCATCGTCCGCTGCATCTCAAGCCGGATGTCGGCGGTCGGGCTGCCCCCTTCCGCGTGGCGGAACTTGTCGAGCCGGGCGAGTGCGAGATCGCCGGCGTCCTTGGGCAGCTGCTCCTGCAGCGCATCGCGCTTGATCACCTCGCCGAGGCGCTTGCCGGCGGCGCGGCCGAACACGACGAGGTCGATCAGGCTGTTGGAGCCGAGGCGGTTGGCGCCGTGGACGCTGACACAGGCGGCTTCGCCCACCGCGAACAGGCCGGGGACGACGGCGTCGGGGTTGCCGTCCTTCAGGGTCACGACTTCGCCGTGATAGTTCGTCGGGATGCCGCCCATCGTATAATGGACTGTCGGCGCGACCGGGATCGGCTGGCGGGTCAAATCGACGCCGGCGAAGGTCTTGGCCGTCTCGGTGATCCCCGGCAGGCGCTCGTGCAGGATATTGGGGTCGATATGGTCGAGGTGGAGGAAGATGTGGTCCTTGTGCTCGCCGACCCCGCGCCCTTCGCGAATTTCCAGCGCTTCGGAGCGTGACACGACGTCGCGACTGGCGAGGTCCTTGGCGTGCGGTGCGTAGCGCTCCATGAAGCGCTCGCCGCTGGCGTTGGTGAGATAACCCCCTTCGCCGCGCGCGCCTTCGGTGATGAGGACGCCCGCGCCGTAAATGCCCGTCGGATGGAACTGGACGAACTCCATGTCCTGGAGCGGCAGCCCGGCGCGCAGCACCATCGCATTGCCATCGCCGGTGCAGGTGTGCGCCGAAGTCGCGGTGAAATAGACCTTCCCGTAACCGCCGGTCGCAAGCACCACGGCCTGCGCGCGGAAGCGGTGGATCGACCCGTCGTCGAGGCATAGCGCGACGACCCCGCGGCAGACGCCGTCCTGCATGATCAGGTCGATGGCGAAATATTCGACGAAGAAATCGGCGTCGTACTTGAGGCTCTGCGAATAGAGCGTGTGGAGCATCGCGTGGCCGGTGCGGTCGGCTGCCGCGCAGGTCCGCTGGGCGGGCGGGCCCTGGCCCATGTCCTGGGTCATTCCGCCGAACGCGCGCTGGTATATCTTGCCCTCGGCGGTGCGGCTGAACGGCAGGCCCATATGCTCGAGCTCGACGACCGCGGCGGGCGCCTCGCGAACCATATATTCGATTGCGTCCTGATCGCCGAGCCAATCCGATCCCTTGACCGTGTCGTACATGTGCCAGGTCCAGTGGTCCGGCCCCATGTTGCCGAGGCTTGCGGCGATGCCGCCCTGCGCAGCGACGGTGTGGCTGCGGGTCGGGAACACCTTGGTGACGCAGGCGGTGCGCAAGCCCTGCTCGGCCGAGCCCATGGTCGCTCGAAGGCCGGCGCCGCCGGCCCCGACGACGACTACGTCATAGGTGTGGTCGACGATCTTGTAAGCGGTCACGCATTGGCTCCGAACGCGATCCGGGCGAGGGCGAACAGCGCCAGCGCTCCGCCGCCGACTGCGAGGAACAGCAGCACGAGGTTGCAGGCGAAGCGGTTGCCCTCGTCATGGACATAGTCGTCGACGACGACCTTCATCCCGTCGAGCGCGTGCTTGAACCCGATCACGATCAGCAGGGCCATCGGCACCGCGCCGCTCGGCGCGTGGAGCCATTCGAGGACTGTGCGGATGTCGTGCGAGGGAAGGATCAGCAGCGAGGCGATGAACCAGGTACCGAGCAGCAGCAGAGCGATGCTGGTCACGCGCTCGGTCAGCCAGTGCTCGCCGCCTTCGCGCGCCGAGCCAAGGCCGCGGACCTTGCCGAGCGGGGTGGCGCTTTGTCCGATGCTCATTTGGCCACTCCCAGCAGGTACCACCACAAGGCCGCGGTCAGCAGGACCGAGCCGACGAACGTCAGTATCGCGAAAGTCTTGTTGATGCCGAGCTCGAACGCCGCGCCGGTGTCCATCACCAAGTGCCGAATCCCGGAGAACAAGTGCTGGAAGAACGCCCACGTGAGGCCGATCAGCACGATCTTGCCGATCAGGCTCCCAGCGGTCTTGGTGAAGGCGTCGTAGGACTCGGTTCCTCCGGACAGCGCCAGCAGCCACCAGGTGAGGACTGCGAGGCCGACGATCGAAAGGCCTGCGCCGGTCACCCGGTGGATGATCGAGGCGGCCATGCCGGGACCCCACCGCCAGACGGTGAGGTGGGGCGAAACGGGGCGGGGATTGGGTGTTGCCATGGTGGCGACCGCTTAGGGCGCAGGGCCAGATGAGGCAAGATTCCGGGGCCGCGCCTAACCGGCTCTTAACCATTGTCGGTCAAGAGCGAAGGTCACGGCTCCTCCAAGGAGCGGCACAGCGGATTACGGAGAGTGGATCGATGGGCGCCGACACTGGGCATTTGCAGCGGCTGACGGACGGGCAGGTCAATGCCCGGCTTCAGGCGTACAATCCCGACGGATCGCTCGAGCGCGACCTCAAGGGCCTGTGGCAGGACGCCGGCGACATCATCGACGCCGAAGTCCGGGCGCAATTCGGTGGCGAAGCTGCCGAGCGGGTCCACGCCCATTATAGCGGCAAGGTCGATTCGACCTGGGTCCAGAACGTCGCCGAGTACGGCCGGCGGATCTATCGCGACAAGACGTCGGTCCCGGCCTACATCGTCTCGCGCGACCAGCTCATCAGCCGGGTGACCGAGCGGATGTTCGAGCGTTTTGCCAACGACAGCGCGACCCTGCAGCGCTGCATCACCAGCTTCCAGCGGCTGACCAGCTTCGAAACCGACATCATCCTTGCGCAGGTCTCCCTGCTCGAAGCGATCGAGGCGGCGGACCTGCGCGGCCGCGACAGCGAGCAATTCGAGCTTCGAGTCGCCGAGCTTGTGCGCGCCAGCACCGACCAGTCGAAACAACTCACCGAGCGCACGCGCTCGACCGCCGCCTCGGCGCGCGGAATGCTCGGCAAGACGAGCGAAGTCGCTGCCGCCGCCGAGCAATCGGCGGTCGCGATGCGCGAAGCCGCCCAGACCGCCGCCGGCCTAATCCGCGCGATCGAGGATGCGCGGTCGGAAGTCGAAGTCGCTGCGGGCGTCGCAACCCGCGCCGGCGACCAGGCGAGCCAGGCGGTCAAGGTCAGCCAGGCGCTGTCGGCGCACGTCGAGGCAATCGAGTCGATCCTCAGCCTGATCCGCGACATCGCTGGCCAGACCAACCTGCTCGCGCTCAACGCCACCATCGAGGCAGCGCGCGCAGGCGATGCGGGCCGCGGCTTCGCGGTGGTTGCGCAGGAAGTGAAGAGCCTCGCCTCGCAGACGGCTCGCGCGACCGACGACATCACCAACAAGATCACCGCGATCCAGCAGGCGACGAGGCAGACGGTCGAGGCCAACGGCTCGATCCAGGGCACGGTCGAGGAAGTGCAAAGCTCGGCCGACCGCATCCGCCAGGCGATGGAGCTCCAGGCTCAGACGGTGACGATGATCACTGCGGCAGTCGACGAGACGGCGCTTGCCGCCGACTCGATGAGCTCGACCATCGCCGCCATCCGCACCGACACCGAAAATGTCGCAGCGGACATTGACCAGGTCGAGCAGGGCTTCGGCCGCTTCTCGGAGCAGATCGCCAACTTCAAGTCGACCGCCAAGGCGTTCGTCAACGGGATCGCGGCTTAACCCCACCCTATTGCCGTCATTGCGAGCGTCGCTTCGCTCCTCGCAATGACGGCGGAGCTGCTCTAATCGGCGGCCCATGAACATCCTCGTCACCGGAGCGAGCCGCGGCATTGGCGCGGCGGCCTACGACCTCCTCAAGTCGACCGGCCACAACGTCGCCGGCCATTCGAGCGGCGGCAGCGATGAACTGATCGCCGGCGAGCTTACCGACCCGGCGGCTCCAGCAGGCGTCTGGGCTGCAGCACTCGAACGGCTCGGCGGACGCATCGACGCGCTGGTGAACAATGCCGGCATTTACGAAGCGGTCGCCGACGATTCGGCCGAAGACGAATGGCACGCGCAGTGGCAGCGCACGCTGACCATCAACCTTCAGGCTTCGGCCGATTTCTGCCGGCTCGCGGTCCGGCACTTCCGCGAACGCGGGGGCGGCGGGCGCATCGTCAACGTCGCCAGCCGCGCGGCCTTCCGCGGCGACAGCCCCAGCCACTGGCACTACGCGGCGTCCAAGGGCGCGATGGTGAGCATGACCCGGACCATCGCTCGCGGCTACGCCGCCGAGGGCATCCTCTGCTTCGCGGTCGCTCCGGGCTTCACCGTCTCGGAAATGACCGAGGAATATCTGCAGGGCCGCGGCGGTGCGCAAATCGTCGCCGATATCCCGCTCGGGCGCGTCGCCTCCACCGACGAGGTCGCCGAGACGATCCGCTGGCTTGCGACTCAAGCGCCCGCTTCAGCAACCGGCAATGTCGTCGACGTCAACGGCGCAAGCTATGTTCGCTAGCCTCGCCTTCCTCGCCGCTCTCCAGCAGATCGTCGTCCCGCTCGGCAAGCCGCCGCCCCAGGTCGAGAAGGCAATCGCCCCGATCGAGATCAACGGCCCGCTGTTCGCAGCCGCGTGCAAGGACTGGGACGACTGGGACAAGCCGGCGCCGCCGGTGCGGGTTCACGCCAACACCTTTCTGGTCGGCACCTGCGGTATTTCGTCGATCCTGATCACCGGCGAGCAGGGCGATGTCCTGATCGACGGCGGGACCGAGGCCGGCGCCGACCTCATCGCGGACAACATCCGCAAGCTCGGCTTCCGCCTCAGCGACGTGAAGATCATCCTCCAGAGCCACGAGCATATCGACCATATCGGCGGAGTGGCGCGGCTGCAGCGGCTGACGGGAGCGCAGGTCTATGCGTCGCCCGCGGCCGCGAAAGTTCTCGCAACCGGGACTGCCGGCGCCGGCGATCCTCAGGCGGGGATGCAGAAGCCAGTGCCGATCGCGCGGGTCGACCGCGTGATTCAGGACGGCGGGCAGGTGCGCCTCATCGACATCTTGCTGACCGCGGTCGCGACTCCCGGCCACACGCCGGGCGCGCTGACCTGGCACTGGGAAAGCTGCAAGGCCGGCATCTGCCGCCACATCGTCTATGCCGACAGCCTCACCCCGGTCAGCCGCGACGATTATCGCTTCACCGACCATCCCGAATATCTCGCCGCCTACCGCGCGAGCATCGCCAAGGTGGCAGCGCTCGACTGCGACATCCTGCTGACGCCGCATCCGTCCGCGAGCGACATGATCAACCGGCTTGCGCTGGCCAAGGTCGAGAACCCAAACGCGTGCCGCGACTATGCCGCGAGCCTCACCAAGCAACTCGACGAGCGGCTGGCTAAGGAAGCCGCGGCCAAGTGAGCTTCCGCGTGACCATCGGCTGCACCCGCGCGCAGGGGGAGGCGATCGGGGCGATGGAGGACCTCGCCGGCTTCGGCGACAATCCGCCTATCCTTGTCGCCGACGAACCCGACGAGACGCGACCAGACGAGTGGCTGATCCAAGCCTACCTCGATCACGAGCCGAACGCCGAGGAAATTGCCCTGCTGAGCGCGCTCGGCACCGGCCCGCCGCAGGTGGAGCAATTAGGTGACGCCAACTGGGTCGCGCTGAGCCAGGCCGGGCTCCAGCCGATCCGCGCCGGGCGGTTCACCGTTCACACTCCGACGTGCGAGCCCGATCCCGGCCGGATCAATTTCGAGATCGACGCCGGCCTTGCGTTCGGCACCGGCCAGCATGCGACCACGGCCGGATGCCTGTCTGCGCTCGATTCTCTCGAACGCAACGGTTCCATCTTCACAAACATTGCCGATGTCGGCACCGGCACGGGGCTGCTCGCTTTCGCTGCGTTGGCGCTGTGGTCCGACGCAAAGTGCATCGCGACCGACATCGACCCGGTCGCAATCGACGTCGCCCGTGAGAATGCCGCGATCAACGGCGTGACGCTCGGTCACGGCGCCGGCGAGTTGCTGCTTGCAGTGGCCGACGGAATGGACTCGCCGATGCTCGCCGCCCGCGCTCCGTTCGACCTGCTCGTCGCCAACATCCTCGCCGGGCCGCTGATCGAGCTCGCGCCGGATTTCGCCAAAGCCCTAGCTCCCGGCGGGTCGATCGTCCTTGCCGGCCTGCTTGACACGCAGGCCGATCGCGTCGCCGCGGCTTTCGAATTGCAGGGCCTCCGCCTGGCCGAGCGCGGCTTCGGCGAATGGCCGGTCCTGGTCTGCGAACGCCCCGCCTGACGGTCTTGCGTGCCGCAGCGGCGGCTGCGACAGCGCCGTAATGAAATCGCTGCTCCTGCTCGCCGCGCTGGCCTTGTGCACCGCTGCCGCACCACACGCGAAGCATCCTCCGAAAACCGCCGGGGCGACCAAAGCTGAGCCGGCGCCGACGGTGCGGGAATTCTTCAAGCCGGACGAGGTCCGCTCGACCGGGACGCTAATCGTTGGCGGCCAGCCGATCGCCTACGATGCGGTGGCGGGAACGCTCGTCGTCCACGCCAAGGAGTGGGAGGACACCGACGCCGTCGAGGCGGATGCGGACAAGTCGGATAAGGACAAGAACCAGCCCAAGCCCGAAGCGTCGATGTTCTACACCGCTTACTTCGAGCAGGGCGCCCCGGCCGCGGGCCGGCCGATCACCTTCCTGTTCAATGGCGGCCCGGGCTCTTCGACCGTGTGGCTGCGGATGGGCGCGTTCGGGCCGGTGCGGGTCGTCACAGCGGACGCGCGCCATACGCCGGCGCCGTACAGGGTCCTCGACAACGATCAGAGCCTGCTCGACGTCTCCGATCTGGTGTTCATCGACGCGCCCGGCACCGGCTTCTCGCGCATCGCCGGCAAGGACAAGGAGAAGAGCTTCTACGGCGTCGACCAGGACGTTGACGTCTTCGCCAAGTTCATCGGCCAGTTCCTGACCAAATATGGCCGCTGGAGCTCGCCCAAATATGTGTTCGGAGAAAGCTACGGCACGATGCGGGCCGCCGGCCTCAGCCTCGCCCTGCAGAAGGCCGACGTCGACCTCAACGGCGTGATGCTGCTGTCCGACATCCTCAACTGGGACTTCATGCCCGACGATCCGCAGGTGAACCCGGGCATCGACATGCCCTATATCGTCGCGCTTCCGACCTATGCCGCGACCGCGTGGCATTTCGACAAGGTCGTCAAGAAGTCCGCGGACCTCAAGAGCTTCCTCGGCGAGGTCGAGGCTTTCGCCACCGGTGACTATGCCAGCGCGCTGCTGCAAGGGAACGACCTGCCCGACGCGGAGCGGCAGCGGATCGCGCAGCGACTTTCGGCTTACACGGGCCTCCCGGTTTCCTATCTCCTCAAGACAAACCTGCGCATCGAATATGGCGCGTTCCAGAAGGAGCTGCTCGGCGCCGAGGGCGCCACCACCGGCACGCTCGACACGCGCTTCGTCGGAGCGACGCTCGATCCGTTAAGCAAGGTCGCAAGCTACGATCCGCAGGACGCCGCAATCAGCGCAGCCTATGTCGCCGCTTGGCACAATTACGTCCGCGATCGCCTGCATTACGCGCCCGGCATCCAGTACAAGTCCGGAATCCCGGTCTATTCAAAGTGGGACTACAAGCATCAGCCGCCCGGAGCCGACGAGCCGCTGATCGCGCTGCCCAACGTGCTGCCCGACCTCGCGACTGCGATGATCCAGAACCCCGACATGAAGGTGATGGTCAACGGCGGCTATTTCGATGTCTCGACGCCCTATTTCGAAGGCAAGATGGAGATGCGTCACCTGCCGGTCCCGCCAGCGCTGCGCAGCAACGTCGAATATCATTATTACGAGTCCGGCCACATGGCCTACCTGCGGCCCGAGACGCTCGCCGAGCTGAAGGCGAACGTTGCAGAGTTCATCCGCCGGACGAGCGCCGCGCGTTAGGCGCTATGCCTCCGCGACGATCTTCGCCCATTCTTCTTCCGTAGCGACGCGGATGCCAAGCTCCTCGGCTTTCTTGAGTTTCGAACCTGCGCCGGGGCCTGCGACGACCAAGTCGGTCTTCGCGCTGACCGACCCCGCCGCTCGTGCCCCGAGACGCTCCGCCTGGGCCTTGGCTTCGTCGCGGCTCATGGTTTCGAGGCTGCCGGTGAAGACGATGGTCTTTCCGCTCCATTCGGTCTGCTTCGCGTCGCTGACGAACGGTTTTGGAGTCACCTCCGACAGCAGGTCGTCCAGCGCTTCGCGGTTGTGCGG
>Ga0207674_10009485_pt1 | contig 11115 bp, 9 predicted proteins | sample KBSCornC72_FD_184303 | JGI IMG/M metagenome (GOLD analysis project Ga0207674, IMG submission 184303) | Corn rhizosphere microbial communities from Kellogg Biological Station, Michigan, USA - KBS Corn C7-2 (SPAdes) (version 2) | ecosystem: Host-associated > Plants > Roots > Rhizosphere > Soil ...
GACACGCCGAGCAGCGCGACGTAGACGGGCAGGTCGAGCAGGCCGGCCAGGGCCAGGCCGCCGACCAGGCCCAATGCCGCGGCCCGCAGCACCGAGTTCACGATGACCAGGCCGGCCCCGTGCCGGCCGACCAGCCAGCGGCGCAGCGCCACCGCGCCGATCGCCCCGGGCAGCGAGTAGGCGGCCACGGCCGCGCCGACCCACAGGCCGCGACTACCCGGCGGGGCCAGCTCGACCGCCAGCCAGGCGATCGCCACCGCGCTCATCCCGTCGCCCAGTGCGGAGGCAGCCGTGCCGGGCAGCACCTTGCGGAACACCGGGTGGCTCAGGGCCGGGTAGTAGGGCGAGGACCGGGCCCGTTCGGCCCATTTGCTGGTCACTCAGGGATAATAGATTGGGGCCATGGAACCAGAGCGGGACCCGCTGCTGGCCGGGCGGGCCCGCGCGCGGGAGCGGGTGGCCGCGCTGGAGCGGGAGTTCGCCGCGCTGGCCGAGGCGGCCAGCGCGGCCGGGACCGACGACGAGCACGACCCGGAGGGCGCGACGCTCGCGTTCGAGCGCCAGCACGCCGCCGCCCTGCTCGAGGCGGCGCGGGAACAGGTGGCGGCACTGGACGACGCGCTGCGGCGGCTGGACGAGGGCCGGTACGGGGTGTGTGACCGGTGCGGGCAGCCGATCGGGGCCGAACGGCTGGCGGCCCGCCCCGCCGCCGTCACCTGCGTGCGCTGCGCGGGAGGCGGCCGCCGGCGGGTCTAGCCGCCGAGAGCGGCCAGGAGTTCGGCCCGGGCCGGGGCCGGGGCAGAGTACCGGGGCGCCGCCGAGCCGACCGAGATCACCTTGTCCCGCATGCCCGGCTCGGCCAGCACGTCGGCCGGCATGGCGGTCAGCGCCGCCACCGAGGTGTAAGCGCGCAGCACGTCCGGGTCGCACGCCGCCGCCGCGTACAGGGCCTTGCTGAAGTCCCAGGCCGGGTCGCCCGGCTCGTACGGCTGGCCGGTGATCTCGCCGTTGATCTCGGCCAGGCGGTGCCGGTCGAATTCGAGCGTGGCCCGGTAGAAGGGGCCGACCGTGGTCTGGGTGACCTCGTCGAACCGGCGGGCCAGCTGCCCCGGCTCGTCCGGGCTGACCTCGCGGAGCAGGTCCCGCAGCGCGCAGGCGTGCAGCAGCCCGATGGAGGCGCCCCGGCCGAGCGAGGGGTTGGTGCAGGCCCACGCGTCGCCGAGGGCGGCCAGGCCGGTGGCGACGGGCTCGCCGTCGACCACGTGCCTGCGGTGCCGGTCCTCGATCGCGGCGATCACCTGCACGCCGGTAATCGGCTGGGCGTCGCCCCAGTGCGCGACGCTGGGGAACAGGCTCAGCACGGCTTCCCAGGCGGGCACCGCGCGCAGCGCGCGCAGTTCCTTGTCCCGGGCGGAGGTGACGAAGGCCACGCCCCAGGTCCCGGAATCGCACGGCAGGGTGAGGATCGACACGCCCTCGAAGTGCTGCAGCAACCGTTCCCTGGCGGGCGGGCAGGAGCCGTCCGCCGACCGGAAGTGCCGGGCGTAGTAGACGAACCCGCAGTCCTCCTTCTCCTCGTCCGGACGGCGGGCGCCGATGGCCGCGAGCATGCCGGTCACCGGGGACCGCCGGCCGGTGGCGTCGACCACGAGGTCGGCGTGGACCACGGTGGCTCCCCCGACGGTGACGCCGGAGACGTGCGGCACCCCGGCCATGGACTCATGCCCGGTGACCAGGCCGGTGACCGCGACGCCCCGGCAGACGGTCAGGCCGTCGGTGCGCTTGGCGGCCTGAGCCACCGCGGCCTCCAGCACGGGCCGGCGTCCGGTCACCGTCTCGAAGCGCTCGTCGCCGTCGCGCTTGCCGCCGGTCATCTCGTCCGGCAGGGCGCCGAGCATGCTGGTGCGGACGCCGCCCAGGTCTTCGAGTCCGGTGATCACCTCGGGCAGTTCCCGCTCCATCACGGCCCGCCAGCGGGGCAGCATGAAGTGGAGCTGGCGGAACTGGTTCACCCCGCGGCGGTCCCACCGCTGCCACAGGTCCCCGGCCCGGCCGCGCGGGCCCGCGGCGTCTCGTTCCAGGACGGTGACCTGGTGCCCGTCGCGGGCAAGCAGCATGCCCGTGGTCAAGCCGTTGAGCCCGGCCCCCATCACGACAATCTGTGCCACCTGTCATCCCCTCGTAATCTGGCCCCTTGAAATCTGGCCCTCGTAATCTGGTCGTGCTCTGGCGGGCCGCGCTAGAACGTCAGCGGCCTGCCCGTTTCCAGCAGTGTCTTCAGGTCGCTCAGGACCCAGCTCCAGCCCCCGGAACCGGCCGTCCCGGCGGACGCGAGCGCGGCCGTGTGCGGGGCGCCGGGACATTCGTGCCGAACGGTTACGGCGGTCAGGCCCGTCTGCTCCTCGTGGATCTCCCAGGTCAGGCGGGTAGGGGGTTCGGCCGCGGCCGTCGCGTCGAACATCGGGTGCCAGGTCTGGACGAGCCGCTTGGGCGGTTCGGCCTCGAGCACCTCCCCGCTGATGACCAGATCCCCGCCGCGCTGCCCGTACCGGCGCCCGCTGGCGTAGGCCAGGTAGATCCCGCCCGGCTGCGGGTCGTACTTGACCAGGGTCCGGTATCCGTACTTCCGGGTCCATCCGGGCTCGGTCAGCGCATCCCAGACATCCTGCGCCGTGGCCTGGATGAAGATGTGGTAGGCCAGTTCGTCGTGGAACAGGGCCGTCACGATAGGCGCTCTCCTCAACAATCGCGGGGCTCCCCCATGGGCCGATCCTTCGTCGCGGGTGAGGATGGCCGGTGTGCCGCGGATGGAGATGATGTGAAGGCCCGGCGCGGTCTACTCGGCTCGCAGGGCGGAAGCGGTGCGGGCGCGGGCCGCCCAGCCCGCCGGGGCCAGCGCGCCCGCCGCGGCGATGACCAGGCCGGACAGCGCGAGCAGGCCGAGCTCGCCGGGTGCGTACACGTCGAGCACCGAGGCCGGCACGCCGGTCTGCGCGGCGTGCGCCATCACCGGCAGCACGTAGCGCTGCAGGGTGACTCCGGCCGGGATCGCGACCAGGCCGGCCACCAGGCCGGTGCCGGCCACCGAGCACACCACCATGGCGGTCACCTGCCGCGGCGTCATGCCGACCGCCTTGAACACGCCCAGGTCGTGCACCCGCTCCCTGGTCTGCAGCACCACCGTGTTGAGCACGCCGAGCCCGGCCACCGCGGCCAGCAGCAGCGTCAGGGCGGCGATCAGGCCGATGACGGCGGCGAACTCGGAGGGCGCGGCGGTGTTGGCGGAGACGGAGTAGCTCGGGCCGAGCGCCGTGGCCAGCGCGTTCGCATAGGAGGCGGCCGCGGTGCCCGGCCGCAGGGCCACGTCGTACTGGACCGCAGTCAGCTGCGGGTCGAGGCCGGACAGGGTGGGCAGGCTGGCCAGGATCTTCGGGGTGCCGCCGTTGGGCTCGAAGATCTCGCCGGTGATCCGCACCGTGATGTGCCTGCTCCCGGAGGTGATCTGGTAGCTGTCCCCGACCTGCGTGCCGGTGTCGGTGAGGAAGCCGGTGTTGACGACGGCCTGGCCGTTGCCGTGGTACCAGTGCCCGGTGATGAGCTGGTAGCCGGTCCAGCTGGCGTCGCCGCCGAACGCGACCAGTGACAGCTGCTCCGGCAGGCCGGGCACGCTGATGTCGTCGTCGGCTTCGGCCACGTAGCGCAGCGTCCCCGGCTGCGCCCGCAGCGCGGCCTGGACGGCGCGCTGCTGCGCGGCCGGGCTGGGCATCGGGGGGGCACCCGGCGGCTGGAGCACGGCGTCCCCGCCGGGCAGGCCGATCTGAACGGGTTCGGCCCGCGCGTGGGACAGGTCGGCCGCCACCCGGTCCAGGGAGGTGGCCAGGCCGGCCGCGAACGTCACCGCGATGCCGCCGAGCAGCACCGCCACCAGCGTGACCAGGGTCCGCGCGGGCCGCGCGAACGGCGCGGCCAGCCCGAGGGTCAGCGGCCGCGGTAGCCGCCTGGCCGTGCCGAGCAGGCGGTGGGCACCGTACCCGCGGGCGGCCCGGGGAGCCCGCCCGGTCGCGATGGCCTGCACCGCGCTGAGCCGGCCCGCGCGCAGCGCGGGCGGCAGCGCGGCCGCCACGGTCAGGCCGAGCATGGCCAGCGGCACGGCCACGTCGACCCAGGGCGGCACCGCCAGCGCGCCCACCCCGTAGACCCGCGCGGTCTGGCTGAGCAGCGGCACGGACAGCAGGTTGCCGGCCAGTACCCCGGCCACGGCGCCGGCTGCCGCCGGGATCGTGACCTGGAGTACGTAGGCCGCCACCACCTGGGCGGGCGAGAAGCCGACGGACTTGAGCACGCCGATCCGGCGGGTGCCCGCGACCACGGCGCCGCTGACCACGTTGGCCACGATCAGCACCGCCATCACGATCCCGATCAGGCCGAACGCGACGATGAAGGGCACCCACGGCGCGATCGACTGGGTGGCCCGCAGCTTGGCGGTCAGCCACGACTGCGCGCCGAGCAGCGAGCCGGGCGGCAGCGCGGCCCGTACCCGGGCGACGTCGGCGCTGACCTGGGTCGCGCTGCCCGCCCGGGCGAAGCGGTAGAGCATCTGGCTCACGGCCGGAGCGCCGGGTGCGCGCAGCGCGGCGATCTCGGCCGGCGTCACCCAGGCCTGCGCGCTAGCGGTGGCCGAGGTGGCCACGCCGACGACCGTCAGCCGGGGCGAGCCGGGTACCCCGTGCACCGTGACGTGCGAGCCGACCGCCACCGGCGGGCCATCTCCGCTGTCGGACCAGACCATCTCGCCGGGCTGCCGGGCCCAGCGGCCCGCGGTCAGCGTGAGGTCGTCGACCGGGCCGCCCGGCGTCGCCCGGCCGACCAGGTTCAGCTGGGTAGAGAACACGCCCTGGCCGCCGGGGTGCCCGGGCGGCGCGGCGAAGGTCATATCCGCAGCGACCGTGACCTGCGGGAACGGGCCGGAGGCCGCGGTCACCCCGGGCAGCCTGGTGGTAGCGGCGAGCCGGGCGCCCGAAGCCCGGGCGGCGTTCACCGCCGCCGTGACGTGCGCGCCGCGCTGCGCGGCGAAGGCGTGATCGAAGGGGGCGTTGGAGTCGACTAGCAGGCCGAGGGCCAGCGTGGCGGCCGCGGTGGAGACCAGCAGCACCAGGGCGATCACGCTCGTCTGGACGCGCCGCCCGGTCAGCCCGGTGCGGGCGGCCATGACGACCGGGCGCCCGCCGACGGCCCTCAACGCCGTGCCCCTGTGACGGCGTCGCCGGCGACGCTGCCGTCGACGAGCTGGATGACCCGGCGCGCGTACCGGGCCGCGAGGTCCGGGTTGTGGGTGACCAGGATCAGCGTCTGCCCGGAGGAGTTGAGGTCCAGCAGCAGCTCGCCGATCTCCTCGCCGCTGGCCGTGTCCAGCGCCCCGGTCGGCTCGTCGGCGAGCAGCAGCGCGGGCCGGTTCATCAGCGCCCGGGCGATCGCCACCCGCTGGCGCTCCCCGCCGGACAGCCGGGCCGGGTAGGCGCCGGCACGCGGCGTGATCCGCAGCGCCGCCATCAGCTCCCCGGCCCGCTGCCGCGCCTGGGCCGCGGGCAGGCCGGCCAGCTGGGCGGGCAGCAGGATGTTGTCTTCGACGGTCATATCGTCCAGCAGGTTGAAGAACTGGAAGATCATGCCGACCCGCCGCCGCCGGAACCTGGCCAGGCCGGTCTCGCTGAGCCTGTCCACCCGCTCCCCGCTCACCCAGATCGTGCCGCTGGTCGGGCGGTCGAGGCCGGCGATCAGGTTGAGCAGCGTCGACTTGCCGCTGCCCGAGGGGCCCATCACGGCGAGGGCCTCGCCGGGCGCGACCTCCAGGCTGACGCGGGCCACCGCGGGGGCGCCGTCGTGGTCGTAGCGCTTGGTCACGTCGCTGAGCTGTACGAGGGAATCCATGTCAGGGACGGTACGGACGGGGCCGCCGCCGCCGCGTCGCCCGCCGGGGGCAGTTTCCGTACCGTGGCGGGCTGATGTCATCCCGGGGATGTACGGTTCTCCACCGCGCGGGCGATGGCCGTGCGGCTCAGGCCGGGTGACAATGGGGCGGTGAAGGCGTCCAGGCCAGCCTGGGTCATCGACACGGCCATCGCGGTGGCGGCTACGCTGGCGGCCGTCTGGGCGGCGATCGCCGTGGATCACCACGATGGCCCGCTCGTCGTCCGCCCGGGCGTTCTGCCGCACCCGGCTTTCCCGGCCGGGCCGTCGGCGTGGGTCGTGCTCGGGATCGCCCTGACCGCGGCGCCGCTCGCGTTCCGGCGCCGGTATCCGGCCACGGCGTTCGGCGTGATCTTCGCCGCGGTGCTGGTGACGCACGACCACGTCACGACGATCACCTTCGGCGCGGTGATCTTCGCGGCCTACAGCGCGGTGCTGTACAGCCGGTTCCGCTGGGCGGCGCTGCTGGCCGTGGGTACCGCGGCGGTCATCGCCACCGCGGCGTTCCCGGACACCACGCCGCAGGTACCCGCGCGGTTCACCGCGCTGCTGGTATTGGCGCCGACCGCCGCCGTGGCGGTCGGGATGCGCGGGTGGCGGAAGCGGGCTGGGGATTCGGCCGAACGGCTGCTCCGGGCCGAGGCCGAGCACGAGGCGCAGACCCGGCGGGCGGTCGAGGCGGAGCGGGCCCGGATCGCCGGCGAACTGCACGACGTCGTGACCCACAACGTGAGCGTGATGGTGGTGCAGGCCGGCGCGGCGCGCAGCGTGCTCGACAGCTCGCCCGACGATGCCCGGGAGGCGCTGCTGGCCGTGGAGGCGAGCGGGCGGACCGCGATGAGTGAGCTGCGGCACCTGCTCGGCCTGCTCGCGCCGGGCGGCGGCGAGGAGGACCTGCTCGTCCCGCAGCCCGGGGCGGCCCGGGTGCCCGCCCTGGTCGAGCGGGTCCGGGCCGCCGGGCTGAGCGTCGAGCTGTCCGTGACCGGGGCGCGCGACCTGCCGCCCGGCGTCGACCTGGCCGCGTACCGGGTGGTGCAGGAAGCGCTCACCAACGTGATCAAGCACGCCGGAACCAGCCACGCGGCCGTCCTCCTCGAGTACCGCCCGGACGACCTGCTGATCACCGTGACCGACGACGGCCGCCCGGCGCCGGGGCCCGGCGGACCGGGCGGCCGGGGGCTGATCGGACTGCGCGAGCGGGTCGGGCTCTACGGCGGCGAACTGGACGCGGGCCCCCGCCCGGGTGGCGGCTGGCGAGTCCGGGCGAGGATCCCGCTGGAGGGTCTGCGGGCTTCGGCCCGGCTGGGCGGGCCAGTTGAGGGGGGCGAACCGGCCGGGCCCGTTCGGCCCAAATTCCTGGGGTCGCCGTGGTGAGCACGGCTACGGACCCCGGCCCCCGGGTGGTCGTCGCCGACGACCAGACGCTGGTCCGGGGCGGCTTCCGGCTGATCCTCGGCGCGGCGGGCATCCCGGTGGTGGCCGAGGCCGCGGACGGGCGGGAGGCGGTCGCGGCCGCGCTCAAGCACCGGCCGGACGTCGTGCTGATGGACATCAGGATGCCGGAGATGGACGGGCTCGAGGCGACCCGGCGGATCCTGTCCGCCGCGCGGGGCGGGGACGGCCCGCGGATCATCATGCTGACCACGTTCGACCTGGACCAGTACGTGTACGCCGCGCTCGTCGCCGGGGCCAGCGGCTTCCTGCTCAAGGACGTCTCCCCCGAGCACCTGGTCGCCGCGGTCCGGCTGGTGCGCTGCGGCGACGCGCTGCTCGCGCCCTCCATCACCCGGCGGCTGGTCGAGCGGTTCGCGCCGCGTCAGGCCGTGTCCGGGGACGCGGGCCTGTCCGCGCTGACCCCGCGCGAGCTCGAGGTGCTCGGGCTGGTCGCGCGCGGACTGAGCAACGCCGAGCTGGCCGCGGCGCTGACGCTGAGCGAAGCCACGGTGAAGACGCACGTGGCCAGGATCCTGGCCAAGCTCCAGCTGCGCGACCGGGTGCAGGCGGTCGTGCTGGCGTACGAGACCGGGCTGGTCAGTGCCGGCCAGAGCGGGCCGGCCGGGCCGGGCGGGCCTTAGTTAGCCGGTGAGGGCCTGGTAGACGAGCTGGCGCAGCTGCGGGCGGATCGGGTAGGTGCTGGACGGGAGCAGCTGGGTGAAGAACGAGACCGTCAGGCCTTCGGCCGGGTCGATCCAGAACGTGGTGCTGGCGGCGCCGCCCCAGGAGAGCTCACCCGCGGTGCCGATCACCTTGCCGGGCACCGGGTCGAGGAGGACGGCGAAGCCGAGGCCGAAGCCCACCCCGCGGAACGGGGATTCGGCGTAGAGCGGACGGCCGAACGTCTCCAGGTCTTTGTTCCCGGGCAGGTGATTGCGGGCCATGTAGCCGACGGTGCGCGGGCTCAGCAGCCGGATGCCGTCCAATTCGCCGGCCGGGCTGGCGTCGGTGGCCAGCAGCATCCGGGTGAACCGGTCGTAGTCGGCCGCGGTGGACACCAAGCCGCCGCCTCCGCCGAGCATGCGCGGCTGCCTGAGCGCGGCCCGGCCGAGTTCGTCCAGCCGGACGGCGCGCCCGTCCCGGCTGGGACGGTAGAGGGCGGCGAGCCGAGGGTGGGCCTCCGGGGCGGCGCCGAAGGCGGTGTCGGTCATGCCGAGGGGGCGGAAGATCCGCTGCTCGAGGAAGTCGTCGAGCTGCTGTCCTGAGGCTACCTCGACGACGCGGCCGAGGACGTCGGTGGCGACCGAGTAGTTCCATTCGGTCCCCGGCTGGAACAGCAGCGGGAGGGTGGCCCAGATGTCGCAGGCCTGGGCCAGGTCCGCGCCGGACGGCGTGCCCCACTCGAACCCGGCCGCGCGGTACAGCGCGTCCACCGGGTGCACCCGGTGGAAGCCGTAGGTAAGCCCGGCCGTGTGCGTGAGCAGGTGCCAGACCCTGACCGGCTCGGCGGCGGGGACGGTCACCTGCTTCTGGTCCGAGCCGCCGTCGTAGACGCGGACGTCTTTAAAGGCAGGAATGAATTCGCTGACCGGGTCGGTGAGCGCGAGCCTGCCCTCCTCGTACAGGATCATCGCGGCGACCGAGGTGATCGGCTTGGTCATCGAGTAGATGCGCCACAGGGTGTCGTCGGTCACCGGCAGCCCCGCCTCGACGTCGCGCGACCCGCACCGGGCCACGTGCGCCAGGTGGCCGTGCCGGCCGATCGTGAGCAGCCAGCCGGCTAGGCGCCCGTCTTCCACGTAGCGGGCGAAGTGCGCGTCGAGGCGCTTGAGTCGTTCCTTGTCCAGCCCGAGTTCGGCCGGGTCGGTCTCGATGGTCAGCTCGGTCACGGGACCAGTATGCGGTAGTGAGGTGATCTTCCCGGCGGGGGGAGGTAGCTGCCACGATAGGCGCATGACTTCTTCGACGTCCTCGTTCCGGGCGGCCCGGGACCTGCTGCTTCGCTACCGGGACGACTACGACGCGGCGCTGGGCTCGTTTAGCTGGCCGGCGCTGGACGAGTTCAACTGGGCGCTCGACTGGTTCGACGTGATCGCCGCCGAGCACCCGGACCGTCCGGCCCTGCGGATCTTGTCCGACGACGATTCGGACGTTTCGCTGTCGTACGGGTCGCTGTCGGCGCGGTCATCGCAGGTGGCCGGCTGGCTGCGCGGGCTCGGCGTGGCGCGGGGCGACCGGGTGCTGTTGATGCTCGGCAACGTGGCGCCGCTGTGGGAGGTCATCCTGGCCACGATGAAGCTGGGCGCGGTGATCATCCCGGCGTCCACGCTGCTGCAGCCCGCCGACCTGGTGGACCGGGTGTCCCGCGGCCAGGTCCGGCACGTCATCACCGACGCGGCCGGCGTGCCGAAGTTTTCCGCGGTGCCCGGTGACTGGACCCGGATCGTCGTCGACGGGGAAGCTGCGGCTTCGGCGGAGGGGTGGCATTCGTACTCGTCGGCGTTCTCTTCTTCTGGTTCGTTCGCGCCGGAGGGGGTCACGCGGGCCGGCGACCCGCTGCTGCTCTACTTCACCTCGGGGACCACGGCGCTGCCCAAGCTGGTCGCGCACACGCAGGTCAGCTACCCGGTGGGGCACCTGTCCACCATGTACTGGATCGGCATCCAGCCGGGCGACGTGCACCTGAACCTGTCCTCGCCGGGCTGGGCCAAGCACGCGTGGAGCAACGTGTACGCGCCGTGGAACGCGGGCGCCACCGTGCTGGTGCTGAACTACCAGCGGTTCTCGGCGTCCTCGCTGCTGGCCGCGCTCGGTTCGTGCCAGGTGACGACGTTCTGCGCGCCGCCCACGGTATGGCGGATGCTCATCCAGGCGGACCTGGGTGCCGCCAACGTGTCGTCCTTGCGGGAGTGCGTGGCCGCGGGCGAGCCGCTGAACCCGGAGGTGATCGAGCAGGTGCGCAAGGCCTGGGGGATCACGGTGCGGGACGGGTTCGGCCAGACCGAGACCACGGCGCAGGTCGGGAACACGCCGGGCCAGCCGGTGCGGGCCGGCTCGATGGGGCGGCCGCTGCCGGGATACTCCGTCGTGCTCGTCGATCCTGTCAGCGGGGAGCCGGGTCGTGACGGGGAGATCTGCCTGGACCTGTCGCGGCGGCCGCTCGGGCTGATGACCGGGTACCTGGATGATTCCGCTCTGAATGAGGCGGCCATGCGGGGCGGGTACTACCACACCGGCGACGTGGCGACCTCGGACGACGACGGCTACATCACCTACGTGGGCCGCACCGACGACGTGTTCAAGGCCTCGGACTACCGGATCTCGCCGTTCGAGCTGGAGAGCGTGCTGATCGAGCACGAGGCGGTGGCGGAGGCGGCGGTGGTGCCGTCACCGGACCCCGTTCGGCTCGCGGTGCCAAAGGCCTATGTGCTGCTGGCCGCCGGGCGGGTGGCTTCGCCGGAGCTGGCGCAGTCGATCATGGCCTTCTGCCGGGAGCGGGTGGCGCCGTACAAGCGGATCCGGCGAGTGGAGTTCGGCGATCTGCCCAAGACGATCTCCGGCAAGATCCGCCGGGTGGAGCTGCGCGGCCTGGAGACCTCGCGGCCCTCGTCGGCGCGCGGGGTTACGGAGTTCTGGGAGGAAGACTTCACCTGGTGATGCCGGCGGGGTGGCTCAGTCGGCGCAGTCCGGGCTGACCGCGGGGCCGGACTCCCA
>Ga0207674_10009486_pt1 | contig 11113 bp, 11 predicted proteins | sample KBSCornC72_FD_184303 | JGI IMG/M metagenome (GOLD analysis project Ga0207674, IMG submission 184303) | Corn rhizosphere microbial communities from Kellogg Biological Station, Michigan, USA - KBS Corn C7-2 (SPAdes) (version 2) | ecosystem: Host-associated > Plants > Roots > Rhizosphere > Soil ...
TGGCATGTACGCCTCCGGGTTGGGGGTTCCGCAAAGTTATACCGAAGCTGTGGCGTGGTTCCAAAAGGCGGCGGCGCAGGGGTTTGCGGAAGGGCAAACCAACTTGGGCATCGCTACTGGGAACGGACAGGGGATCGCCAAAAATGAGGAACAAGCGGTAGCTTGGTTCCGCAAGGCGGCGGATCAAGGGTATGCGCCGGGGCAGTATTTCATGGGCAACATGTACCGCTTCGGCACGGGCGTAAAGCAGAGCCCGGCAGACGCGATGAGCTGGTATCGTAAGGCGGCGGAACAGGCCTTTCCCAGGGCGTGGACCAGCCTCGGCGTGATGTATGACAAGGGCGAGGGAGTGCTGATCGATCCGGTGGAGTCGTATAAGTGGTTGGTGCTGGCTGCCGTGCGGGGCGATCAGGAGGCCAACCAATATATCGCCGGGGTCAGCGCCAAGATGACGCCAACACAAATAGACGAGGCCAAGAAAGCCGCGATGGAGTGGTCGAAGAGCCACTCCAAGTAGGCGGACTACTGCAGCGGCAAATCTTCCTGCGGGCCGTTCGCTTCGGTTTCCGGAATCAGGCTGGCGGCGGCGACTTGATCGCCGGCTTCTACGTTGACCAGGCGGACGCCTTGCGTGGAGCGGCCGGCTTGGCGGATTTCGCCGGAGTCGATGCGGATGATCTGTCCTTGTTTGGTGATGATCATCAGGTCGGAGTCTTCCTTTACGGAGAGGATGCCGACGACTTTGCCGACGCGCGGGGTGGTCTTCATATTGATGACTCCCTTGCGGCCGCGGGCGGTTAGGCGGTAGTCGACAAGCGGGGTGCGTTTGCCGAAACCGTTTTCGGAGATGGAGAGGATCAGGCCATCCTTTTCGACGATTTCTACGCCGACCAGGTAGTCACCTTCTTCCAGTTCCATGCCGCGGACGCCGCGGGCGGGGCGGCCCATGGGGCGGACGTCGGATTCCTTGAAGCGGCAGGCCATGCCTTCGTGGGTACCCAGGAAAATGTAGTTTTCGCCGTTGGTTAGGCGGGCGGCCAGGAGTTCATCGCCTTCGTCGATGCCTAGTGCGATGATGCCGCGTTGCAGCGGGTTGTCGAACTCGGTTAGCTCGCACTTTTTGATGACGCCTTGTTTGGTCACCATCACGATGAATTTACCGGCTACGAATTCTTTTACGGGGAGGAACGCGGTTACGGATTCGTCGGGCTGCAGGTTGATCAGGCCGGAGCTGTGTTTTCCCTTCCCCGTGGTGGTGGCGTCGGGGATGTTGTAGATCTTTAGCCAATAGACTCGGCCTTTGTTGGTGAAGATCAATAAGTAGGCGTGGGTCGAGGCGATGATGAGGTGCTCGACCACGTCTTCGGCGCGCGTCGACATGCCGATGCGGCCCTTGCCACCGCGGGTCTGGCGGCGGTAGGTATCGACGGCGGTGCGCTTGAGATAGCCGCCGCGGGTTACGGTTACGGCTACGTCTTCTACTTGCACCAGGTCTTCCAGGCGGATCTCGCCGGTGTCTTCTACGATTTCGGTGCGGCGGTCGTCACCGAAGTCTTTTTGGACTTCTTTGAGTTCCTTGACCACCACGGCGCGGAGGACTTTTTCGGAGCCTAGGATGTCGAGGTACTCGGCGATCTGCTTTTGGATGTCGGCTAATTCGTCGATGATTTTCTGCTGCTCCATGCCGGTGAGGCGCTGGAGTTGCAGTTCGATGATGGCTTGGGCTTGGCGCTCGATGAAGCGGGGGCCGCGCGGGTCGGCGTCGACCATTTTCGCGTAGGCGGCGGCTTCGGCGGGCGTGATGAAATTCATCAACGCTTCGCGGGCTTCGCGCGGGGTCTTGGACGCGCGGATAAGGGCGATGACTTCGTCGATGTTGGTTAGGGCGCGCTGGAAGCCTAGTAAGATGTGCTCGCGGTCGCGGGCTTTGCGTAGAAGGTAATCTGTGCGGCGGCGGATGACGTCGATGCGGTGTTCGATGAAACGCTTTAGGGCATCGAGTAAACCTAGTTCGCGCGGCTGGCCGTTGACGATGGCCAGCAGGATGACGCCGAAGTTGACCTGCATTTGCGTTTGCTTATACAGGTTGTTGAGCACCACTTCGGCTTGCTCGCCGCGCTTGAGTTCGAAGACGATGCGCATGCCGTCGCGGTCGCTCTCGTCGCGGATTTCCGAGATGCCTTCGAGCTTCTTTTCGTTGACCAGGCCGGCGCTGTATTCGATCAGGCGGGCTTTGTTGACTTGATAGGGCAGTTCGGTAACGATGATGGCTTCGCGGTCCTTGCCCATCTTTTCGGTGGCGGCTTTGGCGCGTACCTTGATGGAACCACGGCCGGTCTTGAAGTAATCGTAGATGCCTTCGCGGCCTAGGATGATTCCTCCGGTGGGGAAATCGGGGCCCTGCACCATTTCGATCAGCTTGGGAAGTTGGATGGCGGGGTTCTGCACCAGCGCGATGCAGGCTTCGACGATTTCGCGCAGGTTGTGGGGCGGGATCTTGCTGGCCATGCCGACGGCGATGCCTTCGCTGCCGTTCACCAGCAGGTTGGGGATGCGCGTGGGCAGGACTTCGGGCTCGAATTCGCTTTCGTCGTAGTTGGGCTTGAAGTCGACGGTTTCCTTGTCGATGTCTTCGAGCAGCGCGGCGGAGATGCGGGCCAGGCGGGCTTCGGTGTACCGCATGGCCGCGGGCGGATCGCCATCGACGGAACCGAAGTTGCCTTGGCCGTCGATCAACGGGTAGCGCATGGAGAAATCCTGCGCCATGCGGACCAAGGCGTCGTAAATCGAGGCGTCGCCGTGCGGGTGCAGCTTACCCATGACGTCGCCGACCACGCGGGCAGATTTTTTGGTGGGCCGGTTATGGTGCAGGCCCATTTCCTGCATCATATAAAGGATGCGGCGGTGGACCGGCTTGAGGCCGTCGCGGACATCGGGGAGGGCGCGGCCGACGATCACGCTCATGGCGTAATCGAGGTAGGAGCGGCGCATCTCGTCTTCGATGTTTATGGGGATGTGGCTCTTGTTGCCGCCGCCATCGCCGCCGAGGGGGATCTGGCCACCCGGGGGCCCCGCGGGCGGGGCTGGAGGCGGTGTGGTGGGGTCCTGGGGATCTGCCAAGTGATGCTCCTTCGGGGGATGCGGCGGGGGCCGCTAAACCTTTATTTTAGCATGAGGTAGACTGGGAAAACCATGATTTGGGGGATTCTGCTGCTGGGTCTACTTGGTGCCTTAGCCGACGGCGCAAGCACTCAAGGATCCTCAGCGTTTTACATTGTCACGGATGGTATCTACCAGCAAAAGGGCAACAATGGCACGGCTTCGTACCATGAACTTCTTACGGTGTCGCCGGACGGTCGAGATTCCATCATTCGCTACATTCGCCTTGAACAGGTCGCTCAGATGGCTTGTGGGCAGGGCCTGATCGTTAAGAGCATGGAAGTGCGATTGCGAGATGTCACACCCGCCGAACTGGCTCGGGATGCTAACCTTGTGCTGCAGATCGGCGCGCGCTTGGTTTAGCTCAAAAACGAAGAGGCGAAGGCGTCGGTGCATTTGAACCTCAGGAAATGGCAATCGTCGCTCAGTGCGCCACCAAACAAAGCAAACTGCGCCTCATCGATCCCCGAATAGTAGAGCCTGTCCCGGCGGGGCGATTTTCTGTCGCCCCTCGCGATCTCTGGGGACTGACGAATCATGTGATTGATCGTGCTTTCCCGCACAGGACTCCGTGGGACGCAGGGTCCGCAGCGGATGATTTTGGGATGCAAGAAGTGGGCGCACGGGTAATACCCGAGTTGGCAATGGGCAAATACGACCAGGGACTTCGTCAAGCCTGCAACCCACGATTCAGGGGGTGCCGATCTCTAACCTTCCGTGAATTACTTGAGGACTATCAAGGTCTGCGGGATGTTGCTCAGCTCGCGGCAACCACCGTTCCGCGTTTATTGGATGCAGATCGTTACGCGTTTGCGAAGTATGCTGATCCGGTCTATCCACCGTTGGCAAGATCAGCTCGCATTCAGGGCAGGGTTGATTTGCGACTCCTAGTCGATCCTCAAACTGGCGATGTGCTGAACGTCGTCGTCGAGTCAGGTCATCCCATTTTAACGCCAGGCGTGACAGAAACCGCCAAGCAATGGCGTTTCGCCCCGGGTTGGGCAAATTCAGAGCCAATCAAATTGGTCCTGGATTATGCAATTCGCTGTCCCAAAAATCCCCCACTGATACCGATGGCGACTCAGTAAGGGTTATACTCGGCAACTGTTCATCCCACCTCTGCGATTTGCGGACTTGGGCTTTGCTTTTCGCGAACCGAGATCGTTTAGCATCCCTTGCATGAACTTCTCGCCGTCGGCTCCCTTGCCGCAATCAAGGGACGTCAACCCCTCATCAATGCGGGAGTGAAGCTCCTTGAGATGGATGGCACGGAGGCTGTCGTGTTGCTCAAGCAGTCGCAGAGCTTCCCGAACGACTACCCTGGCGGAGTTGTAGCGGCCTGTCCGAACCTTAGCCTGTACCAATTTTTCGAGTTCGAGGGTTAGTGAGACATTCACGGGTTACTCCTCCCCTATCGTCAATAGCAAAGTATGTCAATGTATGTTGCTGAGTTGTCGATGTATACTCACGGGTATTCGTGGGCTAACGATTATGATTACTGGATTTCGAGTTCTGCTTTCTGCGGCGGTGATGGTGGTGGTGGTGTCGGCGCAGGCGCCGTTGACGGTTCCTAATGGGTTGCCGGCTTGGGCTTATAACATTCCTGACAAGGTGCAGCCTCCGGCTAAGCCGGCTGCTAGCGTGGTGCGGGTGCCGGGGAGTTCCAAGGAGTATGAGGCGGCGAAGATTGCGGGGAATGCTACGCCACCGGATTGGTTTCCGGACGAGCATGGTCCGGCGCCGCGGATTGTTACGGGCGAGGGCGGGGCTACGCCGATGGCTTGTGGGTCGTGTCATTTGATGTCGGGACAGGGGCATCCGGAATCGGCGGATTTGGCGGGGCTGCCAGCCGAGTACTTGATTCGGCAGATGAACTATTTCAAGAGTGGGGCGCGCAAGGATGACGGGCGGATGGGCCCGATTGCTAAGGCGGTTTCGGAAGAGGATGTGCGGAAGTCGGCGGAGTATTTTGCTGGACTCACGCCGCGGGTTTGGGTGAAGGTGATGGAGACGGCTACGCCTCCTAAGACGTTCGTTGCTACGGCGGGGCGGCATCGGGTTTTGTCGCCGGAGGGCGGGACGGAGCCTATTGGTCACCGGATCGTTGAAATTCCGGAAGATCCGCAGCGGACGAACGATCGCGATCCGCACTCGGGGTTCGTGGCTTACGTCCCGCCGGGCAGCATTGCTCGCGGAGAGGGGCTGGTGAAGACGGGGCAGTGCGCGCTTTGTCATGGGGATTCGCTGCACGGGCTGGGTGAGATTCCCCGGATTGCGGGGCTGCAGCCGGTTTATATCGCGCGGCAACTGATTTGTTTGCAGAACGGGACTAGCGCAGGGACGAATGCGGCGTTGATGAAGAAGTCCGTCGCCAAGCTTTCTGAGGACGATATTATTTCGATCTCGGCTTACCTGGGGTCGCTGCCGCCGCGGTGAATATATGAAACGAGCGATCGTTTTTCTCGCGTTGGCGGTGGCGGGGTTCGGGCAACAGAACCCGGAGTGGACCAAACCGTTTCCGCCGTTCAAGATTCTGGGGAACATTTATTGGGTGGGGACTTACGATTTGTCCACCTACCTGATTACGACTCCCCAAGGGAACATTTTGATCAATTCCGGGTTGGCGGAGACGGTGCCGCTCATCAAGTCGGGCGTCGAGCAGTTGGGATTCAAGATGTCCGATACCAAGATTCTGCTGGCTACGCACGGGCACTTCGATCACGTGGCGGGGATGGCGGCGCTCAAGAAAATGACGGGGGCGAAGATGATGATGTCGGAGCAGGATGCGGAATTGCTTGAGAGTGGGGGCAAGGCTGACTTCCGTTTCGGCGATTCAGAGGAGGCTCGGTTCACGCCGGTTACGGTCGATCGCAAGTTGAAGGACGGCGACACGATTTCGCTGGGCGGGACGGTGATTACGGCGCATCATCATCCGGGGCATACCAAGGGCGCTACTAGCTTCACGCTGGAAGTTCGCGAGGGCGGGAAAAACTATCGCGTCGGGATTGTCAACATGGGGTCGATCAATCCTGGGGTGAAGGTCACGGGGATGCCGAAGTATCCGGGCATTATGCAGGATTACGCGCGCACCTTCCATGACCAGAAGGAAATGAAGATCGATGTGTGGCTAGCTTCGCATGCGGGGCAGTTTAAGCTGCACGAGAAGTATAAGCCCGGGGACGCTTACAACCCGGGCCGGTTCGTCGATTCCAAGGGGTTTCACGAGGCGGTGGAGAAGCTGGAAAAGACTTATCAGGATCAGTTGGCGAGTGAGCGAGCAGCAAAATGAAAAAAGGAGAGACGGTGAGGTTTTTGAAATTCAATATGTTGGCCGGCACGTTGGCGCTGCTGGCGACGACTTCGCTGCCGATCGCGGCGCAGTCGAAGAACATGACTCCGGAGGAGCAGAAGAACCTGAAGATGGCGCTCGACTGGTGGCGCGAGGGGTTCATCGCGGGGCATGCGGAAGTGATCGACAAGTATCTGGCTGCCGACATGATCCAGCACAACCCGAACATGGGAAACGGCAACGAGCAGATTAAACAGTTCTTCAAGAACCGCACGCCGATGAATCCGATTCCTGCGGTGATTCCGGCGGACCGTATGCCGGCCATGGCGTTCGCCAAGGGCGATTACGTGGTGCTGGTCTGGGAGCGCGAGGCGAAAGATCCGGCCGAACCGTCGAAGATGTACAAGTACGACGATTTCGATTTGTTCCGTGTGGCCAACGGGAAGTTTGTCGAGCATTGGGATGGTGCGATGAAGAATCCTCCGCGGGGCGGGGGCAAGGAATAATCATATGAACAAATTTATGAGCACGATGGCACTCGCGGCCCTGGGCAGCTTGACGCTGGCGGCGCAAAGCACGGGCACGCTGACGCCGCAGGAGAAGAAGAATCAGGACATCGCGATTGTCGAGATGAAAGACATTCTGCAATACGGGCATTTGGAACTGGCCGATAAAGTCATGGCGCCGGGATATATTCAGCACAATCCTAACGTGCCGACGGGGCGCGATCCCTTTAAGGAATTCTTCGGGCGCTTCGCTAAGCCGACGCCGATCCAGGACGAATGGAAGAAAAAGCCGGTGCTGATCCTGACCAGCGGCGATATAGTTTTCTTTCTGGTGGAGAACGAAGGTAAAGATCCGCTCGACCCGTCGAAGACTTATAAGTACAACTGGTTCGACATGCTGCGCGTTGACAATGGCATGATCCAGGAGCATTGGGATACGGCCAAGAAGAATCCGCCGCGCCCGGCTGGCGACAAGAAATAGTTGTGTAGTTCAGCGGCAGGGTGGTGCGTGGCCCCCTGCCGTCTTGCGCTTCCTCCAGGAATGGTTCAACGTTATACTGTCCAGGAAGGAGAATACCCTATGAGATTTTCGAAAGCCACGCTGCTGGTGGGGTCACTGGCGCTGCTGGTGGCGGGTTCAACGGTTCTATCCGCCGAATCGATCAACCCCCCGACCGCCCCGCAGACGGCACCCATGACGGCCCAGGAAAAGAAGAATCTGGACACCGCGCTGACCTGGTGGCGGGAGGTGATTCAGTCGCGCCACGTTGAGCTGGCGCCCAAATATCAGGCGGAAAATTACATCCAACACAATCCCAACATCAATACGGGCCGGGATGCGTTTACGAAAGTCTTCGGCGCGCGTCCGCCGGTGAACCCGATTCCCGACAAGCTGGCGAATCCGCCAGTGGTGATGGGCGCCAAAGGCGATTTCGTGTGGTTGATATGGGAGCGCGAGCAGAAAGATCCGCGCAATCCGGACAACACGTATCACTTTAATACCTTTGACGTGATTCGTTTTGAAAAGGGCAAGGTTCAGGAGCACTGGGATAGCGCGCAGCGGACACCGATGTCGCCGGTGGTCGAGTACGGTGTTTCGCCGAAGCCTCCGATGCAGTGGAATACCGGCAAGCTTTCCAACGAAGAGAAGAAGACGCTGGCGATGGCCACCGAGGAGTTGAAGGACATGCTGCAGTACGGGCACCTGGAGCTGGCGGACAAGACGATGGACCCGGGCTACATTCAGCACAACCCGAACGTTCCGCAAGGGCGCGATGGGTTCAAGGCGTTCATGAGCCGCGTTCCGGGGCGCACGCCGCAGGAAATCAAGCCGGAGTGGAAAAATGAACCGGTGCTGACGCTGGTCAACGGACCGTATTCCTTCATGATGTGGGACCGTAAGGTTCCAGATCCTGCCGATCCCAGCAAGATGTACGTGTGGAACCACTATGACGTGGTCCGCACGGAGGGTGGGCTGATCAAGGAACATTGGGACGAAGCGATTATCAATCCGCCTGGAGCTGGCGGGAAGAAGCAGTAGCTTCAGCTCAATTTCGCACGGGAGGGGCGGCGGAGTTCCCGCCGCCCCTTTGTTTTTTAGGCGGAAAATGGGACGGAGCCTGATTATAGTTCCAAGTTGGGAATGTGTAGGTTTGGAACAATAATCAGGCTCCGTCCCTATTTTCATTACTCTCCGATGATTTTCACTAGGGCACGTTTTTTGCGGCGGCCGTCGAATTCGCCGTAGAAGATTTGTTCCCAGGGGCCGAAGTCGAGTTTTCCTTGGGTAACGGCTACCACCACTTCCCTGCCCATGATCTGGCGTTTCAGGTGGGCGTCGGCGTTGTCTTCGCCGGTGCGGTTATGGTGGTAGTGGGAGGTGGGGGCGTGCGGGGCTAGGGTTTCTAGCCATTTTTCGTAGTCCTGGTGGAGCCCGCTTTCGTCGTCGTTGATGAAGACGGAGGCGGTGATGTGCATGGCATTGACTAAGGCTAAACCCTCACTCACCCCGCTTTCGCGAAGGCAGTCGTCTACTTGGCGGGTTATGTTCACAAAACCCCGGCGGGAGGGCACTTCGAACCATAATTCCTTGCGGAAGCTCTTCATGCTGTTAGGGTAACGGATTGGGCAGAAACGGCCGATGGATGGGGGACGGAAACTGGCCAATGGGGACGTTGACCGCGGGTCTGGAGACCCGCCCTACTTGTGTTACACTCGGCGAATGATTATGGTTATAACCGGAGCTAATGGATGAGGGCCGGGATCGCTGGAGCGGGCATTCTGGTGGGGGCGGCCATTGCCCTTAGCAGTTGCGCCAGTACGGCGCCTCCGAAGCAGTTCAGAACCTTTTTCGTGCCGCCGACTCGGGCGGGGGCTCCGCAGGGTGATCGCGTACTCATCGAGCCACCGAACGTTACCCTGGCCTACGCGAACGAAGCTCCCCTGGTTACCTCCTCTTCCCTCCCCTCCCTTTCCCGACCCTCCGATGTCGATTTCCTGATCAAGAAAGCTGACGACCGGTTTGCTTCGGGTAAACGTGCGTACCAGGAAGGGCGCATCGCCGATTCGCGCGCGGATTTCGACAGGGTGCTGGAGGTACTGCTGACGGCTCCGGACAACCTTGCCGATCGGGCGCGGTTGGAGCGGCACATTGACGAGTTGATTGAACGGATCTACCGCTATGACGTGGATCAGGCGGCCAGCTCCGAGACCGATGAGGAAGTGCGCTTTGAGAAGTCGCCGATCGACGAAATTCTGCAGATGACGTTTCCGATCGACCCCAGCTTACGGCACAAAGTGCAGGAGCAGATAAAGGTGACGGCGTCGCAGCTTCCGCTGGAGCAGAATGACGCCGTGGTGAGCTACATTAACTACTTCTCTTCCACGCGGGGCAAGAAGATTTTGGCTTACGGGCTGCGGCGGTCGGGACGCTACAAGCCGATGATCTCAAGAATCCTGAAGGAAGAAGGCGTACCGCAGGAATTGATTTTTCTGGCGCAGGCGGAATCCGGATTCACTCCGCGGGCGATGTCGCGGGCCCGCTGCGTGGGCGTGTGGCAGTTTGCGGCGTTCCGGGGCAAAGAGTACGGATTGAATCAGACTCCGGCGACCGATGACCGCATGGACCCGGAACTGGCGACGCGCGCGGCGGCCCGCCATCTGCACGATCTTTACAACCATTTTGGGGACTGGAATCTGGCGATGGCGGCCTATAATTGCGGTCCAGGCTGTGTGGATCAAGCCATTCAGCGCACAGGCTACGCGGACTTCTGGCAACTGCGGCGCATGAACGTGCTGCCCCGGGAAACGGCCAACTACGTTCCGGCGATCCTGGCGATGACCATTATCGGCAAGAACGCCAAAGACTATGGGCTGGACGATCTGGATTTCGAACGGCCCGTGGAGTATGAGACTGTCGAACTGGTATCGGCGACCCATCTGTCGCTGATCACGGATGCGATTGATCGTCCTTTATCTGAATTGAAAGAGCTGAATCCGGCGGTGCTGCGGTCAGTAGCGCCGGCGGGTACGGCGCTGCATGTCCCCAAGGGAACGATGCCGCAGGTAGAAGCTGCGTTCCGGGTGGTTCCGGCGAACCGTCGCGATACCTGGCGGGTGCATAAGGTGGATGGCGAAGACAGCTTTGCGACGCTCGCCAAGCGCTACGGTACTACGGCGGCCCTGCTCAGTTCGGCCAATCATGACGAAATGCCGGAGGCGGGTTCGCTGGTGGTGATCCCGGCAGCTTATCCGGGTGATCGTGTGCCGGTGCGGACGGCGGCTCGAACCACGCCGCGGACTACGCCGAAGACGACGAGCCACGTGACGGCAAAAGCGCCGGCAAGGAAACCGGTGCTCACCGCTTCTCGCATCAGGCCTAAGGCGCGCGCGGCGGCGCCACCGGCGAAGAGTCCCACCAAGGCTTCGGCTGCTAAGGGCGCGACGGGCCGGCCCGGTTAGATTTCTTCATTCGTCAACATTCATCAGGCAGACACTTTTCACTTGCCTTCGCTTGAAAAAGCGATATTCTGGTTTCTGATTCTGCAGAACTCATTTCCGTAAGAGGAGACCCTGGCCATGATAGAGTACCGGCTTTCGCCCGAAGACGATGAACTCGACGATTTCGATGAGGGCGCCGAACTCAGTTTAGACGACGATA
>Ga0207674_10009489_pt1 | contig 11111 bp, 11 predicted proteins | sample KBSCornC72_FD_184303 | JGI IMG/M metagenome (GOLD analysis project Ga0207674, IMG submission 184303) | Corn rhizosphere microbial communities from Kellogg Biological Station, Michigan, USA - KBS Corn C7-2 (SPAdes) (version 2) | ecosystem: Host-associated > Plants > Roots > Rhizosphere > Soil ...
GGCACCGCGCTCGAGCGATGCTCGAAGAGAAACGCGTTGGCCCGTCTGGTCGATGTCCGCAGACGCGTCCGGTGCGTGCGGAGGACCAGCGATCGATCGGGTTCGTTGAAACCGATGTGGCCGTTTCGCCCGAGTCCCAGCACCATCAGGTCGATGCCGCCGGCGCGAACGATGGCGCGCTCGTAGCGTGTGCACTCGCCCGCTGGATCAGCGGCCGCCCCGTTCAAGACATGCGCCCGCTGCGGCGACAGGTTCACGTGATCGAAAAGATGCCGACGCATGAACGCCAGATAACTGTGCCGATCGCCGGGTGGCAGGCCCAGAAACTCATCGAGGTTGAACGTCGTGGCGCGCGACAAGTCGAGTTGGCCGGCGCGACAGAGCGTAATGAGTTCCCGGTACAGCGGAATCGGGGTGCGGCCGGTTGGAAGTCCCAGGACCAGCCGCGGATGTCGCTGGACCGTTCGCGCGATTTCACGGGCCAGCGCACGCGCGGCCCGGCGCGGCGACGGAAAGATGCGGACCTTCACGAGTACTTCGGAATGGGCGCGCCGCCGCGCGCTTCGGCCAGGGCCAGACGCACCGCGCCGCGCGCCGGCTCCTCGGCAAGCAGGTCAATTGTCGCGTGCGCCGCGATTGACGCCAGGCGCGCACGTAGCCGCTCGACCAGTGCCGGGACGACGCGGAAAACGCCGCCGGCGAGCACGAATGGGAACGACTCGTTGTGGAGTTTCAACTGATTGGCGACCGACGTCGCGGCCAGCGCCAGTTCGTCGGCCGCCCGATCGAGAATCGCGGACGCGACCGCGTCGCCCGACTCGCTGGCCAGTTGCACCGACGGTCCGAGCATCGCGATGCTCCGGTTGGCGCTGTGAGGACCGTAGACGATGTGGACCAGGCTGGCGGCGGTGGCGACGTCGAAATGCGCGAGGACCTGCTTTGACAACGTTGTCGCCGGTCCACGGCCATCGGCGTTCTCAATACCGGCTCGCCTTTGGGTCTTTCAACCTGGAACGGGTAATGTACGCCGACGCCTTCAAAAATTTGATATTTGTCCGTACTGGTCGTTGGTGCCAATCCGAGGTATTTCATATACATGTCAACTGCAGGCTGGTCATCGATGGTATAAATCCATCCACCTTCACTTTTTGTAACTGTTCGTGAAATGCCAAGCGGTTTCCACCCCGAAACGGCCATGCCCTGTAAACTGACCTTATCTTCGTCGAGCACCAGCGCCGCTATAGCATTGTCACTGGATTGATCATATGTAAAAACCCAGGTTCCGGAGACAGTATAATCATCGCCGGCCATGCCACCGAAAATATTGACGTCGGGACCAATAATCTCTTCAATTTTCGATATTAATATTTCTCCATTTAAATATTCGCCTTTTTGCGATATGCCGGTACTGCAAAGTATGAAACCGGGTCGTCTGAATTTCTTTAAAGCGGATTCAGCTACTCTTGCAGCCGCGTCTTCTAAAGAACTATCGTCTATATTTTCAAATAAGATTGTATAGGCATCTCTTTGGAGATCCAATAATAAAATAACAATGGATCCTTCGCCCTGGTAACCGTCAATAAATTCGCCGCAGGAAGTCGCTCCCATGATATCGATAACTTCTTTATGCAATAATTCGCAAATGGCTTTCCTGTCTTGTTTGATAGATATAAACACAATTCCCAGTGTCGGCTTGAACCCATCAGCCATACTTTGTTGTAATGCGAATTGGATTTCGGCCGCCGATCCTCCTTTGATAGATTTAGCTTTCATATAAATCAGTTTGCGGATTCATTTTTGCTTTATCCATATCAATCTTCTTTTGTCAACATCATTATGCAGCTCCAGCGTATCGCCGTGAAAAATAAAGCGTCTTGTTACTGTGGTGTTCCAGGAAGAAGGAATGGTATGAGATAACCGGTTGTGTACAACAAACCCCGCGGAATCAGAAGCTGAATACGTGGCCACATAAACATAATTTGAAACAAATTCCTGTAAAGCTGCCTTCAGTTCGTCAACGGTCATGCTGTCAAGGGCCGCTTTGACTTTTGCGGGATAAAGAGTTTCATTTTCGGATAATACCCAATTATATTCTTTATATGTTTTAGGAGTAATATGCACGGCCATATGTCCCTGGCCGTCGTAAATGATGTATCCCGTGCCATCACTGGCCCACTCATGATGATATTTACCCGTTGAATCCTGTACTTCGATGCTGTAAAGTTTATACATGCCTGCAAGTTGTTTGCCTTTTCCGGTTGTGGATCGATCCATGCAGGCGAGAAATACAGTTGGAATAAACAACAAAATGAAACGCATCATGACGGTCCTTTTTCCTTTTTCAATTCTGCCGAAGAGATTCGCTTAAAATTCATGAAGGGACTCCTGATCAGGTACCAGAATCCTTGTTTCCCGTGTTCTTCAAACTCCTTCAATCCGAACTTAATTTCGGACGGTGGTTTGTATTTGAAAGTACCGAAAATTCTGTCCCAAATGATAAAGATGTCGGAGTAATTGGAATCTGTATAATACTGGTCCTGTTCATGATGCACTTTGTGCATATTGGGTGTGGTAAAAACAAGCCCCAATGTCTTATCCAGCCAGACGGGAAATTTGATGTTGGAGTGTTCCAGGAAAACATAAGGTGTTATGATCAGGAAGAATAACCCGAGCGACAAAAGGTCTAAACCAAAAATGGCTGCGGCAACTATGTTGGAGGTCCCGAAATAAACAGCGAGTTCAATAGGGTGGGCGCGAAGGTTGGTCGAAGCATCCATCCGGGTATCACTATGATGCACGCGGTGAAAACGCCATAACAAAGGAATGCGATGTGCGGTGCGGTGAAACCAGTAATTGACAAAATCAAACATCATCACACCCAGGGCCAGTTTGAGCCACAATGGAACAGTGACGAGGTAAAACAGGCCTATTTCGTGTTTATTCAACCATTCGATAGTGAAAACAGTGACAAAAGCCCACAATAGATTTGCCATGTAAAACGCTACCTGGAATAGGATGTTTTGAAGCAAATGATTCGGCATTCCATTGAAGCGAAATTGGGTGGTAAAGATGTTTTCCATTGTATAAAAAACTACAATCAGCCCGATGATGATGAAGTTGATGTCAATGGCAAGCAGCTTGTTTAAAGTTTCCAAATTAAATTCATTTAGTTATTGATTCTGATTTATTCCCCGTCAGCTTTATTTTGTTGGCTGCAAAAGGTTTATAAGTTCGCCAAAACGCTTTTGGAAATTTTCCAGGTTCCACTTTCTTTGACCACAGTATTGGTATAAGCTCCGCCGACATTTATCATTTCGCCCGCATTAGTTGTGCCCATTACGGTATACGTTCCGCGGGTAATAACGGTTCCGTCAGACTGCGGCTCAACTTTATCCTGTTTAATAGTCAGGGTCAGCTTTGCTGTTGGCCAGGATTCGGTAAGTTTCATAAGAATGTTATCATTGCCAGAAGTGACAGTTCCATCCGGATCAGTTCTCACGGCATTATCTGTGTACATCATTTTTAAGGCCTTGTCATCTTTTTTGTTATAAGCGGTTTCAAACTTTTTCGCAAATTCGTCAAGCTCTTTTTTGACGTCCTGGGATGTAACGGGATTGATCAAAGCCGAAACAAAAACAAAGACGATCAACCAACCCAGTTTGGATACATTTTTCATTTTATTGATATTAATAATAAAGAAATTCATTTTTGTGTGCAAAGTGGTTGTGTGAATATTGCCCTTCTGGTTATCAGGGTGGGAGCACGAAATGAGGATTCACAAAGAAGGTATATTAAAATTAGGACATTATGCAAAAAATAATAGCATCAATTCACCAAGTACCACGTTTCGACAATAATTTGCTATCGCTTACTTATCCCCTAAAACCCAGCAGGCAAAAGTTCCGACAATACAGGTTTAATTTTGACAGGATACCCAGGTAGGGATTTTTAAATTAAGATGGATGTGGTTAAGGTATGATGGTTTCTAAATATAGGTTAAATCTTCTTTAAGAAATAGATTTTTCTCAACCAGGTTAATTGCGGCCTGAGCCTGCCTGTCGGCAGACAGGCTCGTCGAAGGCTGACTTTTGACTCATCTCTTTAAACCGTCCGAATTCCTTATAGCGAATAAATGAATATTCACAACCCCAGCACCGACTTCAGCTTTCCATATCCGCCCCTGCTCACCGGAACCTTTGCGCCGGTGCGCAGTATCGCGACATGGTTGTCCTTTTCATACGGATCAATTCTTGTGATTTGCTGTACATTGACAATATAGGAACGATGAGAACGGACAAACTGCTGCCTGTCCAAGACCTGCTCAAAATGGTTCATCGTTTTATTTTTTAAGAAATAGCCTTCTTGCGTATGAATTTTCACATAGTCATCTGCCGCTTCAAGGAAAAAGATATCATGAACCGGGATGATCTTGATCTTACTTCCGTTTTTCACAACGATCCTGCTACTCTGCGACGGCGACTGGGATGCGGTCTCCAGCAACTCTTCTGTTTTTGCTTCAGAAGGTTTGTTTTGTTGCTCCAGCCATTTTGCTATCGCTTTGTCAAAACGCTCCTGGTTAAATGGTTTTAACAGGTAGTCTACAGCATGGGCCTCGAATGCCTTGATGGCAAATTCGTCAAACGCTGTTGTGAAAATAACGGCCGGTGGTTTTTCAATCAGTTCCAGCATTTCAAAACCACTGATCTTTGGCATTTGAATGTCGAGAAATACAAGATCCGGGTCGTGCTGCTGAATAGCCTTCAGACCTTCAAACCCATCTCCGCATTCTGCTACCAATTCCAGCTGAGGGTGTTTTTGCAGGTATTCTTTTACAATACTTCTCGCAAGAACTTCGTCGTCTATAACTATTATTTTCATTCTTATATTTTTTTTGTGTCAGCAGCGACAGTTGCTCCATGAAGTTGCGGAATTCTAACGATGGTTGTAAAAATATTTCCTTTGACCTCAGTGGCAAGCAGGTCGGTTCGCGCAAATAATAAGTAAAGTCTTCGTTGCACGGATTTCAGCCCAAATCCTGTGCCTTGCTTTGGTGAAGAAGTTTCAGGGTCAAACGGATTACTCACCATAATGACGAGGTCTGCTTTCTGCTTGCTGGTTGCAAGTCTTATAACTGTTTCCCCGGTTGTATCGTAGAGACCAAACTTGATCGCGTTCTCAACAATAGGTTGTAATAACAGGGCTGGTAATTTCATGGATGTTGTGTCTTCGCCTACGGTAGTTTCAGTCGAGAGCCGGTTGCCAAAGCGCACTTGTTCTATATCCAGGTAAAGTTGCAGGTATTGCAACTCTTCCTGCAGGTTCACCCATTGCGTTTCCTCTTTTTTAAGAGTGCCCCTTAAAAAATCAGATAACTGCTGCACCATTTTTCTCGCTTCCTGCGGCCGCAAACCAATCAGGGCATTGATAGAGTTCAGGCTGTTGAACAAGAAATGTGGTTGTAGCTGTTGTCTTAACTTGAATAACTCAGCTTCTTTGGTAAGTTTTTCCGCGTCGGCCTTTCTCTGCTCATTTAGCTGTAGTTCCTGTGAGTGAAACCATGTGATGACCATCATCGTTGTCATACCCAATATGAGAAAACCCATACTCCCACGAACGGGCAACGAGCGGATTAAAAACCTGCTATATTCTACATATTCTCCGAGCGTAATGGTTAAAAGCCACTTGTTGAGGAGCAGCCACAGCACGGTGAAAATAATACACATGGCGAGCACATTCATGTATTGCGCGACGTCGGGAACATAATAGCGGATGCTATTCATCACAAGCAGGCAGGTAAGCAACAGGGTGGTATTGCTGATGCCGCTGTCGATGATAGAAGCGGCAACCGGAAAATCCAGCCAGTAAAGCAGCAAGGTATGATCTACCATCAATATCAGCCAGGCAATGCTGAAGGCAATTAAAAATCTTCTTCTTCTGAAAGGCGATGCGGGCATTTGTGGTTGTAGAAATTTAACTCACGGTTTTTTTGCTGATTGTAAAATCATGTTACGGCCTGAAGGTTGAGTGTCAACTTCGTTGGATATCCCACTAATCAAAATGGAACAATCAACAACTTTGTTAAGCAATCTGCAGCAACTGGGTGGAAGGGTTAAAGAAAAGGTTTGAAGCTTTTTGATGCACCGTGTAAATGTAAGCATCCGCATTTTCCTTTTCTTCAATCCTGGAATACAACTCCGCTCCGTCAATTAATTCATTGAGCTGGTAAAGCTCGCTTACATTTATGAATTGCCATTGCACTAATTGTTCTTTCCGGTTATAAAAGGTGTCCTGCTCTTTATTACCCATTTCCAGGGCCCTTTTAAAGGCGTCTTCTCTGCTCATGCCTGCCACGAGTCGCAGTTGCTCATCAAACTGCGGGGTATGATCACCTTGTCCGCAGATAATCCGAAAGACTATTTTGGCTAAATACCATTTCATAATACTATAGTTAAGGTTAATGATTTTCAGTAGTTGCCTGTTCCCGGTTCCATGTTACTGGTGGAGTTGAATCCTGTTTAACCGGCAACAATTCTAATAGCTTTTAATCTCCATTCCTCCAAAGATCATCGTGCCTCTTAAGATGAGCGTTTTAGATGGTGCGTCAGGCGAAGGAGCAATCCTTCTCTTATCGCCGATTCCCCCGAAGATGGTGACAGTTTCCGAATGATTAATTGACCAGTTGGAAGGCACAATCAGCGTCGCTCCTCCAAAAATCGCCGTTACTTCAAGATCTGCCGGACCGGTCATATCAGCCTGGGTAAGATCAATCTCGCAACCGCCAAAGACACTCACAATTTCGCCACCTTTAAAATTCTTGGAAAGCACAACTTTTTTTGTTCCGCTGAAAATATTGGTGCTGTTCACGAAATCGTCCTGCGAATAATTTACATCGGCTATAGATTCTGTGCCTTCAGCTTGTAACCCGGAATTTTTTTTTACGGAAGGAAAACATCTCTTCTTTCGTGGGCGGAAAATGAAAAACGCGCCTACGATGATGAGGATCATCGGCCAGATATGACGACGCATTTGTCCCTGGAGAAAAAACTCGTTTACCAGGAAAAAACCGCCTATAATCACCGGCACGAACCATCCCGCCTCCCTGAATCCTTTTCGAAAACCGATGAACAACCCAATTGCGATCAACAGCATTTGCCAGGTAAACAGCCACTCTGGCATTGGTACATCCAGGCTCCGCGCGAGGGCCAGCCCGCCAATAGCCAATATAAAAATCCCGGTCCAGATATGGCCATCATTCCGGGGGCGTTCGTTAAATCTGTCCCACCGTTCGCTTCCCCCTTCGCTTCCGCCTTCATCTTTATAGTTAGTTGTCTCGTTCATGTATTATAAATTTTACAGTAAAACTATGAGCTTCATTATAAAAGGGCAATAGTATATGGGCAATACCATTTTAAATGTCGGTGAATTGCGGGAAAAATCCGGTAAAAAAAGCCCCCTTCAAAAAGCCGTCATCGCGAACAAGTGAAGCGATCTGCATTAACGGCTTTTTGAAGGAGACTCTCTTTATAAAAAAACAAGTTTCAGATCAGAAAATATACCTCAAACCCAGCTGCATTTGCCACCGGGATGGCAGATCAGGACTTGCCTGGAAGGTGCTCGTCAGGGAAGGATCGAATTGATAGGTCGGGCTGTTGCCATTATATGCTACTGATATTGGCTGAAAGTACCCGGAGGTAGTGGCGTATTCCCTTACGCCCCACTCACTGCTGATCAGGTTTCCAAAATTGATCAAGTCAATGCTGAACTGTAACGTATTCCTTTTCTTCCCCGGGGTAGTATACAAATCCTGCAAAATGCGGAGGTCAGCCTGGCTATACCACGGTTGTTCTGCTCCATATTTTTCAGTGTACTGGCCTCTTTTACCGCTTAAATAATCATCCTGCGTGATGAATTGTTTGAAAGCCGCCTTTTGAGCTGCAGGGCTTTGAACATTGCCCAATACATCGGTCAACGGAGTAAACACCATAGCGTCTATTTCACCATCGGTGGGCACATAAAGTAAATCATTAGAAGCCGTGCCATCGTTATTGATATCTCCGCCAAATACATAAGCAAAACGATTACCTGAAGTCCAGGAACTGAAGATGGAAACAGTGGTTCCCCATTTACCTGTTCCATATACCCATTTTTTTGAGCCGGCAATAAAGAAGCGGTGCGTATTCCCATACAATGAATGAGATTCGATGGCTTCATTCGCGTTGTTCAGGATGGGATTGCGATCAAAAGCGTCACTGGAGATTTCGGCAGAAATAGAGCTGGCATCTTTGGAAATATTATAATTATAAGCAGCCATAAGAAAAAAACCTTTCGGAAAATACTGCTGTGCCTGCAATGAAAAATTGAATTGATACCCGTCGTTGGTATTGGTAAATACATAGGTTTGGTTTGGAAATGGACCACTTGTGCCCTTATCTGAATCCTTGTAAACTTTTCTTTTATCACCGGTACCACTGTTCAACGTACTAGTTGGGGTACCCAAATTGTAATTGCGAACCATCATCGCATTTATGTCTTTGGTATATGCAACATCTACAGTAAATATCGTTCCGGACTGAATTTTAAAATCGGCACCGATATTAGTCCGCCAAACCTGTGGCCATTGAAAATCCTTATGTGTTACGTTGTAAAAACCAGTATAAGGGTTTCCAATATGGTTACCTATCCAAACAAATGGAAAACGGCCGGTGAACAGGCCCGAGCCACCCCGGAGCTGTAATGTCTTATCACCGTTCACATCCCAGTTGAAGCCTAAACGAGGAGAAAACAACGGAGCTCTTGTCGGTAATTTGGTATTGTCGAGTTCTTTTCCGACACCATTGGTAACAGGCTTTCCATCTTTATCAAATAATACCTGTGGATCATTGTTTGGCAGGGTTGGCGAGCTGGGTGTTCCGCCTGCCGGGGTAAATGAAGTTTTATCAATAATATAAACCGGCTTATCCATGCGAATACCATAGGTAAACCTGAATTTACTATTTACCTGCCATTCATCCTGTGCATAAGCAGATAGCTGTCCTACGACTAAGTCAACCCATGCCCATTGATTTGCAGCAGCCGTGGTCCTGGCTTTAGCCACATCTACGTCTAATGGGTAAGCGCCAAAAACATAGGCGCCACTCACGGGCACGCTGTCTTTAAATGTCTGGATATCGGCATCCGAAAAAAGGGTGGTTCCATAAGCGACCAGCTGAAATGAATTCGCAAACTTAAATGATTCATAAGATGCGCCGAATGTGAAGTTGTGTTTCCCTTTATAAAGATTGAAATCGTTCGTTACCTGGAAAGCGTCCTGGTTTAACCTGTTGTGGACAGAAAATGGTTCATGACCTGCCACAATATACATAGTGCCGGCCTTGGTGATATTGATGACCGGGAAGGGTTCAGAAAAAGGGTTACGTTTATCGCGGAACGTCGAGTAGACCACTCTCAGCTTATTTGCTGAATTGCTGCTAAAGTTTGACTTTAGTTCCGCGCCAAAGGAGTTTAACTTATTTACAATTTCATATCCGGAATTCTGGAATTGCAATGTAGTAAAATCGGGGCCCCGGCGACGAATGGCGCTGGGGTGGGCGGGTTTGTCTTTTTTTGCATCAAGTCCATTGTAAGTGAAGGAGAGTTTGTGGACGCTATTAATATTCCAATCTAACTTGGCCAGCCATTTATAGTTGGTCTGATCATGTGTAAAGCCCTGGTAAGGCCCCGTTTCATAATTAAACTTTTGTTTTAAAATATCGTGTACTGCCTGGAGATCGGCTTCAAGTACCCGGGAAGTATTTGTTTTACCTACGTTGCCGGAATTTTGTGCTACATAACTTGACGCCTCATCCTGTCGCTGCTCGGTTTCGATACTTACAAAATAATAAAGTTTGTTCTTTTTAATAGCACCTCCTAATGTAAAGCCTGTTTGAAGTTGATTGAGGTCGGGAACCACCAATTTGCTTTTGTTAACCTTTTTTCCGGTAAAGGATTCATTACGATAGAAAACATAGGCCGTACCTGCAAAATTGTTGCTTCCGGATTTCGTGACGGTATTTACACCGGCACCCGTAAACCCGGCCTGCGTAACATCATATGGTGCCAGGTTTACCTGGATCTGGTCGATAGCGTCAAGGGAAATGGGTTGAGCATTGGTTTGACCCCCGGGCGTGGGTGCGTCCAACCCAAATGGATTATTAAAGACCGCACCATCTAATGAAAAGTTGTTGTATTGTCCATTGCGTCCGGCAAAAGACATCCCGTTATACGTCGGAGAAGCAGATGGTGTTAGCCTGATATAGTCATCCGCGGACCGGCTAATGGTAGGCAAATCCCTGATTAAGCTTCTGCTGATGTTAGTGGATGCACCGGTTCTTTTATTATCGAAGATCTTCGCACCGGTCGCTGTAACAGTGACGCCGCTAAGTTCTGTTGATTTTTCCACCAGCGAGACTTCAATAGTATTATTCAAACCCAGTTCAAGGAAAAGGTCGTCATTTCCCGATGAATGATAGCCTACATGGTCAACTGTTACTTTGTAAGGCCCACCTACCCGTAGATTGGGTAGCGTAAACCGGCCATCGGAATTGGTCGTCAGGACATGCTTGATACCGGCGTCGGGGTACTCTACCGTTACTGTGGCAGAACCAATGCCGACTCCTTTTGAATCTTTTACAAAACCACTTAATGTGGCGGTTGTTACCTGGGCAAACAGTTGGCTGGATGAGAGGAATAAGAATAATCCCAATAGCAGTATCCAGGTTTGGTTAAGAAGCTTTTTCATGCGGTTGTTTTTTGGTATTTCAATTTACGGATAATTAGGACGTTGCAACAAAATCCAAAAAAAAATAATATTGATGATGGAAGCATCAGGTACGGAGGTAATTCACGCATGGAATAAACACATCGGTTATTACAGCTTGTTTGTTGTATTCAAAGCCCTGAACCGATCAGCCTTTAGTGAGTTCAATTTTGAAAAATATGAGTTGCTTATTTGCGGCTTGGGGCTAGTTAGCGGTGAGAGGAGATTTGCCTAAACAAATTATTAATCAGTCATGATTCAGGGAACGCAAGTATTCAACTGGATGCTCGCGGCCGGGAAGCGGTATGTAGACTGG
>Ga0207674_10009491_pt1 | contig 11111 bp, 8 predicted proteins | sample KBSCornC72_FD_184303 | JGI IMG/M metagenome (GOLD analysis project Ga0207674, IMG submission 184303) | Corn rhizosphere microbial communities from Kellogg Biological Station, Michigan, USA - KBS Corn C7-2 (SPAdes) (version 2) | ecosystem: Host-associated > Plants > Roots > Rhizosphere > Soil ...
CCCGGTTCGAAGGCTTGGTATTCGTGGGTGCCACACGTCGCGGTACTCCGAGACCTGTGTTTTCCGTTACCCGGGAAGACACAGGTTTGCGAGTACGCCGACCTGTGGCACCCAGACCGGACAGGATTAATCTGACCCTCAATAGCCGCGACCCAAAGGGGAGCGCGAACGCGACGTCTGCGTCACGTCAATACCGTCCCAATCACCACCCGCTTCCGCGGCCGCGTGTCGAAATCCACCAGCACCACCTGCTGATACTCCCCCGTCATCAATTTCCCGTCCGCGAACGGAATCGTAACCCCCGGCCCCAGCATCGCGCTCCGCAAATGGCTGTGCCCGTTATCGTCGTTCCACGTCTGCTCGTGGTGATACTCCGCGTCGTCCGGAATCAGCTTCTGCATCAGCGCCGCCAGGTCGTGCTTCACCAGCCCCGGCTCATACTCCAGCGTCGTTAAAGACGCCGTGCTCCCCACGACGAACAAGTGCAGCACCCCGTCCCCCCCAATCCGCCGCAGTTCCTTCCCCACCTGCGGACTGAGATTCTGCACGTCGCTGTTGCCTTCGGTAAAGATTTCGATCGTAAATCGTTTCATGACTCCGCCGACGCCCTCACACGATCACTGCGTTTAGCGGCGTGCCCGAAGGGCCGCGAACCAAGTCCGCCAAACCTCAAATCGCAAAACCTATCCGAACCCCTCCCCCTTTACGAGCCTTTGACAAACCCGCGCGCCGCGCGGACAACTCATCCTCGGCATGAACCTCTCGGTCTCCACCCTCGCCTGCCCAGATTGGTCCCTCCCCCAGGTCGTCGAAGCCTGCGTCGCTTCGGGCATCACCGGCATCGACTTCCGCGGCCTGGGCCCCGAGATCGACGTCACCCGCGTCGACGCCTTCAACGCCGACCTGCCCGCCACCCTCGCACTCTTCGCCAGACAAAGCCTCCGCATCCCCTGCTTCAGCACCTCCGTCACGCTCATCTCCCCAAGCCCCCAGCGCTGGCAGGAGATGCTCGACGAGGCCCACCGCTACGCCACCCTCGCCGGCAAAACCAGCACGCCCTACATCCGCGTCTTCGGTGGCGCCATGCCCAAGGGCGTCACCCGCGACGAGGCCCTCGCCATGGCCGGCCGACACCTCCGCCAGCTCCTCAAGATCTGCAAACCGCATCACACGCAACCGCTCTTGGAAACCCACGACGCCTGGGCCACCAGCAGCGCCGCCCGCGAGCTCCTCCACGAGTTCGACCCCGCCGACGTCGGCCTCCTCTGGGACGTCGAACACACCTGGCGCGCCGGCGAATCCCCCGCCGAAACCGCCGAAGCCCTCCGCCGCCACATCCGCCACATCCACGTCAAAGATTCCCTCGCCGCCGAAGGCAAGTTCACCCCCAAGCTACTCGGCGAAGGCGACGTCCCCCTCTCCGACGTCTTCAAAGCCCTCCGCCGCATCGGCTACGACGGCTGGTTCTGCCTCGAAACCGAAAAACGCTGGCACCCCGACCTCGCCCCCGCCCCCGAAGTCAGCATCCCCCACTTCGCGCGCTACATGAAATCCGCGAGCGCACACTGAGGACCGTTTGGGTGCCACAGGTCGCGGTACTCCGAGACCTGTGTTGCGATTCGCCGAACTCTCCGCGAACGCCTCCCTCTCACTCCCGACTCCTTACCAAAAACGTCACCGGCCCGTCATTCACCAACGACACCCGCATGTCCGCCCCAAACTCCCCCGTCGCCACCGACACCCCCTGCCGCCGCAACGCCTCCACCAGTTGATCGAACAACGCCCGCCCCCGCTCCGGCGACGCCGCATTGTCGAGAGACGGCCGCCGCCCCTTCCGCGTCTCCCCCGCCACCGTGAAATTGCTCACCAGCAAGATCCCCCCGCCCACCTGCTTCACATCGAGATCAAAATGCTTCTCGCCATTCCGAAACACCCGCAGCCCCGCCAGCTTCGCCGCCGTCCACTCCACGTCCCCCGTCGCGTCCTCCGCTTCCACCGCCGCCAGCACCATTAGCCCCGGCCCGATCTCACCGACGATGCGCCCCTCAACCACGACCCGCGCCTCCGTCACCCGCTGCACCACCGCAATCATCGCCCCACCCCCACCAGCGTCCCAAACGTCCGCGTCCCCGTCACCCGATCCACCCGAACCCGCGCCAGCGTCCCCGGCCTCAATCCTGAACCCTGAACCCTAAACCCTGAACCCTCACTCGAACCCTCGAAATGGACCGCAAAATACCGCTCACACCGCCCATGCTGATACCCCGCCATCAACTCGATCTCCCGCTCCGCCGCCGTCGGCCGCTCGACCAGCAACTCCACCGTTCGCCCCACAAACTTCCGCCGAAACGCCAGCGAATGCCCCGCCGCCCGCTCGCGCAACTCGTCAATCCGTCGATTCACCACAGGCCCGCGCACATGATCCTTCGTCCACCGCGCCGCCGCCGTCTTCGGCCGCGGCGAATACGAAAACGCGTGAATATGAATGAACCGCGCCCGATCCACCACCTCCACCGTCCGCGCAAACTCCTCGTCCGTCTCCCCCGGAAACCCAACAATAACGTCCGTCGTAATCGCCGGCTCGTCAAACGCCCCCTCAAGTCGCTCGATCATCTCCAAATAATCCCGCCGCCCATACTGCCGGTTCATCCGCCGCAGCAACACGTCCGATCCACTCTGCAGCGGCAAGTGAAAATGCGGAACCACCTGCCGATGACTTCGCAAGGTCGTCAGCAATTCGTCCGTCAAATCGCCCGGCTCCAGCGACGACAGCCGAAGTCGCCCCAACCCCGGCACGCGCCTGCAAAGCGCATCGACCAGCTCCCCAAGAGGTTCCGCAACCTGACCCCCCTGCCGCCGTCGCAGCGCCGTCGCCTGTCCATACGCCCCCAGGAAAATCCCCGTGAGCACAATCTCCACGTGCCCCGCGTCAACCAGTCGCTTCGCCTCGTCGACCGCCTCATCCACCGGCTTGCTCCAAAGCCGCGGCCGCAATTGCGGAATGATGCAGTACGTGCAATGTGCATCACACCCATCCTGCACCTTCAGAAACGCGCGCTGGTGACCACCCTGCCGCTCCCCAAGCAACGGTAACAAAGTCATTCCACTCTTCTGGCTTCTGGCTCCTGACTTCTGGCCACTCGCACCTTCGTTCCATCCTTCACAAGGATTCTCATCACCCTCTAATTTTCCGTTGACTTCTTTTGCAATCTTTGGTTCATTAGCACATGTGATCAGGCCCGCCAGAGTTCCTGCCTCACCTTTCATCCATCCGTCATCACGACCAGGCTCGGGCGAGTTCGATCCGGCGTCCCTTTTTTCATCGGCGGCGTCCCACTGATCCAGGAGACGTTCGAGTTCCGAATTGACATCGTGGTGGTGCCCCAGGACGGCATCGACTCCGCTGAGCGCCGCGGCTTCCTTCGGATGACTCGTGGCCCAGCACCCGGTGACGACAACCCGTTGCCGCCGGCCCGACGATCCCGCCGTACTCCCCGCCCCCGCGGTATGCAGGATGGATGATTGATCCAACGTAGTCGTCGAAAAATCGGTGGACGGCCCGCGCGTCGCGTCCCCCGAATTGAGAACCCTAAGCCGGTCTAATCGGCGGACGGATTGCCGGCTTTTGCTCGCGGCCTGAACCGTCACGCTGCACGTGTGCACGACGCGCAGGTCCGCCTCGCCCGGCGAAGACGCGGGCGTCAGACCTCGGCCGCGGAACAAAGCGGCCAGTTGCTCGCTCTCGTAATGATTGACCCTGCAACCCAGGGTCGTGATCGAAAACGTCTTCATGCGGGTCCGGAAAAACCAAACGTCAGATCCCCCGGCGGGTCACACCCCCACACGCGGGGACCGACTAACTGAAAGGAGGATGATAACCGACCGAACCCACGCCTTCATGCTTCGTCTTATTCCTTGGTGGCAGATTGTTCCGCCCGCGGCTAAGGGTTGAACATACCGCCGCTTGACGTTACACCTTAACGACTTTCACCGATGCGGCCGGCGCGCCCGCCGTCCCGATAACTTAAAAGCACCCGCCCACGGCGGCTGACGGCACGAGGAGACATCATGGCTATCCCACGATTCGCCTGGGGAATTGATATCGGAAATCGAGCCCTGAAAGCAATCAAGGTCGTCCGTGACGGCGACGCCCTCCGCATAGATGACGTCGAGGTCATCGAGCACGAACAGGTCCTCTCCAACTCCGGCGACAACCGCGAGTCGCTCATCCAGACCGCCCTCGCCAACTTCGCCCAACGCCACCTCACCAAGGGCGGCGTCGTCTCGATCGGCGTCTCCGGGCAATCCTCCTTCGCCCGCTTCATCAAGCTCCCCCCGGTCGAAGAGAGAAAGATCCCCGAAATCGTCAAGTTCGAAGCCATCCAGCAGATCCCCTTCCCCCTCGACCAGGTCGAATGGTCCTACCAGCTCTTCCGCCAGCCCGATTCCCCCGACGTCGAGGTCGGCATCTTCGCCATGCGCCGCGAGCTCGTGAACCAGCAGATCAAGTACTTCACCGACATGGACATGAACGTCCAGGTCGTGCAGATGAGCCCCCTGGCCGTCTACAACGCGATGTACTACGACAACCGTCTCGCCGACGGCACCACCATGATCCTCGACCTCGGCGCCGAAAACGCCGACCTCATCATCGCCGACGGCGAATCGGTCTGGCTCCGCTCCGTCCCCATCGGCGGCAACAACTTCACGGAAGCCCTCGTCAAATCGTTCAAGCTCAACTTCTCCAAGGCCGAAGAACTCAAGCGCAACGCCCAGACCAGCAAGTACGCCCGCCAGATCTTCCAGGCGATGCGGCCCATCTTCGCCGACCTCGTCGCCGAGATTCAGCGCTCCATCGGCTTCTACGCCTCCGTCCACCGCGAAAGCCGCATCAAACGGATCATCGCGCTGGGCAACACCTTCCGCCTCCCCACCCTCCAGAAATACCTCCAGCAGAACCTCCAGATCGAGGTCGAGCGCCTCGACGCCTTCAACGCCGGCTCCCCCGACGACGGCCGCCTCGCCGCCGTCCTCAACGACAACATCGCCTCCATGGCCGGCGCCTACGGACTCGCCCTCCAGGCCATGGGCCAGGGCAAAATCGAGTCCTCCCTCCTCCCCCACGAGATCCGACAGGCCAAGCTCTGGCAGGAAAAGACCAAGTGGTTCGCCGCCGCCGCCGCCGTCTGCGTCCTCGCCGCCGGCGTCAAGTACGGCATGTACTACTATCACAACGACAAGTTCGAATCGAACCAGGCCCTGCGCGGGCAGATCGACGGCGTCGTCAGCAAGGCCGACAAGTACGACAAAGAATGGGCCAACGACATCGAGAACTCCGGCGGCCCCGACAAGACCAAGGTCATCAACGTCAACGCCGTGCTCCGCTACCACGACGTCTGGGGCGACCTCTGGTACGACATCACCAAATCCCTGCCCGCCCAAAACGCCGCGCCCGTCGATAAGCTCAAGGAAACCCCCCGCGACCAGCGCCAGCAGGTCTACATCGAATCCTTCAACTCCGTCTACCGCGCCGACATCGGCAAAGACCTCAAGCTCGACGCCGAAAACTTCAAACTCCTCGCCCAGCCCAGCACCGGCTCACCCGGTGCCGGCGCCGCGGGACAGTCCGCCTACGTGGCGCCCGTCGAAGCTTACGGCGGCGGGGGCGGCAGGTACGCCGGTGGCCGCGGACGCTTCGACGCCATGCCCGGTGGCCGCCGCGACGCCATGCCCGCACCGCAGGACGACGCAACCGCCGCCGCCGAAGCCGCCGCCGCGCCGCACGGCTACCTCGTCACCCTCCAGCTCACCTCACCCAACAAGAACGCCCCGACGCTCGTGGACACCACGATGCTCAAAGACCTCCAGGAACGCGTCTCCCTCACCAACGCGCTCAAGGAGCACAAGAACTATTACGTCGCCCGCGCGATGATCGTCTCCGCACGCCAGATCAGCACCGACGAAGTCCGCAAGGCACAACTCAAACAGGCCTTCGAAGAAAAGAAACGCGCACAGGAACAGGCCCAGCAGCCCGTCGACCCGCAAAACCTCAACCCCGGCGGCGGTGGCGCCGCCCCCTACGCGGGCCGCGACGGTGGACGCATGCCCAACTACGGCCGCGGCGGGGACTACGCCCGCGGCGGTGGCCGCTCCATCGGTGGACGTATTCCCATGAACACCTCACCCGTGCAGCGGCCGGGTGGCGCCGACACCGCCGAGCAGGACAAGCTGAACGCCGAGGCCTACGTCGACCCCCTCTTCCCCACCGAAAACGTCCTGAACGACTGGGTGCTCACCGTCGTCATCGCCGTGGTCCTCGATCCCAAGCCCCCCGAAGGCACGCCCGCCGACGCCAGCGCATCCCAGCAGACCGCCTCCGCCGCCGTCGTCCCCGCCGCGGCCCCGCCCGATGCCGCCGACAACCGCCGCGCCCGCATCACCGCAACCCGATAACACGGCGCCGCACACCACCACCCATTAGCTTCAACCCGAGACCACCATGGAAATCGTCAAGAAAAACATCATCAGCATCCTCTGCGGCGTCGTGGCGCTGCTGGCGCTCGTCGCCGTCTTCGTCTGGCCACTCGACGGCTTCTACGACACCCTCAACCAGAAGGTAAAGCAGCGCGCCGACGTCCAGGCCAAAGTTCAGGGACTGCGCAACAAGACTCGCAGCCTCCCCGTCTTCGACCTCGACAACGCCGCCGTCGCCCCCAAGCTCAACCAGTACCCCAGCGCCGACGTGATCAAGAAGGCCGGTGGCCTCGTCAAGGCCGTCCGCGCCAGCGCCGAAAAAATGTACACCGAAGCCTGGCAGCTCAACGAGGCCGGGCACGACCTCGTCCTCAAGGGCAGCCTCCCCCAGCCGATCACCCAGCCCGTCGCCATCAAGTTCCGCCGCAGCCTCCAGGAGGCCCTCGACCGCCTACGCACCGAAGAACTCCTCGCCGGCATCCCCCCCACCCCCGAGGAAGTCAACAACCGCGCCGACGCCGTCTGGAAGAGCATGCAGAAGGACATCATCATGGTCGACAACCAGCCGACCAACATGGAACAGGTCATGGCCCGATACCAGGACCGCGTCAATAAGCTCCCCGACGAAATGAAAAAGGAAATGGCCGCCAAGAACAAGATGTACGTCGATCCCGCGGCCGTCATGCGCGTTTCCCCCTCCCTCCCCGCCGACGGCAACTCCCCCAGTAAGGAGGCCATCTGGTGGTCCCAGGTCGCCTTCTGGATCACCCGCGACGTCGCCATGGCCATCAAGGACGTCAACGCCAACTCCACCAGCGTCACCGACTCCCCCATCAAAAACCTCATCTCCCTCGACATCCCCGAAGATTTCTCACCCCCGACCGGCGTCACCGGGGGCGCGTCCGCCGCCGCCGCCGGTGGCCGCGGCGCGATCGACCCCTCCGCCGAGCCCACCGCAACACCCGCCAGCGGCGGCCTCCCCGATCCCACCATCCCCATCCCCGACGGCCCGCCCACCGTCCCCACCCGCCGCGTCTCCACCAACCTCTACGACGTCGTCGATTTCAAAATGACCCTCGACATCGAGTCCGACAAGGTCGACCTCTTCCTCAAGACCCTCGCCACCAACCGCTTCATCACCGTCACCCGCGTCGAGATGAACCCCGTCGATTCCCAGCTCAAGCAGATCCAGTGGTACGTCTACGGCACCCACCCCGTCGTCACACTCGACCTCGACTGCGAGGCCCTCTTCATGCGCCAGTGGACCATCAAGTGGATGCCCAGCTCACTCCGTAAGGCGCTGGGCATCCCCGACGTCGCCGCCGGCGGCAAAACCGCCTCCGTAAACTGAGCGCACCCGACCCGGACCCCGCGCCCGAACGAACACGAAAAATAACGTCTCCGCGTGACACGACACCAGGATTAGCCGGAACATCAAACCAGCAGGTGCACCATGAAAAAAGTGGTAGCGTTCTTAGAAAAGTATGCCGAGTGGGTGGCGCTGGGCGTCGCCTGCCTCTTCCTCCTCTTCGTCGTCTACTCCTACGTGGTCAGCCCCGACCAGCTCCACGCCAAGGTCGGATCCGACACCGTCCTGCCGGGCGACGTCGACCCCGCCGTCAATAAAACCGTCGCCACCCTCGCCGGCGAGATCGAAGCCCCCGCCGTGGGCGTCCAACGACCCACGCCCGACTACGGCAAGCAGTTCGCCGAAGCCATCGGCCCCCAGCGCAAAGGGATGACCCCGGAAGTTATCGCCGGCGGCCAGCCCATCAGGCCGTTGCTCCCCGGTGAAGAACGCACGGTGGTCGTCGCCAACCAGGAAAAGGAACGGATTGCCGACCTTCCGAAGGTTCCGACCCCGGCGATCAGTGACGTGGGCATTGGCAGTTCACTGGTCATGGCCCCGCCCCCCCTCCCCGACCCCGATGCCGACCCCAACGCCGCCCCGCCCCCGCCGCCCCCGGACGACCCCGCCGCCCTCCTCGCCAGCGCGCTCGACAAACGCTGGATCACGGTCGAAGCCAAATTCGATACCAAGGCGTTTGCCGACGAGTGGAAGCGGGTCTTCTTCAATAAGAACAAGCCCCTTCCGCAATTGCCACCCCAGGTCTTCCTCACCCACTTCCTGCAACTCGAAGTCGAACGCGAAGAACTCGTCGGCCCCGACCAGTGGGGAAACAAGGTCACCCTCCAACCCCTCCCCCTCGTCCCCACCGAACCGTATCCCAAGGACGGCGACCGCGAGGGCCAGGAAAAATACCGCATCTGGGCAGAACAGCATCAGGTCGACATCGTCGAACCCCAGTTCTTCCGCGTCCTCGACGGCGACCCCTGGTTCGTCCCCTCCATGGCCCTCGAACACGAGAAGGAACTCGCCGCCGCCCAGGCGACCGAGCCCTTCGACCCCGCCAACCCCAACATCCCTTTCGAAAAAATGACCCCCCAGCAGAAGCAGCAGGTCTACCTCTACAAACAGAGCGTCCAGGCCGAAAAACAAAAGCAGGACGCCGCCGCCCGGCGATCCAAGATGGACGCCACCAGGCCACCCCCCAGTGACGGTGGTGGTCGCTCCGGTGGTGGCGGTGGACGCCGCATCGGTGGCTACGCCCCGCTCCCCATCCAGCTCGCCGAAGGCCCAGGCGTCACCCCGGGGCGCCAGCCCTTCCCCGGCGGTGGACGCGGTGGCTACAACCGCGACGGCATGGGCCGCATCATCCCCCCCGACGGCAACGCCGCCGGCCGCCGACGCGGATATTACCCCCCGGCCACCCCGGGCACACCCGGTTCCGCCCAGCCACAACTCAACCCCGACGGCCAGGTCCAAAACCCCGCCCTCACCGCGCCCTTCGACCCCACACGCCTCCTCGACTACAAGGGCAACGCCGCCGAAATCCTCATGTGGGCACACGACGACACCACCGAACCCGGCAAGACCTACCGCTACCGCCTGCGCGTCAAGCTCAAAAACTCCCTCTACAACACCTTCGGACTGACCGCGACCCCCGAGATGGCCGCCCAGTTCGCCCTCCAAAGCGACTGGAGCCCCTGGAAAGAAGTCGTCGCCCCCAGGACCACCGAAGTCTACTACGCCACCTACAGCGCCAAGCTCGGAACCACACCCGGCGCCAAACGCGAGATCAACTCCGTCACCGCCGAAATCTTCAAGCACGAACGCGGTAAGTGGACCAGCGAGAAGTTCGTCGTCACCCCCGGCGACGTGATCGGCGGTGTCAAGAACGGCGTCGACTACGCCACCGGCACCACCCTCGTTGACCTCCGCCCCAACGTCCGCGACCAGGACCTCCGCATCATGGTCGCCGACCAGAGCGGCAACGTCAGCAACGTCGATTACCAGGCCCAGCTCAAGGACAAGAACTACAAGAACCTCACCGACAAGGTCAAAAGTCAGACCATCAACAACCCCAGCAACGGCGGCGGCCCCGCCGCCAGCCTCAACGGCGCTCGCGGCAACCCCGCCCTCATCAACGAGGTCGGCGCCCGCTGATACCGCGCGCGGCGCAAAGTCCCATCCAACCGACGCGAGTCGGCGACCCCCGTGTCGCCGACTCGCTTTCTTTCACCCCATCGCCGTTTCGCCGTTTCACCCCATCACCCCACCTCCCCATCTACCTCTCTTGCAACCCCCCACCCCCCTCCCTAAACTCCACTCATGAACCCAGGTTCGACTTCCACCCCCCAGGAAACTGCGACCGCCGCCGCCGCCACTCCCTCCCGCACCATCACCATCCGCATCAAGCGCCAGAACACCCCCCACGACGCCCCCCGCTGGGAGGAATTCAGCGTCCCCGTCCGCCCCAACATGAACGTCATCTCCGTCCTCCAGTACATCGCCGCCCACCCCACCACCACCGACGGCACGCCCACCACCACCCCCGTCTGGGACAGCGGCTGCCTCGAGGAAGTCTGCGGCGCCTGCACCATGCTCATCAACGGCAAGACCCGCCAGGCCTGCTCCGCCCTCGTCCACAAGATCTCCCCCGACTTCGCCCCCATCACCCTCGAGCCGATGACCAAGTTCCCCATCGTCCGCGACCTCTTCGTCGACCGCTCCCGCCTCTTCAACGACCTCAAGCGCGTCAAGGCCTGGGTCCCCGTCGACGGCACCTACGACCTCGGCCCCGGCCCCGCCATGTCCCAAAAACTCCAGGAAACCCGCTACCCCCTCTCCCGCTGCATCTCCTGCGGCTGCTGCCTCGAAGCCTGCCCCCAATACACCCCGACCAACAAGTTCGTCGGCGCCGCCATCCTGAGTCAGGCCCGACTCTTCAACGACCACCCCACCGGCGCCGCCCTCAAGGACGAACGCCTCGAAACGTTGATGCAGGACGGCGGCGTCCAGGACTGCGGCAAGGCCGGAAACTGCGTCAAAGTCTGCCCCAAGGAAATCCCCCTCCTCGAATCCATCGCCGCCGTCCAGCGCCAGGCCACCGTCTACACCCTCAAACGCTTCTTCGCCAAGTAACGCACAAACGCGCCGTCACTTCTCCCCACCGGCGTGCCCACTTTAGTGAGGCATGCGAGTCCCTCCAATCCTCTAACGAGTAGTCGCCCACTGGACCACTCTCCCCCACTCGCCGCTCCCCGACGTCATTCCCACCATTAAAATTCCGCAA
>Ga0207674_10009495_pt1 | contig 11107 bp, 6 predicted proteins | sample KBSCornC72_FD_184303 | JGI IMG/M metagenome (GOLD analysis project Ga0207674, IMG submission 184303) | Corn rhizosphere microbial communities from Kellogg Biological Station, Michigan, USA - KBS Corn C7-2 (SPAdes) (version 2) | ecosystem: Host-associated > Plants > Roots > Rhizosphere > Soil ...
ACCCGCTTGGTGTGGACGTCGTAGTTCACCGAGTGGCAGCCGTCGCACGTAGGCCCAGTGGGGCGGTCGAAGTTTGTTGTTCCGTAATACGGGACCCACCAGTCCGTGCCAGCCTCGACGTGATACGGAAGCCACTTCTGCTTCGCCACATCCCACTGAGCAGGAAGCGGGAAGTAATCGTCACCGCGCTTGGCAAAATAACGCTGCTTGAACCGGCCGCCGTACGTGAAGGCGACATCATCGAGAGTGAACGTGCGAACGGGATCCGGATCCTTGAAGTCACCGACTACTGCCTCTGGATGCTGCTTCGGATCGAGCAGGATATTCGCCATCCGGCTCTTCTTCCAGCTGTTGAATTGACTCAGATGGCAGTTCTTGCAGGCCTCTGAACCCACATAGTGCGGCTTGGAACTGGGCGTTTGCTTCTGCGCGTGAATCTGAGCAGGATTCTGCGCTCCCGCCACGACGGACAGCAGCACGACGGACAGCAGTATGAGTGAAAGTACAGAAAGCATCTTCCGGAACGCGCGGCGGAATGAGAACGTCATCGGGACCTCGAAGCTAATTGCAAACTACGATGACTGAAATCAGACGAGCCGGGGAAGGCTCATGATGCAAATGACTACCTGAAGGATAACCAGAGATGCCGCGGCGGCGATGAACACCTTGCGCCGTTCGGATTCGAAGGCATCAGCGAAGACCCCACCTATGAACGTCAGCAGGAAGGGCAAAGCCCATATCCACGGGCTGGCAGCCACTCCTTTTGCTATCAGCAGAACCAGGACGACAAAACAGATCAGAGGCGCGGTATTCCCGAAATAGCGCGAACGGCTCACACCGAGATAAAGCAGAAGAGCCGCGCCGCTGGCAACGACGACTCCGGTCATCGAAGGCAGCGTGAAGAAGCGCTGCACGGGGTCCAGCGATACTGAGACGAAGCCGGCTCCGGACCGGAACACGTAGCTGAAGGCATCCGGCGAGAAGCCGTAGCAGGCGAAAAGCAATAGCAGGGCTCCCGCCGAAGCAAGCAGGACAATAGGCAGAATCTGACTGCGACGCCCCTCGGCGATCCACAGCATCAGAATCAGCCCAAGAATTGCAGCTACCGGTAGAGCCACGATGTGTGCCGTGGCCGCGATTGCAAGCACGATGGTGAGAAGAATGATTCGGGGGCGCCACTTGCGTCGCGGACCCTGCATGGCATGCGCTACACCGATGCAGGTATAGATTCCGCCGTAAATTCCCAAAGCCGCCAGAATTTCGGGATTCGGCGAAAGACACGCTTTCAGCAGGGGAGGCGAGAAGCAATAGAGCGTCAGAGCAACGTAACCTCCCATATTGCCGTACAAGCGCCTCGTCACCCACCAGAGCCCGCCCCCAAGGACACAGCCGGCCGCAAGAAACGGAAGTCGGAGCAAGAGCAGGATATGGGTCATCTGGTGACGAAGTTCCCAGGTGCTGAGACCTGCGTTCCCCTGACCCGTCGATGCTTGAAATACACGATCTTCCGGCTTGCGAATCAAGTCGATTCCGCGCTGTGCAAGAAGATTCAACGTGAGTGGAAGACCGGCGATTCGATAGGCCAGGATGCCGTCACGTATATTGCCGCATGTCGTGTAGTAACCGGCGAGGGGCGATGGTTTCTCCCATGTTTCGCGACCGCAGCGAGCGTACTGATAATCGCGTTCACTGAGCGTTTGATGCCCCGCAACCCACAGGCCCTGCAAAAGGAAGAGCGCAAGCAACACCGCGGCGATGCGCTGTGGCAGATTGAAATGGAATCGTCGGATGCGGGCGAATCGGTGGGTCATCAAGCAGACGAACTAAGGGACCTATTCAGTCTAAATGCTCGATCCTGATGGCCCCGTAAACACCACAGGCCACCTAACGGTGGCCTGTGCTAGTTGGTGGTGCTGGCTGCAGGACTAGTTCTGTGCGAGCGAACCGAAATGTGTGGTGCCAACCGCGGTGCTGCCGTCGGGCGCGGTATAGGTCGCAGTCACCGTCGCGTTGCCGGCTGTCATTGCGCGAACGGCGCCGGTAGCTGCGTCGACTCTTACAGCTTGCGGGTTGCTTGAGGACCAAACTGTCTTTCCGCTCAGCGGAACTAGCTTTCCGTCTTCGGTCTTGCCCACAGCCATGAACTGAGCTACGCCATTGAGCGCCAGACCCGGGCCGGAGATGCGCGTAATCGAGAGACTCTTGACGGCGGTGGTGGATGGCGGCTTAGGCTCCTGCTCGAGAAAGTGGGCATAGGCGATGATGATCCCATGGAATCCAGGGGAGCTAGCAGAAATCAGAATGTCTGCGGTGAAATCGATGTCAGGGTTTGCACAGGTGGTCACCGTTGCAACGCCGCCGCTGCTGACGGTCACAAGCTGTTCATCGAACGATTTCCATGTAACTGTGTTGGTGATGTCTCGCGTAACCGCCGCATGGTTCGGGCGAGTGTAATATCCCGTTGCTGTGTAGTTGGTCACTACCTGCTGCGTGCCGCACGGTCCCAGAAGCGCTGTGATCGTATCGGGCACGATGACAATGGACGTGAGCGATGGACTAACCCCACAGCTAGTAAAGGGGACCACAGCACCGAGCAGCAACAAGGCACCTAATGAACGATTACGCATGAACATCTCCTGGCGTCTCCGCCTGGCTGACTTATCGATCCACAGTCAGCTCGATCACTCCCGGGGATCTATACCCGAATGACTCAATGAGTTAGCAGACGCCCGCACCTTCTGCGTATGCCACCCAAAACTTATGGCTGGATCAGGCGCAGATGCAAACTGGGCCGCATCGCGCCTCAACACACTGTTCTCCTCATGAGAGGTGGCCCAAGAATAAGGCAGTTCAAAGCGGTGAATCAATAGCAATCTTGAGTCAAAGAGCCTTTGTCGTTACGCGCGTAACTAGCGAATACCAGCGGAGTTGTGAGCAATTCCGAGTTAGGTGACATCTGAGGATGCTCGAGCAGACGAAGTTATGACACTTAGGGCGCTTTTCGCCCATCCGGTCAGTTTTGCCGGAAATGGGCGCACCCGCTACACTGCTGCCAAATGGCCATCGCACGCGACAACTCTCCGGAACGGCTGGTCAGCGCCTCGCGCGCCGAAGAAGAGCAGGGCTTTGAGCTGAAGCTTCGCCCTCGGTGGCTCAGGGAGTTCATCGGTCAGGCGAAAGCCAAGGAGCAGCTCGCCATTGCACTCGAGGCGGCAAAATCGCGCGGCGAGGCTCTCGATCATGTACTGCTCTTCGGGCCGCCAGGGCTGGGCAAGACGACTCTGGCCACCATCATCGCCAATGAACTGGATGTCGGATTTCAGCAGACCTCGGGGCCGGCGCTTCAAATCCAGGGCGATCTGACGGCGATCCTTACCAATCTTCGTGACCGGCAAGTCCTGTTCCTCGATGAAATCCACCGCATGCAGCCCGTCCTGGAGGAAAAGCTCTATACGGCGCTGGAAGATTACAAGCTCGATATCATCATCGGGCAAGGTCCGGCGGCGCGCACGCACGTGATGGAACTCAAGCCGTTCACCTTTGTCGGAGCCACGACGCGGCCAGGATTGCTGAGTTCGCCACTGCGCTCCCGGTTCGGCATCCTCTTGCGACTGGAGTTTTACACCGAAGATGACTTACGCATCATCGTGCAGCGCTCAGCCGAGGTCTTAGGCGTACCTATCGACCCGGACGGTGCGGCAGAGATCGCGTTGCGTTCTCGAGGGACTCCGCGTATCGCGAACCGGCTATTGCGCCGCGTGCGCGATTTTGCGCAGGTACGAGGTACGGGCGTGATCGACAGGCCGACTGCGAATGCGGCTCTGACGATGCTGGAAGTGGATGCTCACGGGTTTGACGAGATCGATCGCAAGCTGATGCTGACCATCATGCAGAAGTACGATGGCGGCCCGGTAGGCCTGGGCACGCTGGCCGCAACGCTGGCTGAGGAAGAAGACGCGCTCGAGGAGGTCTACGAGCCGTTTCTCATTCAGATCGGCTTTCTGGATCGCACACCGCGAGGACGCGTTGCAACGCGACTTGCATACGAGCACTTCGGCGTACCTATGCCGGGGCGGCAGGGCGGGCTGTTCTGAAAGACTAAGCTTTCCCCTTGTGGCCGTCAGTAAACAACCTCGGGAGTATAGATATGGCTTTGACTGAATCGACAATGCTGGAACTCGGAACGACAGCGCCGGACTTCGCGCTGCGGGATGTAGTTACGGGCAAGACCGTACACCGCGATGACTTCCGTGGGGAAAAAGGCCTGCTGGTCATGTTTATCTGCACGCATTGCCCTTATGTAAAACACATTGAGAAGGGCTTAGCGCAACTCGGTTCCGACTACGCCGGCAAACTCGGAATCGTCGCGATCAGCAGCAACGACGCGCGGAACTATCCTGACGACAATCCTGAAGGTTTGAAGAAACAGGCGCAGCGACTTGGGTTCACGTTCCATTACCTCTATGATGAGTCACAGGCTGTGGCACGCGCCTATGATGCGGCCTGCACGCCGGATATTTACCTGTTCGACAAGGATTTCAAGCTGGTATATCGGGGCCAGTTCGACGGAGCACGGCCCGGAAATAGCGTGCCCGTGAACGGAGAAGATCTACGAGCCGCTCTGGATGCTGTATTGCGTGGCGAAAAGCCCAGTACCGATCAGAAGGCGTCAATCGGCTGCAACATCAAGTGGAAGTAAGAACGGAATCCCTGCTGAAGGCCGACCTTTTCTTAGCTAGCCACTAACACCTTTGGGAAGCGAAGCGCGCTAGACGCTTCCAGTCATCTAACAGATTCCGAGGCTCTTCAGATAGTCACGGAACCGATCGCCGAACTCCGGCCGCTTAAGAGCGAACTCGACGGTCGCCTGCAGCATTCCGAACTTATCGCCAGCATCGAACCGCTTACCTTCGAATGTGTAGCCGAAGACCTTCTCTTCCTTGAGTAGCGCCTTGATGCCGTCGGTGAGTTGGATTTCGCCCCCGGCACCCGGCGTCGTCTGCTCGAGCAGTTCAAAGATCCTCGGCGTAAGAATGTACCGACCGATAATCGCCTGCTTCGAAGGCGCGTCCTCGAGCTTGGGCTTCTCAACCATTCCTGTGCAGTTGTAGATGCGTGGGTCCTGCAGGTCAGGTGAACCGGCGAGAACACCGTACGCCGAGATCCCCGCGCCCTCAACGGTCTGAGTGGCGAGTACCGAGCCACCGCGCTCATTGAACACGTCGATCATCTGCTTCAAGCAAGGTGTTTCCGCGTCGATCACATCATCGGGCAGGACCACCGCAAACGGCTCGTTACCGACAAGCTCCTTTGCGCAGAGAACAGCATGACCCAGGCCCAGCGGCTCGCGCTGGCGCACATAGCTCACGCGAGCCAGGGTTGCTACACTGCGTGAAACATGCAGCAGGTCTTTCTTCCCTCGTCTCTCCAGCGTATGGTCAAGTTCGAAGTTGTGATCGAAGTGGTCTTCCATGGCGCCCTTGCCGCGCCCAGTGACAATGATGATGTGCTCGATCCCTGACGCGACTGCTTCTTCAACGCCGTACTGGATGATCGGTTTGTCCACCAGTGCCAGCATCTCTTTAGGAATTACCTTTGTGGCGGGCAAAAAACGGGTGCCGAGGCCGCCGGCGGGGAAAACAACTTTGCGAACTTCTTGTGTCATTGCCGCTCCATGAGTTTCTTCGCGTCTATTCTCGAGCTTGCCGGTTCTTCCGTTTATCTTCCCAGTCGTGAAAAGTCTTACTTTAGTGCTGCGGAACCCTCTCGGCTACAGTGTCGGCGAGCCGTGGCCGAGCATGCTCTCCCGGATGACCTTGATGGGCGGAAAGCCTTGGCTAAGGAACTCGTCATGAAATTTTTGCAATGAAAAGGTGGTCCCCTGCTTCTTCATCAGGTCTGCGCGCAGCTTCATAATTTCGAGCTTGCCTAGCGTGTAGTAGAGATACGTGGGGTCGCCAGCGCCGCGCTTGGCTTCGACGACGGCGGTTTCCCTGGGCTGGTAGCCTTCTTTCTGGAAGAAATCCACGGCCTGGTCGTACGTCATGTTCCCAGTGTGCATTTGGATGCCGACGATGTAACGGGCGTTGCGCAGCAGAGCGTCCTGCAACTGACCGAGGCGCAGGAATTTGGCCTCGCGAGCGTCTTTTGCGCCGGTCCCCGGCTGACCGTAACCGTTATCCAGCATCATCTGCTCGGTGTAGTGTGCCCAGCCTTCGATATTGGTGTTTGCCTGCAGTATCTTCCGCACGCGAGTCGGCGCTTTGAGCGAGTAGAGGTACTGCACATAATGGCCGGGATAGGCCTCGTGCACCGAGGTCGAGATCACCGTTCCTACGTTGTAGGAGTGCATGTAGCCCTCTACCTGCGCAGGCGTCATCGAGGGGGCGGGAAGAGTGACATTGAAATAGGAAGTAGTCGCCTTCGATTCAAACGGACCGGGCGAGTCCATGCTGGCCTGCGTTGTGGCGCGCATGAACGGTGGCGTCTCTTCCAGAACCGGCGGCACGTCCGAAGGAATCGTAACGATTTGGTGCGAGCGGATGAAGTTAAGAAGGCTGGAGAAGGTACTGCGGAAGGCGTCCAGAAGCTGGTCGGGCGCCGGGTGCTGATGACCGAGCTCTTCGAGGACTTCGCGTGGAGTCTTGTTCGGCTCCAGTTCTTTCGCGACTTCAGCAAAGTGCTCCTGATTGCGGTGCAGGTCGGCGAAGCCGATTTCGAGCAGCTTCGGCAGCGGTATGTCGACCATCTCGTCATAGAGCAGTTTCTTTGAGAAGGTCTCTTGCCCAATCCTGTAGTCGCCATTAGATCGAGGCAACAGATCGGACTTCAACCACCCGAGGTAGTCATTGAGCTCGGCGATTACAGCGGCATTGCTTTTCGCGAACTCGGCCTTAAGCGCCTCATCGTGCGCATTGGTGAATGCCAGAGGAACATCGTGCTGGAAGAAGGCTATGATTCCCGGGAGCTGCTCAATCGCGATCTGGGTGAAGATTCTCGGCGGGTTCTGGAGATTTGTTCGTGCCTCGCGAAGAAGCGCCGGCATCTTCTTCTCACGAGCGATGAGAGATCGCAGCCGGTCGTCGGCCGGAGCGAACTTGCGTTCCATCAGCGTAAATGCCGCGTTCGCGCAGAGGCTCGAATACTCATCTGCGCTTTTAGCCCACGGTCGAATAGTGTGCAGCGTCAGGCGGCGAGAACGGATCTGGTTGAGCACCATCTCGCGGTCCGCACGCGTCGTCTGATCAAGAGAAACGGCCGGAATCGCAGAGACGCGTTCTTCGAAACGATCGAGTGCGGTCACCTCCGCGTCGATACTGCTTGACGAGAGGTCTTCAAGCTTTGTGTCGTACCGGTGATAGCCCGCGACCGTTCCGGCAGTCGGCCGATAGGAGAAATAGACCTGGTCGAAATACTCATCCGAGACCTGCTGGAATTGCCTTTGAGGGGCTTTGTCGGATGAAGCGGCGGCAGAAATCGTCATGCAGGCTCCAAAGGCGAACAGCGAAACAAATTTGGTCACGGTCCCTCTTGTACTTGTAACAATTATGCAGTGACAGCGTCTGGAGCCAGTTTCTCAAGCAAATCACGAATCTCGAGTAATACTTCATCAGGCCTCGTTGCGGCGAGCGGGAACTTCAGCACTCCCTGTGGCGTAAATTGCGCCCCGCGTTTAGCGTTCTTCGCAACAAGACGCATCAGGTGCTGCGGATCGATTGCGGCATTCTCAGTAAATCGAACCTGAAGCTCGGCGCGCTTGCGATCGATCTGCGCCACTCCCATTCGCTCGCATTCGAGCCGCAAAGTCGCAGCTTCGAGCAGGTAGACGGTCGAATCGGGCAGGGCGCCATAGCGGTCTTCCATCTCGGATCGAAGATCGGCGATTCCCTTCTCGCCTTCGGCCCCGGCGATCTTCTTATAGAGCCGCAGCCGCTGATTCTCTTCGGCGACATAGCTCTCATCGATACGCAACGCGATTCCGAGATTGAGCTGGGTTGTCGGCCGCTCATCGCCGCCTTCGCCCTTCAGCTCTTTCACAGCAGCTTCGAGCATGGATGTATAGAGCTCAAAGCCGATGGCTTCAATGTGGCCGCTCTGTTCTCCGCCAAGCATGTTCCCTGCTCCGCGCAGTTCCAGATCGAGGGCGGCGATCTTGAATCCGGCGCCAAGATCTGAAAATTCCTTGAGAGCAGCCAGCCGCCGGCGCGCGATGTCAGTCAGTTCGCGCTCAGGCGGAATTAGCAGGTAGGCATATGCGCGGCGGTTAGATCGCCCTACACGGCCGCGAAGCTGATACAGCTCACTCAGGCCATGGCGATCGGCGCGATTGATAATGATGGTGTTTGCCAGAGGAATATCAAGGCCGTTCTCAATGATGGTTGTCGCAACCAAGACGTCGAACTCGTGGTGCATGAAGGCAAGCATCACCTGCTCGAGGTCCTTTTCCCCCATCTGGCCGTGACCAACAACAACGCGTGCACCGGGAACAAGTTCCTGGATGCGCGAAGCGATCTCGTAGATCGATTCGACGCGGTTGTGAACGAAGTAGACCTGACCGCCTCGTTCCAGTTCAACCTCGATTGCTGACCGGATAATCTTCTCGTCGAACTTCGCCACCACTGTCTGAATGGCCATGCGGTCTTTCGGCGGAGTTTCGATCACAGACATGTCACGAAGACCCACGAGGGACATGTGCAGCGTGCGCGGAATCGGCGTAGCAGACATCGCCAGCACGTCGATCTCCTTGCGCAGTTGCTTGAGGCGCTCTTTGTGCCGCACTCCGAAACGCTGCTCTTCATCGACGATCAGAAGCCCGAGATCCTGAAATTTGATGTCCTTGGAGAGAATGCGGTGCGTGCCGATGAGCACATCAACCTTCCCCGTCTCAATCTTCTCAACGATGACCTTCTGCTCCTTTGGTGAGCGGAACCGCGAGATCATCTCGATGTTGATCGGAAATTGCGAGAAGCGCTTCTTGAACGTCTCGAAGTGCTGGAAGGCTAGAACCGTTGTCGGCGTGAGCACGGCCACCTGTTTGCCATCCTGCACTGCCTTGAACACCGCCCGCATGGCTACTTCGGTTTTGCCGTAACCCACGTCCCCGCACAGCAGGCGGTCCATCGGAGTAGTAGACTCCATGTCCTGCTTGACCGCGGAAATAGCTGTGAGCTGATCGTCAGTCTCGCGATAGTCGAACGAGTCTTCAAACTCGCGTTGAAAATCGTTGTCGGGCGCGAACGACGTTCCCTGCGCCGTATGTCGCTGCGCATAGAGCTTCAGCAGTTCTGCAGCCATGTCCTGCATGGCCTTGCGCACGCGCGCCTTGGTCTTAACCCACTGTTGCGAGCCGAGCTTGTTGAGTTGCGGTGCAGGGGCGGTGTCCGTGGACCGGTATTTTTGGATCAGATCCAGGCGCGTAAGCGGAACGTAGAGCTTGGCTTGTTCGGCGAATTCCAGGATCATAAACTCGACCGCAAGGCCGTCCTGCACAATTTCCTTCAGGCCCTGATACTGTGCGATGCCATGCTCAACGTGAACGACGTAATCTCCTATAGCGAGATCGCGAAAGTCGGACAGAAATGCTGCTGTCTTAGATTTTTTCGGCTCGGGCCTGGCGTGAATGTCAGCATCATCGGAGAGATCGTGGGCGCCGAACATGATCAGGTTCACATCCGGGAAGCTAACCCCTGAAGCGATTTGCGTGCGCACAATGACAGGCACGCGCATGTCGCCAGCCATGTAGCTGGCTTCCTCCAGTTCCGACCCGTGCTGGACAACGCGGCTGCCGAAACGGTACGGCACCTGGTACTCGCGCAGCATGGTGGCCGTTCGCTCTGCATCGCCCTGGGTGGGCAAGGCAAGCACGATCCGCTGATCCGCCGCAATGAGATTCTTGAGCTGTTCGACCAGCGCCGGGATCGAGCCATGGAATCGCAAAGTCGGTCGCGAATTGACAGCGATCTCGCCTAGCGTGTTGTCGTCTTCAAGCACGTCCACAGCGCCAAGCTGATCGAGGTCGAGACCGTGATGCGATTCAAGCAACCCCTGGAGAACCTCAGGCCGGAGAAAAATATCTTCGGGGCGAATCAGGTTCCCAATCCCTGAGCGTTCATGCCGCTGCTCGACTTTGTTCCACCAGCGATCAATCTGGTTGCGCACCATTGCCGGCTCGTCCACAAATAAAACGGCATTCGGAACCAGCTTGAGCAGATAATTCTCTGCGCCGGCGACCGACGAAAAGAACTCCCATCCGGGAAACACACTGACGCCCCCCGCTGCCGCATCCTGAATCTCCATCTCCTCTTCGTCGCTCGATCCCTCGCCTTCCGCCGCCACTCGAACGCGTTGTTTACTGAGGCGCGCATGCACTGCGGCAAGAAGATGCTCAGTGACCGGAGTTTCGGTTAACGGAAGCAACTGCGTTTCATCCAGGCCTGACTGCGAACGCTGCGTCTCGGGATCAAACTTCCGGATCGTCTCGATCTCGTCGCCAAAAAACTCGATGCGCACAGGACGATCGGCCTCGGGCGAGTACACATCGAGAATGCCTCCGCGCCGTGTGAACTGACCGGGCATCTCGACCAGGTCCATTTGTGTGTAGCCGACGCTGGCCAGATGTGCGGTGAGTATCTCCACGTCCAACTCTTCGCCCCGGCGCACTGTCACCGCAAGACTGGCGTAGTAGTTCCGATCGAAGAGTCTCAGCGCCGCCGCCTCCGCTGGAGCAATCAGAATCGACACGCCCCCGGTAGCCAGCTTGTACAAGGCAGTCGCGCGTTGCTCCTGCACATCAGGGTGGGGCGAGAGATTCTCAAAAGGAAGAACGTCGTGTGCGGGAAGGCGTACGATACGATCGGGATCCACCGCACCGGTCAGCTCGCATCCTGCACGAAGCGTCGGTTCCAGAGCTTCGGCTGCTTTGTTATCCGCGACGATGACGAGCACCGGCTGCTTCGCCGCTCGCGCCAGCAGCGGAAGGTACAAAGAACGCGCTGTATTGGTGAGTCCGGACAGACGTCGCCGCCCGACACCGAGGGAGAGGTGCCTGCGAACGCGATCAAACGAGGAGGACTGCTCCAGTTCCGCGAAAATTTCGCGGACAAACGGG
>Ga0207674_10009500_pt1 | contig 11104 bp, 10 predicted proteins | sample KBSCornC72_FD_184303 | JGI IMG/M metagenome (GOLD analysis project Ga0207674, IMG submission 184303) | Corn rhizosphere microbial communities from Kellogg Biological Station, Michigan, USA - KBS Corn C7-2 (SPAdes) (version 2) | ecosystem: Host-associated > Plants > Roots > Rhizosphere > Soil ...
TGTGAGCAACCCGGACGGCGTCGCATCGGCGACCCGTCGCGCGTGCGCGCCGTTGTCGTTGAGCAGGCGGCGGATCAGCGACTCGGTCTGTTCGTACTCACCTTCACCGAAGTTGGTGTGACGCACGTGCCCTTGCCTGTCGATCAGGTACTCCGCGGGCCAGTACTGGTTCGCGTAGTTGTCCCATGTCTTGTAGCGGTTGTCCTGCATCACCGGATACGCGATCCCGAGCCGTTTCACCGCGGCACGCACGTTCGACGTGACGTGCTCGAACGCGAACTCCGGCGTGTGCACGCCGATGATCACGAGACCCTTCGCGTGGTACGTCGCGTACCACGCCTTCAGGTGCGGCAGCGTGCGCAGGCAGTTGATGCACGAGTACGTCCAGAAGTCGATCAACACCACCTTGCCGCGCAGCTGGGCAAGCGTCAGCGGCGACGAGTTGATCCATGCTCCGTCGAGATGCAGTGGTGGCGCCTTGCCGTAGTCGGGCAGTCCGTCGACGGTCTTGTGCACGGCGGCGAGCGCGGTGCCGCCGCCGCGGACCTTGGCGAGCTCACGCTGCGCGCTCGAGTTGTCCTCGATCTTGTTCTGCAGGAACGTCGTGTATCCCGGTGTCAGCGTTGCGAGGTGGTCGTCGACATGGAACACAAGGCCGATCGCGATGGCTGCGATCAGCGCGCCGGACACACGGCGGACCGTCTGCGCGTGGCGGCGCAGCCGCGCAGCCGCTTCGCGCCCGCCGTAGGCGATCGCGATCATCGGCACCGCAGCGCCGAGCGAGTACGCGAGCGTCAGCAAGACCGCGCGCAGCCCGACGTTGTTGTTCGCGGCCACGACGGTCACGGTCGCGAGCACCGGCCCGGCGCACGGGACGAACACGAGGCCGAGGGTCGTGCCGAAGAAGAAGCCGCCTCCGTCGGCGCCCTTCGGGCGGAAGCGCGAAAAGGCTGCGAGCGGACGCTCGACGATCAGCGCCGCCTGAGGAACGAGCAGGATCCCCGCGAGCACGAACAGGAACACGATCGCGAGATTCCGGAGCGTGTCCTGCGGGAGCCCGAGCTTGTCGAGGATCCACGTCGCGAACAGCGTGAACACGCTGAAGCTCACGACCAGGCCCGCGATCACACGAATCGGCTTGCGTCCCGACGCGCCGCTCGCAAGCAGGATCGGCAGCACAGGGAGGACGCAGGGCGAGATCGCGGTGATCACGCCGGCGAGGAAGCCGATGAGGAGAAGGAGCACCACTGCTAGGCGGCCTCGACCGCGAGCGGCAGCGCGAACGCGACGCGCGCGCCGCCGCCCAATCGGTTCTCCGCCCAGATCCGGCCGCCCTGAGCCTCGACCAGTCCGCGGGCGATCGCCAGTCCGAGCCCCGCATTCGCATCCCGTCGCGATCGGGCCGGGTCGCCCCGCCAGAACCGCTCGAACATCCGCCGCTCCGCCTCGGCGGTCAGCCCGACGCCCGAATCCTCGACGCCGATGTGCACCTCGTCGCCGACCGGCTCCGCGAAGACCACGACCGAGCCGTCGGACGGGGTGTGGCGGAGCGCGTTCGCGAGCAGGTTCCACAGCACGCGTCTGACCTGCTCCGGTGCCCCGGCAACCGCGGGCAATTCAGCGACGATGCGTGCCTGGAGCGTGACGTGCCGCGCCTGCGCGTCTGCTTCGAGCGCCCGCACGCAGCTCGCGACGACGTCGCCGACCGACAGCCGTTCGAGCTCGACGGTGAGGACGCCCGCGTCGATCCGCGCCAGTTCGAACAGGTCGTCGATCACCTTGCCGAGCTCCACGACCTGCTCCCGGAGAATCGGCACGTACTCGTCTGCGTCCGCGACTCCGTCCTCGATCGCCTCGAGCATCGCGCGAATCGCAGCGACGGGCGTGCGCAGATCGTGGCTCGCCCACGCGACCAGCTCCCTGCGCGCGTCGAACACCTCCTCGAGGGAGGCAGCCATCTCGTTCAGCGAGTTCCCGAGCCGCGCAAGCTCCGCAGGCCCGCCCGCTGCCACGCGCGCCGTGAGATCGCCGCCGGCGAGGGAGCCCGCAGTGTCGACGAGCCGCTCGATGCGGCTCGCGACCGAGCGGCCGAGCAGAAATGCGACGACGAGCGCGGTCGCGCCGCACGCGGCGGCGACGTACAGGACGCCGAGATCCTCGTGCATCTTCATCATCACGAGACCCGCTGCGGTGACCGCCGCGAGCGGCACCGCGGCTGCGTACAGGGCAAGCGCCGCGAGCTGCAGCCGCACGGTTGGCAGCCGGCGAACACCGAACGCCACCAGCGCGCTGGCGGCGAGGGAGGCGGAGATCGTGATGGCCGCGAAGACGGTCACGGCGTGAACCGGTAGCCGACGCCCCAGACAGTCTCGAAGTGCCGCGGGTGAGAAGGCGACTCTTCGACCTTCTCTCTCAGTCTGCGGATGTGCACGGTCACCGTGCCGGTGTCGAGCGCCGAGGTGTACCCCCACACGCGATCCATCAACTGATCGCGCGAGAAGACACGTCGTGGGTGCGACACGAGGAACCACAAGAGGTCGAACTCCTTCAGCGTCAGCTTGAGCGGAGCACCGTCGCGGCGCACCTCGCGGGCGGCGCCGTCCACTTCGACCCGGCCGAACCGGATGAGCTCATGCGTCTGCGCGCCGGTTGGAGCCGCGCGACGCAGCAGGTTCCGGACTCGGATCGCGAGCTCGCGAGGCGAGAACGGCTTCGTGACGTAGTCGTCGGCGCCGAGCTCGAGCCCGACGATTCGGTCGGCCTCGTCGCCTCGGGCGGTGAGCAGCACGATCGGGAGATCAGAGGTCGCACGGATACGGCGACAAATCTCGAGGCCGTCGGTTCCGGGAAGCATCACGTCCAGCACGACGAGCGACGGCACCTCGCGCTCGAGGAGTCTCATCGCCTCCTCGCCGGTCGCGGCCTCGAGGGTCGCGAAGCCGTCGCGGCGGAGATAGCGGACGACGACGTCCCGCACGATCGGTTCGTCGTCGACGACGAGCACGGTCGACATGGCGTCATTGTGGGTGGCGATCGGTTTCGTGCGCATTAACTCGCAGCGTTCAGACAGTTGTAAGTAGGACGAAAGACTCCCGCAACCGTTCCTTCGTTACCTACCGGCGGCAACACCAGTCAGATTGGAGGATCGCGTGAGGAGACTGCTGCAATTGACGGCCGCCCTGGTGGTGGGGGCAGCGCTCGTGGGTGCCGCCTCCGCCGGGGCGGCAGAGCCGATGACGAAGAAGACGCCGACCGCCGGCTTCTACGAGGGAGCGGTGATCCACTACTTCGACTTCGGGCCGATCAAGCTGAAAGCCGGCAACAAGGTCGCCCCGATCTGGGCTGTGACCAACGGCCCGACCGGACAGCACAACATCGTCGACACCGTCCCCGGCCGGGCGGACTACTCGCCGCTTTGGCGGGTGAGCATGGTGACGTGGGCGGCTTCGGCGACGCCGCGCCTCCTACGCTCCGCCGCGGACGTCAAGGCGGCCGAGCGGGCGGGTGACGTCACCGTCACGAAGACGGCAACGGTCGTGAATTGCCCGGTGCTCGGGTTCGGCCAGAAGCGCGTCGCCGGCTTCTCGAACGGCCACGCCATCCACTACTACGACGACGGCCCGGTGAAGGTGAGACCGGGGAACAAGACCGCCCCGCTGTACGCGCCGATGAACGGCGTCGCCGGCCAGCACAACATCGCGCTCGAGAACGTCGCAGTGGGCCAGACCGAGTATCCGCCGCTGTGGACGATCATCGCAGTCGAGTGGAAGACCGGTGCGCACAAGACGCTCCTGCGCTCGGCAGCAGACGTGCAGCGTGCGAGAGCGAGAGGGCTCTTGACGACGAAAGCGACCTCGCTCGTCGTCAACTGCCCGGTCGTCGCTTAGGCGGCGTCTTCCGTCGCGACCGTCGCGGCCGGCTCGTCCGCTTCGCCGGGCGGGCCGGCGTCGGCGGGCTTCTTGCGGCGGCGGCGCCGCTTCTTCGGCGCGGCCGGCTCGCCTCCCTCGCCCGCGGGCGGGTCCTCTGCGCCCTGCGTCTCCGGGGTGGCGGCGGCTGCGTCGGTCGGCTTCTTCTTGCGGCGCCTGCGCCGCCGCGTGCGCGACGGTCCGGTCTTCGGCTGCGGCAGGCTCTCGGAGATCCAGCCTGCGACCTCGTTGATCGTGCCGAGCCGCTCCCGTGCCGCTTCGAGCAGCTGCGTCGCACGCGGTGTGTAGCCCTCCGCCGACGCGAGCAGCGCAGCGCCGACCTGGCGCGGCATCTCGAGGGCCGCGTTCACGAGCTTCGCGGCGTTCTCCTCGTGGCGGTGGCCGCGCGAGTTGGCGAGCGCGCCGAGCAGCCGCTTCGCGTCCGGGTACTCCTGCGACGCCTTGCGGTCGAGCTGCTTGCGCACGGCACGCGAGAGCCGCCAGGTCCAGCGGGCGAGGATCTGATCGGGAGCGTCCGGCTTCCCCTCGCCGATCGCGCGCAGCAGGATGCGAACGCCGGCCGCACGGTCCTTCTCCCAGGGCGGTGCCTGCGAGACGAGCGTCACGAGATCGTCGAAATCTGCGCGCTCGACGCGCATCGACACGCGGTCGGCGAGCGCGATCAACCGCAGCCGCCGGTTCGGGTTCTGCGCGGCGCAGGTGGACAGGAAGGTCTCCATCGCGCGCTTCGACGCGCCGCGCGCGGTGAGCTTCTCGACGAACGCCGCGCGCTCGTCGAAGCGCAGCTGGCGACCGGCGATCTCGCCCCAGAACTCCTGCTCGTCCTCGTCGAGGAACTTCGGGTCGACGCGCTGCCACTCGCGCGCGATCACCATCTTGCGGCGCAGCACGTCAGGCGTGACCGGCACGAGCCACGCTGCCGGGGTGAGCCGCCGCCGCGCGCGCCGCTGCATCCGCCGGCGGGGGGCAGGCGTCACGCGCGCGCCTTCGCGATAGAAGTCCGCGTCGAGCAGCGAGTGGAGCGAGACGACGCGTTCGTTGTGGGTTGCCGCCTTCGGTGTGAAGTCGACGACGATGCCCGCTTCCTTCCGCGGGTGGATACGCATGATCCGGCCGATGCGCTGCTGGTACACGCGCTTCGATGCCGTCGGCGCGAGGTGCATGATGACCGTCGCGCGAGGCGAGTTCCAGCCTTCGGCGAGCAGCATCGCGTTGATCAGCACGTCGATCTCGCCGCGTTCGTAGCCGGCGAGGATCTCCGCCAGCTTGACCGGCGGCGTGCGGCCCGAGACCGCTTCCGCCTTGATCCCGGCCGCACGGAACGCGGTCGCAAGGTTGTACGCGTGCTCGACGCCTGCCGCGTAGACGACGCCCGGCGTGTCGCCGAACCGCTCGCGGTAGAGCGTCGCCGCAGCCATGTTGAGCGCCTCGTGGTCGAGTGCCTGTGCGAGCGCGCGCTCCTCGAAGTCGCCGCCGATGATCGGCACCTGGTTGATCGCCGCGACCGGCGGCACGCGGAGACAGCGCAGCGGCGCGATCAGCCCGCGCCGTGCGGCATCCGTGAGCGGCAGGTCGTCGACGGACGCCGGGAAGACGTCGGAGACCTGCTTCGCGATCAGCTCTTCCGTCGCCGTCATGCCGATGTAGACCGGCTCGTCGAGCGAGCGAATCGCTGCAGAGGTCTTCTCGCCCAGTGCGGTGTGCGCCTCGTCGCAGATGACGAGCTCGTACACGTGGCGCGCGATCTCCGAGACGTGCCGCGCGAACCAGGCGTACGTCTGGATCGTGATCGGCGCGGACGAGTGCTTCGCCGTGTTGCCTTCGAGGATCGCGTCGGTCAGCCGGTCGCCGTAGCCGTGCTCGGTGAGCTCGCGGCGAAACTGGTCGACGAGCAGGCGGCGGTGCGTGAGGATCAGCACGCCTTCCGTGCGCGCCGCCTCGACGAAGCCCGCCGCCGCGATCGTCTTGCCGGACGCCGTCGGGTGGCGGAACCGGTAGCGCCGCACCGCCCCGGGGTCCTCTTGCGGCTCGGGCGGCTCCTCGTCGTCGGTGTCCGCCGCGAGGCCGAGCTCGTCCTCGGGCTCGTCGTCCTCCTCGGGCGGGGGCTCGTCGCCGTTCGCGTGCCCGTTGCCGTTGCCGTTCTCGCTCTTCTGCACGGCCGCGATCAGCTCGGTGAGCATGCCGGCGAGCGCGTCGACCTGATGGCGGCGGAGCTCGGTGCCGGACGCCAGCCGCGGCGGCCGCTCGGAGAGGACGCGCTCGAGGCCGAGCATCAGCGCGTAGCGCACCTGCCACTCGCTCGACGGCTCCTTCGCGCCCGCCTCGATCTCGGCCAGCGCGTCGTCGAGCGCGCGTCGGCGCGCCGTGCCGGGTGCGAGGACCGCCTCCGGATCGTCGTCGGTCCGGAGGAAGGGCTCGCCGGCCCATGCTTCGGCGCGGAGCGCGGCGGCCCGTATGGCCGACGCTGCCTCCGACTCGCTCGGAGAGTACGTGGTGGTTTCTGACAATGCCTGCGGCACGCCTGCGGTGCCGACTCCTGAAAGGTTGCGCCAGCGGGGTGTGTTCCCGTTCGCGTAGCGCAGGCGCACAATAGCCGATCAGGAGGACGGATGGGACGATTCGAGTCGACAGCCCCGTGGTATGCCCGCTACCGGCCGAGGTACCCCGCCGAGCTGATCGAGCGGCTCGTGGCCGCCGCTGGGCTGGACGGAGGCTCACGGGTCCTCGATCTCGGCGCCGGCCCCGGGCACGTCGCGAGCGCGATCGCGGGCCGTGTCGGCGAGGTCGTCGCGGTCGACGTCGAGGCGGGGATGCTCGCGCAGATCGGCGAGCCGAACGTCCGCACCGTCGTCGGTGCCGCCGAGGACGTCGATGCGTCGTGGGGCCGCTTCGATCTCGTGACCGCCGGTCGCTCGTTCCACTGGTTCGACGCCGACGTGATGTTCACGCGGTTGCCGCTCGTCACCGATCAGCTGGCGCTACTGGGCGACTCGATCACGCAGAGCAATGCGCAGTCGCGTGTGCTCGCGATCGCGACGGAGCTGCTCGGAGAAGAGCCGCCCACGCCGCGACGAAGGTTCTACAGCGAGCTGCTCGCAGCGTCGCCGTTCTCCGAGGTCGAGGAGATCGACGTTGTCGTCGAGCGCACCTGGACGTCAGACAGCCTGATCGGGCTCGCCTACTCGACGTCCGTCGCGTCACCCGCGCGGCTCGGTGATCGGAAGGAAGAGTTCGAGCGCCGTGTGCGCGCGTCGTTCGGCGACGCCGAGTACCGCGACCGTGTGAGCGTCAGTGCTGTCTTAGGCCGCCGCGGCGACCATCGACTCGAGCCGTGAGCGCAGCCAGGGCAGCTCGCTCCGCTCGGCCTCGAGGACTTCGCCGTCGAACTGGATGACGATGCCGCCTGTCGGCGCCAGGTGGTCCGCCGCCGCGGCGAACAAGCGGCGGTAGTGGTCGAGACCGTCGCCCGTCGAGAACACGGCCTTCGCGGGCTCGTCGTCGTACCCGGGTGTGTCGGGTGAGAGGTACGGCAGGTTCGCGACGATCAGGTCGAGGTCGTGCGGGATCCCCTCGAGCAGGTCGCCGTGCACGAGATGCACCTGCGCGCCGAGGTGCTCCGCGTTCTGAGATGCGAGCGCCAGCGCGTTGCCGCACGTGTCGCTCGCCCACACCTCGACCGTCGGCGATCGCAGGGCAAGTGTGATCGCGATCGCGCCGGAGCCCGTTCCGACGTCGGCGATCCGGGCAGGCCCGTCTCCGATCCGGTCGAGCGCTGCATCGACGAGCTTCTCGGTCGCCGGACGCGGTGAGAAGACCCGGCCGGGGTCGGTGAGGAACGTCAGTCCGTGGAAGCGCGTCGTCATCTCTCCTAGTACAACGTAGCCAGATGGATTGGATTCCCTTCGTTCGTGAGCGCCAATCGCGTTTTGCCGAGCAGCACGGCGAGCTCGACGAGCGGTCGCTCGTCCGCAAGGGCAACGCGGCGTACGCCGCCGGGCTCGGACTGCTGATGACGGGAGACCCTGACGCGGCCGAGTGGCTCGGTCGCGCCGCCGCGACCTGGCGGGAGAGTTGGCAGGGCGGACAGTCCTGGGGGCGCCCGATCGGCGCGATCAAGGCGTCGCTGCTCGCCGGAGACGAGACGGCGGCCGAGGACCATGCGCGCTGGGCGCTCGACGCCGGCGCCGAGCGCTCGGAGTCACCGATCGGGCGGTACGCCGCGGCGCTCGCGCTGCTCGTGCTCGCCCGCTGGGCGGATGCTCGTCACGCGGCCGACTCGCTCCGCGAGCGAGACGACTTCCCGCGCGACGTCGCCGACGCGCTCGCGTACATCTCGGCTCACGACGTGGTCGGGTACGCCGAGGCGGTCGAATCCGTCGTCGAGAGCTTCGAGACCCGCACCGAATACCTCGAGGACGCACGCGTAGCCGACACGGCACTCGCGCTCGACCTGCTCGCGCGCCGGCGCGGGATCGAGATCGAGCTGCCGGAGTCGGAGGTGCTGCCCGCGGGCGGGCCTGATCAGCGCGCCCGAACGTAGCGTCGGCGTTAGCTAGTCGGTCTCGCCCTGTTCGATCGCCGGGTGGAAGGCGAAGGTCACCGTCTGCAACGGCTCCGACTCGTCCTCGAGCTCCGTGAGCTCGCTGACGAGACGGCGGAGCAGGTCGCGCACGGTCTCCGGGGCAAGACGCGTGTGCACCTGGGCGCTGCGGAACGCGCCCTGCGCCGCATGGGTCTCGAAGCCGCGCTGCAGCTCGCGGAGCTGCGCAGCCTGCAACTCGCTCGCGCCGCCGGACGCGCGGATGTCACTGCCGACCTGGAAGTGCTTCGCGACCGCGCGGTACGGCTTCTCGCGGCCGGCCGCCTCGGCGCGTTCGATCAACCCGGCGCGGTGGAGCATCCGCACGTGGAAGTGCAGATGACCCGGATCGACCGCGAGCCGCGCAGCCAGCTCGCGATTCGTCAGCGGCTCGTCCGACTGGCCGAGCGCCTGCAGCACCTTGAGGCGCAGCGGGTGGCCGAGCGCCTTCAGCTGCTCCGGACGGTCGAGCTGGAGGATGTCGGACGGGATCGGCTGCGGCTGCGGTTTCGTCATCTCCCGACCAACCTATCCCCTGCGGCGCGATCGAGGAAGACTTCGAGGCGCGGCGCCAGCCTGGAAAGGCTGGCAGGGATGTCAGGCGTGATATCACCGCCGAAGGCGTGGGCGACCGCGTCTGCTTTCCCGGCCCCCGAGACGAGGAACACGACCCGCCTCGCCGTCTGGATCGTCGGGACGGTGAACGTGACCCGGTGCACCCACGGCTCGAGGCCCGCGGGCCCGTCCGTCGCGCGGCGGCCGGTCACGTCGAGTTGCGGTGAGCCGGGGAAGAGCGATGCCATGTGCCCGTCCGGCCCGAGCCCGAGCAGGAGGAAGTCGAGCGTGACATCCGCGAGAGCCGCGTCGAGCTCGTCCGCCGCCTCGACCGGCGGCGCCTCGCCGCGGATCCGGTGGATCGCGCTCGGCGGCGTGACGAGGAGGTCGAGCAGGTTCTCCTTCGCGAGCCGGTAGTTCGAGCGCTCGTCGTCGGGCGGCACGCAGCGCTCGTCGCCCCACCAGAGCGTGACGTTGCCCCAGTCGGGCTGAAGCGTCGCCGCGCGCCGGTACGCAGCGGCGGGCGTCGAGCCGCCGGTGAGGACGATCGAGCCGCCGGCGCGCGCCTGCTCGGCGAGCAGCTCGCCGACGGCGACCGCCGGGTCATCGACGATGTGCAGGTCAGGCTGCAAGCGGCAAGGGTACGAAACCGCGGGCGTAGCCCGCGAGCAGGTAGACGCTCGCGAGCCCCGACCATTCGCCGTAGCGCGCGAGCAGCTCGTCGCTCTCCTCGGCCTCGACCCACCGGCCCCAGAGCGCCGACGCGAGCTTCGCGAGGCCGAGGTCGCGGTACAGGCCGAACTCGTACCGGCCGAGGCCCTCGACGCAGACGACACCCACCGACCACGGGCCGAGCCCGCGCTCGCGTGTCAGGCGCGCGACCACCTGCGCGGTCGGCACCGTCTTGAGCCGCTCGAGCTCGAGCGTCCGGCACAGCCGGACCAGCGCGCCCGCGCGCCGCGCGCCGAGCCCGAGCCGCGCGAGCTCGGCCGGTGCGTGGCGCGCAAGGTCCGCGCACGTCGGCGGTGCGTGCAGCCCGCCGAGCTCTGGCGTCGTCGCGCGCACGATCGTCCGCTCGATCTGACGCGCCCGGCTCGCCTGGATCAGCTGGCCCGCGACGGCTCGCAGGAGCGCCTGCGCGACCGTGCCGGTGCGCATCGGCCGCAGGCCGCGCAGCTGCCTGATGCTGTCGCCGAGAAGCGGGTCGTTCGCGTACCGCTCGAGGAACTCGGAGTGGTCGTCGTCGAGCCCGAGCGCGAACCGCACGTGGTCGACGCCTTCTTCGCTCGCGGCCGCGACGACGATCACCCCGTCGGGTCGCTGCAGCGCGTGGACGCGCTCGAGCCGATCGCCGACGCGAATCGTCGCGCGATACGTGCCCGCGCTGACGACCCGGGTCGCGTCGCTCGCGTGCCGGCCCGACAGGCGCAGGGAATACGGCCCCTTCGGGCGGAGCTCGGCGCGGACCACCACCCGAGTCTAGGGCTACGCTCAGCCGATGCTGCGCCGGGTCGCGTCGCAGGTGTCGCTGCGAAGCCGCGAGCGGAAGCTCCGCCTGTTCCTCGACCTGCTTGCGCCCGGGCCCGAGACGACGGTGGTCGACGTCGGCGTGACCGACGCGCCGTTCGGGGCCGGGTCGAGCGACAACTTCTTCGAGGCGATGTACCCCTGGCCCGACCGGATCACCGCGGTCGGCAACACCGAGCTCGACCGCTTCACGGCGGCGTTTCCACTGGTGCACGCTGTTCGAGCCGACGGCCGCGAGCTGCCGTTCCCCGACGGCACCTTCGATCTCGGGTTCTCGAACGCCGTCGTCGAGCACGTCGCCGGCGGACGCGACGGGCAGCGGCGCTTCGTCCACGAGCTCTGCCGCGTCGCGCGTCGCGTCTTCGTCACGACGCCGAACCGGTGGTTCCCGCTCGAGGTGCACACGCTGCTTCCTCTGGTTCATTGGTTGCCGGAGGCTGCTCGCGAGCGCGTGATCCCGTTCGACGACGTCCTCGATCCGCTCGGCCCGAAGGCGTTCGCGTCGCTCTTTCCTTAC
>Ga0207674_10009502_pt1 | contig 11104 bp, 7 predicted proteins | sample KBSCornC72_FD_184303 | JGI IMG/M metagenome (GOLD analysis project Ga0207674, IMG submission 184303) | Corn rhizosphere microbial communities from Kellogg Biological Station, Michigan, USA - KBS Corn C7-2 (SPAdes) (version 2) | ecosystem: Host-associated > Plants > Roots > Rhizosphere > Soil ...
ACTGCGCGAGCACAAGAATAAGTTGCTCACCCTGATTGAGGACGGTGATACCTGGTGGAGCCGCCCAGTCACCATAACTCCGGAGATGCTGCCGCTAGTGCGACTGACAGCGGAAGACATTGAGCGGATTGTCGAGACAGTCGTCGAATTGGTAAAAACACGAATACCGAACAAGTTCAAATTGGATTCGATCCGCGACATCCAGGTGCTTTCACCTATGAATCGCGGCTCGCTCGGCATCCGCGAGTTAAACGCGCGGCTTCAGGACGAACTGAATCCCAGGAAACCCGGGGAACCATACGTCGAAAAATTTGGCTGGCAATATCGCGTTCGTGACAAAGTCATTCAGACTGAGAACGATTACGACAAGGAAGTTTTCAACGGGGATATCGGACAGATCATCAAAATCGATCCTGTCGATCGTGAGCTCAAAGTGAAATTTGATCAACGCGAAGTAGCTTACGACTTCGGTGAACTGGACGAACTTTCATTGGCGTACGCGATAACGATTCACAAATCGCAAGGTTCGGAGTTTCCTGCAGTCGTGATTCCGCTCGCGACGCAGCACTTTCTGCTCTTGCAACGCAATCTGGTCTATACCGCCGTCACCCGAGGTAAACGATTGGTGACATTGATCGGCCAGCCGAAAGCGCTTTCGCTCGCAGTAAAGAATAATCGAACCGAGCAACGATTTTCCGGTTTGCTCGCGCGATTGAAGATGGACGCTGAAGCAGTGAAGAGTGCAGAACAGTGACTGGGCAACGCCGAATTGGAGGTATCGAGTTGCCAATACGCGAGAGCCCAGGAGAAAAACTTCTACATTACAAAAATGTAATTGATTTGCAACGGTGTGCACTCAAACGCACAGTTTTTGCGAGACCATTACTGCGCTACTCTGCGGCCTCAACGGAATAACCGTTTGCATTCAGCTGGCCCAATTCATAGCCTGTTAAATTCTGACTGACTCGATAGATGCGACAGTTTGTAACCATCGCCACCAACGCGTTCATGGAACTGGTTCGGCAGCCTGTATTTTTGCTGCTGATGACCAGTTCGGCCGTGTTTGAGATCTTTCTGGCGACTCCTTATTACTTCGCGTTTGGCGATGAGCCAAAGCTCGTCAAGAACAGCACGCTGGCAGTGATGCTGCTCGCAGGTTTGTTCGGCGCGGTGCTAAGCGCCTCAGCTTCACTCGCGCGGGAAATTCGCTCCGGCACTGCCTTGGCAGTTCTTTCGAAGCCCGTGGGACGCGCGCACTTCCTGCTGGCGAAATACGCTGGTCTCCTCCTCGCTCTGACACTGCTGACTTACGTGAACTTAATCAGCGCGTTGCTTGCCAGTCGCATGGCTTTTGACGCCTACGGGTCAACCGACTTGTTCGCCGTTGGCATTTACGCATTGGCGCTCGTGATCGGCTACATCATGGGCGGCTTCAGCAATTTTTTCCTTCGCCGTCCATTTGTTTCCGACGCCGTTTTCAGCGTAGTGCTGATGGTGACCGTCGCCTTCGTCGTCATCAATTTCTACGGCAAAGATGTGAAGCCGCAACCATTCGCGACCGGAGTTGATTGGGGAATGCTCCCAGCGGCGGTGCTGATTCTGTTCGCGCTCTGGATTCTGGCTGGGTTAGCTCTGGCTTGTTCGACGCGATTCGATATGATACCCACCCTGGCAATTTGCTCCGGGTTTTTTCTGTTGGGCATCATGTCGGATTATCTCTTCGGCACGCGCGCCGAGAAAGGCTCATGGTGGGCCTCGGTGCTTTACACGATCACACCAAATTGGCAGCTTTTTTGGTCCGCGGACGCAGTCGAAATGGGCAAAAGTGCCTTTTATTGGGGCTATGTGGGAAAGGCGTTCGCGTATGTCGTGGCATATGTTGGCGCCGCCCTCGCAATCGCCATCGCTCTGTTTGAAGACCGGGAATTGAGTTAAAGCAACCTGAACTGATGGAACGCAATATACAAAAGATTGGGCTGATTAATCTGGCGATCTTGCTGGCTGTAGGCCTCGGCGGATTTGCGATTGCCGGTTATGCAAATTCGCTCGCTGGGCCGGTGAATGTCGTTTTTATCGGCACTGGATTCCTTGTCGCCGCAGTGAGTTGGTTCCAGATGCGCCTTGAAGAACGCGAACGACTCGAAAAGCTGGAACTCGACGAACTCGCCAAAGGCCATGCGAGCTCTGCGCTGTTCGAAGCCAAAGACGCCGAAGTTTTTCCCGCCCAGCGTTCACGCGAGCAATTCGAACGGTTTTTCGTTCCAATATTCACCATTTTGCTGTGCATCGGCCAGGGAGTTGCGGCTTTCCTTTTCTGGCGTTGGCTCTCTCAACCGGCCACGATCACTGAGCTTAAAGAGCCGAAGATGGCGCTGTTTTTCTGCGGCTTTTTCTTCCTATTGCTATTTATATTTGGCCGTTTTTCGGCGAACAAGGCACGACTGGAGAACGAGCGTCTGCTGCGTCCCGGCGCGGGTTACATGCTCCTCAACGCATGGATTAGCGCGGCAGTAGCAATTGGGGCTTTGTTCGTGCTGATTGAGTTTCCGCGCGCAGATTATTTTGTCGCACGCGGACTATGTGTGTTGCTGGGTTTGACCGCTCTCGAAACTCTCATTGTTCTCTTGCTGGAGATCTACCGACCACGCGTCAAAGGCAAAATTGAGCGTCCCTTATATGAGAGTCGTTTGGTCGGCCTGCTCGGCCAGCCTGAAGGACTCGTCACCACCGCCGCCCAGGCGCTCGACTACCAATTCGGCTTCAAAGTCTCCGAAACCTGGTTTTACCGCTTATTTGTCGAACGCGCGCTCGCAGTCCTGATTTGTTTGCAGTTCGCAGTGCTCCTTCTCTCCACGTCCGTAGTGTTTATTGAGGCCGGTGAACAAGGCGTCCTCGAACGTTTCGGGCGTCCAGTCGAAGGGCGTGTGCTCCTTCAACCGGGACTGAATTTCAAATTTCCGTGGCCAATCGATCGCGTTTATCGCTTTCGCACCCAGCAAATTCAAAGCTTCGAGATTGGCGCCACTCCGGAACCTGGAAAAGAAGAAGGTAAAATTGTTCTTTGGACGGTTGCTCATACCAAAGAAGACAATTTTCTCGTCGCCAATCGCGAGCCAGGTTCTACTGAACTTTCTAATACCAACAATCCGGCTGGCTCCAACCGGCGCACGCCTCCGGTAAGTTTGGTTACGGGTACCATACCTGTTCAATATCAAATCACGGATCTCGCCGCATGGGCTTACAACAACGAAGATTCACCCTCGCTGCTCGAGGATCTCGCGACTCGCGAAGTCGTTCGTTTCCTCGTCGGCGCGGACATGAACGAAGTAATGTCGTCCGGTCGTCTCGAAGCAGCCGAACAACTGCGCCAGCGCATCCAGGCTGCTGCCGACAGCCAAAAACTGGGCGCGAAAGTCGTTTCAGTTGGTTTGCAGGATTTGCATCCGCCTGTAAAAGTCGCGCCTGACTATGAAAAAGTGATTGGCGCGATTCACAGCAAGGCCGCGAAAATTCTGGCGGCGCGTGCTGACGAAATTAAGACCAATGCGCTGGCTGAAGCTCAGGCCACGAACGTGATCAACATTGCCAGCACCTACAGCACGCGAACTGAGATTTCGAAGCTGGCCGAAGCGGCTCTTTTCACCAATCAAATTCCCGCCTATAAAGCCGCGCCATCGGTTTATGTTCAACGCGCCTACTTGCAGATGCTGGCGAATTCAACACCAAACGCGAGAAAATACGTTCTGCTGACCACAAATACACATGATGTTCTGCAGTTCGATCTTCAGGAAAAAATCCGCTCGGACATCTTAAATATCGCCGTACCGGAAACCAAAAAATGAGCGCTCTGTTCAATCACCAATTACCGATCACGAATTACCAAGTTACCAGTCACTGATTACCAAACACCGACATAATGAACCGCAACCCACTCATTCTCATAATCGGCTGTCTTATAGGCGTCATCGTCATTCTTCTGCTGTTCACATTTCAGGTCCGCAAATCCGAAGTTGCGGTTGTCACAACGTTCGGAAAAGTTGCTACACCTTATACGGAGCCCGGCCTGAAAGGAAAATGGCCATGGCCAATTCAAAAGGTTTATAAATTCGATCAACGCATCCAAAACTTTGAAGACCAGCAAACCGAAGGCCTTACCCGCGATGGCTTCAATCTGATAACTTCAATCTATGTCGGCTGGAAGATTACCGAAGTGACAAATTTCTTCCCAACCTTCGCCGGCTATGTCGACCCAATTCAGGAAGCCGAGAAAACCCTCAAACCCTTACTGAGCCACGCCAAGAGCGCCGTTTTTGGCAAGCATCCGCTTTCGGACATTGTTTCGGCAAATGACAGCGGCACAAATTATATCGGCATCGAAAATGAAATTCTTGCCGCGGTTCAAACCGAACTGCGCGCTCGACGTTATGGCATCGAGATTGATTTCCTTGGCATCAAGAAATTGCAAATTCCCGAAAGCGTCACTCAAAACGTTTTCGAACGGATGACCTCCGAACGCAAAGTGCTGGCCGACCGTTTCCAATTTGAAGGCGAGGCCGAGGCCGCAAAGATCAAATCCGAGGCCGAACGCAAAGCCGGCGAAATGCTTGCGCGTGCCGAATCTGAAGCCATTCGCATTCGTGGTGAAGGTGAGGCCAAAGCCGCCGAATCACTGAAGGTCTTCAATCAAAATCCCGACCTTGCCATTTTGATTTTCCAGCTCAACGCACTCGAGAGTTCGCTGAAAGAACATTCGATACTGGTATTTGATCCGAACACGCCGCCCTTTAACCTTTTCCGCGGCGTCTCAACCAATTTGCTGAACCCGAAATGAACGGCCAATCGCGAGAACCAGAGTTGCCGCCGGATAAGCCCATCGATTCCGGCTCGCAAGCGCTGTCCGAAGCGCTGCGTAGCAGTTTTGTCGTTGTCAGGATCGTCATGTTCCTGCTCGTGATCGTCTTTATCTTCTCAGGCTTTTTCGTTGTCGGCCCCAATCAGCGAGCCATCAAGCTGCGTCTTGGCAAACCGATTGGCGAAGGCGAGAAAGCGTTGCTCGGTCCCGGTTTGTATCCGTGGTGGCCTTACCCAATCGGTGATTTCCAGAGAGTCTCCATCACTGGCATTCAACGCGTCACTTCACGAGCCGGTTGGTATGCCGTGACTCCCGAACAGGAATTGTCCGGCATCGAGCCGCCTGGCTTTGGCCCATTAAATCCAGCCGTCGATGGTTATGCTCTGACCGCTGATGGCAATATTGTCCACACTCGCGCGACGCTCACCTACACGATTAGCGACCCGATCCGTTACCTCTTTAGTTTTGTCGATGCCTCCAATGCGGTCCTCAACACACTGGACGATGCCGTGCTATACACCGCAGCGCATTTCAATGTGGACGACATACTGACGCGCGACGTGGCCGGCTACGCCGATGCCGTCAAAAGCCGCGTCACACAGCTTCTCGAAACGCAGAATCTGGGAATTCACGTTGAACAATGCGTCCCCCAAAGCGTTCCGCCGCGTCAATTGAAAGACGCTTTCAACAGCGTTCTCAAAGCTGAAATCGGCCGTAATAGCATTCTCGATCAGGCGAAGAGTGTCGCGAATCAGACCCTAAGCAAAGCCGGCGCCGACGCCGCAGCGCGTACCAACAAAGCTGAAGTCGATCGCGCGCTTTACGTTAACGACATAACGAGCCGCGCAAACCAATTCCAGCAACTCCTTCCCAAATATCGCGAAAATCCCAAGCTTTACGTCGAGCAGCGCTATACCGAAACCATTGGTCGCATATTCACCAATGTGCAGGACAAAATCCTCGTCCCCGACACCGCGACTGGCAACTCCAGACAATTGTGGTACCTTCTTAATCGCGAGTTGCCTGTGCCGAAAGCTCCGCAAACTCCGTAATATGCAGCCCGAATGTCGAACAGTGAAATCCGAAACAAATTCGAAATCGGATTTTCGAATTGTTTCGAATTTCGGGTTTCGAACTTCGAATTTTTTTAAGTCATGCAAGTAACATCACTCCTGAGCCGGACCGAAGCCGCTCACGTCCATGAGCACGATAACGACAGTTCGTGCGGCTGCGGCCACGAACATGCTCCCGTTCGCTGGTGGCAAACTCTCGTCGGCGTCGTTTTTGTCGCTAATGCCTTCATCGTGGACTGGCTTTTCGACAAAGGCACAACTGTCGCCAGTGCCAGCGCCTTAATTGGCGCCATTTTGCTCGGTCTGCCAATCATGGTGACCGCCTATCGCGATCTCCGAAGCGGCGTCCTCAGCATCAACGAACTCGTCGCCATAGCAGTTCTTGGTGCATTCGCCACGAGCGATTACAAAACCGCGGGCGTCGTCGCCTTTTTCCTGTTAATGGGAGAAATCATTGAGACCCGTACCGCCGAAGGCGCTCGGGCCTCAATCGAATCGCTAATCAAATTAACTCCCACCAAGGCTCGCCGGATTACCGCAGCAGGCGAGGAAGAAGTCGCCGCCAAAGACTTGGCCATCGGTGACATGATCCGCATCCGCCCCGGTGACAATGTTGCAGCCGACGGTGTCATCATCACTGGTCAGGGCTCATTCAACCAGGCCACCATCACTGGCGAATCGCTCCCTGCCGACAAAAAGCCTGGCGACGAAGTTTTCGCCGGCACGCAAAATCTAACCGGTGTTCTCGAAATCAAAGTCAGCCGCGCGGGCCAGGATACGACTCTCGGTCGCGTCCGCGAACTGATTCTCGCCGCCGAAAAAACCAAACTCCCGATCATGAAGATTGTGGACCAATACATGGGCTTTTACACGCCGCTCGTGCTGGTCATCGCGGCGCTGGTTTGGGCCTTCACCCACAAGCTGGACAATGTCATCTCTGTCCTCATCTTCAGTTGCCCATGCGCCTTCATTCTTGCAACACCTACAGCAATGGTTGCCGCCCTCTCGGCCGCCGCGCGACTTGGTATCCTGATCAAGAACGTCGCCGACATCGAACTCGCCGCCAAAATCAACGCGTTCATTTTCGACAAAACTGGCACGCTAACAACCGGCGAGCTTGCTGTAAGTCGTCTGGCCCCTCTCAACGGGGTCACTCCCGCTGATCTCCTGCGTATTGGCGCCTCCGCCGAGAAATACAGCAATCATCCCACCGCCAAAGCGCTGGCAAAACTTGCTGGCGAAGCAGGCGTCCCGCTGACCGAACCGAAGGACTTTTCGGAGGCAGCCGGTCGCGGTGTCAAGGCCGACATCGGCGGCGCAAAGGTTCTCGTTGGCCGCGCAAAATGGCTTCAGGACAATGGCGTTACGGAAGACTTCATAAAATCCGTTGACCTCAACGAAGCCGAGGGTTGGAGCCTCATCTTCGTCGCCCGCGACGGCAAATGCATCGGCTGGGTCGGCTTGCAGGATCAGACCCGCAGTGAAGCCCGCGAATCACTCGCTGAGTTGAAGACCAGCGGCGTCAGGCGCATTGCGATGATTTCCGGCGATCGACAGGCCGTCGCCACTCGCGTCGCAAAAGAAATCGGCTGTGAAGAAACCAAGGGCGAATGCCTCCCGCAGAATAAAGTCGATTACGTTCGCACCGTCAAAACCAAAGGCTACAAAGTTGCCGTCGTCGGCGATGGCGTGAACGACGCACCAGCTCTGGCGGCGGGTGATATCGGAATCGCCATGGGCGCAGCCGGGAGCGAAGTCGCCATTCATAGCGCGACCATCGCTCTCATGAACAATGACCTCCGCCGATTGCCCTTCCTGGTGAATCTTTCGCGGAGCACTCGCACTGTCATCAACCAGAACTTCCTGTTCGGAGTGCTGTTCATTATTTGTGGCATGACCTTTTCGGCGCTGGGCAAAGTCCCGCCCGTCTGGGCCGCCGCCATGCATACCGCAGGTTCTTTAATGGTCGTTTTCAATAGCGCCCGGTTAGTGCGAAAAGGCGAAGAATTGGAACATTATCATCCGGAAACCGAGAAGCCCGCGAGCACGCCGCGCCCAACCCCGCCGCCACAACAGGCTCCGCAATTAGCAACGGCATGATGGGAAAATTCCAAATCCGAATGACGAAATTCGAAACAAATTCGAATTTCGAAAATCGAATTTTCTCATTAACACCTCGCTTCAGCGAGGTGCAGGATGACACCGGAGATCTGTATTAACCGTTTCAACGGTTTGCTGGAGTAAATGTATGAGTGACGACAAAAATCCGGATAAGGAGCTTTTCCGCGAGGTGCTTGACGGTATCAACTGGAAGTTTGAAGATGAGAGAATGCCGGCAGAGTCCGAGCGCCAAAGCTTGACGCGCTTGATGTATTTGGCCTTCTGCGATCTCCGCGGATTGTCGCGCGACGGCAAAATGGAGCAGGCTCGAGCTTTGGCCGAAGCTTTTCACAATATTCCCCTGCTGATGCATACTCAAAATTTCAGCTTTCGTGCATTCAAAGAGTTTCTGCAGCGGTACCATGACAAGTTTACCAAGACTCAATTCAATTATCTGCAGGAATGGGAGAAACTGAATGCGGAAACCAGTGGCGCATAAAGGTTCAAATGATCGAAACCAATTACCAATCACCTGTCACCGATCACCAATCCACCGAGACCGTCATCTCCGTACGCGGTCTCACTAAAGTTTTCAAAGACTTCTGGGGCCGGCCCAAAGCTCGTGCTGTAGATAACGTCGATTTCGAAGTTCGCCGTGGTGAAGTCTTCGGATTGCTCGGGCCCAACGGCTCCGGCAAATCCACCACGGTAAAACTCATTCTCGGCTTGTTGTATCCCACGAAGGGCCATATCGAGGTCTTCGGCCATTCTCCTCGCCACGTCGCGACCAAGTCTCGCATCGGCTATTTGCCTGAAGAATCCTATCTCTACCGCTACCTCAACTCGCACGAGACGCTCGACTTTTTCGGCAATCTCTTTCAACTGCCAAAAGGCGATCGTGAAAATCGCGCCGAACAATTGCTCGAAATGGTTGGCTTAAGCCAAACGCGAATGCGCGCCGTCGGCGAATTTTCCAAAGGAATGCAACGCCGCATCGGCCTCGCCCAGGCCCTGATTAACGACCCGGACCTCATCATTCTCGACGAGCCGACTTCCGGCCTCGATCCAATCGGTTGCCGCGAAGTGAAGGACCTCATCCTTGCTCTGGCGCGTCGTGGCAAAACCGTCATTCTCAGCAGCCATCTGCTTTCCGACGTCGAAGATGTATGCGATCGCGTCGTCATTTATTACGGCGGCAAAATTCAGGCGATGGGCACTTTGAAAGAATTGCTCGCAACTCCCGACGCCGTTCGCATTACGACGCCGGCCCTTCCGCGTGAAACCATGGAGCGCGTTCTTGGAATCATCCGCAAGGATGTGGCTGAAGATAAAGTGCGCATCGACACGCCGACCCAAAATCTCGAAACTTATTTCCTCCAGGTCGTCCAAAATGCCCGCCGTGCCGCGGCCGAAACTTCCGGCGCGACTTCCGGTGCTCGCGTCGCTGCATATTTGCGTGGTGACGCCGAAGCTAAACCCGCTACCGACAGAATTTTGGAGCGGCTCACCGCTCCACAACAGACATCATCGCAACCCGTAGCCTCCGCTCCTGAAGAAACCGTGGACCAGAAGAAGTTGGCTGCTCTCGCCAAGCCGGCGGGACCGATCTCATCTGCACCAGTGCCAGCGCCCGAAAAGGCCGCGGAATTGTCCAAAGCCAACGAAAAGCTTTCATCGTTACTGGGGAAAAAAGATCAATGAGTCTGGATGCGAATCTAAAGTTCCGGATGAGTTGTCCATCCATTTACAGCTTCGAATTTCGAATTTCCTCACGTTCATGACACCCCGCTTGCCCCTATCCTTTTCCAGTCTTGCCGCTCGCCTTGGCTTTTTCGGCGCTTTAGTTCGCCTCGTTTTTGGGCAGCGAATCGCCGCAGTGACGGCCCTGACCTGGAAAGCCGCCTTCCGCTTTCGCCTTTTTATTGTAATTGCTGTCCTGTTACTTGGCGCAGTCGTTGCCCTCCCTCTTTTGATTAAAGATGACGGCACCGCTCAAGGTTTCACCCAAATCCTGATCACTTACACTTTGAGCGCCATCGCGAGTCTTCTTGGCCTTTCCACCCTGTGGCTGGCTTGCGGTACGCTTGCCCGCGACATTGAGGAATGCCAAATACAAGTCGTCGCAGTCAAACCGATTGCTCGGTGGCAAATCTGGCTCGGAAAATGGCTCGGCATCATGTCTCTCAATGCCGCATTGCTCGCGCTTGCGGGTGGCGGTGTTTACGCACTGCTCCTTTGGCGTGCCAATCGCCTGCCGCAAGATATTCAAGAAAAATTGCACAACGAAATCCTCGTCGCCCGGGGCTCGGTGAAACTTCCGGACGTGAACAAACAGATCGACGAAGAAACCGATCAAGCTCTCAAGGAACGGCTCGCCAAAAATCCGGTGGCCACAGCCGACCTCAAAGAAGTCCGCAAACAAATCCGTGAGCAAGTCAAAGCCAGCTATGAAGTTGTGCCGCCCGGATACATGCATCGATGGAACATTGATTTGGGCTTCGCCAAAAATTCAATGCGCGGCAAACCGATTCAGTTGCGAATCAAATTCAATACCGGCGACCCCACAATGGGTTCCAATCGGACTTTCACGGGTCTCTGGCGCGCCGGCATCCCGCAAAAAACCGAGCTTTACCAAAGCGAAGAGATGAGCCTTGCTCCAGACACTTTCCACGAATTTAAGATCCCTCCCAACGTGTTCGACGAAAACGGGATCCTGACAGTTGAGTTCTTAAATGTTAACAATATTCCTTTGCTGTTCCCAATAGACGAAGGCATGGAAGTGCTTTATCCCAAAGGCAGTTTCGGCCCCAATTTCATTCGTGGCCTTTGCATTATCTTTTGCTGGATGGGTTTGCTGGCCGCGCTCGGCCTGGCTGCGGCCAGTTTTCTTTCATTTCCGGTGGCGGCATTTTTTGCGTTGGGCATGCTCGCAATGAGTTTTGCCAGCAGTACTCTGGCAAATGCTGTATCGGAAGGAACGATTGGCGGATATAATGCCGAGAAAGGCATTCACGGAAATACGCCGGTTGATATTGTTGTGATTCCAGTCTTTCGCGCTGTGTTGACTGTCATCAATCTG